>Ga0209933_1001088_pt1 | contig 31467 bp, 23 predicted proteins | sample ThiBiot_300_biof_FD_183944 | JGI IMG/M metagenome (GOLD analysis project Ga0209933, IMG submission 183944) | Wastewater bioreactor microbial communities from Cape Town, South Africa - Thiocy_cont_300_biof (SPAdes) | ecosystem: Engineered > Bioremediation > Thiocyanate > Unclassified | place...
ATCCGGCTGTTTTTGATGATACCTTCCTGATTCTGAACGCCCAGCGAGCCATAATAGGTCAATTTATCGGTTCCCCCGCCAAACGAGAGGTTGTGGTTCCAGGTCTGGGCGGTTCGGGTTACCTCTTTCTGCCAGTCGGTATTGCCTTTAAAATCTTCAAGTACACCACCCACAGCCGGAACCTGCCGCCGGTATTCGTCAGGTGAGAAAACGGCCAGCGGACGAGTCAGGTTGGAAATACCCAGACTGCTCGACAGGGTAAAGTTCGAAAAACCGGCCTTCCCTTTTTTGGTCGTGATCAGCACCACCCCGTTGGCACCCCGCGCTCCGTAAATAGCTGTTGCCGAAGCATCTTTCAGTACATCAATCGACTCAATATCCTGTGGATTCAGGAAGTTTAATGGATTGGTGGCTCCACCCGTACTGGAATTGTCGAGAGCAATACCATCCAGCACAAAGAGTGGCGTACTACCCGTGCGAACACCACCGGGGCCTCGAATCGTAATGTTTTGCTGCCCGCCTGGTTCACCGCTGGCTGAGGTAACATTGACCCCGGCCACTTTACCCTGTAACAGTTGCTCGGGTGAATTGATAATCCCTTTGTTAAACTCGGCACTTTTGATCGACTTTACGGAGCCGGTCATGTCTTTTTTAGAAGCACTACCATAACCGATCACGACGACCTGAGCCAGTTCAGAGGCCGATGCTTTCAACGATACATTGATAGTTGTCTGATTGCCTACTGGAATCTCCTGCGAAACAAAGCCGATAAAACCGAATACCAGAACCGAATTACCATTGGGTACCGCAATCTGGTAATTACCATTGGCGTCTGCGGTAGTTCCACGGGTGGTTCCTTTCACAACGACACTACAGCCTGCCAGGGCTTCGTTGGTCGTTGCATCCGTAATACGGCCACTGATGGTGATATCGGCTGAGGGGTTTTGCATTGTAGGATTGCCGGTCGCAATCCTACCGGGACCAGCCATAGCAACAGAACCGATAGCCAGCATAAGCAGGCAGGCCCATCTGTGAATGATAGGGGGAGATGAAGGATAAAAATGCTGCATAATGAATAAAGTGGTGGTAATGTTTTGTAAGTTTTGGAAAATGGGTACTCAATTAAAAAGGATTTAATAAAGATTAAAATAAAATTAATATACAGCGGTATTATTTTGAGTTTTATTTGTAGAAAATACTTTCTGGTAGTTTCGTATAATTACTTAAGGATGCGCTCATTCGTGGTTACTAACTGCTGGTGGCGTTGGTTGCCCTGGGTGGCAAGCTCATTGGCTCTATCCGCAAAAGGGAACCATTTTCATCCATCACGTTGCCCTGTTGGCTTAGCGAGAGAAAGGTAGTGGGTGGGGTACCCGTCAGGTCATGATGTAGGTGATTGTAGGGCTAGGTTTAGCAACATCGCCAATATAATGGTAGAATTAGTCAATCGGATATAAGTTTTTCTTAGTATAGTGCTATTAATTTGTAGCGTCGCTTAGTTCTGGCCTACGAGTGAAAAAAATCAGTGATACATTTTACAGGGAGATTAGCTATACATAAAGGGCTTAAACTGAAAGGTCTGGCAATTAGATACATAGCCTGGTGAAAAGCCATTATAACACGTATCCAACTGAGGCCCTTCTATGGGAGGCATTTGCTAGAGGTAATGAACAGGCATTTGAACAGCTTTACCGCGTTCATGCTGGTCCATTACTTACGTATGGTAAACGATTGCATCCCAATTCTGATCACGTAGCCGATGCAGTACAGGACGTGTTTCTGGAAATCTGGAAGTATCGTACCACGTTGACTCCACCATCAAATGTCCGGTATTACTTGTTAAGGATCATGCGTAATCGGCTGGTTGGGAACCCCGCTCTCCGCTCCGATCCACTGTACCAGGCCGACGAGCTGGATGGAATTGAAAACCTATTGAGCATTCCATCCATGGAAACGTTGTTATTGGACATGGATACGCGGGAGCATCAGGTAAACCGACTTCGTCAAGCCGTCAGCTCATTACCCGCCCGGCAGCAGGAGGCCCTTGTACTGGCCTATTTTCACCAGCTTAGCAACGACGAAATTGCCTCGCTTATGGGTATAAACTCCCAGTCGGTAACCAATAATATCAACCGGGCTATTCATGCACTGCGCCAGATATTGACCAACACGATATGGTTAATTTATTGGCTGCTTACCACAATAAGTATATAAAGAGCATAAATGAGTAGGCTACCTAGCCATTCGTTAACTCATTTATAAAATTATTATTAGAAATAATGAGTTAAAACCAGTATTGGTCCACTCTTGTCGTTGAGACAGGATGAAACATGGAATATACCAATTACAGTGCGGAAGAATTAGCCGCTGATTCGGCCTTTCGACAGTGGGTAATGAACCCCAATCCGACGACGGATCAATTTTGGATAGGGTTGCTGCAAAAGCATCCGCAACAGGTCGCTACCGTAGTGCGGGCCATCCAACTGGTACAACAACTTAATCGGGCCACCGAACCCGAAGCGCTCTCATCAACCGACGCGGATCAGCTGGAAGCTATCTGGCAAAATTTACGCAGTCGGATCAGGCTGGAAGATGAACCGGAGGTGCCTGTAAAACCAATAGGTCGATATGGTTCAGGATGGAATCGCTGGGCTGTTGCTGCCGGTATCGTAGTGGCCTTAGGAGTAGGCTGGTGGTTCAACCGGAGCCGCTTAACCGCGCACGTTGCTGACCGCTCTGCGCTGACAACCTCAATAGAGGCTAAAAATCAGCAGGAAGAAGTCAACAATACGGCTCAACCTAAAATCATTCACTTAAGCGACGGTAGTTCAGTGCGACTTCTGCCCAACAGTCGCTTGCGTTACGCCAAATCGTTTGCCGCAAACAAGCGTGAGGTTTACCTACAGGGTGAAGCTTTTTTTGACGTAACTAAAAATCCGGCCCGGCCCTTTCTGGTCTTTGCAGGAGGAACGGTCACGAAAGTGGTGGGCACCAGTTTTCGGGTACAGGCCTATGAGCAGGATAAAACGGTGCGCGTCGTTGTCCGCACGGGTCGGGTATCGGTCTTTAGCCGTAAAAATTTCGATCGGATTGGTCAACGTCCTGATTCACAGGTAGCCGGAGTGGTGCTGACGCCCAACCAACGGGCTACATTTGAGCGGGCAACCAACCAATTAGCCAAAGACCTTATTGAGCAGCCGGTCATTGTATCATCGTCAGCCGCATCCCAGGTGCTGAGCTTCGAAGATAAGCCTTTTGCGGACGTATTGACAGTTCTTGAAAAGCAATATGGGCTCGATATCATCTTCGATAAGCAGCTTCTCAGCCAGTGCTTAATCACAACAACCCTGTCGCCCAACGAAGGGCTGTATCAACGGCTAAATCGCATCTGTAGCGCTATCGGTGCCACGTACGAAGTGGTAGATGGACAACTGATCATTGTTAGCACTGGCTGCTGACCCTACCACTCAGCCCAGCCGGGCAAGTGAACAAAAATAAACCCCCAAACCCTGTAACCGTATGGCAAGTCTACCTCCGCCCAGTACATTACTGTATACGTTTATGCGACTAACTCTATATCAGATTCTGATCGCACTGATCTTTACGAGCCTCACCATGGCTCACAATACCCATGCTCAGGAACTGCTTACCCGCCGGGTAACGCTCCAGATCGCTAATCAATCCATTAAGACAGTTCTTAACCGATTGAGCAAACTGACGAACGTTCGGTTTACCTACAGTTCTTCCCTGATCCATGCTGAACGAAAAGTGACGGTCAATGCGAGCAATCAGGCGCTTGGCGAAGTACTGAACGACTTACTAACACCCTTGAAAATTGAGTATCGCGTCGATGCCGATGAAGTAATCCTAAATCCGGGGCCGGTTGAAAATGAGGCTGAGAAAAGTACGTTCCAGACCATCGAAAGCAAACAAACAGGCGATACTCCGGTCGATATTACGGTAACAGGCACCGTGGTTGACGAGAAAGGAGAAGCGCTGCCAGGGGTAAGTATTTTGGTGAAAGGGACAACAAAGGGTACGAACACCGATGTGAATGGGACCTATTCAATCCGGGTTCCCGACGAAAACGCAGTGCTTATTTTTTCGTTTGTAGGGTATGCCCCGCAGGAAATAGCGATAGGTAATCGTTCGTCGATTGCCGTTACCCTCAGACAGGACGATAAATCGCTTGATGAAGTTGTCGTGGTTGGGTATGGTACGGCTAAAAGGCGGGACATTACCGGAGCCGTTGCCCGAGCAGACATCAATGCGTTCAAAGAAGCGCCCAATGTGAGCATTCTTCAATCGCTGCAAGGGTCAGTACCGGGCCTGAATGTAGGCGCGACCACCCAGGCTGGTCAGGACCCGGCCATCAGCATTCGGGGGCGTAACTCCATATCCGGTGGTACCGCCCCGCTGATCGTGCTGGATGGTATTATTTATCGGGGAAACATTGTTGATATCAATCCGAATGATATTGCTTCGGTCGATGTACTGAAAGACGCTAGTGCTGCTGCGGTGTACGGCTCTCAGGCATCGAACGGCGTTATCCTGATCACTTCGAAAACCGGTAAGGCTACCAAAAAGCCAACCGTCGAATTCAGCTCGTCTTATTCGTTACAGGAGATTACCAATAAAGCGATGCTGCCCGACGATGCGGCTGGGTTTCTTCGAAAGAAGGCAGATCGATACATTTCGCTCAGCCGCACCGGCCCTGGGCTGTTGCAGACAAATCCTGCCTTCGATGTTACCAAATACCTGAGCCCGCAGGTGCTGGCCGGTATGCAGAACGGTACCGAAACAAACTGGTGGGAGCTGCTGACTAACAGACGGCCTTTCATTTCAAGTAATGATCTCAGTATCAGTGGACGGACTGAGCAAAGTTCCTACTTCTTTTCGCTGGGGTATACCAAGCAGCAGAATGTGGTGAAGAACGACGACTATAAACGCTACAACTTCCGGGTCAATCTGGATACGAAAGTAACGAGCTGGATGAAATTAGGGATTCAGTCGTTCTATGGCCTGAGTGACTATTCGGGAGCGGCACCCAGTCTCGATGATGTGCAGTTTCAGGTGCCGCAACTAGCTCCGTACGATGCTAATGGGGCATTGGTCCGTCTGCCCGATGGTGCCCGCGTAAACCCGCTACTCCAAATCGCCCAGACGAATCAGGAGACACGGAGTACGCTGTTTGGGCTGTTGTTTGCCGATATCAATATTCCGTTCATCAAAGGGCTGAGCTACCGACTGAACTTCTCTCAGAATCTGATTCAGAAACGGAATAACAATTTCAGTGCGTTCGGCCAGAATTTCAACGGAGAAGCGTTTAAAGCCAATGCACAGCAATACCTGGCTACCCTCGACAATATTGTGACGTATCAGAAGACGTTCGGGCCGCATTCGATCAATGCCACTCTTTTGTATGGAACAGAAAAACGTTCGTTCGACAGTACCAGGGCGTATTCTGCGTTCTTTACCAACGATATTCTTGGCTACAACAAACTGGACGCGGGCCAGGCTGCTCAGCAGACGACAACGTCATCGGCCTGGAAAGAAGCCAGTCTGTACTCGATGGCCCGTCTGATCTATAACTACAAGGATCGGTATATTGTAACCGGTACAGTTCGACGAGATGGTTTTTCCGGCTTTAGTACGACCAATAAATTTGGTGTATTTCCGTCGATAGCCTTTGCCTGGGCATTGAGCGAGGAGAAATTTATCAAAGATCGGGCTCCATTTCTGGATGAATTGAAATTCAGAGCTTCGTACGGAATCAGCGGCAATCGAACGATAGGCCGATACCAGACACTGGCCAAAATAACAGCGAACGTGGGCAGTGGATATCTGTTTGGCGATGGCGGTGCAGCTCAGCAGGGGCAATATTTAAGTGCATTGTCCAACAATGATCTGAAATGGGAGTCGACCAGGGCATTTAATTTCGGGCTGGATTTTGGGCTCTTCAATAATCGATTATCCGGCAGTTTCAATGCGTATGTATCCAATACCTACAACCTGTTGTTCAACGTTGACTTACCGGTTGTAAACGGGATTACCAGTAGCCCGGCCAATATAGGTAAGCTGAAAAATACGGGTCAGGAACTGACCCTGTCGGGCAGGCCAGTACAGAAGGGCGATTTTAGCTGGGATGTTACCGTCAATTTTTCCCGCAACCGTAACAAGGTTATCAGTATTCTGGGTATCGACGCCAATAAAGATGGTGTGGAAGATGATCTGGTCTCCTCCAAGATTTTTATCAACCACCCCTATGGCGTTGCCTATGATTTCAACATTACGGGGATGTGGCAGGTGGCCGATGCCGAAGCCAACAGAATACCGGCCGGATTTACGTACGGCAGTTATAAAGTAGAGGATATTAACGGCGATGGTACGTATACCGCAGCGGCCGACCGTAAGATTCTGGGCTATACCGACCCCTCATACCGCTTCAGTATTCAGAATAGTTTCCGGTACAAATCGTGGGAGTTCAGTTTCTTTATCAATTCCATTCAGGGTGGGAGTAAATACTACTATGGCCAGCCAGGAAGTACCCTGCCCAATCCGGATAACATCTCAAACGGCAATATTTTCAACTTTGATTACTGGACCCCCGAAAATCCCAACGCCCGCTATCGGCAGCTTGGTTTCTACACAGTGGCCCTGGGAGAAACATTCTCTCCTTATGTGCAGCGCAACTTTATCCGGCTTCAGAATGTGACCCTGGCCTATAGTTTACCGCAAACACTCGTTCGGAAAGCTAAGCTTAACCGGGTTAAGCTGTTCCTGAATGGAAAAAATCTGGCCACCATCACCGGCTGGGATGGCTGGGACCCAGAAACAGGAACAGGCCTGGACCGCTCTGCTTATCCATTTCTACGGAATTATACCGCTGGCCTAAACATCGAATTTTAACCCGTCGACCGTAATGAAAAAACTACTTATCTATAGTTTGACCCTTCTGATGGGCATGAACCTGGTTATGTCCTGTAAGGAAGACGAATTTCTGAAGGAAGAACCTCTGGACTTTTATTCGCCCGATAATTCGCTGGAAACCAGTGCTCAGTTTCAGCTGTCGATCAATTATTTACACAATCGGCTGCGGAACATTGCGTTCGGAGGTATTGACCTCGACTCGTATTTTGCGCTCCGCTATGCTACGGATTTTGCCGTTAATGCCACAGACTATCAGCCGGCCGTTAAGCTGAACGATTACAAGAATACGATGGTGCCTACCTATAACGTACCGCAGGTGATCTGGCAGAACGTGTATCAGATTATTGCCAACGCCAACGTCGTTATCAATCGGGCTAAGCTATCGACCAAACTATCCGATGCCGACAAAAATCTGTTTAAAGCACAGGGGTTGTTTTTCCGGGCGTGGGGCTATAATATGCTGGCTAATCTGTATGGGGGTGTGCCACTGGTAACAGAAGAAATTAGTGTGCCACGCAGAGACCTGGTTCGGGCCACTCGCGATCAGGTGTATACGCAGTGTAAAACAGACCTGATCGAAGCCATTACGTCGCTGCCCAATATCGATGCGGTGAAAGACGGTGCCGTAAATAAACAGGTTGCCCAGCATATTCTGTCGGAGGTATATATTTCCCTGAAAGCCTACGACGACGCCATAACCACAGCCACACAGGTTATCAACTACCCCGGCGTTGGGTTGATGACGACCCGTTTCGGGGCTCGGAAAGCCAATCCCGGCGATGTATACCGCGATCTGTTTGAACTCGGAAATCAGAATCGCACCAGCGGCAACCGGGAGGGGTTATACGTTATTCAGTCCGACTATCTGAATCTGGCCTCTACCCAACGCGATGCCATGCAATGGGCTGTCATGTCGGGAATTCAGAATGTTACCATTAAATCATCGGTCGATGGTAAAACGGTTGTGGCCGTAAAAGGACCCAACGAAAAATGGTCGGGTCGCGGAGTGGGCTGGATACGGCCAACGTCGTTTGTCCTGTATGGCATGTGGAACAGCGGAAAGGACGACATCCGTAATTCAGAATACAACATCATTCGGGATTTTCAGATCGACGGGGTTCCAACTACATCACCTGATTATGGGAAGTGGTACGTCAAGGATGGTTATAAAGCCAAAGCGACAGGCTTTATCGATACAATCCGGTACTGGTATCCCATTCTGAAGAAAAATACGATTTCTGCGGGCGATTTTCCTGATGCGTATTTTCAGCGCGATGCCGCTGGGAATGTGCTCTCATCACCCCTGGGTGGCCGATTACTGATCAATGGCAGCGATCTATTCCGGGACAATTACCTGATTCGGTTACCTGAAACCTACTTTTTACGCGCGGAGGCCTATATCATGAAAGGCAATATGGCCAGTGCTGCGGACGACCTCAATATCGTGCGGGCCAGGGCCAAAGCCACCCCCATTACGGCGGCTGACGTGACGATAGATTTTCTGCTCGATGAACGAATGCGGGAACTCTACGGGGAAGAATTCAGAATGGTCACCCTCACCCGAATGGGCAAACTGTATGACCGAAACAAAAAATACAATGAGAAAGCTGGCTTAAGCATTGAACCGTACCACAATCTATGGCCGATCCCATTCAGTGAAATCAACCGGAATGTATTCGCTACCCTTGAGCAAAATCCGGGGTATAATTAGCGACTGCCTGGTATAAATCTAGCCTGCCGAAAAATTTCATTCGGCAGGCCTCACCTATACTCTTCTTCTTAGTTGAATGAACGTACAATTTATTATTGCCGCATTGCTTTGGACGAACGTCGTGCTGGCTCAGGGTAAAAACAGCAAGCCAAATAGCCGCCCTGACCTTATGCTTTGGTACGATAAACCTGCCAGCGTCTGGACCGAAGCCCTGCCAATTGGCAATGGTCACCTGGGAGCTATGATCTATGGTGGTATTGAGCAGGAACATCTGCAACTCAACGAAGGAACACTTTATTCCGGTGATCCAACGGGTACGTTCACCGCCATTGACGTGCGGAAAAAATTCAGGGAAGTCGACCAGCTTTTTAAAGAAGGGAAATACAACGAAGCACAAACGATTGTAGACGCTGAATGGCTGGGACGAAATCATCAGGATTACCAGCCTCTTGGCGACTTATGGATGAATTTTACCCATACTGGCTCCGCTACGAACTATCGTCGTTCGCTCGACCTGTCCACGGCAGTATCACGGGTTGAGTACATGGTGAATACGACAACTTACCGCCGGGAAATTTTTGCCAGTTACCCTAACCGGATCATCGTCATTAAATTATCGGCAGAGGGAGAGGGAAAACTCAATGGTGAGATCAGTTTTTCAACGCCCCATAAACCACTGGCCGCCTATTCGACAACCGGTAATCAACTCGTCATGACGGGCAAAGCACCGGGTTTTGTTCTCCGTAGAACCGTGAAAGGAGTGCAAAAAATAGGCGATCAGTACAAATATCCTGAGGTGTTTGATAAAGACGGGGCTGTATTACCCAACGCGGCTGACGTACTTTATGGAGAGGATGCCAAAGGCTTAGGCATGGCGTTTGAGGCTCGTTTACAGACTACTCACAAGGGCGGCACAGTACAGGTGGCCGGGCAAAAAATCAGCATTCGGGATGCCAGCGAAGTGCTCCTGGTGATGGCCTGTGCTACCAGTTTTAATGGTTTCGATAAAAGCCCGGTAACCCACGGGCTGACCCCGGCCGATTCCACCAGGAAGTACCTGGCAAAGGCAATGGGTAGCTCCTACGAGAACTTGCTGGCTATACACAAGGCTGATTACCAGAAACTATTTAACCGATCTCAGATTCAGATTGGCAGCCTAAGCGAACAGTCGCGTCTTTCTACTGATAAGCGAATCAGCCTGTTTGCCAATGGCAAAGATCAGTCGATGGTTGGGTTACTGTATCAGTTTGGCCGATATCTGATGATCGCAGGGTCGCGGCCTGGTGGGCAGCCTTTGAACCTACAGGGTATTTGGAACGATAAGATTATTCCGCCCTGGAATGGTGCTTACACGGTCAATATCAATGCACAGATGAATTACTGGCCGGCTGAGCTGACTAATTTATCGGAGTGTCATGAACCCTTCCTGAAGTTAATCAATGAACTGGCCGTTAATGGAGCGATTACGGCCAGAGCTATGTATGGTAATGAAGGGTGGGTAGTACATCACAACACCGACATCTGGCGCCATACCGAGCCCGTCGACTATTGCCACTGTTCTTTCTGGCCCATGGCTGGCGGCTGGTTAATGAGTCATTACTGGGAACGATACCTGTTTCGGGGGGATACAGTCTTCCTGAAAGACAAGGTTTATCCTTTGTTGAAGGGGGTCGTTTTGTTTTATAGGGACTGGCTGGTGCCGAATAAGGACGGCTATCTGGTCACGCCGGTTGGTCATTCGCCAGAGCACGCGTTCCGCTACGGAGATGGCCAATCATCAACTTTGAGTCCAGGTCCAACGATGGATATGGCGATCATCCGCGAATCGTTCGCCCGTTTTCTCGAAGCATCGGATCGTTTAGGGAAACCGGATTCAACTCTTCATACTGAAATAAAATCGAAACTAACTAAGCTGCTGCCTTACCAGATCGGCAAACTAGGGAACCTACAGGAATGGCAGTTTGATTTTGAGGATGGTGAGAAAGAACACCGGCATATTTCCCACTTGTATGGCTTCTACCCATCTAACCAGATTAATCCCTATACGACGCCCGAGCTGAACGCAGCCGTAGCCAAAACCATGGAGCGCCGGGGTGATAAAGCGACCGGATGGTCGATGGGCTGGAAAATAAATGTGTATGCGCGTTTGCAAAACGGCGATAAGGCGCACGCTCTCTTGACGAATCTGCTGCATTTAGTGCAGGAAGAGGGAACGAAGATGGTAGGTGGAGGGGTTTACCCCAATTTATTTGATGCGCATCCACCTTTTCAAATTGATGGAAATTTCGGTGCAGCCGCCGGTATTGCCGAAATGCTGGTTCAAAGCCACGCGGGCGAAATTCATTTGCTTCCAGCCCTGCCAGCAGCCTGGCCTGACGGGAAGGTTTCTGGTCTGAGAGCGCGTGGAGGCTACGAGGTAGACATTGAATGGACAAACGGTCGGTTAAAGAGTGCGACCATCCGATCGGAACTGGGCGGTGTGTGCCGGATACGAACAAATAACCCGGCAGTTGTAGTCAACACAAAGGTATCAACGGGAATAGGTCAGCATCCTAACCCTTTATTTTCTTTCATCAATCCAACTGATTTTACCAGCAACCGTCAAGCAACGGTCGCTACCAATAAATCAGTAAAAGGATTCGTACAGGATTTTCAGACTCAGCCTGGGCAAACGTATGTAATAAAATGAAAGTTATAGGGTAGAGGCTAATCAACATGTAGCTTCATTATTAGGTTTCCCCAAATTCATGTATCCAGAAATAGTAAACGCCCCAATGGGCCGAACATAAAAACGCTCGGCCTGACAGACGTGGTCGATACGGCGAAATCAGTATTCAACATGCCAGTATGCAGTCATAGGGGCATTTCTATAAACGATTCCAGATTACGGTAAACCATATAATTCTGTAATTTTGCCGGATGCAAAAACCGACATTACCCAAAGGAACGCGTGATTTTGGCCCGGAGCAAATGAGCAAACGGCTGTTTATATTTGACACCATCCGGCAAACCTTCAAACGATTCGGCTTTTTACCCCTCGAAACCCCGGCGATGGAGAATCTCTCTACCCTAACCGGAAAATATGGCGATGAAGGCGATCAACTGTTGTTTAAAATCCTGAACTCGGGTGATTTTGCGGCTAATCTGACGGAACTGGATATTTCTTCAGGGTATAAAAAATTAACCCCTAAAATTGCTGAAAAAGGACTGCGCTATGACCTTACAGTACCATTTGCCCGGTATGTGGTGATGAATAGAAATGCGCTGGCCATGCCCTTTAAACGCTACCAGATGCAACCCGTCTGGCGAGCCGACCGACCGCAGAAAGGGCGTTACCGGGAGTTTTATCAGTGCGACGCGGATGTTGTCGGGACCGACTCGTTGATTTGCGAAGCTGAAATTGTGCTGATGATCCACGAAGTATTCCGAAATCTGGGCATTCAGCAGTTCACCCTGAAAATCAATAACCGAAAGATTCTGGCGGGTATTGCCGAAGCCATTGGTGTACCAGGACAGGAGAGTACCTTATCGGTGGCCATTGACAAGCTGGATAAGATTGGGCAGGAGAAAGTGCTGGATGAACTGCGTGAGCGCGGATTTTCAGAAGATACCATTACTAACCTCTTACCACTTTTTTCGTTTACAGAGCTAGACATTCGACAGACTCTTGAGCAATTGAAGAACTGGCTGGCCGTATCGGAGACAGCTCAGAAAGGGATTGCTGAACTTGAAGAAACACTTCAGTTAGTGGGTGTTTACGGCTTACTAAACAGTCAGATAGAGCTAGACCCCACTTTAGCGCGTGGTCTTTCTTATTATACCGGAGCGATCTTTGAAGTGAAGGCAAATGGGGTAAGTATCGGTAGTGTGAGTGGGGGGGGACGCTATGATAACCTGACGGGGGCTTTTGGTATGCCCGGTCTGTCGGGGGTCGGGATCTCCTTCGGCGTCGACCGAATCTATGATGTCATGGAGGAACTGAACCTGTTTCCGGCTAGTACCGTGCAGGGAACACAAGTACTCATTGTGCCCTTCGATGCCGAAGCCCGACGCGTGGCCTTGCCTTTACTAAGCCAGTTACGGGTTTCGGATATAGCTGCTGAAGTGTATCCCGATCTGGCGAAAATAAAAAAGATGCTCGATTATGCCAATGCCAAATCGATTCCCTTCGTAGTATTGATCGGCTCAGAAGAAGTACAGACGGGGCTGCTTACGCTGAAAAACATGGTGACGGGCGAACAGCGTAAAGTAAGTGTAGAAGAAATCAGCAACTTGATTGTATAACATAAATACAATACCTGTTTCAATTGTTGAAACACTACTCATCTGTTAGCTATTTATAGCTTTGGGGTTTACTAAAAACTGGTAAAGGAAAATGGGTAAACTGGCAACGGCGGTAAAGGCCGTCTTTTCGTCGTTTGGGGTGTTTTTGGCCCGTAAATACCCCGATCAGGTCAATGGTCTGAAACTGGAAGATGATTTGCGTCAGCTTATCGGTCAGCCGAATCCACTATGTTTTGATGTGGGGGCCAATCAGGGCCAGACCATTCAACTCTTGCAGCAGTGCCTGACTAACCCGGTGATTCATGCCTTCGAACCTGCATCAACTACCTTCAACGGATTAGCCAGTCAATCGCATGGGCCAGGGGTGTCGCTGCATCAGCTTGCCTTTGGCGAACAGGCCGGAACGGCGGAGTTTCGGAATTACGAGCAGTCGGAGCTTAGTTCATTTTTGGCCGTTAACCCGGATAAATCCGAAAATATTTTCTTTGGTGAACAGGTTGCCTCCATAGAGTCGGTTAAAGTTGATACACTCGATGGCTTCTGTGCTGCCCAGGGAATTGACAAAATAGACCTGTTAAAGATTGATACGCAGGGCTTTGAGCTCCCTGTTCTGCGTGGAGCAACCAATTTACTGGCTCAGAAACGAATCGGTGCCATCTTGCTGGAGCTAAATTTTGCGCCTATCTATGAAGGGCAGTCCGATCCTCTTGCCATTCTCCAGTTACTTCGAGAGTATGATATGCGACTGGTCGATTATTATGAAAAAGAACGCATGACAGGCCGCGAACTGTCCTGGACGTCTGCGCTATTTGTATTACCCGCTTCATGAATGGACGCACGTTTGAGTAAATTACTCGTCAAACGTGCGTCTACAAGAACATAGTTGTCTGTTCGACAGATTGACAAATTAAACCAGATTTGCAAGAACTGGTTGGATAACCGATTGCTTCGACAGCAGGGCTTCGTAAACCCCATCCCATAGGCGAATGCGTTGCTGGAGTGAAGCGATGGTAGCCTGTTCGGCCTCCTGCCAGAAGGTTTCATTCTCCCCGCATAAATTTGCCGTCATTTGCAGGGCCAGGTGACTATGGTGATCTCCATCCACTTCAATATGCCGTTCCAGGTAATAGGTAAACTGTGAAATGTTGCCCGGAAAGTTGGCATTCAAATCCTGAATCATCGATATAAACATACCCGGAATCAGATCTTCCCGGCCAAACGTGAACACAGCCGATTGCAGATGCGGTTTCTGGCTATGGATAACATCAAACGTATAGCGGACGAAATCATAGGCGGCTGTTGGGGTTTCTGAGTCAAGAAGGGCTTTTTCCAACGAACCGCTTTCCTGTAAGGTCGACAGAAAGCGCATGATCTGACTGCTGTCTGCCCCAGCTTGCTGCATGGCATCCAGATACATTTCGAAATGGCTTTTCCGCTCACCCAGCAGATCAACGTCCGACTCTTCGCCCGCTACGATCTCGTTGATGAGGTACCGCGTATCGGCTGATCCCCTTGGAAACCAGGGTACTGAGGTACATGTCAGGTTATTCTGTAATGTTTTGAGTAATGACATGAAGTCCCAAACCGCATAGACGTGGTACTGCATGAAAACGGTCAGATCATCAATGGTTTTAATGGCTGAATAGACCTTATGGTTGATAATTTCCTGCCGGAACGGCTCGATTACTGCTTTTAGTCGGTCAATTGGTTGCATGATGAATTGATTATAAAATGAGAGCTAGCTTGTTGAGGGCTAGCTATCGGTGTTGTACGATTTTGCGGTTACAAAAATACATACGACAGCCCGTGATTGTCGGATTTGCCTGACAAAACACGGGCTGTCGTATGTATTTATTCGTAAGCTTTATGGTAATTCTTCTGAATCAGTAAGGAGTACCGTATAGGATCGCCATTACGGATTATCCTGGTCGGAAGTCTGGGAAAGGGCTACCAGGTCCGAAATAGCCAGTTTAGCTACTTCACCGACCACGATAATGGCAGGATTACCTACACCCGCTTCTTCTGTCTTCTGGACAATGTCCGATACACGGCCAATCACTACCTGCTGTTCGGGGAGGGTGCCATTCTGAATAATCGCCACTGGGGTGTCTGATTGACCACAGTCGGTAAAAACGGCCATGATCTGGGCCAATTTATGCATCCCCATCAATACCACTACTGTAGCCGTTGACTGGGCGGCCAACTGCAGATCGTTTGAGAATTGCCCATCTTTCGTCGTACCCGTAACAACCCAGAAGCTTTCGGATAGCCCCCGTGTGGTCAGTGGGACACCGGCTGAGGCAGGCACGGCGTAGCTACTGGAAAGACCAGGCACAACCTCAGTGTTAATACCATGCTGCCGGGCAAACTCAATTTCTTCATAGCCCCGTCCAAATACAAACGAGTCGCCCCCTTTCAGTCGAACCACATGGCCATACTGCCGGGCATAATGGACAATTAGCGGGTTAATATCTTCCTGCATACAGGAATAGGCACCCCGGCGTTTACCCACATACACCTTAAGCGTGTCGGGTCGGCAATAATCCAGCAAATCAGGGTGAACGAGCGCGTCGTACATGACCACATCGGCCTGACGCAGCACTTTAATACCTTTTACCGTTATCAAATCCGGGTCGCCAGGGCCGGCCCCCACGAGTGTTAATTTCATATGTGAAAGAGTGAAAGAGTGAAAGAGCGTTTCTTGGGCGAGGGATTCATTCGCACATTCACTCTTTCGCTCTTTATGTCAACTATCCTGCGCCTGGGTTAATTCCTGTAATTCAGGAGCGCCTTCGAGCTCGATCTGGGTTTCGCGATAGGACTGTATGGTTTGCAGAAACGCTTCAGCCTGGGCAACGAAGCGCTGGGCAAACGCTTCGGAAGGTTCCTGCTTATTGATGCTGAATACCAAGGCTTTAAATTCGCCTTCCTCCTGATGAAAATCGGATTCGCCCAAAAACGTTTTATCGAAATCACTAACAATACCGTGCTGGGTATTGGTCGGAACATCACGGCTCATCAGCGCGGCTTTTGCCCCGGTGATGAATACGTTATACCCATGATAAAGTGCATCAGCCCAGCGGCTTTCGGCCAGCGCTTCCCGCGCCCAGCCTAGTTTTTCAGATGCTTCGGTCAAGGTGGTCGCTACCAGGTCGATCAGGACACTGGCACATTCACCAATCCCCACTTCCGTAACGTATTGTTCGGTGTGATCCCAGTCGATGTAATCGCTATTCACCAGTGTTTTTAGATCGGCCAGGGGCTTTAAGAGCTGGTAAAAATAGTTTTTACCTTGCCGGGCATAGTAATCGCTGTAATATTCACCCTCAAAGGCATTGGCTTCATAATCCCGTAGCAATGCCCGTAACGAATGCGGACCACGTTTGGCGGGAATTTTGATCACCTTATCGGCAATCAACCCTTCGCCTTTCCCGTTGAAACCACCGCCCAGCAACACCTGCAAAGCGGGTAACACATAGGCACCATTTTTCAACGATGAACCGTGATACCCAATATTGGCCACTGAGTGCTGCCCACAGCCATTCATACAACCCGAAATCTTAATTTTGATGTCGTTATTGTAGATCAGCTCAGGAAATTCATCGGTCATCATCGTTTCCAGGGCTCGGGTAATACCATAACTACTGGAAATAGCCAGGTTACAGGTATCCGTACCGGGGCAGGTAGTAATGTCGGCGGTTGTATCAAAACCGGGCTCAGCCAGACCGAGGCTGTTCAGGGCCTCAAAGACCGCTGGTAAGTCCTCCGGCTTAACGAACCGAAGCAGATAGCCCTGGTTGACCGTAACCCGAATATCATCGGCAGCGTAGGTTTTGACGATCGTTGCCAGTGACCGGGCTGTATCGGAATGCATATCGCCCAGTAAAACCCGTAGCTGAACCGCATACCAGCCCGTCTGCTTCTGCTCGAATACATTCGTTTTCAGCCAGCGCTCAAATTGGGGATTGTCAGGGATAGTGCTCGGTGCGGGGGCATCCAGTCGAGGGGCGGGTTCAGAAGCAAACAGTGCATTGCCAGCCTGGGCATCCACAGCAAAGGATTTAACCCGGAGAGCTGGGGTTTCGCCCTCGATGCGATGGAGTAATTCATCCAGACCAATGTCGTTAAGGAGGTATTTCATCCGCGCTTTATGGCGTTTCTGCCGCTCTCCATAGCGGTCGAATACCCGAATTACACCCTCGATGAACGGGATTACCCGATCTTCTTCCAGAAACTCAAAAGCCGTTTGAGCCGGGAAGGGCTGAGCCCCCAGGCCTCCGCCCAGCATGACCTTAAAGCCCTGTTTCCCATCCTGGATACGGGCAATCAGGCCTACATCGTGCATATAGCCATAGGCCGAATCCTTTTCGCTGGAAGAGACCGAAATCTTGAACTTTCGACCCATATCCTGGCAGATCGGATTCCGCAGGAAATAATCGAAAATGGTATAGGCATACGGCGTGATATCGAATGGCTCTTCGGGGTCGACACCCGCTCTGGCCGAACCCGTTACGTTCCGAACGGTATTGCCACAGGCTTCCTTCAGCGTAATGCCTGCATCTTCCAGATCGGCCCAAAGCTGGGGTGAGTCGGCTAGTTTGACAAAATGGAGCTGAATATCCTGTCGGGTAGTCGCGTGGAGATTACCCGTTGCGTATTTATCCGACAGATCAGCAATCCGAACCAACTGATCGGCCGTTATACGACCGTGCGGTAGTTTGATACGGATCATCTGAACCCCCGGCTGCCGCTGACCATACACCCCTCGGGTCAGTCGGAATTTGCGAAACGCTTCATCCGCTATATCACCCTGCTGGAATGAGCTGATTTTCTGCTGGAGGTCCAGAATGTCGCGCCGGGCGACGGTACTCACGTTGTCGGAGAATAGGATAGACATAAAGTATATTGTCTATAGAATTAATCAACTAATATCTTAAAAGGAAACGCCGGTTCCATCCGGCGCTTGATTCTGTTGTAAAGATAAAGCCAATCAGGGTAGATAAAGTTCAGGAATGTCCCAACTTATGGTTATGGACGATAAATAAATGTTATGATAAGGCGTATAAGGTACTTCGACAGAATCGTACGCATCGGTTTAAAACCGATGCTGCCTTTAGGTGCATGCCGTATTAATATTGGGCATAACCAAACAAACGAGGCAACTATTTTTCTTGTGTTCGAAATGATTTAAAAAGTAAATAAATGCATCGCAAATTCAGCTACAATGTGAGATTGTTGACGGTCCGCCGTGGCGGTTTGATTCATGAGATGGCATTTTGAGACTTTACTATATACGAAATGAATTTGCTATGGCAATAACTATTCTTATCTCATGAATAGGGCATTTCAAGCGACAGTGTGTTTTAATAACTGTTGACGACTATCTGTATCATACGCATTGTCGCTACGGTTGAGATAAGCATTGAGGTCAACAAACCCAAGTTTAGGTGTAAAAAGGGGCCAGATGCGCTGGTGTTTACCGCTAGTGCAGTTTATACTGCCTCAATACCTAAAAAAAGGCTCTAACTCGTTTAAATTTCCCCAAAAAGTGAACTTCTAAGGCCAAAAAACCTACTGAATAAGCACCTTATCTCCTTGTTCTACGTAAAAAACGATTGAGAGAGGCCGAATCGCTGAACCCTAACAGATCGGCCAGTTCCGCTTTCAGCATCCTGGGTGAAGTAAGTTCGTAATAGGTTGCCAGTTCAAGCCGAACTTCATCCAGAATGGACTGAAACGATAATCCCTCTCGCTGAAGTCGTCGCTGAAATGAGCGGGGCGATTGAGAAAACTGATGAGCTACCGACTCAAGTGTTGGTTTAGCCAGGTTATGCTGTTGTTCTAACGTTCGTTTTACCTGCCAATACAGCGAACTGCTATCCTGCAAGAAGGGAGCTAGCTCTAATTCATAAACCCGGAGGGCTCGCTCGTTGGCTGAAGGAACCGGAGAAGACAAAAGAGCACGAGATAAAGTAATCTGTAGGTAGGGGTAATCAAATTGAACCGGACAATTGAAGTAGGTTTCTACCAAATCAACAGGGCCGATTTTAGGATAAGGTATTGCTAAAGCTAATGGAATGACCTGCTGACCTAAATATTCCCGCTTGTGGCGTAATGAGAAGCCAATATTATGTTCAATCATCTGCCGGGCAGCCATGGGATACGCGGCTTGCCAGGCTGGGTCACTGGCGGTAATGATGTGTACATGCTCCCCGTCCTCTTCCCAGTGATAGGTGTTGATACCATCTAGCCAGCTTATGTAGCGCTGCATCGCTGTCAGCATGTCCGCCAGCGTGGCAGAGCTTTGGTATAAGCCGCCCAAGCTTCCCAGCATCGACAGCGGAGTTCGAAAGCCCAGTTTAAGTCCCAACCGTTCATCGCCAGTCTGGCCTACCATGTTTTCCAATAGTTGACCAAATACGTCCGCTGACAGGGTGAAGTCATCTTGAACCAGGGTTGATCGGCTTAAACCAACTGAGCTCAATAGCCTGTCGATATCAATTGACTGATCATCAAGTTGAGTAACCAGCGTACGCAGAATGAGATCATTTAGCTGTTTCATCTTTTGAAATACACCTCATGTCGTGATTAGTCAAATTATTGTCGTTGTAAGTGCTGATCCATGTATATCTATTTTCTCAACTTTGCCCCCAACAAAACCTCCTTCGTTATGAAGCTGATAATTAAGCAAATAGTCTGGCTGATACTCGTAATTACCTGTTTTTCCGCTTGTGAACCGGCTCCCTTACAACCCGCTCAATCATATGCTCAGTTCCAATCGTTTAGTCAGCTTGAGATCGGTAGCGGATTTTCGGTTGAGCTTCAACCCGGACTTCAACGCCAGGTTCTTTTATATGCCACCAATGATCAACAGGAACGGTTATCTATCCGGGAGACGAATGGGTTACTTTCCATTCACATACAAGGCAATCGGGGCACTACTCAGCCACGTCTACTGATAACGACACCTGTGCTGGAGGCTCTGACTCTACAGGGGCAAACCCAGCTTACGACCGGTCATTTTGATCTGCCTGCATTACAGGTTCACTTAATGGGTAGCTCAAGTATAACCATGACGGGCAAAATTGATCAATTGACTGCTTCCCTAACAGGAGGCTCCATTTATCATGGTTTTGGAGCACCAACCCGGCTCGCTACGATGAGTTTATCAGGTGGTAGCGAGGCTCAATTGAATGCTAGCCAACGCATAGATCTAACCGCAACGGGCGGGAGTCTTCTGCGGTACAAAGGTTCCGCTTCAGTAGAGCAGAACATACTGCTCGGTGGTAGCCGAATTGTTCCAGAATAATCCTAGAGTTGTCACCGCTTCCTTGTATGAACACGATCCGATTTTTTTTGCTCTTAAGTCTGTGGCTACCCCTAAGGGGTAATGCACAAACTACGCCCACTACCTTTTTGGCCAAGCACACGGTTTTCGCGGAGCTGGCTGGAAAAGGGGCCGTTTATTCGCTGAACTATGACCGCATCATTCGACAGGCTGGTTTGACCTGGAGTGTTCGGGCTGGTACCATGTATTTGCCTTCAACCAACATAACAGGGGCGTCCCTGTTCGTGCCATTAGCCATCAATGCCTTTACGGGTAAGAGAAACCATCACCTTGAGTTTAGCTTTGGGCAAACGCTGCGCTATTTTACCGGCTATACAGTGGAAGGCCAGTTAGTAAAGGGGAAACTGGACTATCCCCTCACATTTGCCGGGGTTGGCTATCGATACCAAAAACCAGGTGGTGGTTTGTTTGCTTCTGTCACGGCTTTGCCATCTTTCAGGCCTTTCCGGGGTGTTGACGGACTCCGGGTAGATTTTCTGCCCTGGCTGGGTCTAGGCCTTGGACGAAGTTTTTAGCACTACTAACGCTTATGAAGAACATGATGATTCTCGTTAAAAAGTCGGTCAAGTGTAGCTTAGGTGTCTTACTGGCGACAGTTGCATGGAGCTGCGAATCCGAACTTACACAATCGCCAGCCTATCGGGTAGATGTTTCATTTCCAAAACTGCCCGCCAACCAACCGATGGGACAGGCCTCCGGCGTCGCGGTAAATAGTAAGGGCGAAGTGTGGGTTTACCACCGCGAGGAGCGACCCTTCCTGGTATTCGATGCCAAAGGCAATTTCCTCCGCGCTATCGGAACTGATAAAAAGAAGGGAGCGCACGGATTACGGTTCGATACTGACGATAATTTGTGGATAACGGACTACCTGAACCACACGGTCAAAAAACTGGATCAAACCGGTACTGTTTTATTAAGCTTAGGACAGGAAGGGATTGCCGGGGACGATTCTGCTCATTTTAATCAGCCAACTGATGTTGCTTTTGCCGCCAATGGTGACTTTTATATTTCCGATGGATACGGCAATGCCCGGGTGGTCCAGTACAATCGACAGGGTAAATTTATCCGTCAGTGGGGTACACATGGTAGTAGTCCGGGTCAATTTAATTTACCCCACGCGGTTCAGGTGGATTCGAAAGGGAATGTGTATGTCGCTGATCGGGAAAATTTTCGAATTCAGGTGTTTACGTCCAATGGGCAGTTTATTCGACAACTAACTGGATATTCACCTTATGGCATGTTTGTAACGAAGGATGATTTATTGTTTGTTGTCGATGGGAAAGCCAATCGGCTTTACAAAATGACGCTGACCGGGGAGCAACTGGCCAGTTGGGGCGGAGGGCCAGGAGATGATATAACGAAAGAGTTAGGCAAAAACTTTGTACTAAGACTGAAGCAAGGGGCTTTCTCCATGCCCCATGCCATTAGCGTAGGCCCTGACGGAGCAGTCTATGTTGCCGAAATTAATGGCCAGCGAGTTCAAAAGTTCATGCCTGAGTAACGATCTGTCCCTCAACCGGACAGAGGCTCATTTTATACACCAGCAGAATGATGAAAGTTACACCACCAAGCTTCTCTACCTTCTGGGGGAAGTTATGTCTCGGGTTACTCAGTGTATTGGTCGTTGGTCTGGCCGGACTGTATTGGAAATCACCGACTTTGATGACCATTCTGTGGTATCGGCAACCGAATCCCCAAACATTCCGTCATTTTCCGCAGGAGGCTATTGAAGCCAATTCACATCCCTTTCAGTTTACTAAGGCAGTTCATCCGCGAAGAGATCTGGACACCTTATCGGTTTATGATGGCCGACATCAACTACTGTCGCTGACCGATTATTTGCGGGCGGGTAAGACATCCGCCTTTGTTGTGATTCGAAACGACTCTATTCTCTATGAATACTATGGTCCGGGCTTTAGCGATACAGCCACTGCCAATGTATTTTCTGTTGCCAAATCAGTACTGGCTATTTTAGTCGGGGTCGCTCTGGAAGAAGGTGCTATCCAGTCACTGGACGACCGGATTACAGACTACCTGCCTGAATTAAAGAAGAACTCCGCCTTTAAGGCGATAACAGTTCGTCATCTGCTGACCATGAATTCAGGGCTGGCCTTCAAACGTAAAGGTGGTGGTCTGCTAGCTGATTTATTTTCGGATGAAGCGCTGTATTATTATACCGATAATAGTAAACAGCAACTGCTGACGAGTAAAGCAGCGTCAAAGCCCGGAACTCAGTGGCAGTACAAGAATATTGATCCACTCTTGCTGGGTTGGCTTCTAGAAGCGGCTACTCATCAGCGGTTGGCCCTGTATACACAAACTAAACTTTGGCAACCTATTGGAGCGGCCTACCCAGCCAGTTGGGGAGTAGACCATGCTGGAGGACTGGCCAACACCGCAAGCAGCTTTCAAACGACGCCCCTTGATTTAGCCAAGGTCGGCCGTCTTTTTCTGTTGGCCGAACAAAGCGGCAAAACACCCGTAGTATCGGCGAACTGGTTGAGTCAGTTAACCCACCTTGACCAAACCAATAATTCGCCACCGAAAGGGTGGACCCAGACTCGGCATCAGTATTATTGGTGGCTTCCTCAAAAAGAACCAACCGGGGATTTTGCCGCTGAAGGAATGCTTGGCCAACGGCTTTATGTCGATCCCACTACGCATACCATTATTGTCCATTTCGCTGGAGGTGGTGCAGGTGATTATCCATATCGAAAAGTGACCGCTTTCCTGGCTAACAGACCTTTTATTTATCCAAAACAGTTGATTCGTTAAATCATTCAACGTTTTCCATTATGCTGAAAAATATACCGGTAACGACTAGCAAAGAATGGCTTTAAAGTCTGCGATAAGTTCGTTATGATTAACTGCTTATGAGTGCGCACTCAGCACATTTGTCTTACATCATAGGCAACAATTCAACCCCTGGTTTACTGAAGAAACACGTAGGTAAAGTAATGGCAAATCGGGCGCGATACAAATACTCCTCTTGAATTCAGACCGATTTATAAATCGATTTATTCTCAAAAAAACACTCGTTCCCTTTTACACTGAACTTGTAAACATCCGTTTTAGTACTCCATTGTTTTACAACTGGGACGATCCTAGTCCTTGTAGGCACACCAACACCAATTATTCTACTGATTCGTAGATTACAGAACTTCCTTCTAAGATGTTAATCAATTATTGTCCCTGTTGCTGGTATCCACCGGGCATCCCGTTTGCTTGACTGACGGCTAGTGGCTAGGGAGGTGGGCACATAGCTCCCCCGCTCGAGAACCGTGCGCATCATACCCACTTGATCCTGGGTAAAACTCCGCCGGGGGGTGATATAGTAGTCCATCACGTAGTCCGATACGAAAGCCGCTCGCTGACAATTGTACTTCAAACCATTTGCATCAGCGTATGCCTCCAGATGCAGAGGCACGTCGGCAAATTGCCCAATACCTGTGCAAGTAGGCGAAAATGTATGGCCTAAACCCAAAAAGTGACCCAGTTCATGAGCTAAATTACTGCCAACTTTTGGTAAACCTAGCGGAGAAATGTATACTGCGGGCAGCTCAGTCTTGGACCAATCAGCCATCGTTAGATCCGCGCAGCTGGGTGGCGGGCTACCCTTTGGTAACAGCGTGGGTATAGTAGCATAAGAGTACTCTGCGGGGTAACGCCGATACCAGTCAATACCGATGACCACGTTGAGATATTGACGAGGGCACCATTGGTGCAGCAAATTACCTACAATGCGCTGGGCTTGAGTAGCCGAATCGGGATTAGTAACGCTCAAGGGATGCAGCCCTGCCACAGCCAGCGGTTGGCCCGCCGGATCCTGGGGAGCAGGGTAGAACTCAATATACGCATCAGCCTGGTTGGGTGTGCTCGAGAGCAGCGCCCGGCGATAGATTTGATTGACCTCAGCAAGTAGCGCGGCTGGATCGACCTGGTTAGCCATCGCCCGAGGAACGTGCATGATCACTGGCAACCGAATCAAGGGATAGCTGATAGCTGGGCGAGCGGTCACTAGGATGCCATTGGAAGGCACGCCCAAGAATGAGCTATATAATCGGTGAGGACCTACTTGACGAGTGGCAAAGTAAGCCGCAGTCGGCTGAGGTTGATCATCAGCTACTAGTTGAGGAGCTGGATAATCCGCAGGATCTAAGGATTTGCCCTGTTTGGGAATTAGCTCGTAGCTCAGGGGGAGCTGACTGATCGAATCAGCGTTGAGCAGCAGAACGGGTGCTTTGAGGAGAACTTGCCGTAAGTAGTCAGCCGCCCGGCTTACAGTAAGTACGAGTTGGTCTTCGCTAACTCGATTTTTGACGCGGGCCGAGATGGTGTACTGGCCAGGCTCCGGGAAGGTAAATGTATTGCCCGCAATGACTTGTCCGTTGACCAGGAATTGAGGTGGAGCGGGTGGGGCGGTGAATGCCTGGTTCTGATCGTAGTAGTAGAGTTCAAAGCTTAGTTGACGGTGTAGAGAGTCTTCCCAAAAGTACACGGTTTTTGGGGGCTGGTTGCCCATCAGCACTACTTGTAATCGGGCTTTCTTTGACACCTCATCGGCTGGTGGGCGACAGGTTAAGATAGTCATTGCCAGTAGTACAAGGCAGCATATACCTAGCCAGATGCGTTTTAGGTAAGGCATGGACGTAGATCGGTTGAGTAACCCACCAAAAAGATGCAACCCTCTGTTATATACCTGATGGCTGAACAACTGCCTCCACAATGATAGTTGACGACTCATGGATTGCCGTGTCATTTTACCCTACCAGCTACTTAATTCTTACGTATGTATAAGTAAACTATCTCCTAAAAGGGGTGTTTCATGAAACGCCCAAAAAGCAGTTTTTAGCTGGTGAATGATCACAAACGAACCCGTAAATTAGGGTCATTCGATTTCGTTTTGACTTTTGCAACAGCCACTCATCGTTATAAAACTGCCCCCGATAGAATACAATTATTAGTTTGTTTTTTGATTAGCTGAATAGTGTAGTTTTTGTGGACTCTCGTCGAAAGCGTTTTGTTCAAAGCATATACTACCCCGTGATAATTGTCGACTTTTTTAATAACTACCTCCTTTTTATTAACCACAAAGTGCATAGGATAAGAACCAATCTTTAAAGTCTTCTCCAAGTATGACGCCTGATTGGGCACGATGGCATAATCAAACTTTTTTTTCTTGAGGAAAGCGGCCACCTTATCCGGAGAGTCTAAGCACAGACTCACAAATTCGATATCAGGACGATCTTTGTAACGCTGTTTTAAGGCGTTTAAAGCAGGCATCTCGGCTACGCAAGCCACACAATGAACGAACCAGCACTTCAGCACCAGCGTTTTTCCCGCCATTGTTTCTGGAGAATAAACCTTGCCATTCATATCAACAAAGCGATAGTTGGGTAGGGGCTTCCCCTCCGCTTGGGAATAAGTATACTCATTTTGAGCCCATTGTTGAAGAACGGCCTTAATGCCTTTATCCACTTGGGCAGGTAATGGATACAGTTGATAGAGTGCAGTTGTATCCGTTGGCTGTAGGCGTAAAGGCAAATAGCGACCGGTCGATAGGGCTCGGAGAAAGTTCTCTTTAGGGATTGGTTTTGACTGGTTATCTACGGCTTTGTAGTCTTCGTAGAGCCGAACATATTGCTGTTGGTAAGCCCAAAAACTGGCAAAATCTTTCAATATACGATTAGGGTCAGCGACCGGCTTTTTAGCCATGCATGTACTCATCAGAATGAGCAGCACAAAGCAGATCACAGCAATCATAACTACGCATAAGAGGCTAAGTGAGAACAAACCTACCGAGTTAGTTTCATGATTAATAAAGATTGAGAAGTGAATAATTGTGTATGAAAGCCAATCTACCAAAATTTCGGATTCATAGGTAAAATCTCAATAATTGCTCTTTTGGGGGAGCGCATGGGGCGCCTATAAAAGTATTGTTCGGAAGGCCTAAACATCCAGCAAGCCCCGTTCATTAAATACGTTCTCTTCTTTCAACAACGCATCGACTTGCTTGTCAAGCTTAGGTAAGTACAAAGCCTGAATATAAACTGTATCCACGGGATTAAAGGAGACTCCGCCAGCTAACTCATAGCCGCTTGACAAACGATCAACTACTTGAGATTCGAGTAATTCAAGGCTTTCGGCGGCTTCAACGACGTATACTTTCATAACTATAGGGATTTTGTCAGTATGCTGACCATGATTGATAAACTAGTTCAGCGTAAATACAGGTTTCTGTTCTCGCTTCAAGTGTGGTGGTAACTCAGACTTTTAAGACTGATAAAAACCGTAGATAATAAAGCTTGCCAAGATTGATTCTATGATCCAGATTGTACGCGTATTCGAATGAGTAAGTCGACCGATTATCCAATGACTTAGTAAACAAACAGCCATAATAGGAATGCCAAGGACAATCTCAAGCGGATAATCTCGCTTCTGTTCAGGTGTTCCGTACAGCATATAAAATAAGCCATGTAAGATCTCGTAGAGACCCACTAACGCCCCCAGCGTCAGCGGTGTAACCCAGGTTAGTAACTTCTCAATAGTCATGGGGGTAATTCGTTATGAGACAAAAACCTTGACCATTTTCCGCTCCGCCCGGAAGTAGAGAAAGGCATCCGTAGCCGTTTCGGGTTGGTGGGCCAGGAGTGGTTGACCCATCGGTGAAAGCTTTGGGTCGGGTAGGGCTTTGCTAACCGAAAAAGGCTGGATGTCAAATTGAGATTTAATCTGTTTGCATCGTTGGCTGAGTTCGATCGCACCGGCGCACCGGCGTGACTTGATCCAGGAACGAACCAAAGCGGGATTGGCCGCAGCGGGGGCTAAAGGACGCATCGGCCGAAGCTCAAGCGAAAGCCCGAGCTTTGAAGTCGATTTATGTTCTTAAAAGCCATCAGCCAAGTGCCAGGTTGGTAGACATAATGTATGAAAGCATCTTTTCCCGGTGGGCGATGCTTTATGAATCTGCAAATAAACCTGGTCCCGTTAAAACACCGCATTCCGTTCGCCCGTCGCTTGCCAGTCCGTATCCATTTCCTGGAATCGGGCGGCCACTTTAGTCAGAAAAGATTCGTCGAGTAAAGTAGGTATGCTTTCTGGGTCAATCAGATCCAGCTCACTGACTTTATACGTCTGCTCGTAGGGACCCGCTTCAATTTTGACGATATATTTGCTGTTCCAGGCGTACAGCCCGATTCGGAATTGTGAGTGAGGGATGTCCTGAACGAAACGCATACGTAGTATTAATTGAGAATGACGATGGAAAATGAATCGCTAACCACCTTCTGGAAGAAGACAAAAGTAATAGGCAGAACCATTCCACAGTTAATTTGTGCCGTATTCATAATCCATTGTTCATTACTCATTACTCAGTGCACTCGCGATACCGATGAAGCGGCTCAGTTTTTCCTAAAAGGAAACGTACAATTGCAGAAGCGTGAGTATCGGGAGGCTATTCGGTATTATTCGGAGGCCATTGCCAAAAAGGCTGATTTTGCCGATGCGTACAACAATCGGGGGCTTGCCAAATTTCGGAACGATGATCGGGAAGGAGCACTGGCCGACTATACCCGAGCCGTTGATCTGGACCCTGATTTTGCCACGGCTTATTTTAATCGCGCGGAAGTTCGGCTGGAACTGGGGGATGCGACCGGGAGCCTGGGTGATCTGGAGCATATCGAAAAACAATACCGCGATTCGACGTTTTACCATTCCCGCCTTGGCGACGTGTATACACAACTGAATCGGGTAGGGCCTGCCCAGGCCGCCTACGACCGGGCTCTGCAACTGGCTCCAGCCAATGTCGAAGCACTGACCAATCGGGGGGCGTTGTATTTTACACAAAAAGCATACGGTTCCGCTCAGCAGGATATCCGCCGTGCCTTACAACTGAATCCCAAACAGGATGCTGCCCTGAACAATCAGAGTTTGCTTCTGGCTCATGAAGGGAAGTATGCCGAAGCGTTGCCGTATGTTGAACAGGCATTGTCATTACAGCCCCGTCAACCGTATTACCTCAATAACAAAGCGTATCTGCTCCTGAAACTGAATCGCCCAGCCGAAGCCTTCCCCCTGGTAGAAGAATCGCTGAAACGGAACGATCAGAATGCCTGGGCACACCTGACCATGGGACTGTACTGGCTTAATCAACATCAACCGACAAAAGCCGTTACTGAATTTCGCCGGGCCGAAACCCTGGATGCCTCGGTCGAACACCTCTATTATTACCTTGGAGCGACGGAATGGGCAATGGGGCATACGGCCGAAGCCTGTACGGCCTGGCAGCGTGGTGATGCCGCTGGCGATGAACAGGCTCGCTTGGAATACAGAACCAAATGTAAAAAAGGCTAATGCACTATTTTGAATTCAAGAATGCCTCATAAACGTTTTTTATAGTACGCTTTTCGCTTCTACTAATGCCAATACAGCCGCTTAAATTAGAAATTAAGTACTTGGACATACCTTTGCTGGATGAGGACCAAACGCTACATTCATTTAGAACCCAGTGAGGTCATTTTTTAAAAAGTTTGGTTGGGCCAGTTGGCGACGCTGCGGTTCCTCGCCTAATCTGAATCCACCCTAAAATATACCTGCTAGTTCGACGTGCATCATTACGCAGTCGGCGCTGGTTTAACACACGCAACTGATAGAGCTGACATTAAAGAAGGTTAATGTTGCCGAACTTTCAAAAACTAGTAATATTGTCAACCGGTACGAAGCCGTCAGGCTGGCAATGGCAGAACAGACAACGGCAGCAAAAAATAGCGGATGTCAGTTTGTTGGTGACAGGCCATAACGGACACCCAAATTTCGCAATGAAAATATCCCTGTTTGTTCTACTTAGTGCCATCAGCCTGTGTAGGGGCTACGCCCAGTCAACAGCAGACTCCGCAGTCAACCGAAATAATAGTCTGAAAATTAACCCACTGAGTCTTATTGTCGGCGACGTATCTGTATTTTATGAACGGATGCTGACCAAACGTGCATCGCTGGTGGGTGGGGTGGGCTTCGGTTCGGAAACGTATGAATATCACAACGCCAACAACCCCTCGCCGAGATTATTTCACTATAAGCGGGTTACATTGGAATACCGGCACTATTTCCCTCGGCGTCCTTCTTCCCCCACTGGCTTTTACGCGGGCGTATACGGTCGCTATGCTGGGCTCACGCTCGATGACTATCAGTTCGACAATCAGGGTACGATTGTTCGAGACCCGAGCGGGAAGTTAGTCAGGGCTATCCAGCAGCTTTACGTCTGGATGCCCGGCGCTATGGCTGGTGTACAGACAAGCACACCGCGAGTAGTGGTCGATTTATTTCTGGGACTTCACTATCAACTACCAACCAGCAGTCCCCCTCTCAAGGCAGTCCTGCCAGAGCAGATGAGCCGGAAAGGGTTTACTCCCCGCTTTGGGCTGACCTTGGGCTATCGGTTTTGATGATGAGATCGTGTAAGGTCTGACAATCAGGGCTATCTCCGTTAATAGGTTGCCAGCGCTAGTCGGATATGAGCGAGGTGATGCTGAAGGTGCCAGGCCGACATGGCCAGTGCCTGAGCCTGGTTGATCCAATACTGCCGGACCGGATGGTAATACTGAATAGCCTGTTGGGTATCTGTCAGCGTTTCCCCCAGTCGTACGTAACGAGGGGTAATCCCTTCCAGCATACGAATTGAATCGTCGATGGGGGCTGTAGTAGCATCCGGGGTATTGACCCAGGCATCCATGTCGATCAGGGTCACAGTCGTATAATCCGATTCGGTCAGTGCCTTTTTCATCCGAAAGAAATGAAGAAACTGAATATCGGCTACGTGATGAATCAATTGCTGTACGGTCCAGCTTCCTTCCCGATACGTTTTGGTCAGGTCGTTCGGGGTGAGGGTAGAAGCAATGGCCCGATACTGTGCGGGACTGTCAGCAATTGTCGATAGAATTGTATTCAGTTCATCGGTTGAGTAGGTTGATTGAAGGTTAAAGGGGCCGATTGGATACCTGCGGTCTTGCATAACTTGACGGTAAACGTTTTTAGATCAATGGATCTGGTGGATTGATAACTATAACTACAGTTTTAGTTTATTACTGTTTTGGGTTTTATAGGCTAAAAACTGCGCCTGATTAGCCAATTTATCCGTTGTGATCTCCAACAAGCTGGCCTGATTGCTGGATTGGAAAAAGGCGGGTAGGAGAGAATCCAATTTGTCCCGTGTCGCACAGACCTCATAGTGCAGCCTGGCGTCGGCAGCGGTATTCCGGGCCGTATACCCATGCGGAGTTTCGAAATAGGTTTCCAGTTCGGGCTGGCGACTGGGGCCGTCGATAATCCGAAAAATATGCCCCCCATCATTATTCAACAGAACAATCCGCAGGTTATTGGGGATCGGAGCTGACCAGAGTGCGTTTCGGTCATAGAAAAAGGCAACATCCCCAATAAGCAGGGTAACGATCTGATCGGTTTTGAGTGCAGCACCTAATGCCGTACTCAGGCACCCATCAATCCCACTGACCCCCCGGTTAGCCGCTACCTGAATGCCCTGCTGTTCGGCTAGATCGCAGAGATTGGCGTAGCGTACGGGCATGCTATTGGCCAGGTGTAGAATGGAATTAGGTGGGAGCTGTTCCAGAACGGTCTGAACCGCCGACCAGTCAGTAAGAGGTTGATCAGGTTGAGTCAAAACGCGTTGCACCAGTCTGGCGGCCTGTCGATCAGAAGCCTGCCAATGGTTTAAAAACTGACGCTCATCGTCCTCATCATCGCCCTGAAGAAAGCGCTGGTAGTCAAGATCGGCGAATAGTTTTTCCAGAAAAGCCGTTGGTTCGCTGGGAATGAGGGTCGTAAGGCTCTGGAAGGCATCCGTGACCCGATCGACGGTTGGCTGGATGTGCCAGTGTCGACGGGCGGGGTAGTTCCGAAAGAAGGTTTTCAGATTTCGGGTTAGGAACGAACCGCCGAAGGTGATGAGCAGATCGGGGCGGAGTGCATCGGCCTGCTGCTCGTCCAGATCGGCCAGCATCGTATCGGTATGGGTAATAAACTGTCCATTGTCAGCCAGATTGCTGATGAGCTCCCCCACCACGGGAATTCCCCATTCGTCGGTTATCTGCTTCAGAACCGACCGTAAAGCCGGATTGGGGGGAAGCTGCCCAACGGCAATCAGGATGCGGGTGCTTTGTTCCCACTCGGTTTGTAGCCGATG
>Ga0209933_1001089_pt1 | contig 31418 bp, 29 predicted proteins | sample ThiBiot_300_biof_FD_183944 | JGI IMG/M metagenome (GOLD analysis project Ga0209933, IMG submission 183944) | Wastewater bioreactor microbial communities from Cape Town, South Africa - Thiocy_cont_300_biof (SPAdes) | ecosystem: Engineered > Bioremediation > Thiocyanate > Unclassified | place...
CGTCGGCATCGCCGGCGGTTACACGTCGGGTACGCAGTGGGTCGACGGCTTCTCCGGCAACGGATATTCCGACGCCTTCAGCGTCGCGCTCTACGGCTCATTCACGCAGAACGGCAGCGGACCGGGTTTCTATGCCGATGCCCTGGCCGGCTACGCCAATGCCAGCAACCGCCTGCAGCGCGTGATCTCCCTGCCCGGCAGCCCGACCGGCCTCGCCAACGGCAACACCTCGGCCAACCAGTTCCTCGGCCAGATCGAGACCGGCTACAAGTTCGGCCTCGGCATTGGCGCCAACAGCTCGATCAGCCCGTTCGCCCGCCTGCAGATCGGCGCGATCAACCAGGCCGGCTTCACCGAGTATGGCGGCGGCCTGTTCAATCTTGCCGTCGCGGCGCAGACCACGACATCTGTCCGCACGACTTTTGGCGTCGACCTGGCCGGCGGTTTCGAGGTCGGCGGCACCTTGCTGGACCTCGGCTTTCGTCTGGGCTGGATGCACGAGTTCGCCGATACCGCCCGGCCGATGACGGCGGCCTTCGCGGCAGCCCCCACGAGCCAGTTCACCGTCTTCGGTGCGACGCCGCAGCGCGACAGTGCCGTCGTCGGCTTCTCGGCCGCCACGGCCATCAGCGACCGCGCTTCTCTCTTCGTCTCCTACGACGGCGAGATCGGCGGCGGCACCGACAATCATGCGCTCCGGGCGGGCTTCAGGATCACCTGGTGACGGCAACTGGCAGGGGGGAGCGCACCCGGCAAACCTGCTTGGAGGAGTAAGGGCGGCAGCGCGGCTACGAGGCGCGCCGCCGATCGCTGAGATCGAACATGCGCGGCAGGCTGCGCGCAGCTACAGCGGATCCCTCGACGCGCGCCAACTTCTCCGACACCGCCTGCTCGAGTGGCAGCTGGGTCGAAAGAATGCGCAACAGCGTGTCAAAGCGCGTCTCGATCGTCGCGCTGGCCGGACCTTCGCCGCGGGCGAGCGTCGTGCCCTGTGGGCCCCCCTGCACGAGGAAGCTGGCGGACTTGCCGCCGTGGGTCACGCGCAGTGCGATCGTGCGCGCCGGCGTCGGTGTCTGGCGGGTGATCGCGTCGAGGCCGAGCAGCACCGAGTCGGGCTCGAAAGTGTCGTCCGGACGGAGCGGGAAGAGAAAGTGGCCGCCCCAGCGGATCAGCTCGCGGATCGCGGGCTTGAGCGCCAGGCCGACCGGCGTCAGCTCGTAGGTCTGGGCGTTGAAAGGCGCCGGGAGGGTGGCGCGCCGCACGACGCCGCTCTCGATCAGGGCGCTGAGGCGGCCGGTCAGCACGGTCGGGCTGACGCCGCTCAGCCGCTCGACCAGGTCGCCGAAGCGCTTGGGCCCGAGCAGCAGCTCGCGCACGATGAGCAGCGTCCAGCGCTCACCCACGATCTCGGCGGCGCGGGCGAGGGCACAGAACTGAGGATAGCGGGTTTTCGTCAACGGCGGTGGGCCACTGCGATCATTGGACCGACGACGTCGTCGTCACGTCGCAACCTTGCGCCCGGCGTAGTAGGCATCGATGGCCGGATGTCCCATCACGCGCTCATGGTGCTCGACGAGTTGCGGGGCGACGCGGTCGGACAGGTCGACCGGGACGTGATCGAGCTGCCCGGATCTCAGATGGCGGATCCAGACGAAGACCTTGAGGTCCGCGACGGTGAGCCGTCCGTCCGCGAAATACCGGCCGCCCTGCGCGACGAGGCGGCGCTGCAGGCGGTCGAGGGAATCGGAAAGCGGCCCCGCGGCCAAGCTCTCGCGTTGCGCCTTCTTTTCAGCTGCCGGCAGGGGCATGGTGCTCCATACCCTGGTCGCGATCTCCTCGACCGCGTCCATGGCTTCGTCGCAGAGTGCCGCCTGCCAGGCATCACTCGGATAGAGCCCCGCGAGCTTGCCGACATAGCGGTTGATGCCATTGGACTGCGCCACCGTTTGCCCATCGTGCTCGAGCACCGGAAGAGCTCCGAAAGGCGTGTGGGGCTTGCGGGCCTGCCAGTCGGCGAACTTCACCCGATCGTCCTCGAACGGCACCCCGCCGATGATCATGGCCAACCGGGCCGCCTCGCCTCGTGCGCCGTCGATGTCGAAATAGACCAGCTTTGGCTTGCTCATGCGGCGTACTCCTAAAAAAGGAGTAATTAATACGAAAAGAGGAGTCAAGACGGCTCCGTTGACCCGAGTGCCGTGCGGTATGCTGTGGAATGGTGCAAGGCGCGACTCCCATGAAAGGGGCGGGCCTTTGGGAGTGGCCGCATTTGTCGCGGACTCCGCTCATGGCAAGAAAGCCAAGGACCATGAGTTCGAATTCCGCAGTGACGGCGTCATCGCAACCCGTCACTCTGCGCCGGATTTGGCGAACGTCGTGCACTTTGTGAGCTGCGAACGCCTCGATGGCAGGCCCCTCAATGGCAAGAGGCAGTGGTATGCGCTCACGCTCGACTTTCTGGAGTTGGATTCGCCGCGTCGTCGTCCTGGTCGTCGCACTGGTCGCGGTGGCTGTGATGGCGGTCCTCGTCGACCCTCAGGGCGTCGCCCGGTTCGCCAAACGGGTTTCGGGCGACGCAGCATTGCTCGCCAATCTGGTGCCGCCCCCGGTGCCAGCGCCAACCCCGGTCGAACGTGCCTACTGGCTCGATCAATCCTGGTCGCATCGGGATCGGTTCTGGTTCCATCATGCGTCCCAGGGCACGGCGACCATTCCGGTGCCCTATGATTGGTTCGTCGAACTGGAGCGCGCCGAACTGGCGCCGTTCAGTACGCCCGGCCGCCTCGCCGACAGCGACTACCTTCGGCGGTTCGGCTTCATTTCCAGCCCCCGCACCACCAAGGGCAGCACGTTCGATGGCAAGGCACCGCAGGACGGCTATCACGGCCCCGGTCCCGCGAGTGTCTCCAATGCCGGCGAACGCGACCGTCTGATCGGCTATCCGAGCAATCCGGACGGCCTGCCGGTGGGGTTTGCGCGGCTCGAAGCGGGAAAGGACCCGACCACGGGGAAGCCTTTCCCGGCGCAGCTCGGCTTTACGTGTGCGGCCTGCCACACCGGCCACCTCGAATACAAAAAAGTCAGCCTCCGCTTCGATGGCGGGCCGGCGATGCTGAACCTAGGTACTCTCGAGCCGGCCATCGCCTTGTCGATCATCTACACACTGAAGGTGCCGGGTCGCTTCGATCGCTTCGCCGACCGGGTGGCAAAGCGGAGCGGCGACCAGTCCGGCTGGCAGGACAAGGCAGCGCTTCGGCGCGAGCTCGAGGATACGCTCAAGAAGATCATCATCACCAAGAAGTGGGAGGCCCAGAGCAGCGGCGTTCCCGGCGTGGAGGAGGGGTTCGGTCGCCTCGACGCGCTCAATCGCATCGGCAACCAGGTGTTTTTCGAAGACGTCCTGCCGCTGGGGCCCGATGAGCTCGCGAAGCTCGACGCCGATCATCTTCCAAGGGTCCCCAAGCATCTTGCCGGCAACTTTGCACCGATCGATGCCCCTGTCTCGTTCCCGCCCATCTGGGACACGCCCTTCTTTCTGTGGGCCCAGTACGATGCATCGATCTTCAACGAGCTGGTCCGCAATGCCGGCGAAGCCCTGGGGGTGGCGGCCAGGATCAATTTGACCGGGAAGGACACCGCGCAGCTGTTCGCGTCGACTGTCCATGTCCCGACGATCGTCGAGATCGAGAATATGCTGCGCGGCACCGACCCTCTGGCGGGCGGCGGCAAGTCGTTCAAGGGGCTGGCGGCGCCGCAATGGAGCGATGCCGCAAAGATCTTCCCGGGCGATGCCGCCTGGACCATCGATGCGGCCAAGGTGACACGGGGGCGTGAGCTCTATCGATCAATGTGTGTGGAATGCCACCGCGGGCCCGTGCGCGACGCCGAGTTCGATCGCAAATGGCCGGATCTTTCCTTCTGGGCCGAACGCAGCCCGGATCGGGCCGACCCCAACTGGATCAACATTGGCGGTCGCAACTACGTCAATGTGGTGCAGAAGCCTGTTGCGGTGCTGGGCACCGATGCGCAGCAGTCGCGGGTTCTGTCAGACCGCAGGGTCGTGATGCCGCCGAATGTGGGCCTCAAGCCTGTTGCGGAATTGAATGCCCGATCGAACTGCGGCATCCCCGACGCGGAAGGATTGAATGCGGCCTTCGGCATTGCCTTGATGGCCGTGGTCGACCGGGCCATCGATCGCTGGTTCGTCGATCATCCCACGACGGAGCAGGAGCAGCGCGACATGCGCGGGCCCCGGCCGAACTGCCCCAATCCACGAACCTTCACCATGATGGCCGCGAAGGGGCAGGGAGGCGACGGCGGCCAGGTCGTCCCCCATTACCGGGCGCGCCCGCTCGATGGTGTCTGGGCAACGGGGCCCTACCTGCACAACGGCTCCGTGCCGACATTGCAGGCCATGTTGCTGCCCCAGGGCGACCGACCCAAGAAATTCTGCGTCGGCAACCGGCAATTCGATCCCAAGGATGTCGGCCTCGTGGCGGAGGCGCTGCCTTGTGCACAGGGACTGACGACATTCGATACGAGCGAGCTCGCGAACAGCAATCGCGGCCATTCCTTCGAGGGAACGGAAACGGATGTGAAGAAACTTCCGGCCGGTGTCGTCGGGCGAGGTCTCTCTCCGACCGAGCGTGACGAGCTGATCGAGTACCTGAAGACCCTGTAGGCGGATTTCCGGCTCGAGTCCGACCGGAGGCGCGGCGCTGGACAATTGCAAGGGCGTCGCCGCCCGTTCTAACCAGTGGGACGGCTCGACCTTGCAGGAGGTGCGACATGGATCGATTCACCGGCGGTTGCCTGTGCGGCAACGTTCGGATCGTGGCGTCAGGACGGCCGTACCGCGTCGGCCTTTGCCACTGTCTCGACTGCCGCAAGCACCATGGGGCGCTTTTTCATGCGTCCGCAGTGTTCCCTCAGGATGCGGTGACGATCGAAGGCGAAACACGCGACTACGCCGGGCGGTTCTTCTGTCCCCGTTGCGGCGCGCCGGTTTTCGGACGCAGCGGCGATGAAATCGGGGTGAATCTGGGATCCCTGGATGCTCCCGACCAACTCGCGCCTACCTACGAGCTCTGGACCGTCCGCCGCGAGCACTGGTTGCCGCCTTTTCCGCTCGCGAGACGCTACGAGCGCGACCGCGACGCTGCCGGTCGCTCGGAGGAGTAGGCGACGACGGGGGCTGCGGTCCGGTCATCAAGTGTACTTGTTGCCAAGTGTACTTGTCGCCAAGTGTACTTGCGGCTGGGCGCGTGATCGGGGATGCTGACGGGCAGGCAGCGGCGGTACGGTAAGGCGTCTCGCTCGGGTCGGAGGTCGAAATCGCCAGACAAACGGCGGCCAGGACGTTCGGTCGCCTCGACTTCACCTTCGACAATGCGGGTGTCGAGCCCCCCATCCTCCGGGCACCCCGTCCTGTGGCTTTGTTCGGATAGCTCTGCGTTCATCGTCGGCTGAGCGTAGGTGATCGACGGTCGCGAGACCGTCCACGACCCCAATCGTTTGACCTTGGAGGGACAGGCATGAGCACGTTCACGGTAAACGGCAAGCCCCACAAGTTCGACGGCGATCCCGAAACGCCGCTGCTGTGGTATCTGCGCGACGTCGCGGCGCTCACCGGCACGAAGTTCGGGTGCGGCCAGGCGCTCTGCGGCGCCTGCACCATTCATGTCGACGGCGCGGCGCTGCGCTCCTGCCAGACGCGCGTCGGCGATGTCGAAGGCGCGGCGATCGTCACCATCGAAGGCCTGTCACCTGACGGCAATCACCCCGTCCAGGTCGCCTGGCGCGAGCTCAATGTCGCCCAGTGCGGCTACTGCCAGACCGGCCAGATCATGCAGGCCGCCGCACTCCTGAAGGACACGCCGAAACCCACCGACGCCGACATCGACGGCGCCATGAGCGGCAACATCTGCCGGTGCGGGGCCTATCCCCGCATCCGCGCCGCCATCAAGCGTGCTGCCGGGAGGGCCTGACCATGCCTGACACCATCCTCGCGACCCCCGCGCCGTCCGCCTCGCGCACGCGCGTCGTCAACCTCGGCCGCCGTGCCCTCCTGCTGGGGTTGGCCGCCGGCAGCTTCGTGGTGGCCACGCGGCTCTCCTCGCCGGCCTTCGCTCAAGGCAAGAAGTACGGCGGCGACGCCATGCCGGGCGGGCTCAAGGACGATCCGCGTGTCTTCCTGTCGATCGCCGACGACGGCACGGTCACGCTCCTCTGCCAGCGGGCGGAGATGGGGCAGGGCATCCGGACCGGTTGGGCGGCGGTGGTCGCCGACGAGCTCGAGGCCGATATCGGCCGCCTGCAGGTTCGCCAGGCGCCGGGCAACGAGGCACTCTACGGCAACCAGAACACCGACGGGTCGCGCAGCATGCGCCACCATTTCGACCCGCTGCGCCGCATCGCGGCCGCCACGCGCCTGATGCTGGAACAGGAAGCCGCGTCGCGCTGGAACGTGCCGGTCACCGAGGTGAAGGCCGCCAACCACGAGGTGGTTCATGCCGCGTCCGGGCGACGTCTCGGCTTCGGCGCCTTGGCGGCCGGGGCCGCCAAGCGTCCCGTGCCGTCGCCGCAGGCTCTGGTCTTCAAGGCGCCCGATCAGTACCGCTATATCGGCCGTGACGTCGCGCTGGTCGACAATCTCGACATCACGACAGGGCGGGCGAGCTACGGCATCGATGCCCGGCCCGAGGGCCTGGCCTTTGCCGTCGTCGCGCGGCCGCCGGTCATGGGCGGCAAGGTGAAATCCTTCGATGCGGCAGAGACCATGAAGGTGCCGGGCGTCCTCAAGGTCGTCGCGATCGAGGCGCCGTCGATGCCCACGGAGTTCCAGCCGCTGGGCGGCATTGCCGTCGTCGCGGAGAACACCTTTGCCGCGATCAAGGGCCGGTTGCGCCTCTCCATTCAATGGGACGACGGGCCCAATGCCACCTACGACTCGGTGGCCTATCGCAAGACCCTCGAGGAGGCAGCGGCCAAGCCCGGCCTCGTGGTGCGCAACGACGGCAATGTCGACGAGGCATTGAAGGCCGCGGCGAACCGTTTCGAGGCCACCTATTATGTTCCCCACCTGGCGCAGGCGCCGATGGAGCCGCCGACAGCGACGGTGCGGGTGGCGGCGGACAAGATCGAGGTCTGGACCAGCGTGCAGGCGCCGGAAGCCGCCCGCACCAACCTCTCCAAGCACTTCAGCCTGCCGGTCGACAAGATCACCGTGCATGCGCTGCTGCTGGGCGGCGGCTTTGGCCGGAAATCGAAACCCGACTTCGTCATGGAAGCGGCCATCCTGTCGCGCGCCATGGACGGGCGGCCGGTGAAGGTCACCTTCACGCGCGAGGACGACCTGCAGCACAGCTTCTTCCACACCGTCTCGGTCGAGCGGATCGAGGCCGGCGTGGACGGCGCGGGCAAGGCGACGGCGTGGCTGCATCGCACGGTGGCGCCGACGATCCTGTCGATCTTCGCGCCCGATCCGGGCCATGAGGCGCCTTTCGAGCTCGCGATGGGCGCCGTCGACAATCCCTTCGCGATTCCCAACTTCCGCGTCGAGAATCCGGAGGCCAAGGCCCATACCCGCATCGGCTGGTTCCGGTCGGTGTCCAACATCCCGCATGGGTTCGCGATCCAGAGCTTCGTGTCGGAGATGGCGGCGGCCCTGAAGCGAGATCCCAAGGACTATCTGCTCGAGCTGATCGGCCCGGCCCGGCAGATCGACGCCAGCGCGATGTCCGACAAGTGGCTGTACGGCGAGGATCCCCAGCGCTACCCGTTCGACACCGGCCGCCTGCGGGCCGTCGTCGAGAGGGCGGCGAAGGAAGCGGGCTGGGGTCGCACCCTGCCGCAGGGCCGGGGCCTCGGTATCGCCGCCCATCGCAGCTTCGTGAGCTACACCGCCGTGGTCGTCGAGGCCGTCGTCGGGGCGCGCGGCGAGCTCACCATCCCGCGGGTCGATATCGCCTTCGACTGCGGCGCGGTGGTCAGTCCCGACCGGGTGCGCGCCCAGCTCGAGGGCGCGGTCGTCCAGGGCATCAGCCTGGCGACGGTGAGCGAGATCAGCTTCCGCAACGGCCGTCCCGAGCAGACCAACTTCGACGGCTATGAGCTCACGCGGATCGACGCCGCGCCGGCCGAGATCCGCACCCATCTGGTCAACACCGGGGGATTCGACCGGCCGATGGGAGGCGTCGGCGAGCCCGGCGTGCCGCCGGTCGCACCGGCGCTCGCCAACGCCATCTTTGCCGCCTGCGGCAAGCGCATCCGCAGCCTGCCGATCCGCAACCAGCTGGTGCCGCGCAATCTGTGAGGCTGTCTCGAACGGTTCCTCGAGCATCGCGCCTTCGACCGGACTGGATCGAAGGCACGATGCCGCAGGCGGCGGGTTAATTCGACGGAGTCGCGCGATGATCGCTTCTTCGGTTGGAGCAGCAGGCAGGAACGACCCATCGGATGTGCGCGTTGTTCAATGCGCTTTGAACATCCGGCGCCTGCAACTGGGTCAGCCCCTGATCGTCGTGGATGGATTGGTCGGGCCGCAGACGATCGGTGCCATCCGCGATTATCAGGTCCACAACAAGTTGCCGATCGACGGCAGGGTCGATCCTGGCGGACCGACAATTGCGTCCTTGCGCGCCTCGATAAAGGACGAAGCGCTGATCTTCGGCGCGAGCGTGGCCAAGCTGCTCTTCATCCGGGAGCAGTTGACCCGCCTACCGATGCAGCCGGGAACGAGGATGAGCTTCTTCGCTCAGACCTTCCACAATCAGTTGGGAGCCCTGGAACCCTTCCGCGATCTTTCCCGGGGGTTCGATCCGACGCCGCCGGTGGCCATGGGGATCAGGGGCGGCCCGATCGTGTTCGGTTTTACCGGCGTGGACGACGCGGCGGCCGCCACACTGCTGTTCGCGCTTTTCGTGGCGGCCATGATCATCATCATGATCAACAGCCCGGCCTTTCGCAAAGCAGTCGAGGTTCGCGCGAAGGAACTCGACCGGATTGTCCAGCAGCTCGGGGTCAGCTTGAACGTCAAGTTCGAGGAGGCCATCGCCATCATCGTCAGCGTCGCCGACGAGACGATCGACGCCGCCAACAAGTGCCGTCAATCACCGACCTTCAATGCGTCGCCGGAGTGCGCCGAAGCGCTCAAGCAGTTCAGGTTCATCGTCGATCGCATCAGAAACCAGTTGCGCGACAGCACATTCAAGCTGCTGCTCGCCCTTTTCAAGAAGGGTAGCCAGAGCGGCGCCTTCGACGTCCGGGAGATTCGCCGGCAGATCGAGGTCGCCCTCAATCGCATGCGGCAGAACGCCGTGGATCTGCAGGTCGAGCTGCAGAACATGCGAGACAAATGCAATTGCCCGGAGGTCTGAGCGCACGTCTGCTTTGGGCAACGTGATTGTTCCGTCCTCGCTGCGGCGATCGGCAACGATCTCGAAGGCACTCTCTTTCAAGAACCACATTCGCGAGCCGGACCGCGAGAAAAAATGCCGCCGGCTTTGGGCCGGCGGCAGTCAGGGCTGAAGCGCCCAAGAGGAAACGCAAACAAAGGAGGATGCGTCGGCCCACTTAATCGCCACGGCATCCGATTTCCATCCTCTTCTGCCGGAGTCCGGCCAACCGGCGATACTCATCACACTCGTGATCGTCTGCCCGCTGCGAAAGCAGGCAGCCTCTGCGCGAGGATCGTCCGCTCAGCGCATCACGTTCGTGATGCTTGCCGACGTATGACGCAGCGATGTTGAAACAACTGCGCCTCTTCGATCACGGTAGCGCGTGCGGCGCTTCGAGCGGCGCGACATTGCTGTCGAGAGGTCGAGGACGGGCGAATGAGTGCAGGCAATCGCACCCTGGAACAGATCATCGGCGAACTCGAGTTCGATCCGCAGATGCTGAAGCAGAAGTACGAGAGGGAGCGCGACAAGCGCCTGGTCGGTGAAGGTCAGGGACAATACGCCCCGGCGACCGACGGCAAGTTCGCGCAGTTCGGACGAGATCCCTGGACGCGATCCGATTTCAACCGGGCGCCAATGATGGGCCATACGGAGGTCATCATTGCCGGAGGAGGATTCGGCGGCTTGCTGATGGGCGCGCGCCTGCATGAGATGGGCGTCGCCGATATTCGCGTCATCGACGAAGCCGGCGATTTCGGCGGAACGTGGTACTGGAACCGTTACCCCGGCGCGATGTGCGATATCGAGGCGCATATCTACATGCCGCTGCTCGAGGAGACGGGCCATGCCCCCAGACATCGTTACGCCTACTGGGATGAAATGCTCGAGCTCAGCCAGAAGATCGGGCGTCTCCATGGTCTCTACGACAAGGCGTGCTTCCAGACCGTCATAACGGCAACGCGGTGGCTGGAGGAGGAACGGCGCTGGTTGGTCGAGACCGATCGCGGCGACCGCCTGACGGCGACGTACCTGGTGCTTGCCTGCGGTCGCCAAAGCCTCCCGAAGCTGCCCGCCATCGCCGGCATCGACAAGTTCGAGGGGCATGCGTTTCACTCGAGTCGCTGGGACTACGAATACACCGGCGGCCAGGGCGACGGCAAACTCACGAAGCTGAAGGACAAGCGTGTTGCGATCATTGGTACGGGTGCCACGGCCATCCAGATCGTGCCCGAGGTGGCAAAGTGGGCAAAGCAGCTCGACGTTTTCCAGCGGACGCCCTCGCATGTCGGTATCCGTGGCCAGCGGCCAACGGCGCCCGACTATGCCGATATGTCGAAGCCGGGATGGCAGAAAGAGCGACGCGAGAACTTCCAGCGCTTGATCTCGGCCCTGCCACAAGAGGTCGATCTGGTCGCGGATGGGTGGACCGACTCCCTGAAGCGCCTGAGGCCGGCCTATACCGCCAACGAGCTCGGCGACCTGCTCGGCCGGCCGGCGACCAGCGAAGAGCGGGACCTTGTGGCGGAGATTTCCGACTACCGGGTCATGAACAGCCTTCGTTCGAGAATCGCGGAAATCGTGAAGGATGCGGCAACGGCCGAAAGCCTCAAGCCGTGGTACAGGTGGCGCTGCAAGCGCCCGTGCTTCCATGACGACTATTTGGCGGCGTTCAATTCTCCCAATGTCCGTCTGGTCGACACGCAAGGCCGTGGCGTCGAGGCATTCTCCAGCCACGGAATTGTCGTCGATGAGGTCGAGTATCCGATCGATTGCGTGATTTTCGCGACCGGCTTCGAGGCTGGCATTTCCTATGTGCGGTTGACTGGTTTCGATGTCGTGGGCAGGGGCGGCGGGACATTGAGCGAGCACTGGTCCAATGGGGTGCGCTCGCTGCACGGACTGATGACCGATGGGTTTCCCAATCTGTTCATGATCGGAGGCAACCAGCACAGTGTGGCGGCCGTAAATGCCGTTCATCTGCTCGACGAACAGGCCTCCCATGTCGCCCATATCGTTGGGCAGGTGCGGCAGCGAAACGGGACTCTTGTGGAACCGACCGCCGGGTCGGTCGATGCCTATACCGATCTGATCCGGAACGCACCGACCAATGGCGTGCTCATGAGGTTCTTCGCGGCCTGCACACCTGGCTATTACAACGGTGAGGGAAAGGCCGCGAGCGCGGCAGATCTCTTTGCCGGCAATCGCTACGGCGACGGACCAATGGCGTTCTACGAGATGCTGGCGCGTTGGCGGCAGGCGCAGTCGCTCGACGGGTTGAGCATCGGCTGAGGTCGATCTCGCGGGCGTGCGCCGGCGCTCATCACACTCGTGATGAATATGAACCCCAACGCAGCCGTTCTTGCGTCACACGTCGTCGCGTGAGCAACGTCGGGCATGGAGAGGAATATGCTCAGAAGAAGCTTGATAGCCGGGGCATCCGCCGGCGCGATGAGCACCATTGCCCTGTCGGCACAGGCGTCCCCGCAGTTCCCCAGTCGCCCGATCCGGGCAGTCGTTCCCTTTGCCCCAGGGGGCAATGCGGATACCTTGGCCCGCATCATCGCGGACCGACTTTCTCCGCGGCTCGGTCAGCCAATCGTGGTCGACAACAAGACCGGCGCTGCCAGCATGATCGGAGCTGCCTATGTCGCGAAGTCGGAAAAGGATGGATACACCCTGTTCTTCGGGGTGAGCGCCATCTTTCTGACGGTTCAATTGATCAAGAATCCGCCGCTTCGCATGTCGGAGCTCATGCCGGTAACGCGAATTCACGACGTCGGCGTGGCGATGGGCATTCCAAAGGACCTCGGCGTCGACGATCTGGCCGGCTATCTGAAGCTGACCAAGGAACAACCCGGAAAGCACTCCTACGGCAGCTACGGTGTCGGAACCGGAGCGCATGTCATCGCCGAAATCATGAAGAAGCGTTCGGGTGCCGTGATCACGCACGTGCCCTACCGCGGAGAGGCGCCGGCCGTCCAGGATCTGCTCGCCGGCAACGTGACGAGCGCGTTCGGCTCGGTGGGGTCCCTTGCGCAGTTTCCGGACAAGATCAGGATCGTGGCGGTGCTGACGCCAAAGCGCCTGCGACAGTTTCCGGACATTCCGACGTTCGCAGAGGCCGGTTTCGACATGGGTCCGATCACGGGCTGGGCCGGCGTCTTCGTGGCCACGGGAACACCAGCGCCAATCGTGGAGAAGCTCGCCGCCAACATCAATGCAGTGTGCGCCATGCCCGACGTTCAGGCCCGAATACTCGAGATGGGGTATCAGCCTGTGGAGCCGCAGAAGGATCTGTCCAATCTCATTGCCGAGCAGGAACGCGCCTGGAAAGCCGCAGCAGAAGAAGCGGATGTGACCATCGACTGAAGGCGGTCGCCTACAGACGGAATGCCGATGGTGGGTGTCGGCGATGTCTTCTCGGCGAGCACGGACAAATCAAATGAGGGCGAGGCTGGGATCGGTTTCGGCGCGGAAAGCTTTGTTTGCTGTGGAGACGCCTCTTGAGATTTCATTGGTTGACGTGGTTTGTCGCAGTTCTGCTCGTTTCCGCCGCGAACACGGCATATTGCCAGGACTATCCGTCGCGGCCGATCCGCGTTGTCGTTCCGTTCGGACCGGGAACCGGCACGGACGTCGTCGCTCGCGCGATAGGTGCGGAAGTCGGCCATCGCACAGGGCAGCCCGTCATCATCGACAACCGGCCTGGCGCTGAAGGTCAGATCGGCGCCCAGGCGGCTGCCACGGCGGCACCCGACGGTTATACCCTCTTCATCACGACCCAGACGACGCAGGCGATGAACGCCCATATCTACAGGTCGCTCGCCTACGACCCGGTGCGAAGCTTTGCGCCGGTGACGGGGCTGACCCGGGGCCCCCAGATCGTCATGGTCCGCAAGAGCCTGCCTGTTCAGTCGATCGCCGACCTGGTCGCGCTGGCAAAGGCGAAGCCCGGCAGCTTGACGTTCGGCAGTGGGAACGGATCCAGCCGGGGAGGGGCAGAGCTTTTCAGGATGATGGCGAAGATCGATCTTGTGAGTGTTCCGTACAAGTCCCAGACGCAAGTCGTGTCCGACTTGCTGGGCGACACGATCGATCTGACGTTCTCCGACTTCTCTGCCGGGCTCGCCGCGGTCCGCGACGGGCGGGCACGAGGGCTCGCGGTGACCAGCCGCGAACGCATTCCCGGTCTCGAGGCGTATCCTGCCGTCGCGGAAACCATACCGGGATATGAGATGTGGGCATGGTCGGCCTGCTACGTGCCCGCCGGCACACCCCACGCCGTTGTGCTCAAGCTGAACGCGCTCATCCGAGATGCGTTGGAAAGCGAGTCGGTGAAGCGCACGTTCGCGACGACGGCCGCCAGTACATTCCCGGGGACACCGGAAGAGCTGGCGTCGTTTCAGGCGGCCGAGACCGAGCGATGGGGAAAAATCATCGAGTTTGCCGGCATGAAAGAGCCTTAGTCGGCCCTGGGCAGGGGGCCGCACGCTCACGAGAGGCCTTCGAGGACGGTCCGATGCTTTCGGAAGGACAGGGGGCTTTGACGATCGCCGGTGGAGCGCCTACCTTTCAGGTGTCTCCGATGGGGATGGAGTCCCCCGACAACCGCCGCAAGGCTGATGACTCCTACCGAACGCTATGCCGCGGTAGGAGGACACATGACCCAAGTATGGGCACAAACGGCGATGTGGCTGGGCTTGGCGCTCGTTGCCACCCTGATTTCCATCTGGCTCAGGATCGCCACCGCACTTTCCGAGATCGTGGTCGGCACCATCGCCCAGCTGGTGATCGGCGTTGCCGCTGGGGCTGCTTTGCTTGCCGTCGACGATTCGGCCATCAAGTTCCTGTCGGGTGCCGGCGCCATCGTGCTCACCTTCCTGGCCGGCGCTGAACTCGACCCGACCGTGTTCCGGCGCAAGTGGCAGGAAGCGAGTGCAGTTGGATTGGCAGGCTTCGCCTTTCCCTTCCTGGGGTGCGCGGCCGCCGCTCACTGGCTGCTGGGCTGGGGCAGCCAGCAAAGCTGGCTCGCCGGCGTCGCCATGTCGACCACGTCCGTCGCCGTGGTCTATGCGGTCATGCTCGAGTTCGGCCTGAACCGCACCGATTACGGCAAGACACTGCTTGCCGCCTGTTTCATCAACGATCTCGTGACCGTGCTCGCGCTGGGATTCATCTTCGCGCCCTTCACCGAGCGCACGGCGATCTTCGCAGGCGGCGCCGTAGCGGTGTTCGCGGTGCTGCCCTGGCTTACGCCACGCTTCTTCCGCCTCTACGGCAACAGGCCTTCTGAACTCGAGGCCAAGTTCCTGCTGCTCTGCCTGTTCGGCCTGGGCGCGCTTGCGGCCTGGGCCGACAGCGAGGCCGTGCTGCCCGCCTACATCGTCGGCATGGTGCTGGCCGGCACGGTGGGCAAGGACCACGTGCTGGTGCGCCGTTTGCGCACGCTCACCTTCGGCTTCCTGACGCCGTTCTACTTCATTCGCGCCGGCTCGTTCGTCTCGGTGCCCGCTTTGCTGGCAGCGCCGGCCGCGTTCGCCGTCATGCTGGGCGCCAAGATGCTGACCAAGTTCCTCGGCGTCTATCCGGTGACGATCGCCCACCGCTCGCCCCGGCGCGAGGCCGCCTACACCACGCTGCTGATGTCGACCAGCCTGACCTTTGGCACGATCTCGTCCCTGTTCGGCCTGTCGCACGGCATCATCGACCAGGGCCAGTATTCCATTCTGGTGGCGGCGGTGATCGGCAGTGCCGTCGTGCCGACCCTGATCGCCAACGCCTTCTACCTGCCGCATCACCTTCTTCCGGAGACCGCCGAAGGCGAGGTCGAGCCCGAACCGGTGGCGGTGCGATCGCCGCCCCGAAGGCACGGCTAGCGACCGGGAGGCTTCACATGCAGCTTTCCGATTGGGCGTTGGGCGGCGCCGCTGTGAGCCTGGGGGCGGCAGCGGGTACGCCGATGCGCTTCTTCATATCGGGCGCCGTGGCGCGGCGCTTCGGCGAGACCATCCCTTGGGGAACCTTGGTGGTAAATGCGAGCGGCTGCCTGATCATGGGCGCCGCGGCGGCGTTTGCCCGGGCCTACGGCCTTTCTGCGGACTCCGAACTCTGGCTGCTGGTGGCGACGGGATTCCTCGGCAGTTACACGACGGTCTCGTCATTCGCATTGCAGACGCGCGCGCTGCTCCGCGAAGGCGAACGGGTCGATGCGGTCAGATACGTGCTCCTGTCCCTGGTCCTTTGTCTCGCGGCTGCCGCCGGCGGTTTTGCCTTGCTCTCTGCGGTGTTGGCGGCGGTGCAGCGATGAACGACAGCGAGGCCTCATCCGCGACGAGGTCGCGGCATCACCGCTGGTCGCCCCTCGCAGCGACTGTTGGCCTGTATGGGGCCGTCATGGCGGGAGGGATTTTCGGAAGCCTGTTGCGCTGGCTGGTCGCGCTCGCCATTCCGATCGTGGAGGGCGGCTTGCCTTGGGCAACCTTGCTGATCAACGTGTCGGGATGCCTGTTCATAGGCTTCTATGCGGCGTTGACAGGGCCCGACGGCCGTCTGTTCGTTGGCCCGCGCATGCGCCAGTTCGTCATGACCGGCATTTGCGGCGGCTACACGACCTTTTCGAGCTTCAGCCTGGAGACGATGCGGCTTGCCCTGTCGGGACATGAGGGGCTGGCGGCGCTTTATATCGGTCTGTCCTTGGCGGGCTGGCTGGCCGCCGTTTGGCTGGGCGACGCGCTGGCCGGGCATTTGAACATCTTGAAGGGAGAATGACATGCAGATTCCCAAGGAGGCGCAACTCCTGCGCATCTTCATCGGCGAGGCCGATCGATTCGACGGCAAGCCGCTCTATGAAGCCATCGTGCTCAAGGTCCGTGAGCTGCATATTGCCGGTGCGACGGTGCTGCGCGGCGGCCTCGGCTATGGCCATTCCAGCCGCCTGCACAGCGCGAAGATCCTGCGCCTTTCGGACGACCTGCCGCTGGTCGTGGAGATCGTCGACAGCGAGGACAAGATCGGCGCGTTCCTGCCCGTGCTCGACGGCATGATGATCAGTGGCTTGATCACCCTGGAAAAGGTCCAGGTGTTGCAATACGGCACCCAGGCCGCCGCGTGAGGAACCTGACGGACGCGAGCTTCGCGATGGCATTTTCCCTCGTCCTCGACGCCACAAACGCTGGGCGGAAGCGCAGTCATTGGCAGGTCGGCGGCGTGCAATGGCAGCGCGACCGCCTGACCTATGGCGGGCCGACCTATGCCTTCCAGTGTGAGGTCCATACGCTGAGACATACCGCCAGCCCATCTTGGACCCTGCTATACGTGATGGAGACCTGGTGGGACGAGGGACGCAAGTCGGTCGTCCGGGACAATCGCTGGGGCCGGTTGCTTGCCGGGCGAAAGGCCGAGGTGTTGGCTTGGTTTCGCAAGCAGTCCGATCGGTAGCGGACTCATGCTGACCTGGCGACGCCGTCGCACATGCCGTGAAGCAGCCCTGTACGGGCAGGGACATCTAGCCGGAGGGGCAGGGCGGTACCATATCCGTGGCGTCAGACCACCGTACGGCGGAGGTCCGAAATGTCGCGACATAAATTGCCCTTCGAGAATCGATGGACGAACGGCCAGCAAGCCTGGGAATGGCATTGCGAACTCGAACGCATTGGTCTGCACAATGTTCGTGCCATGCTGGCGAACCACGAGAGCGAACATCCCGACCGACCCTCGGCAGTCGCCGACGTGCCGGCCTCGTTCGTCCGCGACTGGCTGGCCTTCCACGACCGGCATGCCGAGTGGCAGCAGATCCTCTGGCGCGCCAGCGTCATCGCCCTCACGTCGATAGCTGCAGGGGCCTCGATCATTGCCGCTTTGCGCTGAACGTCGAGCCATGTCCATTTGTCGGCGCGTCGTCTGGAGCGGCGCAATGTGCGGTCCGCTTCACCCGAAGCTTTTGCGTAGTGCAGTCAAGTAGCGCTCGACTTGGGCGGCGAAGGTGAGCGGTCCCTGTACTGGACGGGTCATTGAAATGATGCCGTAGTGCTCGATCGACTGCACCTGCGCGTCGATCCCGACCACGTAGAGATACTCGAGCTTCCCGATGGCCGGCCCAGCACAATCGACCCGGCCGTCGACGATTCCGGTTTCGCTCTTCTGAAAATCTCGGATAGCCGCGTCCGTCAGAGGGCCGACGATGCCGTCGATGGCAAGAATCGACAGGCGCCTCGGCCGGCGCCATTCGTTGAGCAGATACTGCACGTACTTGGCGTCTGGCGCGTGATTCGTCACCGCCCGGCCGACAGGCTTCGTGAGACGTGTCATCGGGGTTCTCTCATGCTTCCGGACCGTGTCCCGGCCCAACCAGGCCGCCGGCCGGTTGCCATCCCGCGCCGCGGGCTCCCATGCCAAGCATGATCGCCAAAGCAACACCGAGAAGGAGAAGCAGGGCTTCGCCGGCGTGACTGGTCTGCTCCTGTTCCTGCTCTTGCCTCTTTTGATAGCAGATCTCGTACAGAATCAGGCCCCGCGTCTCCTGCCACCATTTGAGTTCGAGGTCGTAGGTCGCGCCCCCAATCGAAATCGAGCTCGGAAACGGTGAGGAACGTATCGGATCGTACTCGTGGCCGGCGGCGAGCCGCAGATGGAAGTCCTTGATGAGCCTGTTGAACCTGGTGATCTTGCCCTGGCCTTCTCGTCGACCATTGTTGGAATCGGGCTTGATCTCATAGTACTCGCTCGAAGCGAATGGATCGCGGGCACTGATGATATCGGGCACGGCATAGAGCTTGGCGTCGTATCCGGCCCTCATCTTGGCCGTGTTGATGGACTGGTCCGATGTGTTCTGGGAGAGCCATTTGATGCACTTGTCTGGACCCGTCGCATCGCCGGGATCTGTGAAGATGCTCCGGGCATGCAGTGCTGCGGTGCTCGTTTGGTAATGCCCGACGATGATACGTTCTATCATCTGCTCCATTTGCTGCCGTTCCCGCTCGTCGGGCCAGAGTTCGTTCGGCGTCACACAGGCGCCATTCGGGTTCAACGTCATGATCGTTACCCTGAACGCAGTGACCGGTTGCACCCGGCTGGAGTCCGCATCGATGGTCGATCAGAGGACGATGCAAATCGTGAGTCAAGCCACGGTCGGCAGCGATCCGGCAGGTTGACGGCCGGCACCGATCACCATGTTCGAGGCGCGGGCGCGTGGATCACCTTGCTATCCACATTGAAGAAGCGCTCGCTTCCGCTTAATCAGGATCGACGCAATCAAGACAGCAGCGAGCATCCCCAATGCCAAACGACAAGCTGGCCGATCGGAAGGCACGTCGTCTTCTCTTCGCCGCGCAGAAGGCGACGAAGTACAAGAGGCCCGGTAGCTGGATCGCGACCTACGACGTTGCCGACAGCCTCGGTCTCAACGACGTCGACGATGCGGTGAAGCTTGCGGCCGCGCGCGGCTGGCTGGAAGTCGAAGGCGGTCACAGCGTGCGGCTCACCGAAGCGGGGCGGCAACTCGTCAACTAGAGCAGCGGCCCAGCCGCGCGCTCACGAGTCTGCTCATGAGTCCATCGTGACCTTGCCTTCGTCGATGGCATCCTTCCAGGCAGCCGCCTGTTCGTTGACGAGGGTGCTGAAGGGAAGGCGGCGCTCGGTAAGCGGCTCGTAGCCGAATTCGCGCATCTTCTGGCGCACGTCGGGCATGTCCATCACCGCATCGATCTCGTCGGCCAGTTTCTTGACGATCGCCGGCGGGGTCTTCTGGGCGGTGAATGTCCCGCCCCAGGTGGCCAGCGTGCCCAGGGCGAAGCCCAATTCCTGAAATGTCGGCACGTCGGGGAACTGCACCATGCGGTGCGGGTTCGCCACCGCGACCACCTTCATCTTCTGCGGGTGCTGGGTGAGACTGCCCATCGAGCCCCAGACCGAGGAGATCTGGCCCGCCAACAGGTCCTGAACGGCCGGGGCCTCGCCGCGGTAGGGAACGTGGACGATCTGGGCGCCCGTCCGCTTCTTCAGGACCTCCATCAGGATGTGGCCGCCGGTCCCGGCACCGTAGCTGCCATAGGAGAACTTGCCGGGATTCTCCTTCACCAGCTTCAGGTAGCCGGCGAGATCGTTCACGCCGAGCGACGTCGCCACGGCAAAGCCGATGCCGACATCGAACAGCTGCGTGACCGGCAGCAGGTCCGAAATGCGCACCGGCGGATCCTTCGACAGCAGCATGGCGAGAAAGATGCTGCTGGTCATGATCAGGAAGGTGTGGCCGTCGGGGTCGCTCTTGGCCACGAACGAGGCGGCGACCATGCCGGAGGCGCCGGTCTTGGCTTCCACGATCACCGGCTGGCCGAGCCGCGGCGACAACTTGTCGGCGATGACCCGGGCCGCGGCATCCATGACGCCGCCGGCCGGGAACGGCACGATGGCTCGGAGCGGCTTGGTGAAGGTCGGCGACTGTGCCGACGCGATGGCCGATGGCAGCAGGAGCGCGCCGCTGCCCATCAACACCTGGTTCAATAATGTGCGCCGCTTCATTATGGCGTTTCTCCCTACCGATCGTTCTTCGCTGTCACGATGTGGTCGATGCAGTGGGAGCGCAACGCAGGAGCGGGCGGGCGGGCCATTCATCACGAGTGTGATGGCCGCCCGACCTCAACGGCGACGGATCAGTCGCACACCATGCCCTTGAGCGCACCGTCGTGCCGCCAGTTCGCCAGCATCTGGTAGAACTGGATGGCGCCGCCGCTATAGCGATTGCCGAAGAACAGGTCGTCGGCCTTCGAGGCCTTGGACTCGCCGTTGTAGTAGCCGGGCGTGCACGACGAATAGAAGCTCAGCAAGGTCTTGTTCGCCGTTCCCGACCGGATCACCTCGGTATATTCGTCGACCGCATCGCTTGCGGGTTCGATCGTCGCGAGATCCCGTGCGCTCGCCTCCTTGACGATGTAGGCGACGTGGGTGGCCTGTTCATCGAGCAGGTGCACGGCATTGACCGCCGCAACGGAATGCTGGTTGCCGCCGACCATCAGCAGGTTGGGGAACCTGTCGGTCGTGATGCCGTGCAGGGTGCGCACGCCACTGCTCCAGTGCCGGCTGAGGCGGGTGCCGTCCCGGCCCACGACCTCGAAGCCGGTCAGGCGCACATAGGAGATGCCGGCTTCGAAGCCGGTGGCGAAGATCACGCAATCGACCGGGTATTCCTGGCCGTCCACGAGGATGCCCTGCGGCGTGAAGCCCTGGACGCCGAGCCCCTCTGTGTCGACCAGCTCGACCGCCGGATTGTTGAAGGCTTCGAGATAGTCGTCATGGAAGCAGGGGCGCTTGCACAGCCAGCGGTACCAGGGCTTCAGCGCCTCGGCCGTCTCCGGGTCCTGCACGGTCTCCTCGATGCGCGACCGGATGGCGTTCATGACGCGATAGTCGGAGATCTCCGCCAGGAACTCCCGCTCGTTGGCGGTCGGCTTGCGCCCGAGGGACGCCGCCGCTTCCTTGGAGGTCATCAGCGGCTTCAGGCGCCGGCTGAGCTCGGTCCAGCCGTCGGCAACGTGGTCGATGTCCTGGGGGGTAGCCAGGAGGATCTTCTGGAAATTCTCCCGCCGCGCCTTTTGCCAGCCCGGCTTCGACCTGTCCGCATAGTCGGGCGGGGTCTCGCGCTGGCCTCGAATGTAGACGGCCGACGGCGTGCGCTGGAACACGTAGAGCTTCTGTGCCCACTTCGCGACCTCCGGCACGATCTGCACCGCGGTCGCCCCCGTTCCGACCACGGCCACGCGCTTGTCGCGGAGCTCGGTCAGCTCGCCGGTCTCGGCCCCGCCGGTATAGCCATAATCCCAGCGGCTCGAATGGAAGGCATGGCCTTCGAACTTGTCGATGCCGGCAATGCCGGGAAGTTTCGGCAGGCTTTGCCGGCCGCAGGCCAGCACGAAGTAGGTCGCCGTCATCCGGTCGCCGCGATCGGTCTCGATCAGCCACTTCTTCTCGTTTTCCAGCCAGCGTGCCTCGGTGATGACGGTCTGGAAGCAGGCCTTGTCGTAGAGCCCGTAGCGTTGCCCGATCTTGCGGCTGAGCTCGAGCATCTCGGACCAGTAGGCGTAGCGGTGCTTGGGCGCGTGGTTCAGCTCCTCGAGGAGGGGCATGTAGATGTGGGCCTCGATATCGCACATCGCGCCCGGGTAGCGGTTCCAGTACCAGGTGCCCCCGAAGTCTCCCGCCTCGTCGATGATCCGAACGTCCCGCATACCCGCTTCCCACAGGCGGGCGCCCACCAGCAGTCCGCCGAACCCGCCGCCGGCGACCACCACCTCGGTGTGATCGGTGATCGCCGCCCGGTCGAAGGGTTTGGCCCAGGGATCCTGGCCGTAGTTGCCGAACTTGCCGTCGACCGTCGGCACATACTGTCCATGGCCCTCGGGCAGCAGGCGCTTGTCGCGCTCGACCTCGTACTTCTTCTTCAGGGACCGAGGGTCGAATTCCAACTCGCCGATGACGGTATCGAGATCCCCCTGTGGCGCACCGCTCATTACACACCTCTTCGCTGGGCTCGGCGCCGCTGACTATGTGAGCGCCTATTGATCAATGATGTTGCATAATGTGCAACAAGCGTGGCAATTATGCATAATCCTGTCAACCAAACCAAGGTTCGCGATGCGGCCCCATACCCTGGATCATGAACGCGTTGCGACGCTCCCCGGCCTCGCGGGGTGTCATTGGTCGCGCGTCGTAAACCGGCGCGCCGGTGCCGCTGCAGGATGGCATGCAAAGGATCGGAAGAGAGCACGCCGCGACGAGCGGCTACCCTGTGGGATGCAGAGCCAACGTCGCGTGTCGTTGCGCGCAGGCTCGGGAGTTCTGGAGCAATGACTGATCGCAGCACGGTCGCCGAGACGCGGACACGCGAACGCGCGCGTTCCCCCAAGGCGGCGCGCGCGTCGAGTGCGCGGGGCGTCGGCGGCATCAAGTCGATCAACAAGGCGGTTGCAATCGTGCGTGAGATACACGCAGCCAGCCGGCCCTTGCGCATATCGGAGCTCTCCAAGCTCCTCGATCTTTCGCCGAGTGTCGTATCGCGCATCGTGTCCACTCTCATGAAGGGCGGCATGCTGGACCACGACGAGGAGACGAACCGGATCCAGCTCGGGCTCGGGCTGGCGGTCCTCGGCCATTCGGCGCTGGGCCGCAGAAAGCTTGATTTGATTGCGATTCCGGTGATGGCCAAGCTTTCCGAGGACTTCAAGGAATACATCAGCCTGAGTCGTCTCGTGGAGGGCCGCGTCGCCATGGTGCGTGGCGGTCCGGTCGAGGTCATGCATCAGCATACCTTCCTCACGGCCGTCGTGCCGGTTCACGCGTCCGCGCCTGGCAAGCTGCTGGCGGCGTGGCTTCAGGAGGAGCGTCTCGTCGAACTGCTCGAGCTCCGCGGCATGGATGCCTATACACCCACGACCATCACGTCGGTGCGACAGTTCAAGGACGAGCTCCGGAAGATTCGCAAGGAGCGGTTCGCGCTCGACGACGAAGAGCTGGTGCCGGGCTTCCGTCATGTCGCGGCACCCATTTTCGACGAGAACGGCAATGTCGTGGCGGCCCTGTCGGCCGGCGGCCCCAAGGCAAAACTCAACGCCGAAGAGATCGAGAAGCTTCGCGGCGCCCTCACCAATGCCGGCATCCAGATCTCGCGGCAGATGGGATATCCGACCGCCGCGCCGAGACCATAGAGGGGCGGAAAGGCCGTCATCACGTATGTGATATTGGCATTTTCCGCCTCTTCGAGTGTGACGATCAGTGGTGAGTCCGTAGCCAACGCCCCTTAACCAGCAGACCACGACCATGAGCAAAGGCGCCCAGCCCGTATCTCCCAGCGTCGTCAAGTCAGCGCAGCGCGTGCTGGCCATCCTCGAATATTTCCAGGAGCGCCGGCGGTCGGCGACGGTGGGTGATATCGCGGGCGCGCTTCGCCTGCCGCAATCGAGCGCCTCCATGCTGGTGAAATCGCTGGTCGCGCTGGGATACCTCGAATACGGCGAGAAATCCCGCCTGCTGCGCCCCAGCTATCGGGTCGCCTTGCTCGGCAACTGGATACAGAAGAGCTTCTTCAAGCACGGCCCGTTGACCGACACGATGGAGGCCATTCAACAGGACATCGGCGAGACGGTCGTGCTGGGACGGCAGAACGGCCCGCTGATGCAGTACGTGCACATCGTCGATGCGAGCTATGCCGTCCGCCTGATCATCCACGTCGGGACATTGCGCCCCATGGCCCGCTCCGCCCTCGGCTTGATGCTGCTCGCCCAACGCCCCGAGCACCAGATCCGGGCGATCGTCCGACGCAACAATGCCGATGCCGAGGACGGCGAGCTGCGCGTCAACGAGCGGGCGCTTCTGGCGGAAATCGAGGAGATCCGGCGCCAGGGCTTCGCCGAAAGCAACGGGCGCATGGTCTCCTCCGCCACCACGATCGCCATGCTGGTGCCGGCCGACCGCAAGGCCACGCCGCTGGCCATCGGTGTCGGCGGCCCCATCGAGCGGATCTCGAGACGCCGCGAGGAGATCATCGACGTGCTGCGCCGCCATCTCGCTGCGCTGGCGGCCGGCGTGGGGTGATCTTCGCTGGGAGTGCGCCACTTCTGGGCCGACCAACAAGAACCTCACCCTGAGGAGCGAGCGCAGCGAGCGTCTCGAAGGGTGGGAACGAGCAACCGTTTCTGTTGCCGACCCTTCGAGACGCGGCCTGCGGCCGCTCCTCAGGGTGAGGGTACTTTGTAAGCTGGCGCGCTCTCAGCAATGACGCCTACTGGGACGAGCCACTCGCCGCATGCTGCTTGATGAACGCACCCATCCGGTCGATCGCTTGCCGTCCTTCGGGAATATCTGCCGCGAAGAACGGCCAGATATGGACCATCTCGTCCCACACCTCGAGCTCGCAGGCGACGCCCTCGGATGTCGCCTTCTTCGCGAACCGCGTTGAGTCGTCGAGCAGGACTTCGGACGTGCCGACCAGGAGGAGCAGGGGCGGCAGGCCTTTGAGCGACGCATACAAGGGCGAGGCCAGCGGCGTCTTGGTGTTCCCGCCAGCGATATACATGTTGGCGTACCGGGTGCTGCTCGATGGGTGCACCATCGGATCCACGTCCACCTTGGTGCGCATCGACTCGCCTTCCTTCGCGAGATCGGTGACCGGCGACATGCAGATGCCGGCGGCCGGCAGTTCGTCGCCCTTTTCCTTGAGGGCCAGCAGGGTCGCCAGCGTCAGGCCGCCGCCTGCGGAGTCGCCCGCGACCACGATCGAGCGCGCCGGCACGCCCTGGCCGCGCAGCCAGCGATAGGCGGCCACGCCGTCCTCGACCGCCGCCGGATGGGGGTTCTCGGGCGCCAGACGATAGTCGACCGAAAGAGCCCGGGCGTCGGCGGCGCGACACAGCCGGCTGACCAGGTCGCGATGGGTCCCGGCCGAGCCGATGCAGTAGCCGCCGCCATGGAAATAGAGAATCACCGGCTGCGCGTGCCCCCCTTTGAGGGAAACCCATTCGGCGGGCACGCCCGAGGCATCGACGCGCTCGAACACGGCATCCGCCGCCGGAGGGTACTGTTTGGCGAGGGCGGCAAACCCCGCCCGCAGCAGGTCGATTGGAGGAGGCGTCTCCGGGCGTGGCCGCTCGCGAAGCTTCTTCAGCAACTCATGGAACTCAGGACTGGCCACGGCACGCTCCTCCTCAATCGTTGTCTTTCGTCGCAAGTCTGCCGAATGCACCCTGGCTGGACAGTTCCGCCAACGCTGCATCGGAATAGCCGAATTCCTTCAGGACGGCCTCGGTGTGCTGACCCAAGGTCGGCGCTCCCTGGGCGGGGATGACGGGCGTTCCGCGAAGATGGAGGGGCGAGCCGATATTGGGCACTTCGCCCACGGCGGCATGCGGGATCTTCTTCACCCTCTCGCGCGCCGCCATCTCCGGCGACGCGAAGGCATCGACCAAGGTACGCACCGCGCCGGCCGGCACTCCGGCCTGGCGCATTTTCGCCAGCCAGTGCTCTCGTGTCGCCTGGCCGAAGATCGCGTTGAGCGCCGCGAAGAGATCGTCCCGGTGCGCATTGCGGTCGGCGTTGGTCGCGAACGCCGCCGAGGCGTTGAGGTCGGGCCGGCCCAGCACGTCGCGGCAGAGCCGCTCGAACAGCCGGTCGTTCGCCACCGCAAGATAGAACGGGCCGTCCGAGGCGTAGAACACGCCCATCGGCGCAGTATCGAAGCTGTTGTTGCCGATGCGCCGCGGCTCGACATTGGTCAGCAGCACGTTCATGCCGTGGAACCCGACCATCGTCGTCGCCACGTCGAACAGAGCGACCTCGACCCTCTGGCCCTTGCCGGTGCGTGAACGGGCGGCGAGCGCACCCAGGATACCGTTCGACGCCATCATGCCGGTGGAGATGTCCATGATGGCCGGACCGGTGCGGATCGGCTCGCGATCCTCGAAGCCGTTCACTGCCATGAAGCCGCTCTCGGCCTGCACGATCGGGTCGAAGCCGGTCCGGTCCTTCAACGGCCCTTCCCGTCCGTAGGCGGAGATCGAGCAGTAGATCAGCCGTTCGTTGAGTTTCGACACGGTTTCATACGCCAGGCCGAAGCGCTCCATGATGCCGGTGGAGAAATTCTCGACCAGGATGTCGGCGGTCGACAGCAGATCGAGGGCGATCTTGTGGCCCGCCGGCGTTGCGAGATCGATCGCCACGCTGCGCTTGTTGCGGTTGGCCCAGATGAACGGGCCGCTTTCGCCGGCGACCTGCGGCCGGAAGGCCCGCATGCTGTCGCCGCCCGAAACGGGGCTTTCGATCTTCACGACATCGGCGCCGAGGTCGCCCAGGATCATCGTGCAATAGGGGCCGGCAATGAAATGGGTGAAGTCGATGACGCGCACCCCGTCGAGGGCCGCTTCCTTGCGTTCCGGCTGTGACGCCGTCATGGACTGTTTCTCCGCCTGATGGCTACGTGATGCACGCATCTCAAGACTCCTTCCCCGTCTTTGCGCTCTTGGATTCACACATCGCGCTCATCTGTCCTCTCCCGTGAAGCGGGAGAGGAAGGGGACCCATGCGAAGCATGGGGAAGGTGAGGGTGCGCGCGACAGAGAAGGTGTGTGCGTTGAGAGGCCTATGACCCACCTCACCTACCCCATGCTTCGCATGGGTCCCCTTCCTCTCCCCCCATTCCGCGGCTTGTGCCAAGCCGCTCCATGGGCGGAGAGGACGCCCGAACGATTTGTGAATACGACAGCGTCTTTGCGGGGGAGGTGCCCGCGTCATCGCGGGCGGAGGGGGGGCTTCAACTCGAAGATTGCTTCTTTGCCGGCAATTGCGCAGCGAAAGAGACAACGACCTTCGCGTCGAAACACCCCCTCCGCCCCTGATTACAGGGGCACCTCCCCCGCAAAGACGGGGGAGGAGAACGAAAACGCGCTGCGCGCATCCCGTAGGTCTAATAGGCGTCACTGGATCGCGATCCCGGCACTCTGGATCGTGCCCCGCCACTTTGCCACTTCGCCGACGATCCGATGCGAAAGCTCCGCCGGCGCACTGGCACCCGCGACCGCGCCGAAGGAGCTGAATTTGCTCTGCAGGACGGGCTGCGCGAGGACCTCGCGAAATGCCTTGTTGAGCCGCTCGACGACCGCCGGCGGCGTGTCCTTCGGCGCGAGCACGCCGTACCAGATCGACACGTCGAAGCCGGGCAGCGCCGCCGCGATCGGCGAAGCGCCGGGCACGAGTTCCGATCCGCTCATCGGCGAGACGCCCAGGAGCTTGACCTTCCCGGCCTTGAGGCCGGCGCTCAGCGTATCGCTAGGCGACGACAGGTACATCTGGACCTCGCCATCGAGCACGGCCATGACCGCCGGCGCGGACCCCTTGTAGGGAACATGGATGAGCTTGAGGTCGGCCATTTGCGCGAACAACTCGGTCGTGAGATGGCCGAGCGCACCGATGCCTGCCGAAGAATAGGTCACTGCTCCGGCTTTCTGCCGGGCGTAGGCGATGAAGTCTTTCAGGTTGTCGACCGGCACGTCCTTGTGGACCACCAGCACCATGGGCGCGGTCGCGATCATCGAGATCGGGGCGAAGTCGTCGACCGGATCGTATCCGGTATCCTTCTGGATCAGCGGCAGCAGGGCGCTCGGGCCGTTATTGCCGAAGATCAGGGTGTAGCCGTCCGGCTTGGACTGCGCCACGAACCGTGTCGCAATGCCGCCGGCCGCGCCCGGCTTGTTCTCCACGATCAGCGGCTGTCCCAGAGCTACGGACAGCGGCTCCTGCAGGGTGCGCGCCAGGATGTCCACCAGGCCGCCCGGCGGGTAGGGGACCAGCAGCCGGACCGGTCGGTCGGGAAACTGCGCCAGGGCGGCGCCGGCCCCCAAGGTCAGGGCCGCGGTGATGCATACGCACCATTGCAACAGTCGGCGCACGTTTCCTCCTTGCTCTTTCCTTGCCGCCGCCGCCGGGGCGGGCGTGAGCGGGACACCTGCTACATGCCGATCAGGTCGGCCTGGTTCAGCGTGTTGCGCACGAGGCGCAGCACGGCGACGTCGATCATCACGCCGTCGACCTGCACCGCCCCGAGACCGCGCGCTTCGGCTTCCCGGTAGGCGGTTTCCATCTTGCGGGCACGCGCCACATCGGCGGCGCTGGGTGAGAACACGTCGAGCGCGGGGGCGATCTGGGACGGGTGGATGGCCCACTTGCCGACCATGCCCAGCGCCCGCGCCTTCCGGGCTTCGTTGCGGTAGCCCTCTTCGTTCTTGAAGTTCGAATAGGGGCCGTCCACCGCATCGAGCCCCGCGGCACGCGCCGCCGCGGTTACCCTGAACCGGGCATAGTGGAAGATGTCGCCGGGATATCCGCCGGTGCCGCCGATCTCCCTGGTGTCGATACCCTGCGAGCCGGAATAGTCGCCCATGCCGAAGATCAGCGCCTCCAGGCGGTCGCTGGCGCGGGCGATGTCCTTGACATTCTCCATCGCCTCGACTTCCTCGATGAGGACCTCGACGCCGATGGGCTTCGGCAGCTTGAGCCGCTTCTCGAGCTGCTCGAGCAGGCGGTCGACGAAGATCACGTCTCCCGCCACCGTCGGCTTGGTGAGCATGATGGTGTCGAGATTGGCGCCGGCCTTTTCGACGATCGTGATGATGTCGCCATGGCACCATTCGGTATGGACGTCGTTGACGCGCACGCAGCGTGTCTTCCTACCCCAGTCGAGGTTGTTCAGGGCCCAGGCGATCTTGTCGCGTGCCTCGACCTTGGCGCTCGGGGCTACCGCATCCTCGAGGTCGCAGAAGACGTGATCAGCCGCCGACGCGGCGCCGCTCTTCAGCATCTTCTCGCTGCTGCCGGGGACTGAAAGCTGGGAGCGGCGCAGGCGTGCCGGGCGCTTGGACATGTGTTCCTTCCTCTATCGCTGGTTTGCCGTGATGATGACGCGCTGCTCGGCGAGGAGGCGGATCTGCTCCTGGGACATCCCCAAGGCTGCCAGGCTTGCTGCCGTGTCCTCGCCGAGCAGGGGGCTGCGTCGCATGACGCCGCCGGGCGTCTCGGTCATCTTGACGGGCACGCCCGCGATCTGGATGGGCGCCGCGCCCGGCTGCTCGACATCGACGATCATCTCGCGGGCTGCGAAGTGCGGGTCGACCATGATCTCGGCGATGTCCATCACCGGACCGAATGGGATCTTGCCGGCCAGGCGTTCGATCAACTGCGCCTTGGTGAAGCGCGACGTCCGGCGGTTCAGCTCGTCGATGAGGCGCTGGCGGTTGCGCGTCCGCACGATCCGGTCCTTGAAGTCCGGATCGGCGAGCAGCTCCGGGGCTTCCAAGCCGGTGACAAGAATGGCGAAGAACGGGTCCTGCTGTGCGGCGATGGTCACGAAGCCGTCCGCGGCGGGAAACATGCCGAACGGACAGAGGAAGGGGTGGTGGTTGCCTTCCGGGCCGGGCCGCAGCCCCTGGACGGAATGCTGCCACACCATGCGTTCGCACACCGCCAGCACGGCATCGACCATCGAGACGTCGACGAACTGGCCGACGCCGGTCCGGCGGGCATGGTGAATCGCGGCCAGCACCCCGAAGCCCAGCATGATGCCCGGCACAATGTCGCCGATGCCCGGCCCGACCTTGGTCGGCGTCGTGGCATCGGGGCCGGTGATCGCCATCACCCCGCCCATGGCCTGCGCCACCACATCGAAGGCAGGCCAGTCCTGATAGGGCGAATGGCCGGTTCGCCGGTCGCCGAAGCCCCGCAAGGCGCCGTAGACGAGGCGCGGATTGATCTCGCGCAGCACCTCGTAGCTCAGCCCCAGCCGGTCCATGACGCCGGCCCGGAAGTTCTCGGTCACCGCGTCGACATGCTTCACCAGCTCCTTGAAGATGCGCTTGCCGTCCTCGGTCTTGAGGTCGAGGCAGATGCTGCGCTTGTTGCGGTCCACGCTCTGGAAGTAGCCGCCCAGCGCTTGGACGTTGTCGCCGTCCTTATATGGGCCGGCCGAGCGTGTGATGTCGCCGTCCGGCCCCTCGACCTTGATCACCTGGGCGCCGTGATCGGCCAGGATCATGGTGCCGTAGGGGCCCGCCAGCATCTGCGTCAGGTCGAGAATCTTGATGTCGCTCAGCGCGCCGAAGGCTGCGGAGGGGGCGCTGAGGCAATCGGGAAAAGCAGGGGACATTGTACTCATCAGTTGAGTTTGAGCAGCTTGTACTGATCCATGGATTTGCCCGGCACGATGTAGCCGGTGGGATCCATGATGGTGTCGAGGTTCGCAGCGACCTGCTCGCTGGTAAGGCTCTCGCTGTAGAGGCCCGGCGCCGTGATCGTGCAGATGCGGGCCACTCTTCCGGCGGCGACGCTCAGCAACTCGCCGTTCAGCCGGCAGCTTTCGTGGGCCAGGTACAGGACGACCGGCGAGACCGACGACGTCGAGAGCTTCTCGACGTTCACGGTCGGGTGGTTGTCGAAGAAGTCCTTGGCCAGCGCGGTGTAGGCGATGGGCGCGATCGAGTTGACGCGAATGTCGGAGCCGGATGTATCGAGCGACGCCACGCGGGATAGAGCGATGATGCCAGCCTTGGCTGCTGAGTAGGGCGCCGAGTGGGGCGCCCCGAAGGCGCCGAGCGCCGAAGCCGTGTTCACGATCCGGCCGTATCCGGCCTTACGCATGTGCGGCAGCGCCGCGCGCATGGTCCAGAACGTGCCGAACAGGTGCACGTCGAGGACGCGCTTCAGGTCGTCGGTCGAGAGCTTCCAGAGCGGCTTGGTGACGGCGTTGCCGGCGTTGTTCACCAGGATGTCGATCGCCCCGAACGTCTCCACCGCGCGGGCAATCAGGGCCTCGACTGCCTGCTCGTCGCCCACGCTGCCGGTATCGGCCATCGCCTCGCCGCCGCTCGCGCGGATCTCTGCCGCCACGCGCTCGGCGGCGGACTTTCCGTCGGCATCGCTGCCGATGTCGTTGATGACGACCCGGGCGCCGCGGCGCGCGAGGTCTAGTGCATGCTGGCGGCCCAGGCCGTTGCCGGCGCCGGTGATGACGGCAACACGTCCGTCGAAGCGATGCGGGGTGATCTTTGTCATGCCCAACCGATGAATGGCCCAACCGATGAATAGATCGATCGCCGGACGCTGCGGCAGCGGCGCCTGCGGAGCAACATCCGCGTGGGTCGATCGCGGATTTATCAAGAGTGTGATGGCGTGCGACGGGCGCGAGGCCTGCGGGCATCGGTTCGAGCTGCATCGGCATCACAGGTGTGATGAGTCGCGATGCCCGCATTGTATGAGCCGCGCCTCTCATCGCATGGTTCGACGATTGCGCGTTTTGCGCTCACACAAGAACCACGACGGAGGAAACCATGGTCTCGACGTGCCGCGCTGCGTGCGCCGCAGCAACAATCGGCATGCTGCTGACGACGGCGGCAATCGCACAGACCAACGGCCCGGGCGTCACCGACAAGGAGATCAAGATCGGCCAGACGATGCCCTACAGCGGCCCCGTTTCGGCCTGGAGCGTCCAGGGTC
>Ga0209933_1001093_pt1 | contig 31230 bp, 22 predicted proteins | sample ThiBiot_300_biof_FD_183944 | JGI IMG/M metagenome (GOLD analysis project Ga0209933, IMG submission 183944) | Wastewater bioreactor microbial communities from Cape Town, South Africa - Thiocy_cont_300_biof (SPAdes) | ecosystem: Engineered > Bioremediation > Thiocyanate > Unclassified | place...
AGTAAGTCCCTTTAAGGTTGGCCAGTACCACCGTCGAACGCAAAACATTCTTACCCAGTGTGACGATAGTGAGTGGGTTGCCTTCTACGGATAATTCGGGTTCATCATCCGTACCGGGCGCAAAGGGTACAACAAGGGGGCGGAACCGTAAGGCTCCCGTAATGGCCGATCCCGACTGGTCGCCATTTGAGTTTGATTGCTGGGTGGATCGGTTTTCGTTGATCGTGCCACTAAAGCTTCCAAACACTTTCAGCCTGGGCAGAACCTGCCGATCAATATTGATTCGGATTGAGCCCCGGTCAAAGGAAGAGTTCTTGATAATCCCCTGCTGGCTGAAATAATTGCCAGAGATTGAATATTTCGTTTTCTCGTCGCCCCCAGAGAACGACAGCTGATGATCTTTCGTAATACCCTGTTGAATAATAAGATCCTGCCAGAAATAATCGGTTTTCAACAGATCCGGAATTTGGGCCGACTTATAGACGGAGTCTCGCTTGCTATTGATGGCTCCTTCATTCGCATATTGGATAAAGTCAGGCGTATGGAGCACATCAATTTTCTTGGGCAGGTAACTAAAGTCCATCCGAAACGAGTAGTTGAACTGATCTCTTTTCAACTTTCCCCGCTTCGTCGTTATCAATACCACCCCATTGGCCCCGCGCGACCCATAGATGGCCGTTGACGAGGCATCTTTCAGAATTTCAATGGATTCAATGTCGTTGGGATTGATGGCAGCCAACGGATTCGTGGGAGGAACTGAGGACTCCCAGAAGCTGGTGCCGGTGTTAGGCGAAAGACTCCGTTGGTCGGTTTCCACAGGATAGCCGTCCAGAATGATGAGTGGCTGGTTGGAGCCCGTTACCGAAGTCGCCCCACGGATCAGGAAGGTCATGCCAGATCCGGGCGCACCCGAATTCTGAGTTATCTGTACCCCGGATACGCGCCCTTGTATGAGTTGATCGACCGATGTTAACGGTTTGTCTTCATTGCCTTCTACCTTCAAACTGGCTACTGAACCTGTCACATCGCTTTTCTTCAATTCGCCGTATCCAACAACCACTACCTCATCCAGTGATTTCTCATCTTCCAGGAGCGTCACATTGACCAGAATACGGTTTCCGACCGCAACTTCTTTGGGCGTGTATCCAACAAAACTGAAAACGAGCGTGGCATTGCCGTTGGGGATACTCAGGCTATATTTCCCTTTATTATTGGTCGTAGTACCCCGTGACGTTCCCTTAACGACGACACTGACGCCCGGTAATTCTTCGCCTTTTGCATCCGTAACCGACCCTGTTACGGTAATATCGGTAGCGAGGAGCGGGTCCAGTTCTTGTTCTGGCGTATCGATAAAACCCGTATCCGGTGCCCGGCTCAGCAAAATCTGGCTACCCGAAACCTCGTATTTGATCCTGAGCGGAGTTAAGATTTCGAGAAGGACGTCAGAAAGCCGCTTTTGCTGGGCCAGGATGGTGATTTTACGGGCTGACTGAATCAGCTCAGGGCTATACATAAAACTGACACCAGCTACTTTTTCAATCTTTGTCAACACCGCCGATATCGGCTGTTGTCGACTTTGCAGGGTTACCGTCCGCTCAAGCACTTCCTGAGCATGACTATCGTGGGCCAGTGCCATGCCCCCCACCAGCATGGTTATTAGGAGTTGAAGAAGACTGATCTTCATGATTTTTTTAACAAAATCACCCGGAGGTATCGTTAATTTCATACTTTTGATTGTTTTGCTGGATTCTGGAAAATTTGGCAAAATGAAACCCTGCATCCTTAACAGGACGTTCGTTTAGCTGCGACAAATGGGGCTTCGGGGTGAATGATGCTGGAACATCATTCACCTTTTTTTATGGTGTCTGATCAGGAGGAGTTCGTCTGTATGGTCATGCCAATGGTAAGGTCAGGTTCAGTTAGTTGCACGGTTTGCCGCTGACAACAATCTGGCCATCGGTCACTACGTACTTGGCCTCAATGATCGAGCAAATCCAGTTTAGTTTTGTAAAAAGAGGTTCATCCTCGAGGGTAGCCGTGATGCTGCAGGAGGCCATTACTTCTTCGTCGAAGACGATATCGACTCCGTAAGCATTTTCCAGTGTCGCAAAGACCTGGTTGATAGGCGTTCCTGAAAATTTAAAATGCTGGTTTTCAATTGGGATGGACAGTAACGTTGGCGAATCGACAAGGTTTCGGGTAAGGCGTACCTCCGATCGGTGGAACGTTGCCTGCTGATTCGGTAAAAGAACCATTCCTGTAAGCTCCCGGCTATTTTTCAGAACAGGTGCCCGCTGATCGCTCTGGGCGAAAACAGCTACTTTGCCACTCTTGACCACGACGTCTACATTGGCCTGGCTGGCAAAAGCGCGAATGCTGAAGCTGGTACCCAGCACCTTGGTTACCAGCTCATTGGCATATACGAAAAACGGTTTATTTGCATTTTTGGCCACTTCAAAGAACGCTTCACCACTCAGGTAGACTTCCCGATTGGGGCCCTTAAATTCGGGTGGGTAGCTTAAGCGGCTATTGGTGAATAAAACGACCGAGCTATGATCTGGAAGCCATACGGTCATGGGCTTACTTCGCTCATTGACGACTTCCTTTAGGACGCCCTTGTGGCGGGCAATCTGATCTGCGTAAACATAAGTCGAGACGCCCTGCTGTGTTTGCCAGAAATAAATAAGGCCAGTTCCGATAATAAGAATGATTGATGCGGCAGCAACCCAGGCCGACTGTTTTCGGTTGATCCAGCTCCAGAACGGATAAATCGTTGCAGATGATTGTTTTTCCGAGTCGACAAGCTGTTCTTTGGCTTTGGCCAATGCCAGCTCTACCCGCTGGCTGATGTAGTCATCCGAGTAAGAAACAGGCTTGTCCTGCAGGCTGATCAGAATGGTACGGGCTTCATCTACTAACGTTATACGGGTAGGGTCTGTGTTCAGCCATTGTTCCCAGTACGCGTTATCGACTTGTCCAGCACTTAATACCCAATCCCGAAAACGAGGATTTTCCAGTAAATGCTGTAATTCTACAAGGTTCTTCATAATAGCCGAAGACGCTCAATGGGCCTTCAATAGCTATTATCCGATTTGCAGCTACTGGATACTCACTTTTTTGTCTGTTTTTTTCAAAAAATAGCACGAAAGCATCAAACAAGGCAGGACTAACCCGTTGGCTTACTCAAACAGAAGAAGTATCAGCGAAAGTAATACGGGTACTGGCCAATGCTGCCGAAGCTTGATTAACGCTCGTTGCAGCAGATTGCTCACTGACTGGGGCTGAATAACCAGCAGTTGGGCAATCTCATCGACGGAAAGCCCCTGGTAATAGCGAAGGTAGAGCACCTCTCGCTGCCTTGCCGGTACTAATGATAACAAATAGTCGAAAGTGTTTTCCCCTTCCTGATTCTCTACCTGGCTGATCCCTGTGTTTTCAACCCAGCTGTCAGGTGTCGAAAAATCAGTTGTCCAGTCGGTAAGCTGTTCGGAGCCCAGCCGTTTCAAATTTTTAAATAGCTGATGCCGGAAGGCCTTCATCAGATAGAACTTCACGGATGCTGTAGGGCCAATAGAGTCGTGGTGCACCCAAAGGTGAATCAGTAAATCCTGTAGAGCATCTTCAACAAACTGGACATTAGGTGTAAATTTAAGTCCGTAGTGAATGAGTTGCCGGTAGTACGTGACGGAAATACGTGTAAAGGCCTGCTCATTTCCCGATCGAAAACTATCCCAGCAAAGCTGCTCATCATTTCTGGAAGGTCTGATACCACTTTGGTTGCCATCATGCTGCTCAGATGCTTCCATACTTTTCAAGATCATTCAGTGTCCTACAAAATAACTATCTTTTTAGAAATATACTCCTATTCTTTTGGCTTTTTCTACAGTAAAGATTCCTGTTTGTTCCCGCTTTTTGCAGGTCACAATGCCATTAACAGGCTATGTTCGTCGATTATATGCCTAGATATCTTTTCAATTTTATACACTTAGTCATAGGATCAGGGAGCTGATTTCAGACTCAATCCGGGGGCGCCGACGCTTACTTTTCCTCCTTTTAACGTCGTTTTTATTACTCCTTCGCAACCCCACAAGTTCACTTATGCTCCCGCTGAAATTACTTCAACAGTACCTGCCACTTTGTTATTATTTAGATAGAGATCACTGCTTTTCGGACGAAGCTAAGTTTTCCTGTTTTTATCAATATTGTAGTATGATCCCATTTTCGGAACTTCTATACCTCAAGTCAGTTGCCCAGAACCGTCAGCCATTATTACATCATGACCGGGGTAAACCCATGGGCGGTAGGCCCTGCACAAGAGCTTCCCCAGAAAGCTATTTTATTAATCAAAGCTGTTCATCGTATCTGGAGAATTTCTAATTAATCATTCCAAAAATTACTCCGGTTTAAATAGTGGCACCATCTCTGTAAGATTCCCCTAGAAACTTTATATTGCTGGTTATTCGACCAGATTCTGCAACAAATCAAGTTCATTTCATGCATTTTACGACCTGGAACCTGCTGTTTACAGGCATGGTCAGCTCGATTTTATTGCTTAACCTCGTGCAGTGGAATATCTACCGCGAACGGATCTATGGGTTGTATGCCGTTTATATGCTGGCCTGGCTGGTGTACTTCGGTCTTCGGCTCAACGGCATTTATGTATATACTTCACCCAGTATGCAGAATTTCGTTCGTGGCACTGCTCCCATGCTGGCGTATGTTATCTACTTCGATTTCATCGATGCACTGGTCAACCTACAGAGCACCATTCCGTTTCTGTTGAAACTGTTTCGGATTGGCCGGATTGTCATTCTAGCCTACGTCTTACTAATTGGCCTTCTGTGTTTTGGTTACTGGAATGAGGCTATCTTCAATAGTGCACACACGGTCATCCGGTTGCTCATCATTGCTTTAGCCACCTACGCCATTCCCAAAATCAATCGGCTGGAAGGCACCGTGCCCCGCTACCTGGCCCTGGGCTCTGGTTTACTTCTACTAGGAGCGATTGCCTCCATGGTTATGTCAATTGGTGAAGTGTATAAGCTGAACCCGGATTCGTTCCTATACTCGCCGTTGAGCTATCTGGAGTTTGGAATTCTTGGCGAATTGATCTGTTTTACTCTCCTTCTGGGCTACCGTCAGCGACGGGGAGCTATCCAAAGTGCCATCATCGAACAGGAGCTAGCTCGCGAACGGGAACAACACCACCGGGAGCAGGTTGAAGCCGAACTGGAGAACGAAAAACTCCAACAGCAGATGTCGGCCGTTCAAATGAAGGCCCTTCGGTCGCAGATGAACCCCCACTTTCTGTATAACTCACTGAATGCCATCCGCTTGTTCGTTCTCCAAAACGATAGCGACAATGCCGACAAGTTTCTGGTAAAGTTTTCCCGGTTGATGCGGCTGATTCTGGAAAACTCCCGCCAGGAGTGGGTGACCCTGGCCAGCGAACTCGAACAGTTGGAACTTTACCTCGAACTCGAACAGCTTCGGTTTGACAATAAGTTCGATTTTTCAGTTGAAACCGATGCGACAATTGCGCAGGAGAGCGTTTCAATTCCTCCCATGATTATTCAGCCGTATATCGAAAACTCGATCCTGCATGGTATCGCGCATAAACCCAGCAGAGGACATATACACGTCTCCGTTCGACAGAATGGAGCAGGGTTACAATGTATTGTCGAAGATGATGGGGTCGGGCGCCAGAAAGCGAGTGAGTTAAAAAGCCGAACGGTTTCGTCGCACAAAAGTGTTGGCCTGAAAGTAACCGAAGAACGGCTCCAGCTCATCAGTCAGCAGACAGGCAAGCAAAGTGCTGTAACCATCATCGATAAAGCAAGCGCAGAAAATCAACCAACTGGCACCATCGTTGCTATTCAATTGCCCCTGATGACTGTAAAAGTTTGATTAAATCTGCAGTAAAAACTATCCAATAAAAACGTTTAAAGCACATTGTCTAGAATACCTTAGAAAATGCCATAAAAATCCGTATTTCAAGCGAACAGTCAATCAGCAGAAGCAATTGATCTATGAGCGATGACATACTACGCAGCCAACGGAATTTGTACGTTTACCTGCGTGCCGCCCTGTTCGCGGTTGGCGATCTGGCAGGTGCCACCCAGCCGCTCCAGACGCGATTGAATGTTCTGTAGGCCAATACCGTTTCTCGCTTTTCCAGAAACAATACCCTGTCCATCGTCCTGAACGGTTAGGGCCAGAATTCCATTCTGACGGGCCAGCGTAATATCGGCCTGACGCGCTTTGGCATGCTTAAGAATGTTGTTGACCAGTTCGAGCGTGATGGCGTAGAGTTCATAAGCCGTTTTCCCGCGCACATCCTCCCCCGACTCTTCTACAGCTAGCTGAAACTTCGTACGATTCTGGACATTCAATGTATCGGTCAGCTTGATAAGGGCAGCCTGCAATCCCTGCTTTTCCAGAATTTCCGGCATGAGATTATGCGAGATCGCCCGAATATCGTCGTACACCTCACCCAGATGATCCAGCAACCGGTTGTGCTCTCGAAGTTGCTGATCGTCGAAGCTGTCGGTATCGAAGGCCTCAAATCGCCATTTCAGGGCCGACACTTTGGCGGCTACACTGTCGTGCAATTCACTGGCTACCCGCTTCCGTTCGATGGTCTGGCCGCGATAAAGGGCCGCTTCAATCTCTGCGTTCTTTTGCGAAAGTTCTTCATTTTTAACCTTCAACTGCCGATTCGACCAGAACACATACCCCAGAATACCCGCAGCCGCAACCAGCAGGGCAATCAGAAAATTGCGGAGTTGTTCGAGTTTATCGTTTTCCAGCGACTGAATCCGGGCTTCCTGCTCGGCCTGTTTCAGCCGAACCCCCTGCTGTTTTTTCTCAAATTCATAGGTCATGCTGGCAACCGTTGCCTTTTGCATAGCCTCTTCATTGAGCATGGTATCAGCTTCTGCCTTGTACCATTTATAATACGTAAGTGCCTTCACTGGCTGGCCCAAGTGGTCGTAGGCTTCGGCCAATTGCCGGATATATTCCGTTCGTTCGGGACGCATCTCTTTCACGCCCTTTGTCCAGTCGAGACCAACTTTAGCCGAAGCAGCCGCTTTATCGTACTGTTTTAAAGCCAGATATATCTTCCCGAAATTACTCTGCGCGTTGTGCTCAACAGCATCCTGGACATCTTCCACGGTCTTCCGATAAGTTTCCTGGGCCCGTTTGCTGTACGCTAGTGCCTTATCATACTGCTTAAGCTCAATATACAACCGTCCGGTTATGCCATAGGCTCTGGCCAGTGAAGCTGGCTGATAGGGGTCAGAGTAGGCCTTTACCAACCCTAGCATGAGCGGTAACGCTTTGGCATACTGCCCTTTGCGTTCCATAATTTCCGCCTGCCGACCCGTCAGGAAGTACTGTACCATCTGATCGTTTAATCGCTTGGCAACGGCCTTAGCTTCGGTAAAACAGGCCATAGCTTCGTCGTAGCGATTGAGTTTAATGTATACAGCCCCCAGATTGGGCAACGTCGACCGTAAGCCTTTCCAGTCCTGAATCTTCTCCTGAAGGCGTCGGGCATTCAGCCAGAGGTTAATAGCTCCTACATAGTTTCCTTCGCCCATTTTCATGATCGCCATTTCGTTGTAAGCTTGCGCTTCCCATTTCTGGTCGTGTCCCTGCTGAAATTTTTTCAACGACTGCTCCAGAAGAGTCCGCGCCTGAGGCAGCTTGTCCATGATGTTTTCATAGAGTTGCGCCCGTCGTAAATACACTTGCCCCTCCAGCGATAAATCATGAATGGTCGTAGCCATTTTCAACGCTGTGTCCAACTGAGCATGGGCCGATTTAGTATTGGACAGGTAATCAGCTTCGATTCGGGCCAGCGCGAGTCGGGCGCGGATCTCTCCTGGCTTATAAGCTACTTTTTGGGCCACCTGCATCGCCTGCATGAGTGTTTGTCGAGCTAGTGAATCGTACCCATTCCACCACAGGTTGGTTGCCAGTTCGTGCATCGTTTTTACACGATTACTATCGGCAGGCAATTTGGTTAGCTGGGTCTTTAACGAATCAATGATAGGATTCTGTGCAACAGCCATCGTACAGCTCAGGCAGAGAAAGAAGAGGTAGCGCATGGGGGAAAAGAGCGAAGGAGCGAACGAGTGAACGAGCGGATGGAGGGTGCGCGATAAGGCCAATAAGCTAGACAACTACCTCATTAGTAAAGCCTTTCCGTTCTTTCACTCGTTCGCTCTTTCACTCTTTACGTAAATCTACAGGTTTTCCTATAGATACAAAATATAGGTTTTTCTGAACGGAAATCCGGGCATTTCCCGATTTCCCACCGAGGCCCCATCCGCCAACTTTGTATCAGTCAAAACGACAACAACTTTTCACCTCAAGATAGATACGAAATCATGGCAACGATTGTAAACCGCTACGTAATCCGCCACCTCTCTGGCACCAAAGCTAATCAAGTCGAAGAGTTCGATTACAAGAAGTACAATGAACTAACCTTCGGCCGGGCGTCTACCAATGTGGTGCGGTTCGACCCCGAACGCGACGCAGCCGTCTCTCGCGAACATGGCAAAATTGTCCGGGAAGCGGGTAAAGAGTTCACCTTCACGGTCGTTGATAACAGTTCACGGAATGGAATTTTCGTCAACAAAAGCCGCATTGCTGGTTCGGCCCCGATTCAACCCGGCGACGAAATCCAGTTAGGTCAGGGAGGCCCGGTATTCCAGTTCGATCTGAACCCTCGTCCGGCTGAGCTGATGATGAGCACTCGTGTAGTCGATATTCCAACGTCTATCAAACCCACTACCGAACTGAGCCTTGCCGAAACCGTTGCGGCTGCTTCTGCAAATGACAATGATGTGGCGGTTCCACAGAAAGTAGGCCTGGGCAAACAAACGGTGGAGCGGATGATGATGACCGAGCGCCGGAAAACCAATAAGTCGGTGCTGGTAGGCGTTGCCGCTCTGCTGGTTGTCCTCTCTGGCCTAGCCTATGCATTCAAAGACAAAATCAAGCCGGAAGTTAAAACGATAACGATTCACCAGCACGACACCACGAAAATTATCGAACCCGTTAAAGATGGGCTGAGCCCCGAACAGATCGCTTCGGAAAATACGGCTAAAGTTGTGTTCATTGAATTTGGCTACAAACTGGTTCATACCACGGGCGAAGACATTTACCACGAGTATATGCCGATCAAACAACAAGATGGTTCGATCATTAACAAAGCCGTTTACATTGAAACTGCACCGGGCAAAATTGAACCGCTGCTGGGCCTGAAACGCGATGTGGCCGTTGGAAAACCCATTGCAATGGTGGGCGCCAGCGGAACCGGATTTGTGATGTCGCCACAGGGGCATATTATGACGAACCGGCACGTAGCAGCCGCCTGGAATTCATACTATAGCTTTCCACAGGATGCTTTCCCTGGTATTCTGCTGGTTCAGGGAGCCAAAGGATGGGAAATCAGTGCTCAGCCCGTTCAGGAATTCCGGTGGGTACCCGGCGAAACCCAGTTCTTCGGCAAGAAACCGATGTCGGGGAAAATCATCGATGGCGTCAACACGTACATGGATGTCACCTTCAACAAAAACGAACAGCGGTTTCCGGCGCAGGGTAAGCCCATCGTTTCGCAGAAGCATGATGTGGCCGTCATCAAGATCGACATTGGCGAATCGCTCACACCTGTAAAAGTGCTCGATGCCGATAAAACGATTGCTCCAGGTCAGCCAATAACGGTAATGGGTTACCCCGGCATCTCGCCTGATGTGTTCGTCGGTGAGTACTCGTCCGACTTCTCGAATCGTAATCCACAAATTGTGAAAGTCCCTGATGCAACGGTAACTCCCGGCTACATTGGCAAGCTGATTCGTGGTCAGGCCGCCGGTAAAGCAGCCGCTTACTACAGCGAATTTGGCGACTACTATCAATTGACCGCCAACGCAACAGGAGCAGGTAACAGCGGTGGCCCTGTATTCGACAAAAATGGCAATACAATCGGGATCTTCTCTGCCAGCACCAACAGTGGCGATGCCACACGCATCACCTTCGCTATCCCCATCAAATACGGACTGGAATTAATGGGCCGTCGGCAAGTGGTTGAATAGAAACAGTGAACAGTAAACGGCTTATGGTAGCGCAACGGCATTCGCTACCATAAGCCGAAATCAAACAACCGAAAATCCTACCAACGTCATGTCACCCACTCACTCCTTCCTAAATCGCACTGTTGCTGGCTACCGCCTGACTGAGTATGTAGGGGCCGGTGGTATGGGTGAAGTGTTCAAGGGCACTCATGGTGAAACAGGCCGACAGGCAGCCATCAAAGTGTTGTATCGGCCCGAATTTGCCGCCCGGTTCCGCAACGAAGCCCTGGTACAAGCCTCGATCTCGCATCCGAACATTGCTGCGCTGTACGATTTCAGCTTGTTAGATGATCGTCCGGCTTTGGTTATTGAATGGATTAACGGTCTGTCGCTTGATGCGCTGATTCAACGGAAAGGCCGACTGAGTAATGAAGAAGCCACCCGCATTATTAGACAAATTGCTAACGCCATGGCTTACCTGCACCAAACGGGCATTGTACACCGAGATCTGAAACCTTCCAATGTTCAGATCCAGCCCAACGGTCAGGTCAAGCTAGTCGATTTCGGGATTGCCAAAGGCCAGTACAGCCCTCAGTTAACGAAAGTAGGGTATGCCGTTGGAACCACCGAATTTATGGCCCCTGAGCAGTTCCGGGGGCAGGTCGATTCCAAATCGGATATGTGGGCACTGGGCGTTATGCTTTACGAAATGACAACCGGCCATTTACCGTTCAACTCAGCCAATCCGCTTCTGCTACGTCAACAAATCGAACGAGCACAATTCACACGCCCTCAATTACTTAACCCGACCATTTCACCCGCGCTATCCAACTTGATTTGCCAGTGTTTATCTGTAAATTCGGCCAAAAGACCGGCCGCCGATACGATTGAATCACTGCTGGATCACCCGGTTGAATCGGGCTTTATGCTCGAAAAAGCGTTGGCCCAATTCAGCCTGCCCCCCGTCGACTGGTCTTTTGCCAGTCAATCGTTTCGGTACTGGCTGGTTGCAATTGTAGCAGGGATCGGTCTAGTGGTTTGGCTGAATAGTCCGCAGAACGAGCCCGAATTAATCAATCGCCCAAAGGATACACCTGTAAAACCGCCTGTTCGGTATGAGCAGGTAAAAGTCGAAGTACTTAACGCTGATTATGAGCTTGAACTGGTTTCGCCCGACGGCAGCGTGCAATCGCAGGAGCCATTTGTGGTAAACCGAACCCCTGGTCAGCCTACACCCATTACCATTCGTTACCGGGGTGTTGAACAGCAATACACCATACCACCCCAAGTTAAAGACATTTATCAGTGTTATTTCGACCGATAGCAACGACATCAGCATGAAAAATTTCTTCAAATGGCTATTTGGGCAAGACGAGCCAACAACGATGCCGGAAACAGCCGAATCGGAACTTGAACAACCAGCTCAGGAAGCCACGCCACCAGCCCCTACGCCGTCGGCCGATGAGATCAACGCTGTGGTGGTTTCCGACCTGGGGAATGTCCGCCAGAATAATGAAGATACCGGGTTGTTTGTCCGGCTGGCCGATGAAGGGCTTCGGCGAATAAAAGGGCACCTGCTGCTAGTCGCTGACGGCATGGGTGGCCATCTGGCCGGTGAAGTGGCGAGTCAGATGGCCGCCGAAATCATAAACCGGGAATATTTTCAGCATGCCGAAACCATCGAGAAAAGCCTGGGCCGGGCGTTTCAGGTGGCCAACCGCCAGATTTTTGACGAGGCCCGACTGCACGATACGTTCCGGGGTATGGGCACCACCTGCACAGCCATCGTTGTCCACGACCACCAGATTTATTTTGCCCATGTTGGCGATAGTCGGGCTTATCTGTTCAAATCGGGTCAGTTGATTCAGTTAACCCAGGATCACACCTATATTCAGGAATTACTGCGAAAAGGCGGTATAACGCCCGAAGCCGCAGCCAGTCATCCGGAACGTAACGTACTCACCCAGGCCATGGGCACCAAAGCCGATATTCGGGTCGATCTAGGGCGCTGCATTCTCCCGTTCGATCAGGGCGATCGACTGATGCTCTGTTCCGATGGCCTGTATGAATACTGCCTGGAAGCCGATTTTATCCGCGTGTTGCAACAGGCCGACCTCCACGATGCTGCTGACGAGCTGGTGGCTATGGCCAAGAACCGGGGAGGGCATGACAACATCACGATTGTACTGGCCGAGCGCATCGACGCCGACGCAGGGGCCACCCCCAAAGAAACCCGCGAATTCGATTTACCTTTCACTCGTGATGTCGAACTTCCTCAATGACTACGACCATGCAATCTCCCATGAGAGGCCGCTTAATCCACCACTACCGCGTTGAATCGCTGCTGGGCGAGGGCGGGATGGGTACCGTTTATCAGGCCATCGATACACATCTCGAACGTCCCGTAGCCGTCAAGATGTTGCATACACACCTCGTCAGCCAGACCTCGTTTATGGAGCGCTTCCGCAACGAAGCGCTGATTCTGGCCCGGCTCAACCATCCCAACATAGCCGTCGTTTACAACTTTTTGCAGGATGGGTCGGACTATTTCATGGCCATGGAATTTGTGGAGGGCGACAGCCTGGAAGCGCTGATCCGTAAAGCAGGGGCTTTACCCGCTCCAGTAGCCGCCGAAATTGTCAGACAAGGTCTTGAGGGCCTTTCTCATGCCCACCGGAAAGGTATCTTACACCGTGATATCAAACCTGCCAATCTGATGCTGACCCCCGAAGGGACGGTAAAGCTGATGGATTTTGGCATTGCCCGCGTGATCGGCAACCAACGACTGACTCAGGTAAACCGTATTGTCGGCACGCTCGAATACATGGCTCCCGAACTAGTACAGGGAGAAGCTCCCTCAGCCGCTTCCGACATCTACGCGATGGGGATTCTCCTGTATGAATTACTTTCTGGAAAACTCCCGTTTGCCAGCCGTACCGATTATGCGCTGATGCAGGCTATCGTTCAGGAAAAACCTACTGCGCTTCGGAAGCTGAATCCACAGGTTCCCAAAGAACTGGAAGCCATTGTCCACAAAGCCCTCGATAAAAATCCAACCAAACGGTTTGCCGATGCTAAGGAGTTTCAGAAGGCGCTTCAACCGTATTATTCGCAACTGGCCATCCTCGATCCCTCCAAACTGGCCGCTTCAACGCCCGCACCAACAACCGATGTGTGGAATATCCAGCCTGTTCGGCAAACGGTACTGGCCGCAACAAAAGTAACGCCAGCCGCCACCGAGTCTGGCAGGATTCAACCAGTTATGCGCTGGGCTTCCGACAACTGGCAAACCTTACTGGCGGGTGGCCTTACGCTGGTGGCGTTTCTGTTCATTGGTCTGATCGTTTTCGACCAGACCGATAAACCACAAACCACAGCCGATCAAACGCAGACAATTGTGCCGAAAGAGGACATAAAACTGAAGCCCAAGCAACCCGAAACGACGACCGATCAACATCTGACTGAGGTTACACTAGCTCAGGAAACACCAACCACCGTTTCAGTTCCTCCACCTACACAACCCAAAACAGTAACGCCCGCTCCGGTAGAGACGAAAGAGAAAGCTCCACAACCGAAAACGGTAGCCCCAAGGCACTATATAGCCGGGCCTGTAGAGGTAAAAAAATCGGTGGCTGGATCGCCAGTTGCACCATCCGAAACGCCTGCCAATACAGCCACCCCAGTTACCAAATCCGAATCGGCCCCCGAGACAGTTGCGCCGAAAACAACGGCTCGAAAATCAATTGCCATCCGACGCCTTCGGGTCAATCTGGCGCTGGTAGAAGGGCTGTCGTCGGATGCCTCACAGGAGGGCCAATCCATTCGTTTTCGGGTTACTGAACCGGTCATTAGCGATGGCGAAGTCGTTATCCAGAGTGGGGCTACTGCCTATGGCGAAGTAAGTCGCATCAAACGAGCCGATGGCGAAATGTTCCGCAAACGAAGTTTACTGGAGTTTCGTATTAATAGCGTTGACGCCATCAATGGCAAACGAATTGCCCTCCGATCAGCCACTATCAGCGACGAAGCCAAAGGACAGGCGGTTGTGTTTCGCCCCGGCCAAACCTTCGAGGTTCGCACTGGCGACGATGTTCTGAATTTTTAGCTCTAACCATTTATTCACCTGATTTAACGCATCATCCTCATGCAATTCCTTCGCTTTTCTTGTTTACTTCTCTGCCTGAGTTTTCTTTCATTCAGCAACCTTCAGGCGCAAACCATCCGCCAGCGGTCAACTACCGAAGGGCTGAGTCTGAGTTTACAGGGGCATTACATGGGCTGGTCGTCGGATTACTTTCAATTTCTGGACGAAAATGCAGGCTCCGGGCCCGGCATTGGTGGGCGGATTGGCTATGGTCTGAACCAACGCTATGAAGTATTCGGCCAGTACGATTACACAAGCCTGAACCCGGATAAAATTGCGGGTAAATCGTTTCATTTTTCCCACCTGACGGGCGGAGTTCGTTTTAATTTCTCGGCCACTACGCGTGCCCTGCGTCCTTATGCCGAACTTGGCTATGTATACCAAACGGGCAAAGCCGATCAGGTACTCAACGTAAGTGGTGGGCGGGATAATTTGCTTTTTAAAGGCGGAGGCTTACATGTGGGCGCTGGCCTTCAATATTTTGTATCGCTTCCGGTAGCCATCACCTTAAACGGCAGCTTTCAGACCCTGGGCAAATACCCTGTCTCGTTGAATGGCTTCGATCTCAATCAAAAGGCAGATGTAACCTCATTCCGAATCTCAGCAGGGGTAGCCGTCTATTTAAGTGAATTGTTTTAGGGGTACAGCCCGTAGAGACGCCATACCTGGCGTCTCCCATGCGCCAGCTATACCTGTCATACCTGGCGTCTCCTATGCGCCAGCCATACCTGTCATACCTGGCGTCTTCTTTGGGCCAGTCATGTCTCCTGCGCGTCAACGAAACCGTAAGACCATCCGGTCAGGAGACGCCAGGTATGGCGTCTCTACGTTAGAACAGACTCAACTGCGACGATTTGGCGAAGGCTCCTTCGTGTTCCAGCAACCACTTCTTCCGCCATAGTCCACCGGCATATCCTGTTAATGATCCGTCTGAACCAATGATCCGATGACAGGGAACAACTATCCAGAGAGGATTGCGTCCGTTAGCGGCTGCTACGGCCCGAATCGCTTTTTCATCGCCAATACGTCGTGATAAGGCCAGGTAGGATTGTGTTGTCCCAAACGGTACATTGAGCAACGCCTTCCAAACCGTTTGCTGAAATTCGGTTCCTGCCGGATTCAGCAGAAAGTCAAACGATTGCCTCGTCCCGGCAAAATATTCCTGCAATTGCTGTACTGCCTGCTGAACCGGCTCAGCGATTGCCAGATCTGCCTTGTCTACCGATGCTTCTTCGGTTTGAGAGACATCAGTACAGGATATTACCGAGACGCCATCGACATCACCCGAAATGCGAACTAAACCCAGCGGTGACTCAAAAACGACGGTATTCATGGCAGATAGGCTTGTAACCCGTTGCAAATGATTGAACCGCAAGGACGCGAGGGCACAAAGAACCGTTTATTATTTTCCAATTCTTTGCGTCTTCGCGTCCTGGCGGTTCAATTTCAGTTTATTTCTTTGTTATCAATTCAGCCGCCTGGGCATCGACCAGCCAGACGAGTTCACCCTGCGTTGGTTTGATAACCTGCGATGGATATTGATCGGGGTTGTATTCACCTTCCAGTACTTCCTTAAGCGGTACCGCTTTCTTGGGCCCAGCTACCAGAAACGCTATGCAACTGGCCCGGTTCACAATAGGCGCGGTCAGCGTAAGCCGGTACATAGTCTGCTGAGTCAGGAAATAGGCTTTTGTCCAGGCCGTTTGTTCATGTACGACTTCGGTGCCGGGAAACAGGGAGAGTGTATGTCCATCGTCGCCCATACCGAGCAGTACCAGATCGAACGTTGGGCCAGATTCCCCGAAATAGTCATGTAAAACCCGGTCGTAATCGGCCGCAGCCGCATCAGGCTCCAGGTCGGTGCGCCAAACGTGTATCTGCGATTCAGGTGTGTAGACGTGACCCAGCAATGTATCATAAGCCATACCGGCATTGTTCTGTGGATCATCGATCGGTACGTAGCGTTCGTCGCCCCAGAAGACATGCAACTGTAACCACGGAATTTGCTCGACATAAGGCGATTTGGCCAGCAGTTCATGTAAGGCTTTGGGTGTGCTGCCCCCCGATAACGCAATCGTAAACCGATCCTGTTTTTTAAGTACGTCCTTGATCCGCTTTGTAATAAACTCGGCCGCTGCTTTTGCCAGATCGGCTGGATTCTTTTTTACAATCAGTTGCATAAATTAATAGTTTGGGGTCAAACACGGAGGCACAGCGAACACAGGGTTTCAGTTTCAACCGCTCTGTGTTTGCTGTGCCTCCGTGTTTAAAAGCCTTATTTACTCACGAAATCTTCGCGCATAGGCGTAAAAATATCGACCAGTACACCCGCGTCGACGCAGACAGCGCCGTGCCAGACATTCGATGGAATGTAATAGGCATCACCTTCTCGAACCGTTCGAGTTTCGTCACCGATGGTAATATCGAAAGCTCCACTGGCCACATAACTCATCTGCGTATGATGGTGGCTGTGTGGGGTACCGATACCACCCGTCTCGAAGGCTACTTTGACCATCATCAGGTTGGCATCGTAGGTCATAATTTTACGCTTCACCCCCTCGCCTACCGTTTCCCACGGTAGCGTCTGATCATCGACAAAAAGGGCAGCAAGTTGGCTGGTCATAGTAACAGTTTACAATTTTCTGTTCATAGTTCACAGTTGGCTGACGCGTGAACTGTTTACTTATTTCATCATCCAGTGAAATCCATCTTTCTCAACGAGTTGCATAGCTGCTTCGGGCCCCCATGAACCAGGCGTGTAGTTAGGAAAATCGGGCGTTTCGGACTCCCAGGCATCGAGAATGGGCGTAACGACTTTCCAGGCAGCTTCGACCTGATCGGCCCGCATAAACAGGGTGGCATCGCCCGTCATTACATCAAGTAGCAACGTCTCGTATGCTTCGGGTTCCTGACCAGCATAGGCATCTTTGTAGCTAAACACCATTTCGACTGGATCGATAGCGAGTGTCTGACCGGGCCGCTTGGCCTGGAACCGCAAGCGAATATCCATACCAGGCTGAATACCGATCGTCAGCCGATTCGACTGCCAGCTATGGGTGGCCTCGGATGGGAAAGCGTAATAGGGAGCAGGCTTGAACTGAATGGTAATGACTGTCGCTTTTTCGGGCAACGACTTCCCCGTTCGCAGGTAGAAAGGCACATCCTCCCACCGCCAGTTGTCGACAAACAGCTTGACAGCCGCAAACGTTTCGGTCGTCGAATCGGGTTTAACCCCTTCCTCCTCCCGGTAACCTGGAATCGGCTTGCCGTCTTTTTCGCCGGGACCATATTGTCCACGCACAGCCACATCTTTTACCTCTTCGGGCTTTATGCGACGAATGGCGTTCAGCACATCCACTTTTTTGTTTCGCACCTCGTTGGCATCAAACGAGATCGGTGCTTCCGTAGCGACCATGCACAAGACCTGAAGCAGGTGGTTCTGAATCATATCGCGCAGCGCACCAGAGCCTTCATAGTACCCGCCACGGCCTTCCAGCCCTACGGTTTCAGCCGCAGTAATCTGTACATAATCGACATAACGACGGTTCCAGATCGGCTCGAACAGAGAGTTGGCAAACCGAAGCGCCAGAATATTCTGAACCGTTTCCTTGCCCAGATAATGGTCGATGCGGTAAATCTGCTCTTCGGCAAACAACCCACCTAGCAAGGCATTCAATTCCTGGGCAGTCTTGAGATCACGTCCGAACGGTTTCTCAACCACAATACGAACCCGCGATTTATCCCCGCAAAGTGGAAGTTTCCCCAAATTGGTGGCAATGCCCGGCACCAGTTGAGGAGCTACGGCCAGGTAAAACACCACATTGGCCTGAACGCCCCATTCCTTCTCCCGGTCAGCGACAAAATCTGACAACTTCGTGTAGGAAGCTTTATCCCCAGCATCCATCTGAAGATACGATACCATTGGAGCAAACGACTTCCAGGCATCGTCAGGGCCATTCTTCCGCCGGGAGAACGATTGGACCCCTTCGAGCAGGCGCTCCCGAAACGACTCATCTGTATAATTACTCCGACCAAGCCCAACAACGGCGAACCGATCGGACAGGTATTTGTCGAGGTATAGATTGTAGAGAGCGGGAGTAAGTTTACGCAGGTTCAAATCGCCACTGCCGCCGAATATAAACAGTATAGTAGCAGCCGGACGCTGGTTAGTTGCAGGAATCATTAGAAAACGGATTGTTGTCTGACAGAAAGACGGTGCAAGTTACCCGCCTTCCCGTTGTCGAACAAGTTTAAATGTGTTTGCGTTGTGCAGAGCATCGGCATGACCTTTGCACTTATTCCCTCAAACCGATTCAATTAACTTTTTTGTTCATTCTGCCCTCAATTATTTAATTTACCGAAGTACCTTTAACGGTTAAAACCAAGTCTACCGTTTACGTAAACTGTACTTTTAAGGTCTTCTTATGGAGCAGGTCATTGACTTTTTCCGACGACTCACTGACTCGAGCGACTGGCCTCCCCGCTGGTTTTGCGGCAACTGGACCGATTTTCATGGCTGGCTCTATATTGGCTCCGATCTCATGATCTGGCTGGCCTATATGGTCATTCCACTCATTCTGGTTCGGTATCTGTTTGTTAAAAAAGGAGTACCACTACCCGGCGTTTTCTGGCTCTTCGGTGCGTTTATTCTACTCTGCGGGCTAACCCATCTGCTGGATGCGATCATTTTCTGGGTACCCATTTACCGGATCAGCGCCCTGGTACGCTTTCTGACGGGCCTTGTTTCCATTGCTACAGTCCTGGCGCTATTCCGGTATTTCAACGAAGCTGTGGGCCTCCGGACATCAAAAGAATACGAGCGTGAGTTATCCTTTCGGCAACAGGCCGTTCTGGAACTGACCCGATCGAACGAAGAGTTGCAGCAGTTTGCCTACGTGGCATCGCACGATTTGCAGTCGCCTTTAAAAACTATTTTCAATTACCTAAATTTATTAAACAATAAGTATACACCGCAGCTTTCTGAAGATGCCCGCAAACTGATCACCATTTCGATGAGTGCGGCCGAACGGATGCGTACCTTAATTGACGACCTGCTTGACTTTTCGCGCGTGGGTTCAAATGTAGTTTTTACACAGGTTCATCTGAATCAGATCGTAGCAGATATACTGGAAGAACAACAGGAAGAAATTCAGGCGAGTGGAGCCAAACTGGATGTTGGGCCGCTTCCTATCCTTACGGCCCATCCCACTGATCTGAAACAGGTATTTCAAAATCTGATATCGAACAGTCTGAAATATCGTAAACCGGGTGTGTCACCACAGATTACAATCCGGGCTGTTGACGAGTCGGATCAGTTCTGTTTTGCAATTCGGGACAATGGTATTGGGATTGAGCCTCAGTATTTCGATCGGGTTTTTCAGATTTTCCAACGGCTGCACGGGCGACATGAATATTCAGGCACGGGTATCGGATTAGCAACCTGTAAAAAAGTTGTCCATATTTACGGTGGGCAAATCTGGATTGAGAGTGAGCCTAACGTAGGCTCGACCTTTTTCTTTACTATTCCTAAAAACATTAAAACGACGCATCATTATGCCCAAACCGATTCGGTGCATTCTACTGGTTGACGACGACCCCGACGATAACTTTCTGCATCAAATCGTGATCGACGACTCTGGTTTGTGCGATCAGGTACGGATTACTACAACCGGTACAGAAGCTCTGCGGTACCTGACCGATACCGCCCATCCTGACTATGTACGCCCTGATTTTATTCTGACAGATATTAACCTGCCGGGCATGAATGGATTCGAGTTTCTGGAACGATATCAGCAGCTGGATGATCAACTGAAATGCCAGCATGCCGTTCTGGTGCTGACTACCTCACTCAACCCGCTCGATACCAAACGGGCAGCGCTGTTGCCAGATATTAAGGGGTATTACGCCAAGCCTCTTTCTGAGTCTATTTTACAATCAATTGTAAATCAGCACATCCGTCAATAACGCGTTGCTCCAACTTAATCAAAAGTCTTGCACTATAATGAACCTCAGAAATTCATCATAGTGCAAGACTTTTCTTCGTATGCATGCCTAAGCCATCAAACTACAGGCTAATTTTGCAGGAATACATTTACTTTTTACTAATCAAGCTTACCAGATGAAAATTGCCATTGGCTCCGATCATGCCGGTTTCCAGTACAAAGAAGCCATCAAACAAATGCTTATCGACCTGGGTCACGACGTAATCGATAAGGGAACCTATGCCGCCACGCCTTCTGTCGATTATCCCCTGTTTATCCGTCCGGTTGCCGAAGCCGTTGCCGCTGGTGAGGTCGAACGTGGTGTTGTACTGGGTGGCTCAGGCAATGGAGAAGCCATAGCCGCCAACCGGGTTCGGGGTGTTCGTTGTGGGCTATGCTGGAATGAAGAGTCGGCCCGGCTGTGTCGGCAGCATAACGATGCCAATGTGATTTCGCTGGGCGAACGGATGATGAGCCAGGAAACGGCGCTGAAGCTGGTTCAGATCTGGCTGGATACGCCATTTGAAGGTGGTCGCCACCTGGCCCGTATTCAGGAACTGGACAATTATTAATGAATACTGAACAATGTAAAATGAATAATGGATAAGTAAAGTGTGAAGAGACTCTTTCTCTCACGCCATTATTCATTTTACATTATCCAGTATTCATTCTTGTATGCGCATTCTCTGGCAGTATCTAAGGCCTTATCGGTGGTTGGCGCTGGCTGCGCTGGCACTGGCAGGTGTTGCACAGATTCTTGCTCTGGTCGATCCCATCATTTTCGGTAAAATCATTGACCAGTACGCCACCCATCCCGGTCAGAAAACTGAGTCGGAAAAAGTCAACGGCGTACTCCACTTGCTGGCTATTGCTGTTGGCGTAGCCATTCTGTCGAACATCACCAAAGCGTTTCAGGAATACTTCACCCGTCTGGTCGTTCAGCGATTCGGAACCGATATTTTCGATGCGGGGCTGCGCCAAACGCTCCGGCTATCGTACCAGGAATTTGGTGATCAAAGCAGTGGGGCTACGCTATCGACACTTCAAAAGGTTCGGACCGACACCGAGAAGTTTATCAACTCCTTCGTCAATGTGCTGTTTTCGTCCGTTGTCGGTATGGGGTTTCTGATCTGGTACGCCATCACGAAACACTGGGCGCTTATACCCGTCTTTCTGATTGGGGTATTACTCCTGGGCGGCCTGACTGGCCTGCTCAGCAAACAAATCAAAACCACGCAGCGTACTATCAATCGGGAAACGGCGCTGCTTTCGGGTGTCATTACGGAATCGCTGCGCAATATCGAACTAATAAAAAGCCTTGGTCTGACCTTTCCTGAAATTCGTCGGCTGAAAGGCTTGACAGCCCGCATTTTTGACCTGGAAATGACCAAGGTCCGTCGAGTCAGACTGCTGACGTTCTGGCAAAGTACGACGCTGAATGTGCTGAAACAGTCGGTTTTATTCACCCTTTTGTGGCTTATTTTTCGGAACGTGCTCAGCACCGGCGAGTTGATTTCCATGCAGTTCATTTCTGTCTCGATCTTCAACCCGCTACAGGATCTGGGTAACATCATTCTGGCCTATCGGGAAGCCGAAGCGGGCTTGAACAGCTTCGAAAAACTAATGGAGAAACCCATCGAGCGGAACCCGGAAGCTGCCGTCGAAGTAGGTCCTATCGAACACCTGCGCTTTGAGAATGTGGTTTTCCGGCATACAGGAGCCAATCAGAACGCGATCGATGGGGTCTCGTTCGAAGCATCATTAGGCGACACCATTGCGTTTGTTGGGCCGTCGGGCTCAGGGAAATCGACGATGGTCAAACTGCTGGTTGGCCTGTATCGACCCGTCGACGGTGACATTTATTACAACGACATTTCTACCAAAGATCTTCGATTTAACCCCATGCGTCGGCAAATTGGGTTTGTTACGCAGGAAACGCATTTATTTTCGGGCACTATCCGCGAAAACCTGGTTTTCGTCAAACCCGACGCTACCGAGGCCGACATGCTCGATGCGCTGGATAAAGCAGCCGCAGAGCATCTGTTAACCCGATCCGGGAAGGGGCTCGATACCCCCATTGGCGAAGGCGGACTGAAGATGTCGGGTGGGGAAAAACAGCGGCTGTCAATTGCGAGGGCCTTGGTTCGGCATCCCCGTCTGCTGATTTTTGACGAAGCAACTTCGGCCCTTGATTCACTGACCGAAGAAGAAATTACCGATACCGTTCGAAGCGTTTCGGCACTTCATGAGCAAATTACAATTTTAATTGCTCACCGTTTATCAACAATTATGCACGCCAACACCATTTTTGTCCTTGAAAAAGGGAAGATCGTTGAGACGGGTAGCCACGATGCATTGTTAACGCAGAAAGGTCTATATTACGCCATGTGGCGGCAACAGATTGGTGAACGCAAGTCCGATGTTGCCCCAACGATTTAACCAATTACTCACCGCATGAACAAACGCACCCGGCAGGTTAGTTACTTCTTGTCCAGTCAGTACTTTTCTGACGGGTTGCGTACTACGCTCTCTATTTTGCTGCCTTCGCTGCTGTTCATGCAGTTTGGTCAGCTTCAGACGGGCCTGGCTATGTCGCTGGGCGCTTTAAATGTCAGTATCAGCGATGCTCCGGGCCCGGTTGCCCACCGACGTAATGGCATGACCGTTACCGTTCTGTTTGCGTTTCTGGTGACGCTCATCACAGGTTTCGCCCGGATGAATTCATATAGTCTGGGGGTTGAAATTCTGCTGTTCAGTTTTTTCTTTTCCATGCTGGGCATCTATGGTAATCGGGCGACCTCGGTCGGAACGGCGGCTGTACTGATCATGATTCTGATGCTCGATCGCCCCCTTGATGCGGCCGGGGTTATCCACGAAAGCCTTTTCGTACTTATCGGTGGGCTGTGGTATACCGGAATCAGTCTATTGGCAACCCGATTACAACCGTACCGTCTGGCGCAACAGGCACTCGGCCAATGCATTCATGAGATGGCAAAGCTAATGGCCATCAAAGCCGATTTTTACACCATTTCGACCGATCTGGACGAAGACTATCGACGACTCATTACCCAGCAGGTCGTGGTGAGTGAAAAGCAGGATGCCGTTCGGGAAGTCTTGTTCAAAAGTCGTCGTATTGTAGCCGAATCGACCCGGACGGGCCGCCTGCTCTTGCTTACCTTTGTGGATGTAGTCGATCTGTACGAACAGATTACCGCCATGTACTACGACTATGCCGCCATTCGCGAACGGTTTGGTGGGTCGGGGGTGCTGGAAAAGATTGCCCGGCTGATTCGTCATTTATCCGTTTCCCTCGACCATATTGGGTTAGCCATTCAGTCGCCGGTTCCAATTCCTATGCATCAGGCCGATGATATGACCCTCGCCCTGGATCGGTTAAAACGGCGGATCGATTCGCTGGGCGATCAGGAAGGTAGTACTCTGGTTCTAAAAAAAGTGCTGGTTAGCCTGCGGAATGTCAGTCAACGATTGGCAACCTTACAGAACAACCTGGCGATGCCCGTTATTGACCCTGTTCAGGCTGATAATCTGGAATATGGTCGATTTGTATCGCACCAGGAAATTGACCTCAAATCGTTTCGGGACAATCTTACATTCGACTCGGCCGTATTCCGGCATGCCGTGCGATTATCGCTGGCGATGCTGATTGGTTTCGTCCTGACCAAGCTCCTACCCTACGGCCACCATAGCTACTGGGTGCTACTGACCATCGCCGTTATTTTAAAGCCAGCTTTTAGCCTGACCAAACAGCGAAATATCGAACGCATCATCGGTACGCTAGTCGGTGGTCTGATGGGCGTTCTGGTACTCACATTCATCCCCGACAAAACCATTCATTTCTGGTTCATGGTGCTGTTTATGCTGGGCACCTACAGTACGCAGCGAACCTACTATATTGTGATGGTGATCTGCGTCACGCCGTTTGTGCTCATCCTATTCAGCTTTCTGGGAGTCAGCCATTTAGGCGTAGCCGAAGAGCGTTTATTTGATACATTTCTGGGGGGAACGATTGCCCTGATAGCTGGGTATCTGCTCTTTCCGCAATGGGAGTCGGACCAGCTTCTAAAGCCGATGAAAGCGGTACTAAAGGCCAACATTCGGTATATTCAGCTCCTGCTCGATAGCCTGTCAGGACGCCCAATTGCGCTGGTTGATTACAAACTAGCCCGAAAAGAGGTTTACGTCACTTCAGCCAACCTGGGGTCTGCCTTCGAGCGTATGCTTTCAGAACCTAAACACAAACAACGCAACGAAAAACTGATCTACGAATTTGTTGTGCTGAACCATGTGTTATCGGCCAATGTCGCTACCATTACCTCGGCTCAACTCAACGGAGAGACCAAAACGTACCCAGCTCCGGTCTTACGCCCAGTTAAGCGGGCTCTGCATACCTTAACCGAAAGCCTGCGCCGTTTAGACTCTGCCGAAACGAAACCCGTTTCTGAGGCCATTGCACTGGACTCCGCATCGTCGGTTGCTCCCATAAACGACACATCCCTACAAGAGCAGCTCAACTTCATCCAACAAATCAGTAGTGACATAGGTAAGCTCGTTGAACGAGCGAAATGAAGCCCCCTTCAAACCTATACAAAAGTTTCTTATTTTCAGGGCGTTATCGCAGTCACTGAATAAAACTCTTTTTGACCACATTACTTATGAAACCATTCTACTCGCTTCTTTTGCTGAGCAGCCTTCTATGGGCTACCCGAACGTTGGCACAAGCACCTACGATCGATCAATCCATTTCGCTGAAAAGTGTATCAAACCCTCAGCTATCGCCCGATGGCAAATGGGTTGCTTACACCGTTACCCGAACCAACTGGGACGAAAATGCCTACGATACCGACATCTGGCTGGCCAATACCGCTACCAGTGAACGCTATCAACTGACCCGATCCAAAAAATCAAATAGTAGCCCGGCCTGGTCGCCAGATGGGAAATGGATCGCGTTCCTGTCAACCCGCGACGATAAATCTCAGCTCTACCTGATCAGCCCCTATGGTGGCGAAGCTCGTCCGCTTACGAAATTCGAAACGGGCGTTACGGCATTCAAATGGTCGCCAACGGGTAAACAGCTTATTTTCTCAGCTACCGTGCCCGATGCCAAGGCCGACAAGGATCGAAAAGACAAGTATAGCGATTACGAGGTGGTTCGGGACGATTACAAAATGGTTCACCTCTACCTGCTCGACAGCCTGGACAATGAGAAACCCATGCAGCCGAAACCGCTAACCAAAGGCATCGGCTTTTCGGTTGGCAACTTTGTGGTTTCGCCCGATGGCAGGAAGATCGCCTTCGATGCCTCGAAAAATCCAGATCTGATCAATAATCATACATCCGATTTATATGTGCTAACCCTTGGCGATACGGTAACGCACAAAATAGTATCGCTGAAAGGCCCTGATCTGGATCCTGTCTGGTCGCCGGATGGGCAGCAAATCGCCTTTATCACAGCCAACGAAAATGAGTTTTTTTTCTATAGCAACCGACTAATTGCGACAGTACCGGCAACGGGGGGCACCCCTAAGATCTTGACCAATACGTTCGATGAAAATGCCAACCTACTGGTATGGACACCGACGGGCATTTTGTTCAGTGGATATCAGAAAACAACAGCCCATCTGTTTCGACTGGAACCCGCCACGCAAAAGATCACCCGGATCACGAAGCCAGACAACCTGATTGCCACTCAGTTTTCCTTCAGCAAGGATGGCCAACAGATGGCCTTCGTAGCAGCCTTACCCAATCAATACGCTGAGGTACAGGTATCTCCTGTTCAGTCGTTTGTCCCTAAAACGCTAACGGATATGGGTAGCCAATTGGCTGCGTTCAAAACAGCCAGGCGCGAAGTGATTAGCTGGCAATCAGTCGATGGGAATACGATTGAAGGCATTCTGATTAAGCCCATTAACTTCGATCCGGCCCGTAAGTACCCCTTATTGGTGGTTATCCACGGTGGACCTACCGGCATCGACCTGCCCTCCGTCACAGCGGATCGCTACTATCCAGTTGAGCAGTTCATCGCCAAAGGTGCTCTGGTGCTTCGCCCCAACTACCGGGGCTCGGCGGGCTATGGTAGTAAATTCAGAGCCCTCAATGTAAAGAACTTAGGGCTGGGCGATTATGACGATGTGATTTCGGGTGTCGATTATTTAATCAGTAAGGGCATGGTCGATAAAGACAAAGTGGGGGCAATGGGCTGGAGTCAGGGAGGCTATATTTCGGCTTTCATCACAACGTATAGCGACCGCTTCAAAGCTACGTCGGTAGGTGCCGGTATTTCGAACTGGGCAACCTATTATCAGAATACGGACATCACGCCGTTTACGCGCCAGTATTTACAAGGTACTCCCTGGGACAATGCCGCTATTTACCAGAAAACATCCCCGATCAGTTATATCAACCGTGCCAAAACGCCTACCCTCATTCAACATGGCGAGCTGGACAAGCGCGTACCGATTGCCAATGCCTATGAACTTCGATTAGCGCTGGAAGATAAAGGAGTTCCCGTGAAAATGGTGGTCTACAAAGGCTTTGGTCATGGCATAACCAAACCCAAATCGATGCGGCAGGTGATGGAAGAAAATTACCGCTGGTTCAGCAAGTACATCTGGGGAGAAACCATGTAATCCTGCTCCTGAGCAATCCCGATTGCGGTTTATCCAACCGGGATTGCTCAGGAAATCAAAAACGGCTGTGGACTAAAACAGATTACGAAGATTAGCAGAGCTATCCAGCCGAGCACCTGCCGCTTTCCATCCAGTGGCTCTTCCAGCTCCGTTTCGGGGTGATAAACGCCCAGAAACCGACCCAATACAAACACAAATACGGTAAAACCAAAGTAGCCGTTCACGGTTGGCATCATCCATGACACAATCAATTGCCCCACCACCACACTCAGTGTAATCAGCAGGTTTGTGGTTCGGTTATCGCTGATACGGCCAAAAGCCAGATACAAGAAGATGATATACAGTGCAAAATTGCCCAATTGCGCGAAAAAGGCCTCATCGGTTGGTACGGCAAAATCGGCTGGTTTAAAGGCCCCTAATCCGGCGTAAAACGCGAACCCAATAAACAGCACAGGCGCTACCCACTGAAACCGCTTACGCCCAATCAGCGCGTACAGAATATGCCCTCCATCCAGTTGACCTATCGGAATGAGGTTGAGTGACGTAAAAAATAACGCCAGATAGCCCGCCAGTATGTATGGATAATGCACCATCTCGTACGGGTGCGGCACACGGGCCGGATCGGCAACATAGGTTTTGAAGAAATGAAATAATAGGTTATCCCCTAACCCTATAGCAGCCCCTTCCGGTAAGTTCTGGTAAGCATATAACCCATAATCGAGTCCCCATTTCTGGTATTCTGGATGGATTGTAAAAATAAATTCGGGTGGGGGCAAGTGCGTAAACCCATACCAAAGCACAACCAATGCCAGTACAAATCCGGCCAATGGCCCTGCAATTCCAATATCGAAGTATTTCCGACGGCTATTGATATAGTCCTGAATCCGAATGAAAGCACCCAGCGTACCGATGCTTTGCCCAATACCAATCCAAAGTGGAATATAAAAGGGTAACGTTACCCGTACACGATTGGCCTTGGCGGTGAAATAATGCCCAAACTCATGCACAGTCAAAATAGCCAGAAACGGTATCGAAAACTGAAACCCAGCTAGAAATTCATTCCAGCCCAGCGAAGGCATTCCTTCAGATGGAATAAAAAATCGCCCAAACATCCATTCGGCTCCCGCCAAGGTGGTGGTAATGAGCGTGATTAAAAAAAGACCTCCATGCAGGAGGTAGGTACGGGTGCGAGGGCTCATGATCGTTTATGTATGCTGTATGCTATAGGATGTATGGTTGACCGTTTGGTAGCTACATCCTATAGCATACAGCATACATACTTATATATCCTTTAAATAGTCTATAATCGTTTTAGGCGGCTGTACATGCACAGCCTGAATACCTAACGCAGCGGCTGCTTTGATGTTCGACGCATTATCGTCAAAAAAAGCAGTTTCTGAGGCAACAAGTCCTGATTCGGCTAAGACATGCTGGTAGATGTCGGGCGACGGTTTAGCCATGCCTACTTCATAGGAATAGAACACACGCTCGAAAAGATCTTCCAGCGTTGGCTGATTCAAGCCAGCCAGCACACCATTCACATGCTTGATATGGATAGGGCTGGTATTACTGAGCAGAAATAACCGATAGTCTTTTTTCAGTTCTTTAATACGCTCAACACGCTCAACGGGGAGTTCCAGCAAAACCGTATTCCAGGCTGTATCGATCACCTCATTGGCCCAACTATCGTTCTTCAGTAACTGACGAATCTGCGCTCGAAAGGCCATATCATCAATTAGCCCCGTTTCGTATCGATTGATAAAATCGTGCTGCTTCCAGATGGCCCAGACTTCATCTTCCGGTAAATTGGCCAGCATAGCAAAATTCCGAACGGGGGCCGTCAAATCAATCGGGATGATCACATCGCCGAGGTCGAAAATTAAATTTTTCACAGCTATATGACTTAAGGTTTCAACTTGACCGATTCAAAACAGTCTGTAAATCAGCCAACCCGAAACAATTTATTCAACAACGACCCCCATTTCGCAGAACTTCTCAATCCGTTGATTGATGCGCTCTTCGGGCGATAGGGCATTCAGCTCGGCCAGAGCCGACAGGATAACCTCTTTGAGGTGGTTGGCCATTGCCTGATGATCATTATGGGCTCCCCCAACAGGCTCTTCGATAATTTCATCGACCAGTTTGTTGAGCTGCATGTCACGGGCGGTCAGTTTCATGGCCTCGGCTGCCTGCTCCTTAAAGTTCCAGCTCCGCCACAAAATCGTTGAGCAGTTTTCCGGCGAGATCACCGAGTACCAGGTATTTTCAAGCATCCATACCCGGTCGCCAATGGCAATACCGAGGGCACCACCCGACGCCCCTTCGCCAATGACGATGCAGATCACCGGAACGGACAGCATGAACATCTCTTTCAGGTTCCGGGCAATGGCTTCACCCTGACCACGTTCTTCAGCTTCTAACCCCGGAAAAGCCCCCGGTGTATCGATCATGGTGATGATCGGCTTGTTGAATTTTTCGGCTAGTTTCATCAGCCGTAGAGCTTTTCGATAGCCTTCGGGGTTTGGCATACCAAAATTACGGTGCTGACGCTGCTTCGTATTCCGCCCTTTCTGCTGACCAATGATCATTACTGTCTGGCCTCCCAACTCACAAAAACCGCCCACCATGGCCGGATCGTCGCGAACCGTACGGTCGCCATGCAGCTCGATAAACTGATCGCACATGAGCGAAATGTAGTCGAGTGTATAAGGCCGATCAGGATGCCGAGACAGTTGAACCCGTTGCCAGCGTGTCAGATTCTGGAAAATCTCCTGCCGGAGTTTGTCGATACTTTGTTCCAGAATAGCCACCGCTTCACTCACATCCACGTTGCTGCTCTGAGCCAGTTTTTTCGTTTCTTCCAGCCGTGATTCGAGGTCGGCAATGGGTTTTTCAAAATCAAGATACGTTCTCATGAAGTATTAATTAGGAGCGAGGAGCGAGGAGCTAGGAGTGAGAATGCTGACGCACTTAGAAAAACATGCGTCAGCATTCTCACTCCTAGCTCCTAACTACTCACTTCTTAAAGTTCATATTTCTCTCCTTTCTTCGGAATAATCACCTGTGGGTAACCTTCTTCGGCTAGTGTGTCGCGGAAGAACTCCATACTCTCAAATTCACCATGAACCAGAAAAATCGATTTGAGCGTGTCGGGCGATTGCATTCCAACAAAATTAATCAGATCGTTTCGGTCGCCATGACCACTAAACACATCTATTTTCTCAATGTTTGCCAGCACCTGATGATCTTTCCCTTTGATACTCAGGGTCTGCTGTCCGTTTAACAGCCGCCAGCCAAGAGTTCCTTCTGCACAATAGCCAATGATCAGAATGGTGGCATAGGGGTTACTGATATTCTCGGCGACATGGTATTCGACCCGGCCACCCTGCACCATACCCGACGATGAAATGATAATGCAGGGTTCATTATAATTCGAAACGGCTTTGCTGGCTTTCGACGACTCCAGAAACTGAAAATTCTCAAAGTCGAACAGGGTCTCGTTTTCTTTGTAAAACTCCCGGGCCTCTGTGTTCAGCATACGCACGTGCTGCATGTAAATCTTGGAGCTTTCGAACGCCATCGGGCTATCCGAAAATACCTTGATGGGCGGGAAATTACGCTCGGTATACAATCGGTTGAGCGTATAGAGCAATGCCTGTGTACGACCTACACTGAACGAGGGGATAATGAGTCGACCCGGCATATCGATACAGGTCCGCTGAATAATATCGGCTAGCGTATCTTCGGGCGAGAGGTGATTATCGTGCAGGCGGTTGCCATACGTACTCTCGCAAATTAAATAATCGACTGGAGGTACAGGAGCCGGATCGACCAGCAGTGGGTAATTCTTGCGGCCAATATCGCCCGAAAAACAGATACTTTTCCGAACGCCCCCTTCTACTATATTGATCAGTATGTGAGCAGCGCCCAGCAGGTGCCCGGCCGGAATAAAGGTAACGTCGACCCCATCGGCCACCCGGAATTTTCGGTTGAAAGCAATCGGGACAACATTTTCCATCGACTCCCGAACCTGCCTATCCAGATACAAATCTTTCTGTAGCTGCAATTGGCGTTCCTTTACCCGTTGCTTTTTGCTGGCATTCAGATCATTGATGCGTTTCTGATTCAGCGAAGCTGCATCTTTGAGCAATACATTCGTGAGTGCAAAGGTTGGCTCCGTGCACAGTATTTGCCCTTCATACCCTTCCCGATACAGGTTAGGCAGATTTCCCGAATGGTCGACGTGCGCGTGTGTCAGCAGGACCAGGTTGATACTTGAAGCCTCAAACGGAAAAAATCCCGGATGAGTAACGGCGGGGGCCGTCTGACCGTTCGAACTGGATCGCTCCATGTCCGAACCACAGTCAATCAGGATG
>Ga0209933_1001094_pt1 | contig 31215 bp, 27 predicted proteins | sample ThiBiot_300_biof_FD_183944 | JGI IMG/M metagenome (GOLD analysis project Ga0209933, IMG submission 183944) | Wastewater bioreactor microbial communities from Cape Town, South Africa - Thiocy_cont_300_biof (SPAdes) | ecosystem: Engineered > Bioremediation > Thiocyanate > Unclassified | place...
GGTAGAGCGCACCGCGCACCACCCCCGACTTCAGCGCCGCCCACCTGCCGTCGACCCGGGCCAGCAGGTCGGACACCATGAAAAACGCGGCGATGCCGACCACCAGCGCCGCCGCGTGCGGCTTTGCAAAATATGCCGCTGCCGACACCAGCGCCGGCAACAGTACCGCCCACGGCGAACGCCGCGCCGCCGCCCACAGGGCCAGGGCGACGCCGGCATAGACCAGGGCCTGGAATTCGACCTCGGGAAGAAGGAGTGTCGAATAGAATGAAAACGGCAACAGCAGATAGAGTATCGAGGAGATCGTCGCGGTTCTTCGGTCGAATACCCTGTTGCCCAGCACGAACACCAGCAACGACGCAACGACGAAAACCAGGACGTTGAACAGGCGCCCGACCAGCGCCACGCGCTCCACTGAAACCAGCGTCCATGCGTCGAAAAGAACGCGATAGAGCTTGTTGTCGATCGGCTGCATCGCCGGGTCGTAGCGATACAGTTCCTGCCCCTGTGCCGCGTACTTGGCCCCCATGAAGTAGGCATACTCGTCGCTGGCCATTACCGGCGATTCGGTCGACACCACCCTGGCAACCAGGATCACAAAGGCAACGAACATCGCCACCAGGAGCGACTTCGGTACCTGTGCGACCCGCACCTGCCGCCAGAAATGCTTCATAGAACAATCCACCCCACAGGAAGGAAGATGCCTGGAACCCAGGCATCCCCTGCATCACATTCGAAGAAAAGGCCGGCGCCGGTTACTTGAGAATCACGGCCCGGCCGTTGTCGCAGACGACACTCTGCCCGCCACGGCGGTAGGAGAGCGTCAAACGGTAGGTGCCGGCATCCAGGGCCGATGCGTCGACCTCGCTGGAGAAGCCCGATTTCAACGCACCGGCGGCCCCGCCATGGGCCTGCTGCACATCCGGACGCTCGATGGCGGGTACCACCTTGTGCTGCCAGACGCGACCGTCGCCGGACTGCGAAGCGATGCGCACCACCAGCTCGGAAGGCGCGTCGCCACCGACCTCGTCAATCAGCCAGCCGGCGACCGGAAACCGCCTGGCCTTGACCGCGATGGGATTCATATCCTGCACGACGACACCATCCACCGCCTCGATGTTGCAGGTGCCCGAAAGCGTCGGCGCGACGCCGGAGGGGACTTCGACGATCAAGCCCCCATTCTCCGCAGCGGCACCGGCCGGGTCACCGGAAGCGGACTGCTCGGGACGGCTGCAGGCGGCCACGAGAAGAACCAGGGCCAGGGGGACAAGACGCTTCATATTCATTCTCTGGATGATCAGGTGATTCACGTTGGGCATGTCAATGCTGGAACGTCGTCGCTCCTGAAAGCGCGACGCTCCTGTCATTGATCCTGGTAAAGCCGTAGCGCGGCGCCGGAACCGGCCCGCGGTGTGCGAAGAACACGTCGTGCTGATATACCTGACGCGAAGATGGAACACAATGGAAAACCATGCTCCGCCGGGTCAGATCGGGGTTCAGGGCGGGGCTGCCGCCATGCGGCAACTGCGGGTGCCAGATCGCGACATCGCCCTTCTTGAGCGCCACCACCGTCGGCGTGCCAAAACCGGAAGCGGCCCTGATCACGTCCCCGTAATACTGTTCCAGCGATTCGTTAATCAGCGCATCGCGCGCCGCTCCGGGCATGCGCGCCGCCACGGCGTCGTAGATCCGATGGGGGTCGCAATCAAAACGATGTCCACCTGGAACATACATGAGTGGACCTGCATCGACCGAGACGTCCTCGAGCGCAACCCACATCCCGAAAAAAAGGTTGCGCGGGAAGGTCTCGAAGAAAGGCGAGTCGCGATGTATGGGCTGCTGGCTTCCATGCTCGAAATATAACGAGGAATAGACCGAGGCCTCGTCGCCAAGCAGGAAATCAAGAATCGCCATCAACCGCGGGTTGCACCCGATGTTCGCGGCCGACCCCGAGGTCAGATGGAAATTGACCACCCGCAGCAAGCGCCCGCTGGCGTCCTTGTGCTGCTCCACCTCGGCACCGAGATCATCGATGAAGCGCCGGTAGTCGTTGACCACCGCGTCGCATTCGGCGCCGGCTATTGCTGCCGGGAGCACCACGAACCCATCGTTGATCATGCGCGAGCCGATGGCCTCCAGCTGCGCATCTCCCGCTGCGCGCCGCCCCAGCTGGGCGACCGCATCTACCTGATCCAGCCACAGTCCTTCCATCGCCCCACCCCTCAGCAACTCGACAATTGAATTGAAAAGCCGGAAAGCCGTCCCGGAGCCTCAGGCCGAGGCCGCTGGCTTGGCGGCGACGAAAACCACGGGCCATGCATGTCCGTCCGGATAGGGACATGCGTTGGTGAGCACGCCCTCGACGGGGTTGAACGCCAACCGCGCCTCGACGCCACAAAAGCCCGCTGCCGCCACCATGTCGAACAGGTCCTGCCCGAACTGGGTGAAGACCAGCGCTCCCCCTTCGTCGACCGGGTTGCCATGATAGGCAGCGGGCAGGTCATGCACCAGCACGCCATCGCGCAGCCACGCGCGCCTGATGGAGATGGTCAGCTCCTCATAGAACGGTGTCGAAAAAACCAGGCGGCCGCCAGGCACTAGAATCCGGTGGCACTCGCGCAGCGCCGCCATCGGATCGGGCACGTGCTCGAGCACATCGAAGTGCATCACCAACCCCAGCGAACCGCTTGCATAGGATGTATCGTCCATGCTTTCGTGGCGCACCTGCAGGCCACCGTGCTCGACCATGTCTCCAGAGCGGTACTGCATCCCAAGGAACTCGCTTCCGGTGATGCCGGGCAGCCGCCGGAGCAGGGGCCCGAACATCGGCGTGAGCCGCTCGAATACAGCCGCCTCCGGCACGGCATCCATGCGTGCGAGCACATCGTCGACGACGGCAAGCACACCCCGCATCCTCCCGTTCAGGCCACATGCGCACAGCATGCCCTCGGAAAGGTTCGCCCAGCCCTCCGCCTCGAGCGGCTGGACGAACCAGCTCCAGATGCCGCATCCCCTGCAATAGCCGAACGCCCGCCCCTGGTCGAACGCCTGCTTTTCCAGCATCAGCGCCACCGGCGACAAGGCATCCATCACCGCCTGCAGCGATGACATGCCATCGAAACCGCGCCTGGATTCATCTGCAACCTGCATCACATCTCCTTCGCACGATGCGCAAGCGGTTCTCGCCTATAATTCATCGTTTGAACGCGCCGATACAAGGCCCATCGGGACAGACGCCGGCTACGCCAGCCCAGGACAGTAACTTAATGCTCCGTTCAGGACCCACATCCACTTCATCCATATCCCCCTTGGCGCTTTCCGCATCGATCTGGCACCACCGCGCCACGATCCGTGCACTGGCCAAGCGCGAGGTGCAGAGCAAGTACAGGGGGTCGGTACTCGGGGTTTTCTGGTCACTGATCAACCCGTTGTTGATGCTGGCCATCTACACGTTCGTCTTCAGCGAGATATTCCGCATGCGCTGGGGCGGCGGGCTCGATCACCCGCTGGATTTCGCGCTGATGCTTTTTACCGGAATGATCATATTCGGATTCATCTCCGAAACCCTGTCGCGCGCGCCCCACCTGATCACCGGCAATCCAAATCTCGTCAAGAAAATCGTATTCCCCCTGGAAATATCGGCACCGGTGACGGTAATCAGCGGATTGTTCCAGCTCATGATCGGCCTCGCGTTGCTGCTGCTGGTATTCACTGTGACCAAGGGAGCGCCACCGGCAACCGTCCTGCTGTTCCCCGTCATCGCAACCCCGCTCGTCCTGCTTACCCTTGGCGCGACCTGGTTCATCTCGTCGCTCGGGGTTTTCATCCGCGACATCAGCCAGCTGATCGCGCACCTGCTGATGGTGACGATGTTCCTGTCTCCCATCTTCTACCCGATAACCGCGATTCCGGAGAAATTCCGTCCGTTCTTCTATCTGAACCCACTGACATTCCTTGTCGAGCAGACCCGCAGGATACTCATCCTCGGCCTGCAGCCGGATTGGCAGCAGCTGATCGCGTTTACCGGCATATCGGCGCTTGTCTGCTACCTCGGGTTCGTCTGGTTCCAGTTCACCCGCAAGGGATTCGCAGATGTCCTCTGAGATCGCACTGCGCGTCAACCATGTCAGCAAGGTATTCCGTGCGTACTCGAATCCGGCGAAGCGCCTCACCCACGCGCTCGGCATTCGCGCGAACACTGTCCTGAGGAAGGTCGGGCTGCCGCAGTTGGCGACCGACCACGACGCGATACAGGAGTTCGTCGCACTCGACGACATCAGCTTCGAAGTGATGCGGGGCCACACAACGGGCATTGTCGGACGCAATGGCGCCGGCAAGTCCACGCTGCTGCAGATCATCGCGGGCACGCTGGCCCCCAGCCAGGGCACGGTCGAGGTCAGCGGGAGGATCGCAGCGCTGCTGGAGCTCGGCTCCGGCTTCAACCCCGAGTTCAATGGCATCGAGAATGCCAGACTCAACGCCGCCATTCTCGGCCTCTCTCCGGAGGAAATCGACGCACGGATGGACTCCATCCTGGCATTCGCCGATATCGGCCACTTCGTGAACCGGCCGGTCAAGACCTATTCCTCCGGCATGATGGTTCGCCTCGCATTCGCCGTGCAGGCCCAGGTGGACCCGGAGATACTCATCGTCGATGAAGCCCTGGCCGTCGGCGATGCCAAGTTCCAGTCCAAGTGCTTTGCCCGGCTGGATGCATTGAAGGAAACGGGAACCTCCATCCTGTTCGTGTCCCACTCCACGGAACAGATCGTCAGTCACTGCGATGACGCCATCCTGATCGAGGGCGGGCAGCTGCGGCAGCGTGGCCAGCCGAAGGACGTGGTCCATACCTACCTGGACCTGCTGTTCGGCAAACCGCCGGCATCCACGCCCGCGGCGCGACAGGCGCCTCAATCCACGGAGCCTGTGCCTGCCGGCGCCCCCCCCGTGCTGGAAACGCGGGGCAACAGCTATGCCGACCAGCCCCACTACAACCCCTATGAGTTCCGATGGGGCGACGGTGCCGCGTGCATCGCCGACTTCAGACTGCTTGCCGATGGCGCCGAGGCGGCGCAGATCATCGCCGCGGGCACTTCGCTGCAGCTGGTGCTTGGAATATCGTTCGAACGCGCCATCAGTCGCCCGATCATGGGCCTGACGATCAAGTCGAAGGACGGCGTCACCGTCTTCGGGACAAACTCGGAACTGACCCGTTTCGCAGGCCTGCCCGCCTCGGTCGCGGAAGGCACGGAAATGCAGGTGGATATCCACTTCGAATGCAATCTTGGTCCCGGCGATTACTTCATATCGGTCGGCCTGGCCAGCCGCAAAGGCGAGGAGCTCGTCCCGCACGACCGGCGCTATGACTCCATACACTTCACCGTCACGGACGACGAGTGCTTCGGCTTCACCAAGCTACCGATGACTTTCAGCATCAAGGAACTACGGTCTTGACTACCAACAACAACTACTCCGATTTCCTGGGCCGCGCTGGCCTGCGCAGGAATGACGACTCGAGGGTATGGTCGCGCGGACCGGCGGCGGGCTTCGACTACACCGACGGCGACGAGGTCGAGGAAAGGATCGCCGATGCCATCGCCAGCAGCCGTGATGTCTCGCTGTTTTCGGAGGAGTTGTCGGATCACCGGACCGACTGGGCATCCACCTACCACCTGAGCCCGGTACGCGCCAACCTGCTGCGCCCGCTGCAGCCGATTCTCGAGGGTCGCAGGGTCCTGGAAATCGGCGCCGGCTGCGGTGCGATCAGCAGGTATCTCGGTGAGCTTGGATGCGAGCTCCTGGCACTGGAAGGCAGCCAGCGACGCGCCACGATCGCCGCGAGCCGCTGCCGTGACCTGGACAACGTCACCGTCGTCAACAGCCGCTTCGACGAGCTCCCCGAAGGACAACGGTTCGACGTGGTGACGTTGATCGGGGTGCTGGAGTATGCCCGCAAGTATTCGTCCGGCCCCGATGGCATCGCGACCACCCTGCGCAAGGCAAGGTCGCTGCTGGGCGAAGGCGGGTTGCTCATAGTCGCGATCGAGAACCAGTTGGGCCTGAAGTACTTCGCCGGCATGCACGAGGACCACCTCGGTCGCGCCATGGAGGGCATCCAGGACCACTATGCAGCCGACGGCGTGGTGACATTCGGCCGCCGCGAGTTGTCCGACCGCATCCTGGCCGCGGGCTTCAGCGCCTGCGAATTCGCCTTGCCATTTCCCGACTACAAGCTGCCCAGCAACCTGATCCTTCCCGCGGGATGGGACGGCAATGCGCAGTTCGACAGCGCGACGCTTGCCGGCCAGGCCACCCGCAGCGACCGCCAGCTCAATCATCCGCTGCTGTTCTCAACCAGCCAGGCCTTCTCGGTGGCGCGGCGCAACGGCCTGCTCGCGGACCTGTCCAATTCGTTCCTGGTGCTCGCGCAGGCAACCCCGGAGTCCCCAGGCTTCGCACGGTTTGCGCCCGGCATCCTGGCGCACCACTATGCCGTCGAACGGAGTCCGCGCTACGCCACCGCGACCACCATCCAGCAGCACTCCGGTTCGATCGAGGTCCGCCGGCGGCCGCTGATCGAGAATGCGCCGGCCGCATCATCATCCCTGATTGCCCATGCATCGCGCACCGAACCCTATGTGCTCGGCAGGCATTGGGGCGATGAGCTCGACCTGGTCCTGAGCCGCCACGGCTGGAAGGCCGATGACGTGGCGGGCTGGCTGCGTGCGTGGCTTGACGCATTGCGGGAAAAAAACACCGTCCTCGGCAGCATCGACCGGATTTCACTGCGGACGGAGCTGCCGGGCAGCCTGATCGATGCGATACCCAGGAACCTGATCCGGACCGCCGACGGCGAGTGGGCCTTCTTCGACCAGGAATGGGAGCTGCTCCACCCCATAAGCCTGGGTTACCTCATGTTCCGCGCCTTCAACGTGAGTCTGGCCTCGGTCACGTGCGTGGCGGAGCCTGCCGAGACCGAGCTTCTGCACGTACCGACGCTTTTCCGCGCCTGCCTGCGGCAACTGGGCATGGTCGTGACCGCATCGGACATCCTCGATTACCTCGACTTCGATGCCGCATTCGAGAGCGAGGTCCGCGGGAAGCTGGCCAGGCCGCTCACGCTCGCGCAGTACGAGGCGTATGTGCTCGCATCCACCCCGGACATCACCTCCATCCTGCATGGCACGCGGACATGCCTGCCCGCCGGGGTGGTTGAAACGCTGGCCCGCCGCAAGGCCGATCTCGAAAGCGCACAGCACGAGCGCGAGTCCCTGCAACGCAGGCTCGAGGAAGTGGAGCATGAAGCCGGGCGCCGCGATGGCGAGCTCGCATCCTGCAACAGCCGGCTGCAGGAGCAGGCACTGAATCTTGCCGAGGCGTCCTCCGCGCTGATCACGGCCAATGCCACGGCCACCGCCCTGCAGCAGCAGCTGGAGAGCGTCGCCGCGGATCTGGAGTCGACAAGGAACTCGGCAAGCTGGCGCATCACCCGCCCGCTCAGGACCACGAAGGCGTTTGCCCGCCGAGCGCTGCGCACGTCCGTCGAGGGCGCGACGACAAACACGCGCAAGCTGTACCGCAGGCTGCCGGTTTCCATGCGCCTGAAGCTGGCGGTCAAGAATGCGCTGTTCGGGAGCTTCCCGTTGCTTTTCTCGCGGACCAATGCGTACAGGCGCTGGAAAGCCCATGTCGCGACCCACGGAGCGGACGTCCACGCGTATGCGCCCGTTGCGCATCCCCAGGTACTGGAGGCACCCGGTCCGGCGTCCGCCCTGTACGTCGCGGATGGCGTGACGGAATGGAGGGACTACGGCGACGTGAAGCGCAGGATCGCCGAAGCGCTCCATGCCCGGGAAGATCGGGCCCCGGCTGCCGTCGGGATGCTGGACTTCAGCGGCCGCGACCTGGAGAAGATCGCCGGCCAGCTGAAACTGCCCGCCCCGGTCGAATCACCCGACGTCAGCATCGTGATCCCGGCATACAACCATGCCGCCCACACGCTTGAATGCCTTGCATCGATCGCGGAGTGTCACGATCCGTCGGGGCCGACAATCGAGATCATCGTCGCCGACGATGCCTCCACCGACGCGTCCGCGCTCGTGGTATCCCGCGTCGCCGGCATCCGTTTCGTGCGGCAGGCCGAGAACCTGGGCTTCCTGCGGAACTGCAACCGGGCCGCCGCGCAGGCCAGCGGCAAGGCCATTCTTTTCCTCAACAACGATGTGCAGGTGAAGCAGGGCTGGCTCAAGGCGCTGTGGACCTGCCTGGGTTCCGATCCCCGGATCGGCGCCGTCGGCCCGAAGATCATCTACCCCAGCGGCTGGCTGCAGGACGCGGGAACCCGCCTCCACCAGGATGGAACCGCCGAGATGATCGGCCTGAACAGCCTGCCCGACAAAGCGGCGTACTCGTATGACCGCGACGTGGACTATTGTTCCGGCGCCTGCCTGCTGGTCAGGCGCGACGACTTCGTCGCGCTCGGCGGGTTCGATGACCAGTTGGCGCCCGCCTACTGCGAGGACTCGGACCTGTGCATGCAGTTGCGCAAGCGCGGCAGGCGGATCGTGTTCTGCGCGGCGGCGCAAGTCGTCCACCACCTGAGCGTGACCTCGGACTCGCTGCCCAGTGACTACAAGCTCAGTTGCATCACCCGCAACCTCGGGGTCTTCAGCGAGAAGTGGCGCGAGGAGCTGGATGCGATGCAGCAGGTCCGCACCATCGCCTTCTACCTCCCGCAGTTCCACCCGATCCCGGAGAACGACCTGTGGTGGGGCGAAGGCTTCACCGAATGGACCAACGTCACCAAGGCACGCCCGAACTACGTGGGCCACGACCAGCCCAGGATCCCCGCCGATCTCGGCTACTACGATCTCCGCGTGCCGGAAGTGATGAGCAAGCAGGCCGAGTTGGCGCGCCGCTACGGAATTGGTGGCTTCTGCTTCTACTACTACTGGTTCGCGGGCCACAGGCTGCTGGAGCGGCCGATCGAACAGATGCTTGCGTCGGGCGAACCGGACTTCCCGTTCTGCCTGTGCTGGGCCAACGAGAACTGGACCCGGCGCTGGGATGGGCAGGAGCAGGACGTGCTGATGGCCCAGCAGCATTCGGACGAGGATGATCTGGCAGTCATCGAGGATCTGGCCCGCTATTTCCGCAGCCCGAGCTACATCCGCATCAATGGCAAGCCGCTGCTCCTGGTGTATCGCGTGACACTGTTCCCCGACTTTGCCCGCACCTCTTCGCTGTGGCGCAAGTACTGTCGGGAGAACGGCATCGGCGAGATCTACCTGGCCCAGGTCGAGTCGTTTGAACTGGCCAGTGCAGGCATCCATCCGGAAGACCTTGGATGCGATGCCGCCGTCGAGTTCCCGCCGCAGGGCATGGCGGAACCGCGTCAGCCGTCGGGGGAGATCATCAACCAGAACTTCGCCGGCGCGGTCGCGGACTATCGCGACCTGGCCGTGCGCTACGCCACCCGCGAGCTTCCCGCCTACAAGCGATTCATGGGCGTCATGCCGGGCTGGGACAACACCGCGCGCAGGCAGAACAACAGCTACAGCTTCGAGCACTCCAGCCCGGGTGCATTCCAGGCATGGCTCGAGACTTCGGTGAAGCGCACCCGGCAGCAGTACAGCGGCGACGAGCAGATCGTGTTCATCAACGCATGGAACGAATGGGCCGAGGGCGCATACCTGGAGCCCGACAAGCGGTTCGGCCACTCCTTCCTGCAGGCCCACCTGAACGCGCTGGAAGCCGAGCACCTGGTCGAGCGCAAGACCTCCTTCCCCGGTTGAAGACATGAGCCACGGATCCGACATCGTCCTGATTGGACACCCTTTCGCGCCCATCGGCTGCGGCGAAAGCCTGCGCTGTTCGTATCGCGCGTTCCGCTCCGTTGCCCTTGCTCCGCGCCTGCTGGATGTATACGGCCATTTCAAGCCGGAACATGACGCGGAACGCGAGTTCGGGCCCGCCCTGACCGACACGCTTGGGCGGATCAACGTATTCCACCTCAACGCCGACGAGGTCGACAACGCGCTGTCGCTGCTCAAACTGCCGGCGGATTCCTACAACATCCTCTACCCGAACTGGGAGCTGTCGCATTTCCCGGAGCCCTGGATCGGGGCCCTGGACCGGTTCGACGAGGTATGGTGCCCTTCCGGGTTCATCTTCGATTCGATCAACGGCCACACCCGGGCGATCACCCGGCACCTTCCGGTCGCCTGCGAAGTGACGCTTTCGTCGATGCTCTCCCGCCGCTATTTCGGCATCCCGGAGAGTGCATTCGCGTTTCTGTTCTTCTTCGATTTCCGCTCGTTCGCCGCCCGCAAGAATCCCGATGCGGTGGTGAATGCGTTCCTCCAGCATTGCCGGGCGCTGCCTGCCGCCAACTCGCACCTGGTTGTCAAAACCAATGGCGCGGAAGCCGATCCGGCGGCGTTCGAGCGCCTGCAGAATACGCTCAGCCCGCTCCGCGGCCGAGTAACGTTCATCAACAAGACGATCAGCGACAACGAGATCAAGAACCTCGTGCGCTGTTGCGACAGCTTCGTCTCGCTTCATCGTTCGGAGGGTTACGGACGCGGACTGGCCGAGGCCATGTACCTGGCAAAGCCGCTGATCTGCACGGGATACTCCGGGAATCTCGACTTCATGGACGCCAAGTCGGCGCTGCTCACCGATTTCTCGCTCATTCCGGTAAAGGACGGCGAGTATCCATTCGCAGCGGGCCAGGTGTGGGCCGACGCGGATGTGGAGCAGGCCGCCAGGTTCATGTCCGAGCTGTACCTGGACAGGAATCGCGCACGCGAACTCGGGAAGCAGGCCTCGCGCACCGTCCGCTCGCGCGTCAGCTACCGCACCGTGGGCATGAACTACAGGAAGCGCATCCAGGAGATCCGCGATGCGATGCCGGACGGGGCCGGGGTACGGGCCTGCCAGTCGGCGCCCCCGGCGCCCTGATCCGGCTCGCGTGGGGGTCCGCGGACCCTCACCGTTCCACGCCGCCGGCTCCCGCGGGGAATGCGCACCCGGTTTCGGCCACAAAAAAGGGGGATCGCAGGATCCCCCTTCAAGCTTGCCGATCAGATGGACGAGGCACCCGCCGCGGCGCCCGCGTCAGCGGCGGCGCATCGCGGCAACGCGCCCCTCCGGGACCAGGTGCCCACCTCAGCCGCGACCGTCGGCGATGCGGCGCAGGTCCGCCTCGACCATCATCTCGATGAGCTGCTGCAGCGAGGTGGTCGCCTTCCAGCCGAGCCTGGCCTGGGCCTTGGCGGGGTTTCCGAGCAGGACATCCACTTCCGCCGGCCGCATGAACTTCTCATCGATGACCAGATGGTCCTCCATGTTCAGTCCGACATGGGCAAACGCGATCTGGCACATTTCCCTGACGGTCGACGTGATGCCGGTGGCCACCACGTAGTCATCGGGTACGTCCTGCTGCAGCATCATCCACATCGCCTCGACATAGTCGCCGGCGAATCCCCAGTCGCGCTTGGCGTCGATGTTGCCGAGCCGAAGCTGCTTCTGGCGTCCCAGCTTGATGGACGCCACCGCGTGGCTCACCTTGCGGGTGACGAATTCGATGCCGCGCAGCGGGGATTCGTGGTTGAAGAGAATGCCGCTCGACGCATGCATGCCATGGCTTTCGCGGTAGTTGACGGTCGCCCAGTGCGCCATCAGCTTCGCCACGCCATAGGGACTGCGCGGATAGAACGGGGTCGACTCGTCCTGGCGCTCCGCCTGGATAAGGCCGAACATCTCGCTCGTGGATGCCTGGTAGAAGCGCGCCTGCGGATTCACCAGCCTCACCGCCTCGAGAACCCTCAGGGCGCCCAGGCCGTCCACGTCGGAGGTCAGCAGCGGCTGCTGCCAGGAAGTGCCGACGAAACTCTGCGCACCCAGGTTGTACACTTCGTGCGCGCCCGACGCCTGCATCGCGCGGATGAGCGAGGACAGGTCGGTCAGGTCGCCATCGATGAACTTCACGTCGTCGACGATTCCCAGCTCGCGAAGGCGCCACAGCGTATCGGTACTTCTCCGCGCGAGCAGGCCGCTGACCGAATACCCCTTCTCCAGCAGCAGTTTCGCCAGGTAGGCTCCGTCCTGGCCGGTGATTCCCGTAATGAGGGCCGAATTTCCGCGGATAATCACGTCCTGCTCTCCATTTCTTCAATAATGTCTTGCAACGTCGTTTCCCATTGGACGGCGGGGAGCCAGCCGGTATCGCGCGATACCCGGTTGTTGTCCGCCACCATCCGGCGCTGTTCCGCGGGGCGGAACTTGGAAGGATCCTGCTCTATCCGGGCGTCCACCCCTTTCAATGCCAGGAGCTGCTGCAGGATCCCGCGGACGCTGCGCTCGACCCCGCTGCAGAGCTGGTAGACCCTTCCAGGGGCGCCGGCACCCAGCAGGCTGGCATAGCCGGAAACAATATCCCGGACATCGGTGAAATCCCGGGTCACGTCGATGTCCCCGGCGCTGATGACCGGCGCGGCCCGCCCCTGCGCGATCGCCACCACCTGCGCGGCGAGCGCCGGTACCACGAATGCACTGTCCTGGCCGGGACCGACATGGTTGAACGGGCGGGCGACCACGACATCAAGCCTGTTGGATCGATGCCACTGCAGGCACAGCTGCTCTGCCGCCAGCTTGGACACCGCGTAGGGATTCCTCGGCGCGGGGAGGAGTTCCTCCTTTACCGGCAGTTGCGATTCATCCACCGCTCCATACACGTCGCCGGAGCTGACATACAGGAAACGGCCGGAGAAACCCGCCTTGTCCAGCGACTGCAGCAGGTTCAAGGTTCCCATCAGGTTGACCTCGAGGGTTCCGGCGGGATCCTCGAAGGACCGCGGCACGAAGCTCTGCGCCGCGAGATGGACGACATGATCGGGCCTGATCGAAGCGACCTCGGCCTCGAGCGCCGGCCGGTCGCGGATGTCCACGCTCTGCAGGGTCGCGAACTCGACACCGGCGAAGGCCGCGGAGGCCATCAGATGCCTGCCGACGAAACCGGAGGCGCCCGTCACCAGAATGCGGCGCCCGCTGAGCTCATGCATCGAGCGCGTTCTCCAGGTCCGCACGCAGGTCCTCGACATCCTCCACGCCGACGCTCAGGCGCACCAGCGCATCGCTGATGCCCAGTTGCTGGCGGCGGACCGGCGGAATCGAGGCATGGGTCATCACCGCCGGGTGGTTGACCAGGCTTTCCACGCCACCGAGGGATTCGGCCAGGGTGAACAGCTGCGTGCGTTCGCAGAAGCGCCTGGCGGCCTCGAAACCGCCCTTGAGCACGATGGACACGATGCCGCCGTAGCCGCTCATCTGCCGGCTCGCCAGCGCGTGCTGCGGATGCGACGGCAAGCCCGGGTAGATCACCTTCTCGATGGCCGGATGCGCCTGCAGCCACTGCGCCAGCTCCAGTGCGTTGGCGCAGTGCGCCTTCATCCGCAGCGGCAGGGTCTTCAGCCCGCGCAGCGCCAGGAAGCTGTCGAACGGGCCCTGCACGCCACCGACCGAGTTCTGCAGGAAGGCCATCTGCTCGGCCAGTCCGGCGTTGTCGCCGACGACCACCATGCCGCCGACCATGTCCGAATGGCCGTTGAGGTACTTGGTCGCCGAGTGCACGACGATGTCCGCGCCCAGCTCCAGCGGGCGCTGCAGCATCGGCGAGGCGAAGGTGTTGTCCACCACCACGACCAGCCCATGGCGCCTGGCGATGGCCGCGACCGCGGCGATATCGACGATCTTCAGCATCGGATTGGTGGGGGTCTCGATCCACACCATCTTCGTCTTCGGCGTGATCGCCGCCTCCAGCGTGGCCGGGTTGGTCAGGTCGACGAAGCTGAAGTCCAACCCCGCGGTGCGCCGGCGCACGCGCTCGAACAGGCGGAAGCTGCCGCCGTAGATGTCGTCCATCGCCACCACGTGGCTGCCGGCGTCGAGCAGTTCGATCACCGTCGAGGTCGCGGCCATGCCCGAGGCGAATGCATAGCCGCGGCTGCCGCCCTCCAGCGCGGCCACGCAGCGCTCGTAGGCGAAGCGGGTGGGATTGTGGGTGCGCGAGTACTCGAAGCCCTGGTGCACGCCCGGGCTAGACTGCGCATAGGTGGACGTCGCGTAGATCGGCGGCATCACCGCGCCGGTGCTCGGGTCCGGCGACTGGCCGCCGTGGATGGCCAGGGTGGCAAGCGACAGGCTGCGCTCGCTGCCATCGTCGCGTGGATGCTGATCCGTCATGGTGCTTTCCGGCTTGTGAGGGGTGGAATTCTACGCGGACGACCTGAACCAGCCGTTCCGCCCGCGGCGGTCACTGCACGCGCCGCCGCAGGTAGTTCAGCAGGTCGATGCGGGTGATCAGGCCGAGGAAATCGGCGCCGTCCATGATGATGGCGACCTGGCCGCGGTCGAATACCGGCAGCAGCGCCTCGATCGGCGACTTCACGTCCAGGCGGTCGAGCTTGCTGACCATGGCGATGGCCACCGGGTCGCGGAACCGCGCCTCGTCGCCGTAGACATGCAACAGCACGTCGCTCTCGTCGATGATGCCGACCAGGCGGTCGCCATCCATCACCGGCAGCTGCGAGACGTCGTACAGCTTCATGCGCTGGTAGGCGGTGGTCAGCAGGTCGTTGGGGCCGACCACCACGGTGTCGCGCTGGCTGTACGGGCGCAGGATCAGGTCGCGCAGGTCGTCGTAGCGCGGGCGCTCGAGGAAGCCGTTGTCCAGCATCCAGTAGTCGTTGTACATCTTCGACAGGTACTTGTTGCCGGTATCGCACACCAGCACCAACACCTTCTTCGGCGTGGTCTGCTCGCGGCAGTACTTCAACGCCGCCGCCAGCAGGGTGCCGGTGGAGGAACCACCGAGGATGCCTTCCTTGCCCAGCAGCTCGCGCGCGGTATGGAAGCTCTCCGCGTCGGTGATGGCATAGGCCTTGCCGACCCGGCTGAAATCGGAGATCGACGGCAGGAAATCCTCGCCGATGCCTTCCACCAGCCACGAGCCCGACTTCTCGTTGAGCGTGCCCTGGTTGATGTACTCGGCCAGGATCGAACCGACCGGGTCGGCCAGCACCAGCTCGGTCTTCGGCGACAGCCGGGCGAAGGCGCGCGACAGCCCGGTCATGGTGCCGGAGCTGCCGCAGCCGAACACGATGGCGTCCAGGTCGCCGTCCATCTGCTCGAGGATCTCCGGGCCGGTGCCGAACTCGTGCGCGGCCGGGTTGTCCGGGTTGCCGAACTGGTTGACGAAATAGGCGCCCGGGGTGCGCTCGGCGATGGTCTTGGCCAGGTCCTGGTAGTACTCGGGGTGGCCCTTGGCCACGTCCGAACGGGTCAGCACCACCTCGGCGCCCATCGCCTTGAGGTTGAAGATCTTCTCCCGGCTCATCTTGTCCGGGACCACCAGGATCAGCTTGTAGCCCTTCTGCTGGGCGACCAGCGCCAGGCCCAGCCCGGTGTTGCCGGCAGTACCTTCCACCAGCGTCGCGCCGGGCTTGAGGTCGCCACGCTGCTCCGCCGCTTCGATCATCGACAGGCCGATGCGGTCCTTGATCGAGCCGCCCGGGTTGGCGCTTTCGAGCTTGAGGTAGAGCTCGCAGACGCCGGCATCCAGGCGCTGGGCCTTGACGATCGGCGTGCGCCCGATGAGTTCGAGTACGGAGGAGTGGATTGCCATCGATATGCTTGGGATCGCGCCGCGCGGCGGCCGGAGCCCGATTATCCGATGGATATGCCCGAAAGTCAGGCGACGATCGGTTCTTGGATCATTGCCAACGCGCCTTTGCGCAAGCGGCGCGGGCAATGGCGACCGACGAGGAGGCCGCCATTGCCCGCGACGGAAAGACTTCAGCGTGGGGAAGGTTCAGTTGAGCCGGTCTTCATAGATCCGCAGCAGTTTCTGCTTGGCCAGCAGCTTTTCGCGCTTCATCTGCCCCAGGGTCACATCGTCGATGGGAAGTACTCCCAGTTCCGCATCCATGCATTTCTTGTTCAGCTTCTGGTGCTGCTGATAGAGCTGCTTGAACTCGGGGTTGACCTTGATCAACGCGTCGATCTCACTCTGCGGCTGCCCTTCGAACATGACTACCTCCTACATGCGGAAACACGAACGCCCCGGCCTTGCGGCACGGGGCGCTCTGGGATGGAGGTCCGGACGGAGCACGGCCGAACCCCTGGCTGCGTTCCGGCCTACTGCCCGGAAGCTGTCTGGTACTGGTTCGCGCCACGGTTGCACTGGCCCGGTCCTCCGCTGTACGGACGACGAAAATGTCGCCCGGACGATTGACCCTACGCCTGAAAAATAGTTCCGGCAAGCGCACCGCAAGGAGTCTGAAAAGGTTCAGCAACGGCCGCACATTCAGTGTCCATGACACGGCCGCGCGGCACGCCCGGGCATGCGCCCAGGCAACACAAGCGGTAGTACCGGAGCGGGGCAACACCCCACTCCATGGGTGCCGGCGAGGCCGGCAGCGCATCACGGCGCGACGATCACCTCGGCGGAACGGGCCCGGGTGGCGGCGGCCTTCTTGCCGCTGACCTGGATGCGGCTGGCGCCGACGCCGGCCGCCACCAGGGCATCCTTGAGCGCCTGCGCGCGGCGCTGGCCGACACCGTTGGCACTGTCGTACCCCTCGATGGTCACCCGCCCCTTCTTGCCGATGTTCAGGTACTCGGCCATTGCCTTGAGCTGGTCGCGCGCGGCAGCCGACGGGGTCGCCTGGCCTGCCGCGAAGGCGTCGCCGGCCAGGGTGAACACCTCGCCGCGATTGTCGAACCTGGACGCGGGCAGCTTCTTGCCGGAGACCAGTTCGGCCTCCTCGCGGGCCAGCCTGGCGGCGTTCTGCTGGGCCGAGCTCACCCGCGCGGCCTGCTTGCCGGCCACGCTGGTCAGCGCCGCCTCGGCGTCCTGCCGGGCCAGCGTCTCGGCCTCGGCGGCCTGGCGCAGGCGTTCGGCTTCCTCGGCCTGGATCTGCGCCTGCACGCGCAGCCGCTCGGCCTCCTGGCGGGCGCGGGCGGCCTCGCGGCGGCTGGCCTCGACCAGCAGTTCGCTGCGGGTGCGTTCGAGCCGGTCGACCTCGCGGCGGGCACTGGCCTCGGCGATCGCCACCCGGCGCTCGGCCAGGTAACGCGCCTGGTCCAGCTCCTTGCGCCTGGCCTTGGCCAGCACCACGATCGCCTGCTGTGCCTGCAATCGTTCCAGCGCCGCCAGGTCGGTGGTACGCGCGTCGGCCTGCAGGGTGATCAGGCGCTGGTTCAACATCGCCACCGCCGGGTCTTCGGCGGCGGCAGCGGTGGCGAGCAGCGGCACGGCCAGCAGGCCGGCCACGAGCAGGATGCGGATGCCCATCAGTGTCCCTCCCCGGTCGCGAGCTGGCGTTGCAGGCGCTCCACTTCGGCCCTGCGCTGGGCCAGCATGGCCAGCGCCACGGCCTCTTCGCTCTGGGCCCGGGCCAGGTCGGCGTCGACCGCGGCACGCTGTGCCAGCAGGGGCGCCTGCTTGCGCTCGCGGCGGTCGCCGGCCGCGCGCTGGGCCTGCTCCAGCTGCTGCCGGGCCAGGGCGATGGTGTCCGGCGCGTACTGGTCGGCATCGGCGCGGTCGGCGCGTTCGACCGCCTGCTGGGCGGCAAGCAGGTCGGCCGCGGCCGGGTCCTGCGCCATCGCGCTGGCACAGAGCGCAGATGCGCACGCGGTCACATACAGGAAACGTCGTAAGTGTGCGAAGCTAGGTTTCATTGGGGAGCCGTCGCGGAAAGTTGAGCACGGCCATTGTCGTCAAGGCTGCCACGTGCTTGCAACGCCGGGCGGCTCCTGCTTGGGGAACCTTCCATGGATATCGGCTATTTCCTGAAGCTGATGACCGAAAAGAACGCGTCGGACATGTTCCTGACGACGGGCGCGCCGGTCCATATCAAGATCGAAGGAAAGCTGTACCCCCTGGGCAATACCGGCCTGCCGCCGGGCATGGTCAAGAAGATCGCCTACTCGCTGATGGACGAGGGCCAGGTGCCGCAGTTCGAGCGCGACCTGGAACTGAACATGGCCATCGCGCTGGCCGATGTGGGCCGGTTCCGCGTGAACGTGTTCAAGCAGCGCGGCGAGGTGGGCATGGTCATCCGCGCGATCAAGAACCGGATCCCCTCGATCGAGGAACTGAAGCTGCCGGACGTGCTCAAGGACGTGATCATGACCCCGCGCGGGCTGGTGCTGGTGGTCGGCTCCACCGGTTCGGGCAAGTCCACGTCGCTGGCGTCGATGATCGACCACCGCAACGCCACCACCACCGGGCACATCCTCACCATCGAGGACCCGATCGAATTCCTGCACCGGCACAAGCAGTCCATCGTCAACCAGCGCGAAGTCGGGCTCGACACCCACGCCTTCCACAACGCGCTGAAGAACGCGATGCGCGAGGCGCCGGACGTGATCCTGATCGGCGAAATCCTCGACGCCGAGACCATGGAGGCGGCCATCGCCTTCGCCGAGACCGGCCACCTGTGCCTGGCCACGCTGCACTCCAACAACGCCGACCAGACCATCGAGCGCATCCTCAACTTCTTCCCCGAGAGCGCGCACCGCAACGTGCTGATGAACCTGTCGCTGAACCTGCGCGCGGTGATCAGCCAGCGCCTGGTCAAGGGCACCGACGGCCGCCGCCGGCCCGCGACCGAGGTGCTGATCAACACGCCGATGATCCGCGACCTGCTGCGCCGCGGGCAGGTGCACGAGATCAAGCAGGCCATGGAACAGTCGCTGGAGGAGGGCATGCACAGCTTCGACCAGTGCCTGTTCCGGCTGGCCAAGGAGGGCGTGATCGAGCAGGAGGAGGCGCTGCGCGCGGCCGATTCGCGCGACGGCCTGGCGCTCAAGTTCCGGCTGTCCGAAGGCGCCAGCGGCGAGCATGACCCCTACGCGGATTTCTCCGCGCCAGCGGCACCGGCGTCGATCACCCACGGGTTCTGAGGCGCGCCACCGCCGCGATGGCGCACCACGAAGCCCCGCTGCGGCGGGGCTTTTTCGTGGCTGCCCGGCTGCGCGCGGTCAGGCCGCGTCCGGCTGGTTCTCGGGCCGCGCGCCGTCGAATGCCGGCAGCGCCAGGCAGGCGGCTTCGATCCGCCGCAGGGTCGGGAAGGCGTCCAGGTCCAGGTTGAAGCGGCGCGCGTTGTACAGCTGCGGCACCAGGCAGCAATCGGCCAGCCCGGGCGCGTCGCCATGGCAGAAGCGGCCGGTCTGCGCCGAGCCCGCCAGCGCCGTCTCCAGCGCCGAAAGGCCCGTGCGCATCCAGTGCAGGATCCAGTCGTCGCGCTCGGACTGCGGCACGTGCCATTCCTGGTCGAAGAACTGCAGCACGCGCAGGTTGTTGAGCGGATGGATGTCGCAGGCCACCAGTTGCGCCAGCGCGCGCACCCGCGCGCGGTCGCCGGCCGCGGCCGGCAGCAGCGCCGGCTGCGGGTGGGTTTCCTCCAGGTACTCGAGGATCGCCAGCGACTGCGTCAGCACGCGTTCGCCATCGCACAGCGCCGGCACCAGTTCCTGCGGGTTGAGCGCGGCATACGCCGGCGCGTGCTGCTGGCCACCGTCGCGCACCAGGTGCACCGGCACGATGGCGTAGTCCAGCCCTTTCAGGTTCAGGCCGATGCGTACGCGGTAGGCGGCGCTGGAGCGCCAGTAGCTGTAGAGCGTCAATGCCTGTTGCATGTCCATGTCCTTTTGCCTGCAGGCCACCATACCCGCCGGCGACGGAAGCGCCCGTGCCGCCGGTCGGTCCATCGCGCCGTCGGCCGGGAATGCCCCCGGCCGGTCGGCGGGTACCCGCTCGCGCACCGCTGGGGTGCGCGCCGCCCTCAGGGCCGCGCGGCCTGCTCGATGCGCTGTTCGATGGCGCCGAAGATGCTGTTGCCGGCGCGGTCGAACATCTCGATCCGCACCACGTCGCCGAAGCTCATGAACGGCGTGGACGGCTTGCCGTCGCGCAGGGTTTCCACGGTACGGCGCTCGGCGAAGCAGGACGCGCCCAGTGCGGTGTCCTCGTTGGCAATGGTGCCCGAACCGACGATGGCGCCGGCCGACAGCGGACGGGTCTTGGCCGCGTGCGCGACCAGCTGGGCGAAATCGAACTGCATGTCCACGCCCGCTTCCGGCGCGCCGAACCATTCGCCATTGATGTGGGTCACCAGCGGCAGGTGCACCTTGCTGCCCTGCCAGGCCTCGCCCAGCTCGTCCGGGGTGACGAATACCGGGCTCAGCGCCGAGCGCGGCTTGGACTGCAGGAAGCCGAAGCCCTTGGCCAGTTCGGCCGGGATCAGGTTGCGCAGGCTGACATCGTTGACCAGACCGACCAGCTGGATGTGGCCGGCGGCCTGCTCCGGCGTCACCGCCATCGGCACGTCGTCGGTGATCACCACGATCTCCGCTTCCAGGTCGATGCCGTAATCCTCGCTGATCACCTTGACCGCGTCGCGCGGGCCATGGAAGCCGGCGCTGGTGGCCTGGTACATCAGCGGATCGGTATAGAAGGTTTCCGGGACCTCGGCGCCGCGCGCCTTGCGTACCCGCGCCACGTGCGGCAGGTAGGCGCTGCCATCGACGAACTCGTAGGCGCGCGGCAGCGGTGCGGCCAGCGCCTGCATGTCCAGGTCGAACACGCCATCGGCATCGCCGTGGTTGAGCGACTCGGACAGCGCGTTCAGCCGCGGCGCGACGTTGGACCAGTCCTCCAGCGCCTGCTGCAGGGTGGCGGCGATGCCGGTGGCGCGCACGGCGCGGGCCAGGTCACGCGAGACCACGATCAGGGTGCCGTCGCGGCCACCTTCCTTCAGGGAACCAAGCTTCATCGGAGCGTCCAGTCCAGGGGCGGGAAACAAGTTTCGATTGTAACGAATAGTCCGGCGGCGACCAGCGCCGCGCCGGCGCCGCCGGGAATCCACCCGGTCACGCGCCGCCAGGGCGCCGCAGCGGCCGCAGACGGCACCGCGCCCTGCCGGGTCGATCGGGAACCCGCGTCACCCGACCGTAGCTGAACAGGGGTTTTTGTGCCGTTCCCGAACATCCCTTAGACTATCGCGGTCTGCCAGCGGCCGTCCGTTTCCCTTCCGGGATCGCCGGCGGCGCAGGACCGCAGGCCTCGTCGCCCGGTCCGCCCGCCCGCCCCCATTCCGACGCCATTCGTCTCGCATTCCGGCCAGCGCGCCTTGCGCTGGTCGCACCCATGATCTCGCAGCGCGGTTTTACGGGAACGCTCCGAGGCGACCGGTCGCCACGACCGGCAGCGCAGACCCATCCGGGCCGGCGCGTCCCCATATTGCGGAGTTTCCATGTCGTTCGAAGATCTGGGCCTTGCGCCCTTCCTGCTGCGCGCGCTCGCCGAGCAGGGTTACGAAAACCCCACCCCGATCCAGCAGCAGGCCATCCCGCTGGTGCTGGAAGGCCACGACCTGCTGGCCGGCGCGCAGACCGGCACCGGCAAGACCGCCGCGTTCGGCCTGCCGCTGCTGCAGCACCTGGCCACCTCGGCGCAGGAAGTGCGCAACGGCCCGCGCCGGCCGCGCGCGCTGATCCTGACCCCCACCCGCGAACTGGCCACCCAGGTGCATGACAGCCTGCGCGGCTACAGCAAGTACCTGCGCATCCCCAGCACCTGCATCTACGGCGGCGTCGGCATGGGCAACCAGCTCGACATCCTGCGCCGTGGCGTGGACCTGCTGGTGGCCTGCCCGGGCCGCCTGATCGACCACCTGGAGCGCCGCAGCATCGACCTGTCCGGCATCGAGGTGCTGGTGCTGGACGAAGCCGACCGCATGCTCGACATGGGCTTCCTGCCCTCGATCAAGCGCATCCTGGCCAAGCTGCCCAAGCAGAACCGGCAGACCCTGCTGTTCTCGGCCACCTTCGCCGACCCGATCAAGCAGCTGGCGCTGGAGTTCATGCGCAACCCGCGCGAGGTGATGGTGACCCCGCGCAACACCGTGGCCGAGACCATCGCCCACCGCGTGCACCCGGTCGACGCCGGGCGCAAGCGCGAACTGCTGCTGCACCTGCTGGCGCAGGACTCGCGCGAGCAGACCCTGGTGTTCGCCAAGACCAAGCACGGCAGCGACAAGCTGGCCACGTTCCTGGACAAGTCCGGCATCAAGACCGCGGCGATCCACGGCAACAAGAGCCAGAGCCAGCGCCTGCGCGCACTGGGCGACTTCAAGGCCGGCCGCGTCACCGTGCTGGTGGCCACCGACATCGCCGCGCGCGGCATCGACATCAACGAGCTGCCCAAGGTCATCAACTACGACCTGCCGATGGTGGCCGAGGATTACGTGCACCGCATCGGCCGCACCGGCCGCAACGGCGCCAGCGGCCAGGCGGTTTCGCTGGTGGCGCAGGAAGATGCCAAGTACCTGCGCCAGATCGTGCGCCTGCTGGACCGCGACATGGATATCCGCGACGTGCCGGGCTTCGAGCCGCACACGCCGATCCGCTGGGGCAACAGCGCCCCGGGCAAGGCCGAGCAGCCCGGCGGCGAACGTCCGCCGCGCCGCGGCAATGGCGGCCGCCCCGGCGGCCACCGCGATGCCGCGCCGGGCCAGCGCCGTGGCGGGGCGGGTGCGGCGTCCGGTGCCCCGCGTGGCGAGAACAACGGCCAGCGCCGCGAAGGCCAGCCGGCCGGCGCCGCGCGCCGCCGCCGTGGCGGCCGTGGCCGCGGCAAGGCGCCGCAGCCCAACAGCGCGGTCTGACCGACCCGCCTGGACCCGTAGCGAACGGCCGCGATGCGGCCGTTCGCCATTGACACCGCCTGCACCCGCCGGACATCCGGCCCGCGCCCACCGGCTACTACAATCGCGCCATGGACATTTTCAAAGACTTCACCCTCGAGGCCGCCCACCGGCTGCCCAACGTTCCCGCCGGCCACAAGTGCGCGCGCCTGCACGGGCACTCGTTCCGCGTGCGCCTGGAGGTGAGCGGCGAGCCCGGCGTGGAGTCCGGCTGGGTGATGGACTTCGGCGACATCAAGGCCGCCTTCCAGCCGCTCTACGAGCAGCTCGACCATCATTACCTCAACGACATCCCCGGGCTGGAAAACCCCACCAGCGAGCGCCTGGCGATCTGGATCTGGGACCGGCTCCAGCCGGCCCTGCCGCAGCTCAACGCGGTGACCGTGCACGAGACCTGCACCTCCGGTTGCCGCTATCGCGGCATCTGAGCTGAACGATTCCCCGGCGGCCGCGGGCGCCGGACTTCCGCGCCGCCATGGCGAACGTTATGCTGCGTCGCAACAAACGACGGAGCACGGCATGTCCGCCCGGTTCGACGACGGTTTCAGCGACTACACCCGGCAGTTCGCGGCACTGGCCCATCGCGCCAACCGGCTGGCACTGGAAAACGCGGAAAGCGCGTTCGGCGTGCAGCTGCGTACCTTCGAGCGCAATGCCAACGCCACCGCCGGCTTCCTCGGCGAGCTGGTCCATCCCGACCCGGCGGCCGACCTGCCATCGCTGCTGCCCAAGGGCCTGCGGGTAGCCCGGGAAAACCTGCAGCGGCTTGCCTCGGCCGGGCAGGAGATCGCCGGGCTCGGGCTGCAGACCGGACAGGCGCTGGCCGAACTGGCACGGCAACCCCTCCAGGATGGCACCGGCAGGCGCCAGCGCGCCAGGACCCGCTGACTCCCCCTCAACAGCGCGCGGATCCCCCTCCCCCGCGCCCTGTCCGGACCCGGCAACGATCTCTCTCCCGTTGTCGGGTCTTTCTTTTTCCGACGCCGTACCGCACGTCATCGAGTGCGGCGCCATGCCCCGGGCGATCACGGCGCACCGGGCGCTGCCGGTACCGGCGGACACCATCGCGGGGGCGCAGCGGTTAGACTTTGCCCCATGTTCAGTTCCACCACGCTCACCGGCAGCAAGCCGGAACAGTACGCCCAGTTGCTGGCCCAGGCCCGCGCCCTGGTCCACGGCGAGAGCGACCGCATCGCCAATGCCGCCAACCTGTCGGCGCTGGTGTACCACGCGTTGCCGCAACTCAACTGGGTGGGTTTCTATTTCTTCGATGGCACCGAACTGGTGGTCGGCCCGTTCCAGGGCCTGCCGGCCTGCGTGCGCATCCCGCTGCACAAGGGCGTGTGCGGGGCGGCGGCCAGCAGCCGCCAGACCCAGCGCGTGGACGACGTGGATGCCTTCCCCGGCCACATCGCCTGCGACTCGGCCTCGCGCTCGGAACTGGTGGTGCCGCTGGTCCATGACGGCGCGCTGGTCGGCGTGTTCGACCTCGACAGCCCGGTCACCTCGCGCTTCGACGCCGACGACCAGGCGGGGCTTGAAGCCATCGCCCGGGTGTTCGTCGAGGCGCTGGCATGAGTGCGCTCAAGCTGCGCAACATCGGCCCCAAGAGCGCGGCGTGGCTGCGCCAGGTCGGATTGCGCAGCGCCGAAGACCTGGCCGCGGTGGGCGCCGTCGGCGCCTTCGTCAAGGTGCGCCGCGCCGGCTTCAAGCCCAGCCTCAACCTGCTCTACTCGCTGGAAGGCGCGCTGGTCGGCTGCCACTGGCAGGAAGTACCCGACGCGCGCCGCCAGCAACTGGTCTCCGAATACGAAGCCGCGGCCGGCGGGCAGACTGCCGCGCGCGCCGGGCAGATGGCCGGGCCGGTCCGCGAAACCCGCATGCAGCCGCACGCGGACCTCGACGACGCCGGCGTCGAGGCCGGCGAGATCCGCTTCAGCGAGGACTGATGCCCGCGGCCGGGCCGCTACGGCAGTCCCCGTTCGACCCCGCCCAGCAGCACCAGCGCCAGCAGCAGCAGGCTTTCGGTGACCTCGACGCTGGCGCCCAGGCAGTCGCCGGAAATGCCGCCCAGCCGGCGCCGCCACCAGGCCGCGATCAGCGCCACCAGCGGCAGCGCAAGCAGCAGCGGCCAGGCCACGAAGGCGGTGACCACCGCCAGCAGCAGCGCCCACACCCACATCGAGCGCAGGCTCAGCTGCCATGAAAAGCGCTCGGCCATGCCCGCACCGTGCAGCGACGGCAACAACCGGCTCCACCACAGCGTGCCCCAGCGCGCCCACGCCGGCACCAGCACGATGCCGTACCACAGCGGGCTGGCGGACAGTTCGGCCAGCAGCACGAACTTGAGCAGCAGCTGCATCACCAGGGTGACCACGCCGAACACGCCCATGTGCGGATCCTTGAGCACTTCAAGGAAACGCTGCGGGTCGCGGTGCGCGGCGCCGAAGGCATCGGCGACATCGCCCAGCCCGTCCAGGTGCAGCGCGCCGGTCACCCACACCCACGCCAGCAGCGTGAGCACGCCGGCCAGCCAGGGCCGGTCGCCGAGCAGGTACAACGGCGCGGCCAGCAGCGCGCCGATGATCACACCGACCAGCGGGTAGTACACCGCCGCGCGGCTGAGGTCGTCGTCGCGGAAGTCCCGGACCTGCGGCGTCGGCAGCCGGGTCAGGAACTGGATGGCCAGGACCAGGCGGCGTACGCTCACGGCTGGCACAGCTCCAGCAGCTCGCCCCACACCTGCCCGTCCTGCGCGCGCTCCACGCGCAGGCGCACGCGGGTGCCGTAGTCGATGCGCATCGCCCACAGGGCCGCCAGCGGGATGCCGCACACGCGCGACACCGCCAGCCGCAGCACGCCGGCATGACTGACCACCAGCACCGGCCCGTCATCCTCGTCCTCGTCCAGCAGCCGCTGCAACTGGGCATCGACGCGCTGCTGGAACTGCTGCCAGCTTTCGCCGTTGGGCGGCACCACGGCATGCGGCGCGTCGTAGAGCCCGGCCAGCAGTTCGGCAGGGATCTCGTCGTAATGGCGCCCGTCCCAGTCGCCGAAATCCAGTTCGGCCCAGTCCGGGTGGATTTCGCAGAACAGCTCGCGGCCGGCGAGCAGCGCGGTGGCAGTATCCAGCGCACGGCGCCGCGGCGAAGCGATCACACGGCTCCACTGGCCGTCACCGTGGCGCTGCAGCAGCGCGTCCACCGCGCCGTCGAGCAGGGGCGGATCGCTGCGGCCGTCCAGGTGGCCCTGGCGGCCGGTGGAGGCATGGCGCATCAGGTCCAGGATCACGGCGCGGCGCTCCGGTCGGCAACCGCGGCTTCGGCGAACGTCGCCATGCCGTTGTGCAGCGCGCAGGCCAGGCGCAGCAGCGGCAGCGCCAGCGCCGCGCCGGACCCTTCGCCCAGGCGCAGGTCCAGTTGCAGCAGCGGGTCGGCCTGCAGCTGCTCCAATACCCGTGCATGGCCACGCTCGGCGGAGCGGTGCGAGAACAGCAGCCACGGCCGCAGCGAAGGATTGATGCGCACCGCCGCCAACGCCGCGACGGAGACGATGAAGCCATCCACCAGCACCGGTACGCCACGCTGGGCGGCAGCGATCATGGCCGCGGCCAGTGCCGCGATCTCGAGCCCGCCGACGCGGCACAGGGCCTCGCGGCCCGGGTCGCCGGCCGCGTCGATCGCGGCGCCGTGCAGCGCCAGCGCCTGCGCGGCGACGGCCTGCTTGTGGGCGATGCGCGCCGCATCCAGGCCGGTGCCGGCCCCCACCAGTTCCGCCAGCGGCAACGGCCCCAGCACCGCCGCCAGCGCGCTGGCAGAGGTGGTGTTGCCGATGCCCATCTCGCCAAGCAGCAGCAGGTCGGCGCCATCGCCGCAGGCCGCGGACACCGCGCGCCGGCCGGCGGCGAACACCGCATCGAGGTCGGCCGGGGCCATGGCCGGACCGGCAGTGAAATCGTCGGTGCCGCAGCGCGGCTTGTCACAGGTGACGCCGCTGACCGGCGCATCGGCCAGGCTGCCCACGTCCCAGACATGCAGCGGCACGCCCAGTTCGCGCGCCAGCACGGCAATGGCGGCGCCACCGGTGGCGAAGTTGCGCAGCATCTGCACCGTCACTTCCGCCGGATACGCCGACACGCCCTGTGCGGCGATGCCATGGTCGCCGGCGAACACCAGCACCGGTACCCGCGTGGCCTGCGGCTGCTCGCGCCCCTGCAGGGCGGCCAGTTCGATGGCGAGGGTTTCCAGGCGCCCCAGCGCCCCCTCGGGTTTGGTCAGTTGCCGCTGGCGGGCGATGGCATGCTGCCGGTGCGCCTGCGAAGGCGCGGGGCAGGCCCGGGTGAACCATGCGTCTGTCACGTGTGTTCCGATACCGCGTTGCAATCGCGCATTGTAGGGCGCATGACGCCTGCACGATGTGCCGTGGCGGGCGCCGCCGCCTGCCCCTGCACGGGCCTCAGCGGGCAGCGCGGCGGGTGATGGCATAGAATGCCCGCACTTTCGGGTGACCGGCCGGACTCGCTCTGGTCGGTTGAAACGGGAAGCCGGTGCCGCGCCTGCCAGGGACATCCTGGCCCGCGCCAGTCCGGCGCTGCCCCCGCAACGGTAAGCAGGACAAGGACAGGCATACCGCCACTGTGCATCCAGCGCACGGGAAGGCGCCTGGCCGGAAGCGTCGATGCGCGCTTCGCCTGCGAGCCCGGAGACCGGCCCGGAAGCCGACTGGTTGCGATGCGGAGGGCATGGCGGCGGCAGTGGCGCCGTGCGCGCACTCCGTCGTTTCCCTTCTCCTGGCAGCCTCCACCGTCCATCCGCGCGGGAGCGCGCGGATCCAGGAGTTCAGATGAAACTGCCATACCACACCCTTTCCCTCGCCCTTGCGCTGGCGCTGCCGGGCATTGCCAGCGCCGAGCAGGCGCCCACCGAACTCGACGACGTGGTGGTCACCGCCACCCGTACGCCGGTTTCCATCGCCGACAGCGTGGTGCCGGTGCAGGTGATCGACCGCGAGCAGATCGACCGCAGCCAGGCCGGCTCGCTGCTGGACCTGCTGCGTGGCCGCGCCGGCCTGGACTTCGTCAACCAGGGTGGCCCCGGCAAGATCACCTCGCTGTTCATGCGCGGCAGCGCCTCCAGCCAGGTACTGGTGCTGGTCGACGGCGTGCGCATCGGCGCCGCCTCCAGCGGCATGCCGGCGCTGCAGGACCTGCCGATCGACCAGATCGAGCGCGTGGAGATCGTGCGCGGGCCGCGTTCGAGCCTGTACGGCTCCGAGGCGATCGGCGGCGTCATCCAGATCTTCACCCGCGCCGCCGGCCAGGGCCTGCAGCAGAACCTGGCACTGACCGCCGGCAGCCACAACCTGCGCCAGGCCAGCGCCGGTTTCAGCAACCGCGGCGAACGCGGCTGGGTGTCGGCGCAGGGCGCCTGGCAGAAGACCGATGGCATCAACGCGTGCAACGGGTCGGCCACGCTGTTCCAGGGCTGCTATGTCGACGAGCCCGACCGCGACGGCTACCGCAACACCTCGCTCAACGTGCGCGGCGGCTACGCGCTGGGCGAAACCCTGAGCGTGGAAGGCCACGTGCTCGACGCCGCCAGCCGCAACCAGTACGACGGCAGCGTCTATGGCGGCAACGAGGCCGACAACCAGCAGCGGGTATACGGCGGCAAGCTGCGCTGGACCCCGGGTGACGCGTTCGGCCTGTCCGTCCAGGTGGGCCGCAACGACGACCAGGCCGACAGCTACTACGTCCAGGCCGGCAAGCGCAGCTTCGTTTCCACCTTCGACACGCGCCGCGACACCGCCAGCGTGCAGGGCGATTTCCTGTTCGCCGAGGGCCAGCAGCTGAGCGTCGGCGGCGACTGGCAGAAGGACCAGGTGACCAGCACCACCGCCTATTCGATCGACAACCGCGACAACACCGGCGTGTTCGCCGAGTACCAGGGCCGCTTCGGCGCGCACTCGCTGCAGGCCAGCGTGCGCAACGACGACAACGAGCAGTTCGGCAACCACACCACCGGCAGCCTCGGCTACGGCCTGGCGCTCGGCCACGGCCTGCGCCTGACCGCGAGCGCCGGCACCGGCTTCAAGGCACCGACCTTCAACGACCTGTACTTCCCGTGGTCGAGCAACCCGGCATTGAAGCCGGAGGAATCCACGAGCGTGAACGTCGGCATCGCGCAGTACGGCGAGGGCTGGAACTGGACCTTCAACGCCTACGAAAGCCGCATCGACCAGTTGATCGCGCTGGACAGCACCTACACCCCGTACAACATCGCCAAGGCGCGCATCCGCGGTGCCGAGCTGACCGGCTTCGCATCGCTGGCCGGGTTCGACATCAACGCCCAGGCCAGCTTCACCGATCCGCGCGACCACACCCGCGGCGCGGCCAGCTACGACAACTGGCTGCCACGGCGTGCCCGCAGCAGCGGCCGCCTCGACGTGGACCGTGGCTTCGGGCCGCTGCGCGTGGGCGTGACCGCCACCGCCACCGGGCACCGTTTCGACAACGCCGGCAACAGCCTGCGCCTGGCCGGCTACGGCACGGTGGACCTGCGCGTGGAGTACGCCATCAACGAGGCATGGAGCCTGCAGGCGCGGGCGGCCAACGTGTTCGATCGCGAGTACGAAACCGTGGCCTGGTACAACCAGCCCGGTCGCGAGTACCAGTTGACGCTGCGCTACCGCTCGCGCTGAAGCCGCCACCACGGCCGCTCCGACGACGCTCCGGCCCCATGCCGGGGCGTCGTCCCATGATCACGAGGGCCTTGCCGGCATCATCCACGGCGGACGTCCGGCAGTGAACCGGGCAGCGCCTGGCGCCATGCCCGCTCGCCGCGCCATCCGGCCGATCCTCGCTCAGAAGCCTGCGAGCAGTTCCCGCATATCGTCGATCACCGCGACCGCACCGGCCGCATCCAGGTCGAGATCGCGCGGGTAGCCGTAGCGCACCAGGGCGATGGGCATGCCGGCGGCGTTGGCCGCCTCCAGGTCGGTGGCCGAGTCACCGACCATCAGGCACTGCGCCGGCGCGTGGCCGAGCAGCCTCGCCGCATGCAGTACCGGCTCGGGCGACGGCTTGCGCTGCGGCAGCGTGTCGCCACCGACGATGTGCGCGAAGTACCCGGCGATGCCCAGATGCGCGAGCAGCGGCGGTACCAGGGCCGATGGCTTGTTGGTGCAGATCGCCATCGGCAGCCCACGCGCCTGCAGCTGCCGCAGGGCGTCGGCCACGCCGTCGTACAGACGCGGGCTGCGCAGCAGGCAGTCATGGTAGTGGCGCATGAACAGCGGCATCACCTCGTCCGCCGCGCGCGCGCTGCCGGCGTGCGCCAGCGCGATGGCGACCAGGCGGCGCACGCCTTCGCCGATCCAGCTGCGGACCGTCGCCTCGGACACGCGCGGCAGCGACAGCTCCTCCAGCGAGCGGTTGATCGCCTCGGCGATGTCCTCGGCGCTGTCCACCAGCGTACCGTCCAGATCGAATACCAGCGCTGCGATGCCCACGCACCCACTCCATGACAGTGAACCGTCGATTGTACCGGGGCGCGGAAACCCGTCAGTCCACGGCCGCATCGCGGAACAGGTCGCCCTGCAGCGCCGTATCCTCGCGGTCGCGGAAGCCGGACAGGCCCACGCCCACCAGCCGGTAGCGCGTGTCCGGCGGCAGCTGCACGCGCTGGCACAGGGCCAGCGCGATGTCGCGCAGCTCCTCCTCCGAGGCCGGCGGCGCATCCGGCGTGAGGCTGCGGGTGAGGATCCGGAACTGGGCGGTCTTGAGCTTGAGCACCACGGTATGGCCGATGCGTTCGGTGCGCCCGGTCGCACGCCACGTCCGCGCCGCCAGCTGGGCGATCAGTTCGTCGAACTCGCCCAGCCGCAGGTCCTCGGCGAACGTGTCCTCCGAGGAGATCGACTGCACCGGCTGGTCGGGCTCCACCGGGCGCTCGTCGATGCCGCGCGCGCGCCGGTACAGGCGTTGCCCGAACGTGCCGAACAGCGCTTCGAGCTGCTCCAGCGGCAGCCCGCGCAGGTCGCCGACGGTAGCGATGCCCAGCGCCGCCAGGCGTCCTTCCATGACCTTGCCCACGCCGGGCACGCGGCTCACCGGCAGCGGCGTCAGGAACTGCTCCACCCGCGCCGGCGGCACCACGAACTGGCCATCGGGCTTGCGCCAGTCGGAGGCGATCTTGGCCAGGAACTTGTTCGGCGCGATGCCAGCCGAGGCGGTGAGCGAGGTCACTTCGCGGATCTGCGCGCGGATGGTGCGTGCGATCTCGGTGGCGATGCCGTCGCAGGTCGGCGACCCGCTCACGTCCAGGTAGGCCTCGTCCAGCGACAGCGGCTCGACCAGCGGGGTGTGCTGCAGGAATATCTCGCGGATCTGCCGCGACACGGCCTTGTAGCGGGCGAAATCCGGCGGCACGAACACCGCGTCCGGACA
>Ga0209933_1001096_pt1 | contig 31124 bp, 32 predicted proteins | sample ThiBiot_300_biof_FD_183944 | JGI IMG/M metagenome (GOLD analysis project Ga0209933, IMG submission 183944) | Wastewater bioreactor microbial communities from Cape Town, South Africa - Thiocy_cont_300_biof (SPAdes) | ecosystem: Engineered > Bioremediation > Thiocyanate > Unclassified | place...
GAAGCCGTCTCTTCCGGTGAGCCATCCCACGGTCGCCGATGCAGCACCACCGCCGCGCCGCTCCTCCTTGGCGCGATCGAAGGCTGCATCGGCGGTCGCGCGCAAGACGGCGGCCGGGCCCCCGGATCGCCGTGCGAAGACACCGGCACCGCTCCCGCTCGCGCGCCGTTCACCGACCCGATGAAGCGCTCCCGGCATTGAAGATGAACCGTCCTGCGGAGCGTTGCTCCTCGGTAGCGGCGCTAGTTCGCCTCCCCCTCCCCCTCCCCGCACCAGGTGCGGCTGCGCCTAAGCGCGCAGCGCGATGTTCAAAAATTACCACTGGCCGATGTTGCAAGACGGCATGGGCGCGCGCGCCCTATCGTTGGTGACGCTGCGGCTGGCATTCTCAGCTTGAGGCAAACCGTGTTCGCGGCGACGCGACGGACGACGGCCGTCGAGCGGTCGGGCGGGGAGGAAGGCGTTGAATTCCAGCGACTTGCAGGCCCCGATCCGCTTCGGGATCATAGGGGCGGGCGTCATCAGCCACGCGCATCTCGCGCCATTCGCAGCCCGTCCCGACCGCGTCCGGCTGGCCGCCGTGTGTGATCCCCAGGAACCCTTGGCGCGGGCCCTTGCCGAGGCGGGCGGCGGGGCGGCGGTCTATAACGACCACCGCGTCATGCTCGCCGAAGCGGAGCTGGACGCGGTGATCATCGCCACCCCGCATTTCCTCCATGCGCCGCTCGCCGAGGACTGCATCCGCGCCGGCAAGCCGGTGCTGGTCGAGAAGCCGCTTGCCTGCACGCTCGAGGAGATGCGGCGGCTGCGCCAGCTCTCCGCCGAGCATGGGGTCGCGGTCGTAGCAGGGCAGATGCGGCGCTTCGAGCCGGAGATCGCCTGGCTGAAGCGCTGGATCGCCGAAAGCGCCGACAACTTCGGCGAGCTTCGCAGCTACGACCTCCAGTCCTGGCAAAATCTCGAAGGCTATCTCTACCGCTCCGGCGCCGGCCTCAAGCACTGGCTGCTCGATGGCGAGCGCGCTGGCGGCAGCGTGGTGATCAGCCTCGCCATCCACCAGCTCGACCTCGTCCGCTACCTCTTCGACGCCGACTTCGAAGCGGTGACGGCTTCGGGCCGGTTCGATCCTCCGTTCCATAGCGGGGCGGAGTCGGCGGCCTCCGTGCTGCTGAGGATGTCGAACGGCGCGACCGGGCTTCTGCACGCCAACTATCTCGCGCCGCGTGTGCCCTTCTGCGAGGCCCTCACCGCCTTTGGCAGCAACGGCACCATTATCCAGCATGTCGACAAGCGCGGCGATTACCGCGGCGCCTTCGCCTATGCCAGTTCCGGCGGCCTGCCGACCACGAAATGGGAACAGCAGTGGTCGGGCTTCGCGTCCGTCCCGAGCGAGGCCTTCGAGGGTCTCGACGCCAACAGCTTCGTCAACCAGCTCGTGGCTTTCGCCGACGCCGTGAGAAGCGGTTCCGCGCCCCGCAACGGTCTCCACGAAAACTTCAACACGATCGCCTGCATCGAGGCGGTCCACGAAAGCCTCAGGAGCGGCGTCACCGTCGCCGTCCAGAAGAACTGACGTCAGGGAAAGAAACGACATGGCCCGTTACCGTATCAGCGCCAACATGGAATTCGTCCGCAGCGCCGATCTCGACTTCAGACAGGGCATCGAGGTCGCCGCGAGGCTCGGCTATCGCTATGTCGAGCCGATGGTTCATACCGGCTACGAGCTTCTGAGCGAGGTCGGCTATTTCCACTCCTTCTCGATGGAGGAGGACCCGCTCTTCATGCAGCAGCTCTGCGAGCGGAACGGCCTCCGCGTCTGATCTTTTTTCCGCCCACAGCCCGCTGATGAAGCCGGAAGCGGCCGTCGCGCGGCTGACGAGGGCTGCGCTCTTCGCCCATTTCACGGGCGCGAAGTTCCTCAATTCCGACGAGATGCTGAAGCCGGACTGGATGGACGACCGCGAAGCGCATGAAGCGATGGCCTATACGCTGAAGCGCATCAGCCATGTCCTGGCGCGGCACGAGGTCCATCTCTGTGTCGAGCCGCATGGCGTCTACACGAAGACCGTCGAAGGCCTGCTCAAGATCGTGAATCTGGTGCCCTCGCCCTGGATCCAGGTCAATTGGGATACGGGCAATTCCTACCTCGCTGGGCGGGAGGATCCCTACGACGCGCTGCAAACCGCGCGCGACCATGTTCGCCATGTCCATGCGAAGGACATCAGCTTCGAGCATGCGGAGAAGGAGCGGGGCAAGGTCACGGGGACGCCCGTCGGCTGCGCCTGCGGCGATGATGCCGTCGACTGGGACCGTGTGCTGTCGATCCTGGACCCGCTTGATCGCGACATCTTCCTCTCGGTCGAATGCGGTACGATCGATCAGGCCGAGCGAAGCCTCGCCTTCCTGAAAAAGACGATCGGCAACCGCCTGGCCGACGATTGAGGCTGCCATGCGCCTGACCGAGGAAGAGGGAACGCTCGTCTTCAGCACGGACGACGGGCGGCTCGCCGGCCGCTATGGCTATGACGATCCGTTCAAGCCGTCGCTGCATCCGCTGACCACACCGGGCGGGCTGACCGTCTCCGCCTTCATGCCGCATGATCACAAGCACCATCGTGCCCTGATGTATGCGCTGCGCACGCCGGACATCAATTTCTGGGAGGAGCGGCAGACACGACCGGAGGAGGTGGTGGGCTGCCAAGCGCATCAGGGCTTCGAGAACATTGTCGCCCAAGGTGAGGAGGTCGGCTTCGCGCAGCGCCTGCTCTGGTCGGCGGCCGATGGCAGCCTCCCGACCTTTGCCGAGCGTCGCAGCGTCTGCTGCCGCCTGGCACCGGGTGGCGGCGCGTTCCGATGGGAATGGTCCACGCAGATCGAGGCGCTGCGCGATACGGAACTGGTGATGAGCCAATGGTCCGCGCCGCGGTCCGGTGGCGCGCTGGTCAACTATCACGGGCTCGGCGTTCGTCTTCCGAGGGAGTTCGGAGGATCGATGGCCAAGGCCACGGTGCGCCTCGACGACAGCCCCTGCGAGGTCGCCGCGGCGCTCGGTTCCCTACCGCGGCTCATCGAATACATGGCGGCCGTCGATGGCTTCTGGCCCGTCCGTCACGCTGGCATCCGGATCGGCCAGACGCAGCCGAACGCGCTGTTCATCCTCAAGGAGCCGTTCGCCTATCTCAGCCTCGGCCCCTCGGGCCTCGCGCCGCGACAGATGCGACGGGGCGAGGCGCTGGCGGAGAACTACCACATCGAGATCTTCGACGGTCCGACGGAACCGCAATAGCGGCCGACCGGTGACAGCAAAGGAAACGGCGGCTTCGCGTGCGCCGACATGGAAAGAAGGGAGGAAACAGAGAATGTCCAGGAAGACTTTATGGGCGGGCCTCGCGCTTTCAGCGATGGTCGCGTCATCGCCAGCCTTCGCTGATGACGACGCATGGTTTCAGCCGGGCAAATATGACGGCCGGACGGTCAACATCGTCGTGAATGCCAGCCAGTTGCAGCCGCCCTTCGCGCCGATTCTCGAGGAGCTGAAAACCTCCTTCGAAAAGGCCTCGGGCGCCAGGATCGTCTACAACCCGCTGCCGGAGAACGATCTCTACAAGAAGGTCCGCCTCGCCATCGTCGGCAAGACCGGTGCCTATGACGCGATGTTCACCGGCGCCGGCGGCGCCAAGGATTTCGGCCTGTCGGGCCAGATCGTGCCGGTGCCGGCCGCGCCCGACATCGCCGATTTCTTCCCGGGCGACGTCGCGCAATACTCGATCGGCGACAAGCTCTACGGCGCGCCGCTCTCCTCCGACACCAATATCCTCTACTGGCGAAAGGATCTCTTCGAGAAGGCCGGGCTCGACCCGAACGCTCAGCATCACCGACATCGCCTACGCGACCGGATTCCGATCGAGCCAGTACTTCTCGCTGCAGTTCAGACGATATTTCCTGACGACGCCAAGCCGGTATCGGGGACCGTTATCGTCAGGGCTGCCCCTGTAGCCGCTGCGTGGCCGACGGCTTCTGCCGCCTCGTCGAAGGCAGCGGCTCGTTGACGGACTGCAACGTGTTGAAGATTTCTGGTCAACGTCCCTGCGCTCGGCGTGCTCGCCGCTTTGCTTCCTAGCGCTGCAGGAGCCGGCGCCAGTCCAGGGGACGGCAAGCTGGCCATCGTTCTCGTGCACGGCGCCTTCGCCGACGGCTCGAGCTGGAACGGGGTCGTCGAACGCCTGAAGCACGACGGATTTCCCGCGGTCGCCGTGGCCAATCCGCTACGGTTCGTCCGCGGCGACGCCGCCCAGGTGCCGAGTTCCAGCTTGAGGTGGTGAAGACACTACGGCCCCCGGCGCGGCGCCCGAAAGCTAGTCATCTTGGCGTGTAATCCGGTGACTCAAGCGCAGTCCGACGTCGCTTGCGCTGGACGTCTATGACGCGAGAAAAAATTCCACGTGTGACGCAAAGGTTTCTGGATACTGAAAGAGCGCTCCGTGCGCTGAGTCGGGATAAATGATCAAAGTCGCATTGCTCATGTGCTTGAACATCTCGTAGGCGTTCACCGCAGGAAACATGGTGTCGTCACTGCCGTGAACGATCAGCGTCGGCTGATCGATAGACTTGAGTACGGCGTGATCGGTCGTCTTGTCCGCACACCAGGCGATGATGGCGTTGGCCTGAGCATTGCTGATCTCATCGCCGCTTTTCGGATCCCGTTCTGTCTGTCGCACCGCCGCGCGGGCAACGAATGCCTTGCCGGCAGTCTGGCTTCTCTCGGACTGCGTAAAGAACAATGGAAGCCGGATATCGGAAGCATGCTTGGAAGCCGCTTCCGCCACGACTTGCAGCAGATGCTCTTCGCCGCCTTGGGGCGCGCTGCCGACGGAGATGATCTTGCGAACCGGGACCTTTTTTTCAGCGGCCATCAGCTGGGCAATGAACCCGCCAAGAGAAAATCCCAACAGATCGACCTCGCCAACACCAAGCGCCTCGATGAAGGCCTCGGCATCGGATGTCATTTGCTCGACAGTGTCGGGGGTTTTTCCACCGGAGGCTCCCACGCCTGCATTGTCGAAGACGATGACGTCTCGATTGAGGGCCAGGTGATTGACCAGCGTCGGGTCCCAGGAATCCATCGTACCCGTGAAATGCTGCAGGAGTACCAGAGGCTTCGCGCCGGATCGTCCAAGCCTTCTATAAGCGTATCGGACTCCATCACCGGCGGTGACATACTGGTTGGGCGCAGTCTCGAACTGTATGGTCATTTGGCTCATCCATTCCCAATATTTTCGCGGTACTAGATTCCGTCATCGAGCTGAACCCGGCGTGCTTTGAGATAGAGCGCTGGCCAGAATTGCTGCAATCTGTACTGCGGTATGGGCCTGCCCGACGGAAGTAGTGACGCTGCTGTCGGGATGGTCACGGAGCAGCACGTCTGGAGTAAGTTCCGAGACGAGTCGGTTTGGCGTCGTCAACCACGCCACTGAGCCAGGTGCAAGCTCATGGATGCACAGGCAAGTCGGCCTCCCTGCCAGGATAGGGCGATTGCCAAAGGGGCTGTGAGGTGGATCGCGACCATCGAGTTCAGAAATCGGAACTTTCCAATGTCCTCGCCCCGATGAGTTCCCGTCCATAACTGGCAGAGTGCGAAGGGGTGACGCGGACCGATGTCACGCGGCTGTCGCGGCGTGCCTTCCTCGCCCTTGATATCGTCATGGCGATGCCAGAGGGCCGGCAGGCGAGCCGGGGAAGGATTGAGGCTCCTTCCCAGTGTTTGCCAACGCCCAAAAGCGTTAAAGAGCAGCACCGTAGATGAGACTCGGCCCGCGCGTCGCGCCCCTTGCTGCAGCAACAGCCGATCGACTGCTGCGTCCTGGGACGATCAACTCGACTCAATGTCCAGCGGGAGGTCAAACGAGAAGCGTGCGCCCCCGCCGGGCAGATTGATCGCCGTAAGCTGCCCTCCCATCGCTTCGACAGCGGACCGGCAGATTTGCAGCCCCATGCCGATGCCGGCGGACTTCGTGGTGAAGAACGGCTCGAACAGCCTTTCGATATCCGCTTCCGCGATGCCCGGGCCGGTATCGGCGACACGCACATGCACGGCGGCCGCATCCGCACGAATTTCCAGTGTCACCCGGCGCGGTCCCGGCTGGCCGCGCATGGCATCGACCGCGTTGTTCAGGAGGTTCACGAAGACCTGCTGCAGTTCGACGCGGTCGCCGTTGACGAGCGGCACGCCATCTTCGCAGATAACCTCCAGTTCAACATCCGCCTCCCTGAGCTCATGGTCCAGGAGTCCGCGCGTATCGAAGGCGAGACGACGGAGATCGATCGACTGGATCGTGCGCCGGCCCGCCACGATGTTGTCTCTCGTCCGCTGGACGATGTCGGCAACGCGATGGGCTGTCTTCTCGACCCGCTGAAGGATTCGCGTGATCGTCTCGACATCGAGTTCCTCTCGGGCGAGTAGGCGCAAGCCCGTCTTGGCATCCATCAGCATCGATGCGATGGGCTGGTTCAGTTCGTGCGCGATCGATGCCGAGAGCGCGCCCACCGTCGCCACGCGGTTGGCACGGGCGAGTTCCGCCTGGGCGGCGCGTCGCATCTCCTCGATGCGCTCCTGTTGCGAGAGATCGAGGTGGCTCGACAGGTAGATTCCGTCGGCCAGCCTGCTGACCGTATAATATACAGGAATGCGCCGGCCGCCCTTACCGGTGAGCACGGTGCGGCCGTCGATCTGGACACCGCCCTCGTAATACATCTCGAGCTGCCTCAGCAGCACTTCGGGACCATCGTCCGCATTCTGGGCCGGCGGATTGGCGACCAGATCGGCGACGCTTTCATAGCCCATCAGATGTGCCAGCGCTTCATTGACCCGGGTGGTCCGGATCGCGCCGAGGGTGCGCGCCAGTTCGTCGGGATGGGCAGCCATGTAGGCGCGCAGATCCTGCACGCCGGCTGCCTTGATCGTGTCGAGAATCCTCTCGGCCGCGCTGAAGTCCATCTCCGCAAACGTCATGTTGCTCACGTCGAAGAGGCTCGCATAACGGCGCTCGGTCTGCGTGAGTTCTGAGGTTCGCTCCTCGACGCGGCGCTCCAGCGTCTCGTTCAGCTCGCGTATCTTCTGATGCGCCGAAACCTCGTCATGAATGTCCGAGACGCCGCCGTAGTACCTGATCTCATCCGAGCCCTCCGCGACCCGAACCGGGCGACCGACGATCGACATCCAGCGATAGTTGCCATCGGCATGCCGCAGCCGAAACGTATCGCGCAACTCCTCGCCGGCGGCGAAGCTCTTCCACAGATTCGCCAGATATCTCTCGCGATCATCGGGGTGAAAGTCCTCGATCCAGTCCTGCCTTTCCATCACAGCGTTGAAATCGCGACCGGTCACTTCGGTGAAGCGCCTGTTGTAGAAGTCCACTTCCGCCTGTGGGCTCGCCCTGAAAAGGATCTGGGGGACCGAGTCCGTGAAGTTGATGAGCTCCGCCCTGCTGGCCTCCAACTCGCGCCGAACTTGTTGGAGTTCCTCCGTTGCCACGACCTCGTTGTGGACGTCCGAGAGGCCTCCGAAGCGTTCCACCTGGCCGGTCAGCGGCGAATATGCCGGGTTGTCGTAGATCTGCATCCAGCGATACGAGCCGTCCGCCTGCCGCACCCGCACCTTGAGATCGGTCGTGGTCTGGTTCGCGACGGCGGCCGTCACCGTGGCGACCAGGATCTCCATGTCATCGGGATGCACCACGTCGTTGTACCGCTGTCCCTCGAGGACGGACCAACGGTCCAGCCCCGTCACCTTGGTCCAGCTCTCGTTCAGATACTCGATCTCGCCGCGCGGACTAGACCGCCACAGGACGAAGGGAACGGAGTTGGCAAAGAGTTCGACCTCGGACCTGCTGCGTTCGAGATCGCGCTTGGTCGTGTCCAGGCGCTTGCGACTGACGAGAAGGGCGGCCGTGACGCTGATCGCGATGCACGCGAACAGGCATTGCAGTGCGCTTCCAGCCGAGGGCTGCCCGATGTGAGCAACGAACCACGCAAGAATCGCGAGCAGCACACACGCGCCCGCAGCGCGCAGCACGACTTTCTCGTCGCTGACCGAAGAGATGAGGCCGAGCACTGCCAGATAGAGGATGGATATCGAGAAATCGTCGGGGGCGGTGCTGTCGACCCAGAATACAGCTCCAGCCAGAAGCACGGCCAAGGACAGAAGTGCTGGCTTCCTGTTAAATCGCGCCGTCATGCCGCTCCGACCAGTCGTACAGCAGTGCCCTCGATGACCCCATGCCGCGATGCATGTTCGCCTCATCTTCTGCCCAGAACCAAGGCTCCGAGCAAGTAAGGGCGAAGTCTATCGCCAGCGACCATTTCGGGCGGCGCGCTCAAAAGCTGCCATCGACCCGCGGTTTGTCAGACCGACCGATGCGAACGCACCGATCGTTCGGTTGCTGGCCTCACCAGCGATCCAAGCCGGATTGCTGGAGGCCAGCAGCGGCAGCGCTGCATGACCGACGCTTGCGAATATTGCCATCACCAACTCTGACTCCGCTCGTCCCGTTGCGGACGTGTCCAAGACCCGGTCGCTTCATCCGGACAACTGCCCAGCACTCGTCGATGCCGCGCGCAGCTACCTGATCGAGGTTGCCGAACTGCCTATCCGAAGACCACGGCGGCGGAAAAGCTCTTCCGACCGATAATCGCATCCCATGTCGGCTGCATCGATCCCGGCCCGCTCCAGGAAGCCCGCGGGTTGACCAGTGGCCACTGCATTCCCGTCGCTGCATGTCACCCATACCAAGGTCGGTCTTTTGTCCGCAACCGGCGTGTCTAGATCTTCGCAATCGACTTCCCATTCCGGCAGTCGGACGACCCCATGCGGAGCGGCTGCTGCCTCCTCCGCCCGCTCACAGATGGAGAGAGATAGGATGTCGAAGGTTTGGCTGATCACGGGCAGCGCGCGCGGCCTTGGCCGCACAATCCTGGACACGGTCCTGAAGTCCGGGGACCGCGTGGTTGCGACCGCGCGCAATCCGGAGCGTCTTTCGGAGCTGGCGGCGCGACACGGCGAACAGATGCGGACCTTCCCGCTCGACGTGACCGATGCGAGAGCGTCGCAAGCGGCGGTCGATCACGCCGTCCAGGCATTCGGCAGGCTCGACGTCCTGGTCAACAATGCAGGGTATGGACATATTGCGCCCTTCGAGCAGACCAGCGAGGCCGATTTCCGCGCCCAGTTCGAGACCAACCTGTTTGGCGTCGTCAACCTTGTGCGTGCCGCGCTGCCGCTGATGCGGAAGCAGCGGGGCGGACACATCATCAACATTTCCTCCGTCGGCGGCCGTACCGGCGCGCCGGGCCTCAGCGCCTATCAGGCGGCAAAGTGGGCCGTCGGCGGCTTCACCGAGGTTCTCGCCCGCGAGGCGGCCTCTTTCGGCGTCAAGGTCATCACGGTCGAGCCGGGCGGGATGCGCACGGACTGGGGCATCAATGCCAGCCAGAGCCGTGTCGATCTCCTTGACGACTATCAGCCGAGCGTCGGCGCCATGCTCGATCAGGTGAAGGGCTATTTCGGCAACGAGATCGGTGATCCCCTGAAGATCGCCGATGTCATTGTCGATCTCGCCGGCCGCGACCAACTGCCTCCGCACCTGCTTCTTGGAAGCGATGCCGTGCAGGTCTACGCCAGGGCGGAGCGGGAAAGGCAGCGGGCGGCCGATGAATGGAGCACCGTGAGCCGCTCGGTCGACGTCGACGGGATCGATCTCGACTTCCTCGAAAGGATCTGACGGCGCGTTCGCCGAGGCCATCTGCGCGGCCGGCCATGCGAGCCGGCCGCCACGTCCGTGTTCCGCGGCCCACGCCGGCGAGCGAGGGCCGCGGCTTTTCATGTTGCGGCGGGGAGGCGGTCCGCGCTATCGGGCCGGCCGAACCGGTGCCCCGCGTCTCTCGATCGCGCGGGCGCGCTGCCGGAGAGACGCCAGACGCGGCCGAGAGGGAGGTCTCAGAACTTCAGCAGTTCGATCTTCCGCACCATGTCCGCGACTGAGTTCACCTTGAGCTTCCGGCCGGCACTGCTGCGATGCATCTTCACGGTGATCTCGGAGACGCCCATCTCGAAGGCCACCTGCTTGTTGAGGAGGCCCCGGCCGACCCCGCGCAGCACGTCGATCTCGCGCGGCGTGAGCTGCTCGGCGAGCAGCCTCAGCTCCGCTATCTCCTGGTCGTCGGCGCGGCGCGCCTCGTCGGCACGCAGGGCCGCCGTCACGGCGTCCAGGAGTTCCTGATCGCGGAAGGGCTTGGGCAGGAAATCGACGGCTCCGGCCTTCATCGCCCTGACCGAGGTGGTGACGTCCGCATGCCCCGTGATGAAGATGATGGGAATGTGTGCCTCGATCCGCATCAGGTGGCTTTGCAGATCAAGCCCGCTCGAACCCGGCAGTCTGAGGTCGAGCACGAGGCAAGTCGGCCGATCCGGCAGTCCGGCCGCAAGCAATTCGTTCGTCGCCGCATAGCTGCGCGTTTCGATCCCGACGGAAGCGAACAGATCCGTCAGCGATCCGCGCATGTCCTCGTCATCGTCAACGATGATGACGAGGGGCGAACGCATTTCAGTCGTGGCCATGGGGATGCCTCCCGATCGAGGCTGCAGCTGTGGTTGCATCGGACCGCCTCCCTCCGGGAACGGGCCGCCACCGCCATCTGCCAGGAGGGCAGAGAGTTGAGGCGCGCTGAAACCGGCACTTCTCGATACCAAAGCACAGCCATGCGATCCACTCGTCCAGCGTCCTGCTCTCCCTATACGTTGGTAGTCGGTGGGTCCCCGAGCTGGCATTTGGGTAGCAATCGACTGTCATCCGGGCTAAGCCGGGGAACGCGTTGCTGGACAACGCATGCGTGTTGGCGGCCTGCGGACCGCAGGCTTCGTCCCATGACGCCACTATCCGGTCGACGGCACGAGGGTACCGAATTGAACGCGCCGCCGCTCGTGGCCATCATCGACGACGACGAGGACATCCGCCAGTCTCTGGAGACGCTGGTCGAGATGATCGGCTATCGCGTGGACACCTTCGAGAGCGCCGAGGCGTTTCTGGGGTGGCCGCTTGTCGGCACCACGGACTGCATCGTGAGCGACATCCACATGAAGGGCCTGTCCGGCATCGAACTGACGAGGGCGCTCAACCAGGCGGGCCACTCGATCCCGGTCATCCTGATCTCCGCCTATGCCAGCGATGATATCAGGCGGCGGGCGATGGATGCCGGCGCGGCCTGCTTCCTGAGCAAGCCGTTCGATGTCGACATGCTCGTCCACCGTCTCAAGAGCCTCCTCCGCCCCTGATCGCCTGAGCATGGCCGGCTCGATGCTACCATGTACGGCCTGCTCCATACCGTCGTAGGGATGGCTCCCCTTCGGCGGAGCGGCCTAGTCTTGCTGCCAACGCCGGCGACGCGATCCGTCACCCGGCACGCCAGCGAGAGAACTTCCCATGAAGGCCGCAGTGCTGAACCGTCCCGATGGCAGGTTCGACGTCGAGGACATCACCATCGATCCTCCGATCGACCGCGAGGTCCCGGTGCAGGTCAAAGCCTGTGGGCTGTGGCATTCCGACCTCCATCTGGCGCAGGCGAACCATGGCACCGCCCTCCCCGCAGTCCCCGGCCATGAAGTCGCGGGGATCGTCATCGAGATCGGTCCAGGGGTCAGGGATTTTGCCGTCGGCGATGTCCCGCGCGGCACCGCGATCGCCGGCGGCATCTAGACCGGAACGATCTGGGTCAACCAGCAGATGTCTCTGCCATTCGACGTGCCATTCGGCGGCGCAAAGCAATCGGGCATCGGCCTCCTGAACGGCATCGAAGGCATGCCGGATTTCACCCAGATGCGGGTGATGAATGCCCGCCTGACAGCATGAACCTCCCAAAGCAGGATTCGAAATGACGCACCCCGATGCCGCACGAGCCGGCACCTTCACGATCGGCGGCGATCTCGCCGTTGCCCGCCTCGGCTTCGGCGCGATGCGGATCACCGGTCCGGGAATCTGGGGGCCGCCCCGCGACCGGGCCGAGGCGCTGACGACGCTGCGGCGAATCCCGGAACTCGGCATCAACTTCATCGACACGGCCGACTCCTATGGGCCCAACGTGTCGGAGGAGCTCATTCGCGAGGCGCTGCATCCCTATGGCGGGCGCGTCCATATCGCGACGAAGGCCGGCCTGAGGCGCCCGGGTCCGGATGCCTGGCAGCCGCACGGCGATCCCGACTATCTCGTTCGCCAGGCGCATGGCAGCCGCGACCGGCTGGGCGTCGACCAGATCGATCTCTGGCAGCTGCACCGCATCGATCCTGCGGTGCCGCGCGGCGCGCAGTTCGCCGCCGTCCGAATGCTCCTGGACACCGGGGTCATCCGTCATGCCGGGCTGAGCCAGGTGACCGTGGAGGAGATCGAGGCCGCGCGACGCGTGTTCCCCGTTTCGACGGTGCAGAACCTCTATAATCTCGCCGACCGCAGCAGCGAGGATGTCCTCGACCATTGCGAAAGGCATGGCATCGGGTTCATTCCCTGGTTCCCGCTTGCGTCCGGCAAGCTGGCTGGAAAGGGGACGCTTCTCGACCGGATCGCCTCCGGTCATGGCGCCTCGCCGGGCCAGATCGCGCTCGCCTGGCTCCTGAAGCGCAGCCCGGTCATTCTGCCCATTCCTGGCACCGGACAGGTCGCGCATCTCGAGGAGAATGTCGGCGCCGCAGACATCGCACTGCGCGACGAGGAGTTCGCCGCGCTGGACGAGGCCGCCCGAGGTTGAACACGAATCGGCCGGGGCCGCTTCAGGCTCCGGCCGGCGACACGGCTGCCGCCGGCAGCGTTATTTCGAACGACGCGCCGCCCTCGGGGCGATTGCTGACTCGCAGGTCTCCGCCAAGCCGCTCGATGGTCGTCAGGCAAATCTGAAGACCCATGCCGATGCCGCCGGGCTTTGTCGTGAAGAAGGGCTGAAAGATCTTCTCGATCTCGTCTTGGCGAATGCCGGGCCCCGTGTCGGCGACGCAGATCCGCACCTGGTCGTCACCGCCCCTCTCCACGACGACATCGACATTTCGGTGCTCCTCGGGAACGGCTGTGAGGGCATCGAGCGCGTTGATGATCAGGTTGACCAGAACCTGCTGCAGCGCGACCCGGTCTGCCATGACGCGGGGTACCGCCTGGCCGGCCCGGACCTTGACGACGGCACGGCGGGCGACGACTTCGCGCTCGAGCAGGAGCCGCGTCTCTTCCGACAACGCCGCCAAATCGACAGGTTCGAGACTGCGCTCCTGATTGGCGATCTGGTCGCGGGTCTGCTGGACGATGCCGGCCAGACGATCGGCGTTTCGACGCAGGCGGACCAGAATGCCGGAGACCATGTTGTAGTCAGGCTTGTCCCGGGACAGGACCCTCAGCCCGGTGGCGATGTCGATCGACATCGACGCGATCGGCTGGTTGAGTTCGTGCGCGATGGAGACCGACAGGGCGCCCACTGTCGCGGCGCGATTGGCGCGTGCGAGTTCCTGCTGGGCCGCGACCATCAACTCATGCGCGGCCTCCCGCTCGGTGATATCGAACAGGGTCGCATAGGCTGTGCCGTCTGGCTGCAGGTTCACGGCAAAGATGACCGGCATCCGTCCGCCGTCGGCCCGGACCAGGGTCGTCGTCGACGTAACATAGTCGCGTCCCTCATAGAGGGCCTCGAGCTGGGGCAATAATGCAGCGACGGCATCGACGACGCCGTCTCGTGGCGCCTTCAACACGAGGTCCATCTTCGATTCGTAGCCAAGCCTGCGCCAGATCGCATCGTTGACGTCCACGGTCCGGACGCCGGCGATGCACGCCTGAAGGACCTCCTGGTTCTCCAGGAGATAGCCACGCAGATCCGTCACCCCCTCGGCCTTCAGCCGCCTGAGAATGACGCCGGCCTCACTCCAGTTCTGCTCGGCGACGAAGATGTTGTCGTCGTCGTAGAGACTCTTGAAACGCCAACGCGTCTCCCGGAGTTCTGCGCTGCGCTCGGCGACCAGCGTCTCGAGTTCGCGATTGAGTTCGCGGATTCTCTCCTGGGCCTTGAGTTCATCGTCGACGTCCGTGAGCCCGCCGATCCAGCGGACGATCGCGCCCGTCTCCTGCGAGCGGACCGGTCGACCGATCGAGTGCATCCAGTGATAGGACCCGTCGCGATGGCGCACACGGCTATGCGCGCGGAACTCGTTGCCGCTCGCACGGGCTCCGACCCAGAGCCTCAGCATCCTGGCGCGATCCTCGGGGTGAATGGGCTCAGCCCAGGACTGATCCCGGATGGCATCCTCGACGGCGATGCCCGTGAATTCCTCGAAGCGGGCGTTGAGGAAATCGCACCGGCCGGCCGTATCCGTCCCCCAGAGGATCAGGGGAACCGAATCCGCGAGCACGCGCTGATCGTGCCGGCTCTGTTCGAGTTGCTTCCGTATGTCCTGAAGCCGATTGCGGCTCAGAACCAGCGCCGCGGTGATGGCGATGGCCGCCAGGCCAAAGACGAGCCGCAAGGCGCTGTCGACAGCGAAACCGTGGCGGTGGGTCCAGACAAAGGCGCCTGCCGTTAGCAGCGCGCAAAGCGCCGACCAGACGAGCACGCCGCGGGGGCCGGATCCGATCGAACCCAATATGATGGCCAGCGCATAGAGTACAGTGACCGCTGCGTCGACGCCGCCGCGAAGTTCGACCACGAAGACGGCGACGGTCAGCACGCCCGCCACGACCGCTCCAAGCCAGGGATTGATCTTCAGCCCCAACGCAAGATCCGCCAGTCCTGCCAAGAAGAAGCCCAGTTAAGCACAGCAGGCGGCCGCCGCAACCGGGATGCTGTCGCGGCGACCGCTTTGGCGGCAAGGGCTGGCGGCCGGCTTGCGACGCGCCATCAGCAGGGCGCGCCAGCGCCCCGGAGGGCGGTCAGGCCTTGATGAAGGCGAGAATGTCCGGGTTCAGGACATCGCCATGGGTGGTCAGCATTCCGTGGGGATAGCCCCTGTAGACCTTGAGCTCTCCCTTCTTCAGCAGCTTCACCGACAGAAGGGCTGCGTCCGCGATCGGCACGACCTGGTCGTCGTCGCCATGCAGGACCAGCGTCGGCACGGTGATCTGCTTCAGATCTTCGGTCTGGTCGGTCTCGGAGAACGTCTTGATGCAGTCGTAGTGCGCCTTGGCACCACCGATCATGCCCTGCCGCCACCAATTCTGGACCGTCCCCGCAATGGTCGCCACGCCGGGCCGGTTGAAGCCGTAGAACGGGCCGGAGGCGACGTCGAGATAGAACTGGGCACGGTTGGCGGCGAGCGCGGCGCGGAAGCCGTCGAACACCTCGATCGGCGTACCCTCCGGATTCGTGGCCGACTTGACCATTATCGGCGGAATCGCGCTGACGAGGACCGCCTTGGCGACGCGGCCGGGCTTTGCCCGCGCCACATAACGCGCCACTTCGCCGCCGCCGGTCGAATGGCCTATGTGGACGGCGTTCTTGAGGTCGAGCGCATCCGTCAGTTCGGCGACATCGGCGGCGTAGGTGTCCATGTCGTTGCCGGTATCGGTCTGCGTCGAGCGGCCGTGGCCGCGCCGGTCATGCGCGACGACTCGGAAGCCCTTGTCGAGGAAGTACAGGAGCTGGTTGTCCCAGTCGTCCGACGAGAGCGGCCAGCCGTGGTGAAACACGATCGGCTGCGCCGACTTCGGACCCCAATCCTTGTAGAAGAGCTCGACGCCCGACTTTGTCTTGAAGAAGGCCATGGTTCTTTCTCCGTCTTTGGCAGGAATGCCGGTTGGAAGGACTGCAAGGGCATGGCCCGGCATGGCCATGGCACCGGCGGCGAGAAGGCCGCCCAGCATGTCGCGGCGCGTCATCTCGAGGCCCCGCACATGGGAGCTGAAGTTCATGGTGTTGGTCCTTGGTGGAGGTCGCTTCGGTGAGCCGCGGCCGCGGTCGTGGTCTCGGGCCCCGCGAGAAAGCGGTTCACTTCGTCGGCAAAATCTTCCGCATACTGGAAGAGGAAGCCGTGGCCAGCGTTCGGGTAGAGGATCAGCTTCGCGTTCGGCGCTTCCTGCGCGATCACATAGGACCGGTAGGCGGGGATCATCACGTCCTGGGCGCCGTTGGCGACGAGCACCGGCATCGTGAACTGGCCCAGACGGTCGCGAACGCCGGGCGACTGACCGATCGCCTTCAGCTGAGCCGTGAACGCCGCTGCAGTGACCTCAGGAACCCGAGCCTCAACCCTGGCCAAACGCTCCAGTGAGGCGGTGCCAGCTGCCCTGCTCGAGGCACTGGGGGCGAAGAACAGGAAGAGGAAATCCGCCGCGCCATTCTTTGGATGCGCCATCACGCCAGGGACGCGCGGATCAGGCTGAGGGCCTTCACTCACGCCCCCTGGTCCCGACCCAGAGATGATGAGGCGCCGGATACGCTCCGGCGCGGCCAGTGCCACATGCTGGGCTACGAAGCCGCCGAGCGACCATCCCATCAGGTCTACCCGCGACAAGCCGAGAGCATCGAGGAAGGACAGAACCACCTCGGCCATCCCGTCAACGGTGTCCGGCACCGTGCCGTCCGACCCTCCGATGCCGGCATTGTCGAGCCGGATGATGCGACGCTGCGCGGCGAGCGGCGCCAGAAAGTCAGGATCCCAGTCGTCGATCGTTCCGCGAAATCGCTGCAGCAGGACCAGAGGAAGCCCATCGCCTTCGCCGTCCCGGCGGTAGGCGATGCGGCCATGGGCCGTTTCGACATGTTCGAGGGGACTGCTCATTGGTCGTTCCTTTTGTCGGGCCGCGCGCCCACCCATCCGGCGCACGCACTCGGACCATCACGTCTTCCTCGGAACGGCACCATCATACGGGACGCGGTCAGACCCCCTCCGATGGTAGGGGAGCAGGAGCAGCCAGCCTGCGACAGCGGTCGCGACGGGCGCCCGGCAAGCCCGCTCAGGCGCAACGGAATCCGCCGCAACTCGCCATTTCCGATCGACGTCGTGGCAAAACAGGCGACGCCGGACGCCCGGACCGGGCCGATCCGGAGGCAGGTAGAGCCAGCGCATACCAAGGTACGGCTCGACGCCGCCCCGCCTCGAAGGAATGACCTTTGCCGATGGGCAGCCCTCTCGCTGTCCAATCACCGAAAGGACACTCCGAATGACGAACAAGGGAATGGCGCTGGTCACCGGCGCCTCGAGCGGAATCGGCGCCGCCTATGCCGACCGCCTGGCACGCCGCGGCTACGATCTCATCCTGGTGGCACGCAATGCGGGGCGGCTCGAAGAGACGGCGCTCGCCATCGGGCGCGAGACCGGACGCTCGGTACGCGCCCTACCGGCCGACCTCTCGCACGCCGACGATCTGCGGCGCGTAGAGCGCGTCGTGCGCGAGGGCCCTGACCTGACCCTTCTCGTCAACAATGCCGGCTTCGGCGAGGTGGCGCCGCTTCTTCAGTCCAACGTCGATCGCATGGAGCAGATGGTCGCCCTCAACGTGACGGCTCTCATGCGCCTCACTTATGCGGCCGTGCCTGCATTCGTCGGCCGCGGCGGCGGCGCAGTCATCAATATCGCGTCGATCGCTGCCGTCGCTCCGGAGATCCTGAACGGCGTCTATGGCGGCACGAAAGCCTTTGTCCTCGCCTTCACCCAATCGCTGCGGCACGAACTTGCCGACAAGGGCGTTCGCGTTCAGGTCGTGCTGCCGGGCGGAACCGCGACGGAGTTCTGGGAGATTGCGGGACACGGCGACTACCGTGGCAGCCCCTTTGCCATGAGCGTTGACGACATGGTCGACGCCGCCCTGGTCGGCTTCGACAGGGGCGAGGTCGTGACATTTCCCTCGTTGCAGGACGGGGGCCTCTGGGACACCTACGAGTCGCAGCGGCTGCGGCTGGCTTCGGATTTCCGCCATGCTCGGCCCGGTGCTCGCTACCTCAGCCCAGGCTGACCCGAGAGCTGCTGGCGCGTCTCGGACGTCTGTCTGCCGCGACGCGCCAGCTCCCCGCCCAACCTGACCGACTGCGACAAGCCGGCCGCACGATTCCTGCTCACCCGCGCCGGCACCTACCAAAGTATCGTCAATATAATAAAACCATACATGTAGCGCATAATGAAGATCAGTATATCGCCTGTATTTGACAGTTATGATTGATCACATCGAACGGACGATCCTGTACTGGTTCGATCAACGAGATGGAGATTGCAACATGAAGATGGTTATCCTTGCCGCCACCGCCGGCTTCCTGCTCAGCCCGAATTTCGCCTCTGCCGAAGAGGTCGACGGCATCGTGCAGTCGGTGAGCCTTCCCGAGCGCACGCTGTCGCTGCAGTCGGGCCAGACCTTCACGTTCGAGAATGCCTCGGCGCTCTATGGCATTGTGCCGGGCCAGCGCATCGGCGTCAGCTTCAGCGGCACCAAGGGCATCGCGGCCTTCGATCCCCATCCGGCCGACCAGGCCGACATCGACGTCGACTGAGATCGCCGAGCGCTGTGGGTCGCCCGGTGCCGCCCGCAGCGCCTCCAATCGCGGATCCGCCGTGAGGGCCGTTCGCTACCCCACGACGCGGCGGATGTCCGGGCGAAGGCGCCGTCCATGCCCACCACCAGCAGGAGGCTCCGATGGATGCCTTGCTCGAAACAATCCTCGAGGCCCATGGCGGCCTCACTCGATGGCAGAGCTTTGCCAGGGTCGATGCCCATCTCATCCAGGGCGGTGCGCTCTGGGGCCTCAAGGGAAAGGCCGGTCTGCTCGACGATACAACGGTGACGGTCGAGCTTCGCACCGGACGGGCGTCGCACCATCCCTTCGGCGATCCCCGGCGACTTTCAGTCTTCGTGCCAGACAGGGTTGCCATCCTCGGTTCGGATGGGGCCCTGATCGAGAGCCTGACCGATCCCCGCGCCTCCTTTGCCGGGCACTCTCTCGAAACGCCCTGGACCGATCCGCAGCTCGCCTATTTCGCCGGCTATGCGATGTGGACGTACCTGAACACGCCCTTCCTGATGGCGAGGCCTGGCGTCGAGGCCTGGGAGATCGAGCCCTGGCGAGAGAAGGGCGAGACATGGCGTCGGTTGCGGGTCCGTTTCCCCGCGGATATCGCCACCCACAGCGCGGAGCAGACACTCCATGTGGGGGAAGACGGCCTTCTGCGACGCCACGACTATGACGTGGCGATCACCGGCGGCACGCCCGGCGCCCACTACATCTCCGACTATATTGACGTGTCCGGCATCAAGTTCCCGACGCGCCGGCGGATCTTTCCCCGGACGCCGGAAGGCCAATCGCTGGCCGAACCGCTGGTGGTGTCGATCGACCTCGACAACATCGTCCTCTCCTGACCAATCCTCTCCGCGCCCCACAGACATGTCATCCAGAGCCCGCGGCGCTTGGCGTCGCGGGCTCGACGCATCTGGCGGCGGTCGCATCGCCACCTGATTGCCACTCTGAGCCCCGGGGTTTCGACACCGCCCGGCCGGGCTGCATGCCCAGGGACGGGGATTCCCAACCGAAGCGGCCGGAACTGCGGGCCAAAGCCCCGGACGCGAACCGGTGACTGCGCCGCCGATGCCGACGGGCAGGAGGCGGTGCGGGGCTTCATGTCGGCGCGGCGACCGGAGCTCGTCTCGAGATGACGTCAGGAGGTGATGATCCTGTCCCTGGATCCGGCCGGTTGACCGACCGCCGTAGCGGAGCTTCCGCCTCCTCGTCATGCAAACGGAACCGCCCGGCAGGCCGGACGGTTCGATGGAGCGCAATTGCTGCAAGCCGGCGCCGCGCCGGCACTTGTTGCGGTCAGGCCGGGTGATAGAGCCGCCGCGCCAGGAGCCGGCTGTCCTTCGCGGGATGGAGCACCTTGGCGATCGCGAGCACCGCCAGGTCGGCCAGCGGCTCGACGACGATGACCAGCAGATAGGCCCCGCCGAATGATGCGATCGAGGCGATGTTGGTGACGGTGACGCCATTTCCGTACAGGGCCCAGAACGCCACCCAGGCGACGATCCCGGCCTGATAGGTCGTCGAAAGGGCGAGCGCCTGCCGGTAGGTGAGGTCGACATAGGCGGTGTCGGGCCTGATCACCCTCGCCGCGATCGCCTGGATGGCGAAGAGCGGCACCAGAAGGGTGGTGACGTTCATGCTGAATTGCGGGAGATCGAACGGCGCGAAGAAGAGGCCCTGCACCAGCAGTCCGAGCGCGAGGCCGAGGCTCGCCGGCGCCGCCCCTAGCAACAGGAACAGCGTCGTTCCCAGGATGAGATGCACCTCGGACACGCCGACGGGATAGTGTGGAAGCACCTCGAAGAAGCAGAACACGAGGGCGGCCGCGAGTCCCGTGCGCATGACGAGGGAGAGCGGGCCGCGCTCCCGTATTGCCTCGAGGGAGAGCTTGATTGCATAGGTGCCGGCGCCGGCTGCCGTGACATAGCCCAGCCAGAGCTTCGATTCCGATACCAGTCCAGGTTCGATGTGCATTTCGGGTTTCTCCGCAGCCGTCAGATCCGGCTGGCTCCAGGGGATGGGAGGGGGGGCAGGGATTGCTCAGCGCTCAAGGGCGTCGAAGGCATCCATCGCGCGCGTCGAATAGACGAGCGCGGCACCGGCATTCAGGCTGATCGCCACGCCGAGCGCCTCGGCGATCTCCTCCTTGGTGGCGCCTTTGTCCGACGCCGCCTTCGAGTGCACCGTGATACAGCCGTCGCAGCGCAAGGTGACCGCGCATGCGAGCGCGATCAGTTCGCGCGTCTTGGCATCGAGATGCCCGGTCTTCTCGCCGGCACCGCCGAGAAGCGCATAGCCGCGCGTCGTATCGGGCGTGATCTTGCCGATGCCGCCGACGCCGGCGAGCACCTGATTGCGATAACCATTCCAGTCCATCATGTGCATCGTCTGTCATCCTTTCGATAATTGGGTCGGCGGGAGTGCCTTCCCTTTGTGGGAGATTGGCTCACGCCGGCGCTGCCCGAGCCGGTGGCGTCAGGCGCCGGGAGGTTTCCGCGGAAAGACCAGTGCGATCAGCGCGAGCGCGACCAGGGCGCCTGTGAATTCCGCGAGGACGAACACCGGTCCGGTCTGTGGCGCCAGCGAGACGGGCCCTGCCGTGACCAGCGCGCCCAGCACGACAGCCGGATTGGCATAGGATGTCGTCGGCGTCGCCAGGATCGCGGCGATCAGCCACGCGCCGACGGCGAACGGGCCCGCCTTCGCGCTGCCGCCACGGCTGCAGCCGAACACGACCAGCATCAGCCCGCCGCTGGCGACAGCCTCGCTGGGAAAGCCGTGCCACCCGACCGGACGCCCCATGCCGAGCGGTGCGCCCCAGAGCTGCGCGGCAAGCAGCCCGCCGGCGAGGCCGCCTGCGACCTGCGCGGCGACATAGACCAACATGCAGCGCAACGACCGCTCGCCGGCGAGCCATTGGAGGACGGTGATCAGCGGATTGAAATGGCCGCCGGACACAGGGCCGAACGCCACGATCAGCCCCACGAGCGCCGCCGCGATCGAAACCGCGGTCACCGGCAGCGCCAGGCCGGGCTCCGGCCAGGCATGCGCGGCGGCGAGCCCGCCGCCGCCCGCCGCCATCATCAGCAGCGCCGTGCCCAGACCCTCGGCCAGCGCACGCCTCTTCAGGTCGGCCGACGGATCGGCCTCGTGGAAGCAGGTCGACGGGGCCATGTCACCCGCCTTGGCCGCTCTCGACCGGGAACCGGGCCTCGACCTCCGCCATCTTCTCCGCCAGCTCGGTCGGCGAGAGAAGTTCCTTGGTGAAGAGGATGTTCGCGAATGCGACGATCCAGCGCTCATAGTAGGGGAGCTTGCCGATCAGCGTCTCGCCAAGCGCCTCGACGCCCTTTCGCTTTTCCTCGGTGTTGATGATCTTCTTGAAGTCGAGCACATCCGCGAGGGCGTGGCAGCGCTTCTCCCAGGGCTCGAGAACATGCTCGACCCTCGCGACCGATCCGGCCTCGAAGCCGCCGATGTCGTTCGGCAGCCGGCTGACGAAATCCTGCGTGGCCATCACGCCGCCTCCCCACCGATGGTGACCGGAATGACGCCGATCATGGCGTCGCGCGTGACGATCGCGGCGAGTTCGTCTGGCGACCAGTCGTCCGTTCCCTCCGGACGCAGCGGCAGCACGAGGTAGCGCACGGCCGCGGTCGAATCGCTGACGCGGATCTCGACATCGTCGGGGAGATGGGTGCCGAACTCGGCGAGAACCTTGCGCGGTTCGCTGACGGCCCGCGCACGGTAGGGCTTCAGCTTGTACCAGTCCGGGGGCAGCCCCAGCACCGGCCGCGGATAGCAGGAGCACAGCGTGCAGACGATCAGATTGTGCACCTCGGAGGTATTCTCGAGCACGATCAGCTGCGTGTCGTCATAAAAGCTGATGCCGAGTTCCTCGCATCCCTTGCGTCCGTCGGCGAGAAGTCGCCGCTTGAAGTCTGGATCGGTCCAGGCGCGCGCCACCACCGCGGCGCCCAGCGCAGGACTACGCGAATCCAGCACCTCGATCTGGTGGCGGATGTCGCCGGCAGAGATGAGCCCCTTGGCGATCAGCAATTCGCGGATCGCCGTCTCCATCACTTCGTAATAGCCGGGGCGGTCGACCTGCTCGATCGCGGCGTGGTCGTGATCGTGATCGTGATGGTCGGTGTGGACGCTGGTCATTGCGCGCGCTCCAGCCAGGTCTCGAAGATCTCGACATGGAGCTCGTCGCCCGGGGCGCCTTCATAGCGCGACCACAGCTCGGTGAGCGGGAAGGCGACGCGGTAGTAGTGAAGGCGGCTGCCGGCGTTTCGCCCATAGCCCTCCGCTTCGTTGTCCACCAGCACCGGCTCGATGATGCGCACGACCGTCCCGACATGGCCACGGAGATAGATCGGCACCCGGTAATGCCCGATCGGCGAGCGATCGCGTACCGAGACCGCCTCGCCCACCTCGAAGGCTGGTCTTTCGCCGAGCGCGGGAAGGATGATCTCGAATGCGCTCGAAGTCGGTTTTGCGCGGTGCGCATCGCCGGCTGCTCCGTCGCCCCTTCCAGGACGATCCTGATCGATATGGTCCGTCACTGCGGCCTCCGTTTGATTCCACGACCGAAGACTGCAGGTCAGACGGCCGGGGCAGCAAGCAGACCCTGTTGCGTCGAAGCAATACCTTGGTGTGTAGGCGCGGATCGGCTTCAGAATGCACATGCAGGTGCACGGCCGCGGCGATGTAATGTTCCGGATTAGTGGAGCAGCCGCCGACTACCAAGGTATTGGCAGGCGATTCCGAAGGCTATCTACCCGACAAGGACGGATTACGGGAGCGTGGCGAGGTGCCGGCTCGCCCGAGGGCGGCCGAGAAGCAGCCCTGTCGCCCCCAAGATGTCTGGAGAAGCCATGAACACACTCTCGCGCCGCCGATTCTGCCTTTGCTGCGTCGCTGCCGGCGGTCTTGCCGCGACCGGCGGCTGGCTCTCGCCGCCCGAGGCCTTTGCCGAGGCGCGCAACATCGTCGACGGCTTCAGGGACGATGCGGCGCGGGCGCGCATCACCGTCCACAGACTGAGGCGCGGTATCAGCGTCCTCGAGGGATCCGGCGGCAACATCGTCGTCTCGACCGGACGGGACGGCAAGGTGTTCGTGGATGCCGGCATCACAGGGACGAAGCGGCAGATCATCAAGGCAGCCGATTCCCTGAGCCGCGACCCGATCACCACGCTGATCAACACGCATTGGCACTTCGATCACTCCGACGGCAACGAGTGGATCGGCGCCGAAGGCGCCTCGATCGTGGCGCACGCCAACACGCAGAAGCATTTGCTGTCGGTCCAGCGCGTCGAGGACTGGGACTTCACTTTCCCGTCGTCGCCGCTCGCGGCGATCCCGACCGTGGTCTTCTCGGACAGCCGCGAACTCCGGCTGAACGACCAGGATATCATCCTGCGCCACTATGGGCCGGCTCATACAGACAGCGACATCTCGGTGACCTTCGCCGGCGCCGATATCCTCCACTGCGGCGATACGTTTTGGAACGGGCTCTATCCGTTCATCGACTATTCGACGGGAGGCAGCATCGACGGCATGATCGCAGCCGCCACCGCCAATGTGACCGCCTCCGGCAAGTCGACCATCGTCGTTCCGGGCCATGGCAACCCTGTCGCCAGCAGGAGCGACCTGATCGCCTACCGCGACATGCTCGTGGGCATCAGGGAGAACGTCGCAAAGCTGAAGCGCCAGGGGCTCGCCGTCGATGAGGCCATCGCCGCTCGTCCGACACAGGCCTATGACGTAAAATGGGGAAAGGCAGTCATCTCCCCGGCGTTCTTCACACGTCTCGTCTACGAAGGACTTTAGCCAGGCCGCCGGCGCAAGGCATGGCCAAGAACCTGAAGCGGTGCGGGCTGCCGTTGGCGCCGGCGCTCGTTCAGCCCGTTTCTACTGATGGATCAGGCGAGCTACTGGCCGGTCGTTGACGGGCCTCGCCGCGGCAGTTGCACTGCTGCGGATCCGCCCCAACTTAACCTGTACGAGTTCGGCCCCTTGCTGCCTCGGCCGGCAGCAAGGGGGCTTGCCGGCCGGGACTTTGCTGTCGCGGACGGGTCTGCAACGCTAGCGCTGACTTAGCCGTTGGTGAAGCTGACGAAGCTGCCGTCGTGGGACCGGAAAGTCGCAGATTCTCGTGCACGAACGAGCACCGCGCCAGGCCGTCCCAATCCGCTTCCAAGCCGAGGCGGACTGCGGCTGGCGGACCCACACACGGTCTTCGAGAGATCCCAGCGTCCAAAGGACGCCGCCATTTCTCTCTGTGTTATCAGAGCATTACGCCTAGGCTGCGGCGTCTAGAGTGGCGGAGGGAGCGGGATTCGAACCCGCGATACGGTTTCCCGTATACACACTTTCCAGGCGTGCGCCTTCAACCACTCGGCCACCCCTCCGTCGCGGGCCTCATGGGCCGCAGTCCGAGCGCGCGAGCGCGGCCTTGCGGCAGGGGCGGCTGCGCCGGCCCGTCGGACGTGCCGTGCGGTATCACGAAGCGCTGCGCCGGCGCAAGGGTGGGCGCAAGGGTTGCCACAGGGCTCGGCGAACGGACCGGCGGCAGCGGCCTCTGCCAAAGCCTTTCCGGGCTTTCTGGAAGCGCTCCCGCTGGATCCCGGCCGCCCGGCTCCGCCTCCCCACGAAACGCCATCACCGCCCCAATCACCATGAAGGTTCGGATTGCGCCCAGGCCAAGGGCGATGGCCGCAATGCGGTCATGACCGGGTCGCCCTGCGCGACCGACCGCGGCGGTCCGGAATTCCATGCGCCCCATCGACAGTGCGCGCCGGCGACGAGCGTCTCTCAGGCCTGCAGCGCGTCGCTGATGGCTTTCGCGGTGCGGACGACCGCGGCGCGGATCGTGTCCATGCGGGCCTCGCTGGCACCGGCAAGGAACGGGACGCTGAGCGCGGCGAGGATGGCGCCGTCGCGGGCGAGCACGGGCGCGGCGAAGGCCTGGATGCTGGGGCCGGTCTCGCCGCGGTCATAGGCCCAGCCGAGCTTGCGGATGCGCGCGAGCTCGGCCTTCAGTTTCTGCGGATCGGTGATCGTCTTGTCGGTATAGGCCGGCAAGGGCTGGCGCAGCCAGGCGGCGATATAGTCGTCGCCCTGATGGGCGAGCATGACCTTGCCCGAGGCGCCGGAATGCAGCGTCATGCGCTGTCCGGCGCTGACGGTGAGCGCATAGTCGCGCCGCCCTTGCGCGGCGGCGAGCACGAGCAGCTCGTCATGGTCGATGACGTTCAGCTTGACGCCCTCGCCGAGCTCGCTCGCCAGGCGGTCGAGATGCGGCTGGCAGATGGGCACGAGATTGGCGCGGCCGAAGCGGGCCGTGGTGTGGGCGGCGAGGGTCAGCAGCCGCTCGCCGAGATGATAGGTGCCGTCGTCGCCGCGCCGCACCACGTCATGCGCCTGCAGCGTGTTGAGCACGCGGTAGATCGTCGTGCGCGGAATGGCGAGGATTTCCGTCAGGTCGCGGATGGTGAGGCCGGCGGCGTGACGCTCCAGTTCGCCGAGAATGTCCATCATCCGGTCGATGACCGGGATCGTGTGCTTGTTCTCGCGCGCCTCCGCCTTGGCATCCATTCCGGCTTCCATCGCCCGACGCCTCTCGTCCCGCTGGCCGGCCGCCGATCGTCGGCTCCGTCCAGCCGATCCCCTATCATGCAAATATGAACTGTCCAAGTTCACATCTGGACGCATGCGATGGAGCCCGCAGGGGGAAAGCCGCCAACTCTTCCCTGCAGCCGGACGCAGGTCGAGATTGCCCGAGCCGCGGCCCGCCGGCAATTGACAAGCGCCATGCCCGGGACGCATAGTTATCATTAGAATAGAGTAAGTTCAAATATGAACTCAGCGGAGCGGCGCGCCCGAGGCTCGATCGGCCTTCGGGATGCGAACCGTTCCCATGGACATGGAGGAGACGGCCTTGCAGGATCCGGCTGACATCAAGGACATCGCGCGTCCCCCGCGCGCGCTGTGCGACGCGCTGGCGAAGATCGGCACGGCGACTTTGTCGAGCGAACTGGCACAGAAGCTCGGCATCCGCGACGCCCAGATCCGCGGACCGCGCCCCCTGAAGAAGGGCCGCAGCGTCGCCGGCCCGGCGCTGACGCTGCAATGCATGCCGAAGCGGGAGGACCTCTATGGCGCCGCCGAATATGAGGATCCGGAGAAGCAGCTGCACCGGCATGTGATGTATCCGGCGCAGGAAGGCGACATGATCGTCGTCGATGCGCGGGGCGACATGGGCTCGGGCATCTTCGGCGAGATGATGCTGACCTTCTTCGCCGGCCGCGGCGGTGCCGGCGTCGTCATCGACGGCTGCATCCGCGATTCCTCGGAAGCCGAGAAGATCGATCTCGGCATCTGGGTGAAGGGCGTGACGCCCAACTATCACGCGCAGACCAACATCATCCCCTTCGCCGTCAATGTGCCGGTCGCCTGCGGCGGCTGCCTCGTGATGCCGGGCGACATCATCGTCGCCGACGATGACGGCGTCGTGCTGGTGCCGGTGGCGCTGGCCGAGCAGCTCGTCGAGCATGCCGGCTCGCATGTCGAATGGGAGGAATTCGCCCGCATCCGCCTCTCGGAAGGCGGCGATCTCCGCCGCTATTATCCGCTGAGCCCGGAAGCGGAGGCCGAATACCAGGCCTGGAAGGCCGCGCGCGGCCGCTGAGCGCCTTTTCAATCGCCCAACAAACAAGGCCCCGGAACGCGCGTTCCGGGGCCTTTCTTTCATCCCAAGCCGTCGCTTAGCCGGCTTTCTTCTTCATCCGCGCGATGGCTTCGAGCTGCATGCAGTCGGGCATCAATTGCATGATCTCGATGCGGTTGCCGTCCGGATCCTCGACCCAGCACTGCCAGTTGCGGTCGGCGGCCATCTTCTTCTGGACGATCAGCGGCACGCCGACCTTGTCCAGATCGGCGATCACCGCGTCGATATCGTCGACCGACAGGCAGACATGGTTGATGGCGACGTCGTTCCAGCCGGGGGCGCGGTCGCCCTCCCCCTCGGGGAACAGCTCCAGATACTGGTCGTCGGTGATGCGGAGATAGACGAGCCAGACATCGCCGCTGCCGTCCGGCTTGTCGAGGCGCATCATCTCCTCGAAGCCGAGCTTGTTCACGTAGAAATCGAGCGAGCGATCGAGGTCCTTCACCTTGAGCGCCACATGGGCGATCGACGTAAAGCCGTGCATGGCGTGTTCCAGTTCTCGTTGGTTGCCGGTCAGGACAGCGACAGGACGTGCGGCTTGCCGCCGGCAAGGACGGCGCGCTCGGCCTCGTACTGGATGCAGTTCGGCGCCATCTCCATGATCTCGATCTGGTTGCCGTCCGGATCGGCGATCCACATGCCGCGATTGCCGTCGATGCCGCGGCCAGGATTCCGCGGGCGCATGAGCTGAATGCCGGCTTCGGCGAGCTTCGCCTCGGCGACGTCGATATCCTCGACCGTCAGGCAGAGATGCATGAGGCCGGTCTTCTCGGGCGGCGAGACCGGGCCGTCGCCGCCGGGGAAGAGCTCGACATAGAGATCGTCGGAGACGCGGTGATAGACGATCCAGGGCCTCCCCTCCTTGTTGAGGAGGCGCAGCACCTCGGGAAAGCCGATCGCATTGTAGAAGGCGACCGAGCGATCGAGATCGTTGACGCGCAGGGCGACATGCCCGAGCGACTTGAAGATGGACATGGCGGTGTTCCGTCGGGCGTGGGGGGCGAAGTTCGGGCTGCGGCGCCGCCCGAGGGACGGCGCCGCATGATGGCGGTGCGCGGAAGGCGCGATCAGTTGAAGATCGCGTCGTATTCCGACTTCAGCATCTTGATCGCGTCGTCGGTCGTCATGTTCTGGTCGCCCTGCAGCGTGAACATCGTGTTCCAGACCGAATTGATCCAGTCGCCGTCAGCGATGTAGAATGGGTTCTGCACGCTGAAATCGGGCTTCTTGAGATCGTCGAGCACCAGCGTGTTGCAGGCGTCGAGCTTGTCGGTCGGGACGTCGAGACGCACGGGGCTCGAGCCCTTGTAGAACGCGAACTCGGCATTGATCTTGGGATCGACCGCCACCGCGGCGAACTCTTCCTCCGCCTTGGCCGTCGCCTCGTCGACGCCGCCCAGGAGGCCGAACGAGTCGACCGTCACCGACACCGCCTTGGTGCCGGGGATGTTGATGCAGCCGAAATCGGTCCCGGCGACCTTGTTGTTGCCGCGCCACTGGCCCTTCATCCAGTCACCATGGATCTGCATCAGCGCCTTGCCGGCGATCACGGTGTTGGTGGTGTCGTTCCAGGAGCGGTTGACCCAGCCGGGATCGGCCTGCTTGGTGATCCGGCGGAAGGTCTCGATCGTTTCGCGGACGCCCGGATCGTCGAACACGGTCTTGTCCGGCGTGCCGGCATAGAAGCGGTTATAGACGTCGGGTCCGGCGACGGCGGCGAGCAGCGCGTGGAAGGTGTAGCCCGCCTGGAAGGTGTTGCCGCCGATGGCGATGAAGGTGAAGCCCGCGTCCTCGACCTTCTTCTCGTCGGCCCACATGTCCTCGAGCGAGGTCCACTTGGTCGGATCGACGCCGGCCTTCTTGGCGACTTCCTCGCTGAAATAGACCATGCCGTCGAGATGCACGGCGATCGGGATCTTCAGCACCTTGCCGTCGATGGTGATCGCCTTCAGCACCGTCTCCGGGAAGGCCTGCGTCGCGCCGATCTTGTCGAAGAGCGGCTTGACGTCGAAGGCCTGGCCCTTGGCGTCGAGATCCTTGAAGAAGCCGGCATCGGCCGCGATGAACAGGTTCGGCGGCGTTCCGGCGACAAACAGGCTGACGAGCGGGCTCTCGCCGGCGGTCTCGTGCGGCACGGAAGCCGCCGTGACCTTGTTGCCGGTATCGGCCTGATACTTGTCGAGGATCGTGTTGAGAGCCTTCATCTCGCTCTCATTCGACCAGGTATGGAACAGCGTCAGATCGGTCGCGTGAGCGGCGCCGAGCGACACGGTCAGCGCGGCGGCGGCCGCGAAGCCGGTCAAAAGACGGGCCTTGAGACCTGCCTTCCTTGGACGAAACATTGTCTCTCCTCCTCCGGTGGTGGTTGGCGGTTTCTTGTCTTTCTTCACATTCGCAGCCCGCTTCGGGCGTCGAATACCGAGAGCTTCTCCCCTGGGAAGCTGGCGTTCATGGCCTCGCCGATGCGCAAGGAGGGCATGAGCGAGGGTTCGATGCGGATGGCGACGAGCTGGTCTCCGGCCTCGAGAAAGGCGGTCGCGTCGCTGCCCGTGCGCTCGCTGTAGCGGACGGGCAGCGAGAGCCGCACGGCGTCGTCCTCGCGCACCGCGCCGTCGACCGCGAAATGCTCGGGCCGAAGACCGATCACCACCGGCGCGCCGGCCTCCGGCCGGCGGCCGAACGCATGCCGCGTCAGGTCGATGGCGATGCCGGTCGGCGCGTGGCGGGCGAGGACGCGGTCGCCTTCCAGGGCGAGCGTCGCGTCGAAGGTATTGATCGCCGGCGAGCCGATGAAGCGGGCGACGAAGAGATTGGCGGGGCGCTCGTAGATCTCGTCGGGCGTGCCGATCTGCTGGATCACGCCCTGGTCCATGACGGCGATGCGCGTCGCCATGGTCATGGCCTCGATCTGGTCATGCGTCACATAGACGATGGTCTGGTGCAGCGCCTGGTGCAGCTTCTTGATCTCGAGCCGCATCTCGGTGCGGAGCTTGGCGTCGAGATTGGAGAGCGGCTCGTCGAAGAGCAGCACCCCGGCATGCTTGACGAGCGCGCGGCCGATCGCGACGCGCTGGCGCTGGCCGCCGGAAAGCTGGCTCGGCTTGCGGCTCATCATGCGCTCGAGCTGCAGCAATTGCGCCGCCCAGGCGACGCGGCGGTCGATCTCGGCGCGGTCGAGCTTCTGCGCCGCGAGGCCGAAGCGCAGATTGCCCTCGACCGTCTTGGTCGGATAGAGCGCGTAGGACTGGAACACCATCGCGAGGCCGCGCTGGCTCGGATCGAGCTCCGTCACGTCGCGGTCGCCGATGGTGATGCGGCCGCCGGTGACGTCGAGCAGGCCGGCGAGCAGGTTGAGCAGCGTGGTCTTGCCGCAGCCCGACGGGCCGAGCAGCACGAGGAACTCGCCATCCGAGACCGTGAGGTTCAGATCCTCCAGCACGCTCAGCGTGCCGAAGCGCTTGACGATGTGCTCGAAACGGACGTCTGGCATCGTCTATCCCTTGATTGCGCCCGAGGTGATGCCCTGGACGAAGAAGCGGCCGAGAGCGAAGTAGACGACGAGCGGGGGGACCGCCGTGAGCAGCGCGGCGGCCATGTTGACGTTGTAGATCGCCTCGCCGCGCGAGGTGATCACCGAATTGGCGAGGATGACGGTCATCGGCTTGGCCGAAATGCCGCCGAAGGTGAGGCCGACGAGATAGTCGTTCCACACCGTCGTGATCATCAGGATCAGGACGACGACCATGATATTGCCGGACATCGGCAGGACGATCTCGCGGAAGATCCGCCAGAAGCTGCCTGAATCCATGATCGCGGCATTGATCAGCTCGCGCGGGATGTCCTTGTAGAAATTGCGGAAGATGAGCGTCAGCAGC
>Ga0209933_1001105_pt1 | contig 30904 bp, 20 predicted proteins | sample ThiBiot_300_biof_FD_183944 | JGI IMG/M metagenome (GOLD analysis project Ga0209933, IMG submission 183944) | Wastewater bioreactor microbial communities from Cape Town, South Africa - Thiocy_cont_300_biof (SPAdes) | ecosystem: Engineered > Bioremediation > Thiocyanate > Unclassified | place...
ACCGTCGAGCAGCAGATCATGCCCGGCGCCAACCACTTCTTCGAAGGCCAGGTCGAGCCGCTGATCGATATCTGCGGCAACTATGTCGACAAGCGGCTGAAGGCGATCACCGAAGCCGCGTGATCGCTCGCGAGGCGCTTGCGCTCGATCAAGGCCGCGCCGGCGCCACACGCCAGGATGGTGCCTCCTCAAGGAGGCACCCATGGCAATTCCATCCGAATATGCCCGTTTCGGTTACTGGTGGGCACTGGCGGCGCTGGTGTTCAGCCTCGCCTATGGCGTGCCGCAGATCCTGCAGGTCGCCGGCGTTCTCGCCTTCCCCCTCGACGAAATCCTGATCTTCGCGCCCTCGCTGGCGCTCGCGCCGAGCTTCGTGCTGGCGATGGCCGGCCTGCATGCGACGCGCGTGCCCGCCGGCGATCCGCGTACGCTCGGCGCGCTCGGCCTCGCCATCATGTATGCGACCCTCGTCAGCAGCGTCTATGCGATCCAGCTTTCCGCCGTGATCCCGGGCAAGCTCGCCGGCGACAGCCTGATCGCGACGCTCTTTTCCTGCTGCGGCCAAGGCCAGCCGCTCACCGCCATCGACCTCACCGGCTACACGCTGATGAGCCTTGCTACGCTCGCCGCCGCGCCGGCGATCAGGGAGCGCCCGACCCGTCTCGCCATGATCGCCAATGGCCTGATCGCGCCATTCCTGATCCTCCAGACCGCCTGGCCGGGACTGATCTGGATCGGCGCGCTGTGGCTCGTGACCTTCCCGCTCGCGATGGGGCTTCTCGCCCGCGACCAGCGCCGGCTGGCGTCGGGCTAGACGTCTTCGGCGGCGTCGTCCCGCGCGATGCCGTTGACGGCGGCGGCGAGCGCCGCGGCCTGCGCGGCGGCGCGGCGGGTCTTGCGCGCCTTCATATAGGCGACGATGTCGCGCCAGTTCTGGAAGACCGGCAGCTTGCGCGGCGGCGCCCGGCGCTCGAGCGCGAGGCCGACTTCGGCGATCTCGTCATCGTCGTCGAGCCGGCGGATGATGAGATCGACCGGGCCGGCGGCGACGCGGTCGCCCTCCTCCAGATCGCCACCGAGATTGCGCCGCATCATGGCCGCGACGGTTTCGCCACCCTCGGCCTCGCCCGTCTCGAAGCCATAGGCCTCGGCGAGGTCGGCGAAGCGGATGTCGGGATCGATCGTGAAATCGCCAAACAGCACGGCCGTGTCGCCGCCACCCGAGGGCCTGGCGAAGAGCTGGTCGAGCAAGCGGATATGCTCGGTCGCGGCGACGATATAGACCTGATCGCCCGGCTGCAGCGGGCCGGCCGCCTCGAAGCGCAGCGAGCGCCCATCGCGCAGGATGAGAGCCGGGCGCGCCCAGCGCGGGATGCGGCGGCCGCGGGCGACGGCGCTGTCCGGTGCGACGCGATAGGTCACCACCTCATGGTCGCCGCGCCCGGGCAATTCGAGATCGATACGCTCGACACGGCCATAGCGGGCGGGGACCACCAGCCCGAGGAACCGCGCCACCGGCGCGATCGTCCAGCCCTGCAGCACCAGCGAGCAGAGAACGACGATGAAGGCGACGTTGAACATCGCCTGGCCATGCGCGACGCCGCCCACCATGGGCAGGATCGCCAGCAGGATCGACACGGCGCCGCGGAGGCCGACCCAGGCCATGAACGCGGTCTCGTTGCGCGAGAAGCCGAACGGGATCAGCGACAGCCAGACGGCGGCGGGCCGCGCGATGAAGATCAACACCGCGGCGACCGCAATCGCCGGCAGCAGCAGCTGGCCGAACTCGTGCGGCGTCGCTAGGAGGCCGAGCGTCAGGAACATCGCGATCTGCGCCAGCCAGCTCATGCCCTGCAGCACGCGGCGCACGGCGAGCACCTGGCGCATGCGCATATTGCCCGCGACGAGGCCGGCGACATAGACGGCGAGGAAGCCGCTGGCCTGCGCCATGCCGGTGGCCGCGAACAGGGCGAGCACCAGCGCGATCAGCAGGATCGGGTAGAGCGCCGCTTCGAGTTCGACGCGGTTGACGATGCGCACGATGACATAGCCGCCGATTAGGCCCGTCACCGTTCCGAGGCCGATCTGCAGGAAGAACGAGCGCAGCAGGTTCAGCACCGCCTCGCCCTCGCCCGCCGCCGCCGTGGCGAGGCCAACCAGCGCCATGGTGAGGAAGATGGCCATCGGGTCGTTCGAACCCGATTCGACCTCGAGCGAGGAGCGGACGCGGTCGCGCAGCGTGATGCCGCCGACCCGCAGCAAAAAGAAGACCGCCGCGGCGTCCGTGGAAGCGACGATCGAGCCGAGCAGAAGCGCCGAGATCCAGCCCCAGCCGAAGACGAGATGGGCCGCCGCGCCGACGATGACCGCCGTGATGATCACGCCCACGGTTGCCAGCGTCAGCGCCGGCAGCGCCGCGACCCGGAACGAGGACAGCCGCGTCTCGAATCCGCTTTCGAAAAGGATGACGGCGAGCGCGATCGAGCCGATGAAATAGGCAACCCGCGCATCGTCGAAGCGGATGCCGAGCCCGTCCTCGCCCGCGACGAGGCCGAGCAGCAGGAAGACGAGCAGTAGCGGCGCGCCGAAGCGCGTCGAGAAGATCGAGGTGAAGACCGCGACGCCGACGAGCAGCGATCCGATCAGGATGGCGAGGTATGTGGTCTCGATCATGTCGGGCGGCGGCCCCGCTCTCCTCGCATCTCTCGTGGGTCGACCGGCCGAATCCTGGACATGCCATGACCCACCGAAGCATCAGGTGAAGAATAGGCCGGCAGACGTTGAAAATGTGGCCGAACCGGGTGGTTCGATCACAAGCGCAACCTCTGAAGCGGCCGGTGTCAAGGCCGAGCGAGGATTCCGCCGGTCATGGGATGGGGGCAGCCGGTCGTCTCGGGAAAACTGATCGGCAGTCCGGCGACATGACGTGCCGCGAGATAGGCGAAGGCCTGCGCCTCGATGAAGTCGACCGACCAGCCATGCGCGTCCGCCGTCGAGACGGCGACGCCGCTCATCGCCGCGAGGTTGTGGAGGATCGCCGGATTGTGCGCCCCGCCACCGCACACCACGATCGCATCGGCGCCGCCGGCGAGGCGGATCGCGCGGACGATCGCCTCCGCGGTGAAGGCGGCGAGCGTCGCCGCCGCGTCTTCCGTCGAGAGCCGGGCCACAGGTGCGCGCGAGAAGGCGTCGCGATCGAGCGATTTCGGCGGCGGCAGGTCGAACCAGGGATGGGCGATCAGTTCGGCGAGCGTCTGCGCCTGCACCGTGCCCGCGAGCGACAGGCGGCCGTCGCGATCCATCGCCGCACCGGTGCGCTCGCGCACGAGATCGTCGATGAGCGCATTGCCGGGGCCGGTGTCGAAGGCGACGAGCGAACCGTCGGCGGCGACCCGCGTGACATTGGCGACGCCGCCGATATTCACCACCGCGACATCGCCCGCGAGCCCTGCCGAACGGACCAGCGCGCGATGGAAGATCGGCACCAGCGGCGCGCCCTGCCCGCCGGCCGCGACGTCGGCGGCGCGGAAATCGTAGACGACGGGAATACCGAGCCGCCGGGCCAGCCCCACGCCGTCGCCGATCTGCACGGTCAGCCGTCGGTCGGGCGCGTGAAACACCGTCTGGCCGTGGAAACCGACAAGGGTCACCCGGCCGGCATCGACGTCGGCTCGCGCCAGCAGGCTCTCGACCGTCTCGACATGCGCATCGGTGACGATCCGCTCCGCCTCGGCGAGCACACCCGGCCGCGCGTCGCGGTCATCGAGCGTCGTCGCCTGGGCCAGCGCCGCGCGCAGCACCGCCCGCTCCGCCTCGCTATAGGGCCGGAACGCCGTCGGGCCGAAGGCCTCGACCTCGTCCGCGTCGGTCGCGATCAGCGCGGCGTCGATGCCATCCATCGACGTTCCGCTCATAAGGCCGAGGGCGACGATCCTGCGCATGATTCGGGTCTTTGTCCTTTGGCGTCGCGTCCTCTTTCGCGGGGGCGGGACGCCGCGTCAATCTTTGAGGTGACAAAGCGGAACGGCTCGGCTATAGGCACGCTCATGAACATCTCTGCCCGCGCCTTCTTCTTCGGCTGGTACTTTAGCTATTCGTCCCCGGCGGCGAAGGCAGGAGCGCGCGCGAACTAACAAAGCGAAGCACCCGACCCGAAGCCGCCACACCGAGTTGGCGGCTTTTTTGTTTGCCGCCGGCCGGGAAACTCCAAGGAGCCCGAACCGTGCCCGACACCACCGACGACCTCCGCATCCGCGAGATCAAGGAACTCTCGCGTCCCGCCGAGGTCATGGCCGAATTCCCCCGCACCGATGCCGCGAGCCGGACCGTATCGGGTGCCCGCCGCGCGCTGCATGCCATCCTGCATGGCAGCGACGATCGCCTCGCCGTCGTGATCGGCCCCTGCTCGATCCACGACCCCGCCGCGGCGATCGACTATGCGAAGCGCCTCCTTCCCGTCCGCGAGCGGCTGAAGGGCGAGCTCGAGATCATCATGCGCGTCTATTTCGAGAAGCCGCGCACGACGGTGGGCTGGAAGGGCCTCATCAACGATCCCGATCTCGACGGCAGCTTCCACATCGACAAGGGCCTGCGCCTCGCCCGCAATCTTCTGCTCCAGATCAACGATCTCGGCCTGCCGGCGGGCAGCGAGTTCCTCGACATGACGACGCCGCAATATTTCGCCGATCTCGTCGGCTGGGGCGCCATCGGCGCGCGGACGACCGAGAGCCAGGTTCACCGCGAACTCGCCTCGGGCCTCTCCTGCCCGGTCGGCTTCAAGAACGGCACCGACGGGAATGTCCGCATCGCGGTCGACGCCGTGCTCTCCGCCTCGCAGCCGCATCATTTCCTGGCCGTGACCAAGGATGGCCGCTCGGCGATCGCGGCGACGACGGGCAATGACGACTGCCACATCATCCTTCGCGGCGGCAAGCAGCCCAATTACGACGCTGCCAGCGTCGAGGCGGCGGCGGCCGAACTCGTCAAGGCCAAGCTGGCGCCGGCGATCATGATCGATGCCAGCCACGCCAACAGCCTCAAGAAGCCGGAAAACCAGCCGAAGGTCGTCGACGAGATCGCCGCGCAGGTCGCGGCGGGCGACACGCGCATCATGGGCGTGATGATCGAGAGCAATCTTGTCGCCGGCCGGCAGGACCTCGTTCCCGGCAAGCCGCTCGTCTATGGCCAGAGCATCACCGACGGCTGCATCGACTGGGCGTCGTCGGAAACGGTACTGGAGCGCCTCGCCGAAGCCGTCCGCCAGCGCCGCGCGGCGGAGCCGATCGCCCTCGCCGGCTGAACCCTTCGCGCCCGCAAGCCGCCGCTGATGATCTTTTCGGCGGCGGCTGCTAAAGCGAGCCGCGACACTCGTCTTCTCACGTTCCGGGATCCTCGATGACCGCGTTCAAGTCCGATTTCCTCAACGTCCTCTCCGAGCGCGGGCTCATCCACCAGATCTCCGATCCGGAAGGCCTCGATGCCGCCGCAGTCGCCGGTCCGATCACCGCCTATGTCGGCTATGACGCCACTGCGACGAGCCTCCATATCGGCAACCTGATCTCGGCCACGATGCTCTACTGGCTGCAGGAGACCGGCCACCGGCCGATCGCGCTGATGGGCGGCGGCACCTCGATGGTTGGCGATCCGTCGTTCCGCGACGACCAGCGCAAGCTGCTCACCGTGGAGGAGATCGAGCGCAACATCGCCGGCATCAAGCAGATCTTCGCCAAGATCCTGCGCTTCGGCGATGCGCCGGGCGATGCGATCATGGTCAACAATGCCGACTGGCTGCTGAAGCTCAACTATGTCGAGTTCCTGCGCGATGTCGGCCGGCACTTCTCCGTCAACCGGATGCTGTCCTTCGATTCGGTGAAGCTCAGGCTCGACCGTGAGCAGTCGCTGTCCTTCCTCGAATTCAACTACATGATCATGCAGGGCTACGACTTCGTCGAGCTCAACCGCCGCTATGGCTGCGTGCTGCAGATGGGCGGCTCCGACCAGTGGGGCAACATCATCAACGGCGTCGATCTCGCGCACCGGATGGACCGACCGCAGCTCTATGCGCTGACGACGCCGCTGCTCACCACCTCTTCGGGCGCCAAGATGGGCAAGACGGCCAAGGGCGCCGTCTGGCTCAATGCCGATCTCTTCAGCGCCTATGACTTCTGGCAGTATTTCCGCAACACCGAGGACGCCGATGTCGGCCGCTTCCTGAAGATCTTCACGCGCCTGCCGCTTTCCGAGATCGCGAAGCTCGCGGCGCTGGGCGGATCCGAGATCAACGAGGCCAAGAAGATCCTCGCCACCGAGGCGACCGCCGTCGTCCATGGCCGCGAAGCCGCCGAGGCCGCCGCCGAGACGGCGCGGCAGACCTTCGAGCAGGGTGCGCTCGCCGAGTCGCTGCCGACCGTCGAGGTGCCGGCCGCCGAGTTCGAGGCCGGGATCGGGGCGCTGGCGCTCTTCGTCCGCGCAGGCCTCGTCGCCTCGAACGGCGAGGCGCGCCGCCAGATCAAGGGCGGCGGTCTGCGCGTCAACGACGTCGCGCTCGAGGACGAGAAGGCGATGGTCGGCCCCGCCGCGCTGACGCCGGAAGGCGTGGTGAAGCTCTCGCTCGGCCGCAAGAAGCACATCCTCGTCCGCCCGACTTGACGGACGCCGGGACGGGTTCGGCTCGGCCTTCCGAGCCTGATCAGTTGATCGGGAACTCGAAGATCTTGCGGAAGATGCCGGGCGTGATCATCGAGAGCGGGTTCACGGTCAGGCTTGGGCTGGCGATCGGGCCTTCGACCTTGAAGGTGACGCCGAACAGCCCGCCCTGGCTGCCGCCGCCGAGCGCGAGGCCGAGCAGCGGCACGCGCCCGAACAGGTTGTTCACGGCATAGGCCGGCAGATAGGTGCCTGCGATCTGCACCACCTGGCGGCCGAGATCGATCGTGCCGTTTAGCGTCGCGCCGACGGTCGCCCCGCGCAGCACGCCGTCATTGATGACGATCACCGAGCCGCGCTTCGTGTAATCGATGCGCGCCCGGTCGAAAGGCACATGGTCCGGGTTGAGACCGCTCGGCTGGGCGTTCTCGCCCGTGCCGGTGCTGGCCGAGACGAGCTTACGCATCGAGGCCTCATCGACGATCGCGAACTGAGCGATGTCGAAGACGCCGTTCATCGCCCCCCGCGCGCCGCTCCGCGTCCCGGTCAGCCGCAACTGGCCGCCGCTGATGCGCCGGTAGAGGTCGACGAAGGCGATCGTGTTGCCGGCATCGGCCGATTGCAGGTCGAGCGAGGCGCCGCCCGAACCCGCATCGGTATAGGTCATTGTGATGGGGCCGCCCGGCAGCGAGCCCTTCAGCGTCGCGCGGTCGACGGTGCCGCCGCTCGTCTCGATCACCAGCGCCGCCTTGCCGAGCGTCGCCTTTCCGAAGCCGGCGATCTGGTCGATGCGGGCGTCGATCGACAGGTCCGGCGCGGCATCGTTCGGCGTCGCGCCGCCTTGCTTGAAGCTGGCGATGAGGCCGCGGGCATCGAAGGACGCGCCACGCACGACGATGCCGTAGCCGCCGCCCTTGCGGGTCAGCGATACCGCCACGTCGTCGCCCTTGCGCAGCGCGACATGGTCGATCTCGGCCGAGACGACGCCATATTTCGCATCGAGCACGGCCTTGCCGCGGAAGCCGAAGCCGTCGCCGGTCGCGACCATGTTGTCGACGAGATAGCCACCCTGATCGCGCGGCAGGAGGTCGAACTCCAGCCTCGCCGGAACGCCGACGCCCTTCGACCAGCCGAGCGGCTGCAGCACGAGCCGCGCCTGCTTCAGGTCGAACACATAGTGCTGCCCCTTGCGGCCATCGGCGAGGTCGGTGATCGAGGCGCCGAGCGTGCCGCCGATGACATTGTCGAGGCCGATGCCGAGCCGCTTGCGGGCCGCCGCGTCGAGGATGAGCTGGACGCTCCTGCGCGCCTCGTCACTGCTGCCGTCGCCGTCCTGGTCGCCGATCGGCTGCGTCAGGTCGATGGTGGCCGGGACTCCGTTGATCGTCGCCTTGCCGGCGATGGAGAAGGCCTGCGGCGTCGCGACCATCGTGAAGGCGCCGGCGGCGACCTTCCGCCCTTCGATCGGCGCGGCGCTCGCGAAGCCGGTCGTGTCGAGGGTCGCCCGCCATTGGATGTCGCTGGGCAGCAGGCCCGGCTTCAACGGCATGCTGATCGAGAGGCTGCCCTTGCCGTTGCCGGAGAGGTCGGCCGGATCGAGCCCATTGCGCGACAGGGCCCGCATCGGCTCGGAATTCGCGATGCCTGCGATCGCCCCGACATCGCCCTCGAACTCAGCCTCGATCCGGCTCTCGGCATTCGGCTGCGCGGTATTGGGAACCGCGAAGATGCCGTTGGTGATGGCGACCGTCTTGCCGTTCGGCGCGGTGATCGAGCCGCGGTCGATGTCGATGCCGAAGGTCGAGCCGGCGACGACGGCATTGCCGCTGACGCCGGTGATCGGCGGGATCGTGCCGACGGTGGTGAAGGTCACGTCCTCGAGCCGCGCGTCGAGGCGCATATAGTCCTCGGGCATGGTGACGCGCTCGCCGGTGAAGAGCACGCCGCCCGGCACGGCCGATTCGAACCGCGCCGCCGAGATGTGGCCGCCGCTGACATGCTCCATGACCCATTTGCGCGCGGGACCGGCGAGGGTCGGTGGCCAGATCTGCTTCAGCGCCGAGATCGACATCGGCGTGAACGAGGCCGAAATGGCGAGCGACGGCGTCGGCCCCTCGAGCCCGATCGTGCCGGCGGCCGCGACCGAGGCGACCGGCGTCGTGATATCGAAATCGGTGATGTCGATGCGCTTGCCGGGGAAGTCCGCCTTGCCGACCAGCGCGATGCGGTCGGCGACAATCGGCGGCGAGTTCGAATCGCCAGCGAGATAGGCACCGCGCGATTCGAAATCGAAGCTGTAGCGGCCGTCCGAATCCTCGCCGAGCGGCCTGATCTCGCCGGTGAGGATGGCGTGGGTCGGGCCGAACTGGAACTGCGACGGTTCGAGCACGAGGGTGCGCTTCGCCACGTCCCAATGGACACGGATCGTCGCCTCGTCGAGCAACACGGTGTCCTTGCCGAACCCGGAGACGAACTGGCCGGCGCCGAGATCGAAGCGCAGTTGCGCGTCCTTGACGTCGCCGTCCGGCGTCAGGACCACCGTCGCCCGCCCGAACAGGGGAATGTCCGACTGGACCAGACTCTCGGGCCGGCCGAAATTCGGCTCGATATCGGCGATGGTCAGCTGCGAGAAAGACATCGACAGCGTCCGATCACCGGACTTCGCATCGACGGCGCGCTCGCCGACGATGCCCCACCGGCCGGAATAGCCCGAGGTCGAGAAGCTCGCCTTCACCGTGCCGCTGTCGTCGAGCGTCATGGCGATGTCGGTATGGGGGAATTCGCGCTGCTGCAGCCGCTTCGCGTCCCAGATATGGATGGTCGCGGCATCGATGCCGAGGCTGCGGAAATTGCGGTCGACAGCGGCCTGGATGGCCGGATCGAGGGCGCGGTTGAGGATGTGCAGCGCCGAGAACAGGTCCGGGAAGCCGCCGTCGAGCGCCTTGATCGCCGGTGGCACCGGCGGCGTCAGATCGGCGACGGGCGAGCGCTCCGGCTCGATCGGGGCCGCCGGGGGCAGCGGCGGCGTCGGACGCCCGGGCATGCCGAGGAAGATACGCCCGTCATCGCCGCGCACGAGCGAGATGTCGGGCTCGCTGATCTCGATCTCGGAAATGTCGAGCCTGAGGCGGAACAGCGACAAAGGATCGATGCCGAATCGCGCCGTCGGCACATGAGCCACCGAGGTGCCGCCCGCGTCCCGCACGCGGACCTCGTCGATCCGCGCCATCAGGCCCATCACGGGGTCGACATCGATCGAGGCGCCGCCGACGCTGACCTCGTAGCCGGGTCCGACCTGGGCGCGGATCCCCTGTTCGACGCGTTCGCGCAGGATGCCGAGATCGACCGGCCCCACCGCGAGGATCGCCGCGCCGGCAACGACCAGCACGACCATGAGCACCACTGCGGCGCTCGCCAGGCGGACCACGGCGCCGAACCAGCCGCGCCGACGCCTCGGCGCCCTCGCGACCAGGGGGCGATGCGCCCGCGCCGAAGGAAACTGGTCCAGCCTCATTGTCAGGTGTTGTCGCTCCTCGTCGGTCGCCCCTCGGGCGGACGGCTCAGGCGGGGCCGTTGTCGTCGTTGGTTAACGGACGCGGTCTCCCGCCGCAATCAGGCGCAACGCGCCTTGAAAGCTATCCATGATTTCTATTTCTGACGCCAGACAAACCAGACGAAAGGATGGCAGATGACCGTTCCGGCCGCCGGCGCTCCCGCGCCCGACTTCCAGCTTCCGACCACCGGCGGCACCGCCGCTCTTGGCGACTATGCCGGGCGCAAGCTCGTCCTCTATTTCTATCCCGGCGACGACGGCTCGACCTGCACGACCGAGGCGCTTGATTTCACAGCCGCCTTGGCCGAATTCGAGGCGGCGGGAACGGCGGTCCTGGGCGTCTCGCCCGATTCGGTCGCCTCGCATGAGAAATTCGCGAAGAAGCGCGGCCTCGGTGTCACGCTCGCGGCCGACGAGGACACCGCGGTCTGCCAGGCCTATGGTGTCTGGCAGCAGAAGCAGATGTATGGGCGGACCTATATGGGCGTCGTGCGCACCACCTTCCTGATCGATGCCGAAGGTCGCATCGCCCGCGCCTGGACGGTCTCGCGCGTGAAGGGCCATGTGGCTGATGTCCTCGAAGCCGCCAAGGCACTTTGAAGATGGCATCGCCACCCTTCTACTCGCTGGCCGACGCGGCGGCGCTCATCGTCGCGACCGCCGATCTCGAGGAGAAGGTCGCGGTCGCCTATGACGCGGCCAAGGGCTGGTTCGGCCGTCGCCTGTCGCTCCGCGGCGCGCTCGACCGGCCGATGCCCGAACGGCCCGGCCGGCCCGAGCGCCCGATCCTCGTGCCGCCGCGTGATCTGCCCAAGCGCTCGCCGGTTTCGGCGCACGGTCGCCTCGCCCTCATCCACTCGCTGGCCCATATCGAGCTCAACGCGGTCGATCTCACCTGGGACCTCGTCGGCCGCTTCGCGCGCGTGCCGATGCCGCGCTCCTTCTTCGACAACTGGGTGCAGGTCGGACTGGAAGAGGCGAAGCACTTCTCGCTGCTCGCCGAGCATCTGAAGCGCATGGGCGGCGCCTATGGCGACCTGCCGGCGCATGACGGGCTCTGGCAGGCGACACAGGAGACCGGCCACGATCTGATGGCCCGGCTCGCCGTCCTGCCCCTCGTGCTGGAGGCGCGGGGCCTCGACGTCACGCCGCCGCTCGTCGAAAAGCTCGCCGAGCAGGGCGACGAGGCTGGCTCCTCTATCCTCGCCATCATCTATCGCGACGAGCGGCGTCACGTCGCCTTCGGCTGCAAGTGGTTCCGCTTCCTGTGTGACCGCCACGGACTCGCGCCGGAGCCGACCTTCCGCAAGCTCGTCATCAAGCATTTCCGCGGTCCGCTGAAGCCGCCCTTCAACGACGCCGCGCGGGCCGAGGCCGGCATGACGCCGGGCTTCTATCGGCCCCTCATCAGGCCGCTCGAAGCCTCGATTTCAACCAAGGCTTAACCTTAACGCTTTCTAATCAGCGCTGAACCGGCGAGGCTTGGAAAACGCCGGACCTGCCGTCAGCGCAAGGTTGGAGCGTCCATGCCGTCACCCCGTGCTTCGCGTGCCCCCTCCGAGCCCTTGGATGGTCGCGGCGTGGCCGCCGGACAGCGACGCGCACGGGCGGCGAAGCCCGAGACGAAAGTGATCATCGCGCGCGGCGACCGGTTGCAGGCGGTCCATATCAGCCCCAGCCTGATGATCCTGGCCGGCGTCTGCTTCGTGCTTTTCTCGGCGCTCTATTTCGGCTCGACCGCCTATCTCGTCTTCCGAGATGACTGGGCGCGCCAGGATCGCGGCGAGGAAGCGACGCTGCGCGAGAGTTATGAGGACCGCATCACGGCCCTGCGCAACGAGATCGAGCGCATCCGCTCGCGCCGCGCCGTTGACCACGCAACGGTCGAGCAGAAGGTCGAGCAGCTCCTCGACCGGCAGGACGAGATCGGCCAGCGTCAGGAGATGCTGGACAAGTTGACCGAGGCCGCCCGCAAGGCCGGCTTCGACGTGCCCCCGCCCCTGCCGCCGCGCAAGGATGCGAGCCGCGACACCAAGGAGCCCGGCAAGCAGGCGAGCGCCGATGGCATCGCGCGGCCGTTGGTGACGCTGGCGAGCGTTATCGGCGCGAATGGACGCGATCCCCTCGCTCCCCTCCCCGGCGCCGACCGCATCGATGGCATCGCGAGCCAGCTCGACGCGGTTGAGAGCGCGCAGGACATGGCGGTCGCGACGATGCGATCGAGCATCGCCTCCCGCGCCGACCGGATCGCGACGCTTCTGAAGCGCGTGGGCCGCAAGGTTCCGCGCGCGCCCGACACCGAGGATGTCGGCGGCCCGTTCGTACCGCTGCCCGAAGGCACCGAGGACGAACGCTTCGCCACCGACGTGTCGCTGCTTTCGTCCGAACTCGCGCGCTTCGCGAGCCTTCGCCAGGTCGCGCTCGCGCTTCCCTGGAGCCAGCCGATCGTCGGCGCCCCGATCAGCAGCGGCTTCGGCCCGCGGCTCGATCCGTTTCTCGGTCGCCCGGCCATGCATACCGGCATCGATTTCCGCGCGCCGCGAGGCATGCCGGCCCGCAGCGTGGCCGCCGGCACGGTCATCGCCGCCGAATGGAACGGCGGCTACGGCAACATGGTCGATGTCGATCACGGCAACGGCGTCGTGACCCGCTATGGCCATCTCTCGGCGATCACGGTGCGCGTCGGCGACCATGTCGAGGCCGGCGGCAGGATCGGCCGCGTCGGCTCGACGGGTCGCTCGACCGGACCGCATCTCCACTACGAGATCCGCCTCGACGGCGACGCCATCGATCCGATGCGCTTCATCAAGGCCGGCCGCGAAATGGCGGCGCTCCTCTAGGAGCAACGCTGAAACCGCGCATCATCCCCATGATGGGTGCCTGCGGCCCGGTGCCGCGAGCCCGGAACCTTCGGCTTTTTATGCACCGAGGTAACAGAGGATTTACCCTGTCCGGTTTGTAGTGAAAGGCGGGCCGACGCCTTCGAGCGCCCCCTCTTCCTATGACGCCAGGTTGAACCGACGCCATGCAGACTGCCCACCGCCAGCCATCGCAAACCCATGCCGCGTCCTCCGGACACAAGGCAGCGACGCGGCGCCCGGCTCCCCGCCCGAAGCCGGCCAGAAGCGGAACGCGCGTCATCGTCGCCCATGGCGACATTCTGCACGCGGTGCATGTCAGCCGCCGCCTCATCGCGCTGATCGTGGTCGGCGTCCTTCTGCTGGCCGGTCTCTCCGCCGGCGGCGTCGCCCTCTATCTCGGCGGCGAGAAGACCAAGTCCTTCACCGAAGCCGATGAAGCCGTGCTGCGGCAGGCGATGGAGACCGTGATCCGCCAGCGTCGCGAGGCGGAGCTGAAGGCCCAGCTTTCCGAGGACTATGAGAACAAGCTGGCCGATCTCAAAGGCGAGATGGACCGCCTGACCGAACGGCAGCAGCTCGACAAATCGAGCGTCGAGCAGGCGCTCGGACGCGTGCTCGACCGCCAGGAGCAGCTGGCCAAGCGGCAGGAACTGCTGACGAGGATCGCCGACGCGGCCAAGCGCGCCGGTTTCGACGTCAAGATGCCCGTCGCGACGCCGAGGCCGAAAAAGGGTAGCAAGTCTGGCAGCCCGAGCGCCAGCGCAGCGCCGGTCGCGAAGCCCAGCGTGCAGCTTGCCAGCGTCGCCGGCGGCGGGGATGCCGCGCATCTGACACCGGCCGACACGGCAAGCATCGCCAAGGTCGAGGCCGATGTTGCCGCGATGGAGCATGCGCAGGAGGCGACGATTGCCGGGCTCACCCGCTCGGTCGCCTCGCGCGCCGATCGCATCGCCGCCGTGCTGCAGAAGGTCGGGCGCAAGGCTCCGGGCGGACGCAGCAACAACGATGCCGTCGGCGGACCCTTCGTACCGCTGCCGGACGATCCGAGCCCGGCCCGTTTCGCCGTCGGCGTGAAGACTCTCAGCGCCGAACTCGACCGCCTGGCCGCCACGCGCCGCATCGCGCTCTCGCTGCCATGGAGCGCGCCGCTCGGCAATGCACCGATCTCGAGCGGGTTCGGCGCGCGCAGCGATCCGTTCCTCGGCCGGCCGGCGATGCATACCGGCGTCGATTTCCGCGCGCCGATGGGCTACCCGGTGCCCGCCTCGCTCGGCGGCACGATCGTCGCGGCGGGCTGGGAAGGCGGCTATGGCAAGATGATCGACATCGACGCCGGCAACGGCATCGTGACGCGCTATGGCCATCTCTCGGCTATCAAGGTCAAGGTCGGGCAGAAAGTCACGACCGGTCAGATCATCGGCCAGGTCGGCTCGACCGGCCGTTCGACCGGCACCCATCTCCACTACGAGATCCGGGTCAACGACCGCGCCATCGACCCGATGACCTATATCGTCCCGGGCCGGCAGATCCAGCAATTGCTCTAGGCAGAGTCGCGGGGCCGAGTGGAGCGGGCGCTGCCCGCTCCTGCTCGTCAGTCGATATCAGCGACCTCGACCTCGGAACCGCCAAGGCGCTGCGCCAGCGCGGCTTCCATGAAATCGTTGAGATCGCCGTTGAGGACCGTCTGCGGGTCGGTGCTCTCGACGCCGGTCCTAAGGTCCTTCACCAGCTGGTAGGGCTGCAGGACATAGGAGCGGATCTGGTGGCCCCAGCCGATGTCCTTCTTGGAGGACTCGGTCGCCATCGCGGCCGCCTCGCGGCGCTCCAGCTCGGCCTCGTAGAGGCGTGAGCGCAGCATGTCCCAGGCCGCGGCCCGGTTCTTGTGCTGCGAGCGCTCGTTCTGGCACTGCACGACGATTCCCGACGGGATATGCGTGATGCGAACCGCCGAGTCCGTCGTGTTGATGTGCTGGCCGCCGGCGCCCTGCGCGCGATAGGTATCGATGCGGCAGTCGCTCTCGTTGATCTCGATTTCGATCGAGTCGTCGATGACCGGATAGACCCAGACGCTGGCGAAGGACGTGTGCCGGCGCGCGCTCGAATCATAGGGCGAGATGCGCACGAGACGATGCACGCCGGATTCGGTCTTCAGCCAGCCATAGGACTGCTCGCCCTTGACGAGCAGCGTCGCCGACTTGATGCCCGCCTCTTCGCCGTCATGGATTTCGAGCAGTTCCACCTTCTTGCCGGTGCGCTCCGACCACCGGGTATACATGCGCAGCAGCATGTTGGCCCAGTCCTGGCTCTCGGTGCCGCCGGCGCCGGCATGGATTTCGACATAGGTGTCGTTGCCGTCGGCCTCGCCGGACAGCATCGAATTGATCTGGCGGCGGCGGACGACGTCCTTGAGCGCGATGATCGCGTTCTCGGCCTCGGTCACGATCGAGGCATCGCCCTCGGCCTCGCCGAGTTCGATGAGCTCGAGATTATCGGCGAGCTCGCGCTCGGACGCCTCGACGGCGCGGATGCCGTCTTCGAGGCCCTGCCGCTCGCGCATCAGCTTCTGCGCCTTCTGCGGATCGTCCCAGAAGGTCGGGGTCTCGGAAAGGGCGTTCAGTTCGGAAAGGCGACGCTGGGCACGATCCCAGTCAAAGATGCCTCCTCAGCAGGGTTACGCCCTGCTTGATTTCGTCGACGATCGTCTCGATCTCCGCTCGCATAGACTCGTTCCGCTTGAGATGGCTGTGACGGCGGCAACTGCGTCGCCCCGCGATGTTGCGCGAACATAGTGACGCCCCCTCCGCCTGTAAACCGATGAGAGGCCTGATGAACCGACCCACCCGCCGCTTCGCCGCCTTCGCGCTTCTGGCCATGGCACTCGCACCCGCCGCCGCCCATGCCGACGGGACGATGGCTGCACGGACCCTCACCGCTTCGGACAAGGCCCGGATCGCCGGCTTCGACGCGAGCCGCTCGAAGGCGATCGCCGAGGCGAAGGCCGGCGGCAGCGCGGCCGACCTCGAGATCCTCGAAACGGTCCTCGCCGGAGCGCCGCAGCCGATCCTCGGCACCGACATCCGCGGCGATTATCGCTGCCGGACCGTGAAGCTCGGCGGCTCGCTGCCTCTGACGATCTATGGCTGGTTCAAGTGCCGCATCGACGAGGACGATCTCGGCTATCGCCTCGTGAAGACGACCGGCTCGCAGCGCTTCACCGGCCACTTCATCGACGATTCGGAAAAGCGCCTGCTCTTCTACGGCGCCGGCCACTATGGCGACGAGCAGCCCCGCCGCTACAAGGCGGACGCCAGCCGCGACATGGTCGGCTATCTCGTGAAGGCTGGCCCCAAGCGCTACCGCCTGGAACTGCCGGCGCCGAAATTCGAATCCACCTTCGACATCATCGAGCTGGAGCGGAAATAGCGCCCGGCCGAAGCCGGGCGCGCATGATCAGAGCAGCGTGCCCGCCAGGATCACCGAGGCGATCGAGAAGTAGATCACGAGGCCGGTGACGTCGACCAGCGTCGCCACGAAGGGCGCCGAGGCGCTGGCCGGGTCGAAGTTCAGCCGTTTCAGCACGAAGGGCAGCATCGAGCCGGTCATCGAGCCGAAGGTGACGATGCCGACGAGGCCGGCGCCGACGGTGAGCGCCACCAGGAACCAGTGCGCGCCATAGTCGTGCAGGCCGAGCAACTGCCAGGCGACGATGCGGGTGAGGCCCAGCGCGCCGAGGATCAGGCCGAGCGTCAGGCCGCTCGGCAGTTCCCGAAGCGCAACGCGCCACCAATCGCGCAGCCGCACCTCGCCGAGCGCCAGCGCGCGGATGATGAGCGAAGTCGCCTGCGAGCCGGAATTGCCGCCCGAGCTCATGATCAGCGGGATGAAGAGCGTCAGCACGATGGCCTTCTGCAATTCGTCCTCGAAATGCTGCATGGCGGTTGCCGTGAGCATCTCGCCGATGAAGAGCGCCGCCAGCCAGCCGGCGCGCTTGTGGATCATCTTGCCGAAGCTGATCTCCATATAGGGCTCGTCGAGCGCCTCCATGCCGCCGAACTTCTGGACATCCTCCGTGCTCTCCTCGACGATCGCGTCGATGATGTCGTCGACGGTGACGATGCCGATGAGATGGCGCCGCTCGTCGATGACGGGGACGGCGAGGAGGTCATATTTGGTGAAGAGGCGCGCCGCCTCTTCCTGGTCGAGGGTCGGCGTGACGGTGATCGGACGGTTGTGGCGGGCGGCGGCGAGGACGGGCGCCGCTGGGTCCGCTGTGATGAGCCGGCGGAGCGTCGCCGTCTGCAGCAGCGCGCCCGTCTCCGGATGCAGCAGGCAGATCGTGTAGATCGTCTCGCGGCTCTTCTCGACCTTGCGGATATAGTCGAGCGTCGCGGCAACGGTCCAGTTGGCCGGCACGCTCACCACCTCGGTCGTCATGATCGCGCCGACGCTGCCCTCGGGATAGCGGGCGAGATGGGAGACGGCGGAGCGGGTCTCGTGGTCGAGCTTCGCGATGATCCGCGAGCGCTGCGGCTCCTCCATCTCGCTGAGGAGATCGGTGGCGCGGTCGGCCGAGACACCCGCCAGCAACGACGCGGCGCGGTCGACCGGCAGCGTTGCGACGATCTCGGCGGCATCCTCGAATTCGGGATGGTCGAGCAGTTCGACCGCGCGCTCTTCGGTGAGTTTCGCGAGCACGCCGGCGGCATCGCCGGCGTCCTGCTCGTTCAGATGCTCGACGACGTCGGCGACATGCGCGTGCTCGAGATCGAGCGCAACGGCGGGCGCACCCGCGCCCTCACGGAGGTCGGTATCTTCCATGGCTCACCTCTTTCCACCAGCCGACACGGCTGCGTGCGGTGAGCCGCTCCCCTCGGGGCGAACGGTCAGCAGGCAGGCACGGTCGGCCGGCTCATTCGACTTCGACTGTCGTTCGACATTGCAGTCCAGGGGGGTAACGGTTCGGGACGAGCGGTCCCGGGCACAGCCTTTGGGTGCGCCAAACGCCTGATCCGGTCAAGTGAATTCCGGTTCATGCGATGCGGCATCTCAGCCGCCGACGGCGATCACGATCGAACCGGCCGCGATCAGCGCCACGCCGAGCCAACCCTGCACCGAGAGCCGCTCTCCGAGAAAGAGCGCGGCAAACAGCGCGACGAGGACGACCGACAATTTGTCGACCGGCGCGACGCGTGACGCGTCGCCGATCTGCAACGCGCGGAAGTAGCAAAGCCAGGATGCGCCGGTGGCAAGCCCCGAAAGGACAAGGAAGGCGTAGCTTCGCGAGGAGACCTCGCCGAAAGGCTGCCAGCGTCCAGTCACCGTCAGCAGCAGGGCGAGGGAAAGAATGACGACGACCGTCCGAACGAAGGTCGCGAAATCGGAGTTGACGCCGTCGACCCCGATCTTGGCGAAGATCGCGGTCAGTGCCGCGAAGCCGGCCGAAAGGAGAGCCCAGAACAGCCAGGCTCCCACGACGGCGCGCATCCGCGGCGCCCTCTCAGTAGAGCCCGCCCGTTCCGCCCATCACCGCGCGGTCGGATTCGGAGGAGACCGTGCCGCCGTCGGACGAGCCGATGACCGAATAGGTATCGGCGGGGCCGGTGCCCGGCTTGAAGGCTTCCATGATCGTGTTCGGCGCGCCGGGATCGGCACGCATGCCGGTGCGGCGGTCGATCGGGATCAGCGTCAGCCCCTCCGGCATGCGGAACGGCACGGCCGGCTTGTCGGCGAGCGCGAGCTTGAAGAACTCGGTCGCCACCGGCGCCGCGATCTCGCCGCCGGTCATGCCGCGTCCCATCGGACGCGGCTGGTCGTAGCCGAAGAACACGCCAACCACGAGATCGGGCGAATAGCCGATGAACCAGGCGTCCTTGTAGTCGTTCGACGTACCGGTCTTGCCGGCGATCGGCTTGCCGACCTGCTTGACCACCGTCGCCGTTCCGCGCTGGACGACGCCTTCCATCATCGACGTGATCTGATAGGCGGTCATCGGGTCGAGCACCTGCTCGCGATTGTCGGTGATGACCGGCTCGTCCTGGTTGTTCCAGCTTTCTGCGTCGCAGCCCTCGCAGACGCGCTCCTCATGCTTGAAGATCGTCTTGCCGAAGCGGTCCTGGATGCGGTCGATCAGCGTCGGCTTCACCTGGCGGCCGCCATTGGCGAACACGGAATAGCCCGCCACCATGCGCAGCACCGTCGTGCCGGTCGCGCCAAGCGCGTTCGGCAGGAACGGGGCGAGATTGTCGTAGACGCCGAAGCGCTTCGCATATTCGGCGACGAGCGGCATGCCCATGTCCTGCGCGAGGCGGACGGTCATGACGTTACGCGACTGCTCGATACCGGTCCGGAGCGTCGAGGGACCATAGAACTTCTGCGCGTAGTTCTCCGGCCGCCACATCGGCTGGCCGAAGCCGGGGTCGATCTCGATCGGCGCGTCGAGCACCACGGAGGACGGCGTGTAGCCGTTGTCGAGCGCCGCCGCATAGACGAAGGGCTTGAAGGACGAGCCCGGCTGGCGCTGCGCCTGCGTCGCGCGGTTGAACTCGCTCTCGGCATAGGAGAAGCCGCCATCCATCGCCAGCACGCGCCCGGTATGCGGATCCATCACGACCATGGCGCCCTCGATCTCGGGAACCTGGTGCAGGCGATAGGAGCCCGGCTTGCCGTCGGCCGGCTCGACATAGACGACGTCGCCGACCTTGAGGACGGTGTCGACATTCTTCTTGCCGCGCAGGGCCCACTTCATTTCGGAGGCGGGGATGACGCCGGTCTCGCGCTCGGCGAGGAGCTTGCCGGTCTCGCTGCGGCCGGGCTGCAGGCCGATCTCGGCCTCGCCCTTGTCGACCTTGGTGACGATCGCGAGGCGCCATTCATAAATGTCGGAGAGCGGCTTGACGGTCCCGACCGCCTCGCCCCAGTCCTCGCCGAGCGGCACGTGCTTGACCGGGCCGCGCCAGCCGCGGTCCTCGTCGAAACTGACGAGGCCGTCCATCAGCGCCTGGCGCGCCATGACCTGCATCGCCGGATCGAGCGAGGTGCGGACCGAGAGGCCGCCTTCATAGAGCGCCTTCTCGCCATACATCTGCATCAGCTGGCGGCGCACTTCCTCGACATAATAGTCGGCGGCGAAGATGTGCGGGCTGGTGATGCGGGTCTTGACGCCGAGCGGCTGCGCCTTGGCGGCCTCGCCCTCGTCCGGGGTCGCATAGCCGTTCTCGACCATGCGGTCGATCACCCAGTTGCGGCGCTCGATGGCGCGGTCGGCGTAGCGGAACGGGTTGTAGTTGTTCGGGCCCTTGGGCAGCGCGGCGAGATAGGCCGCCTCGGCGAGCGTCAGCTCGTGCACCGACTTGTCGAAATAGGCGAGCGACGCCGCGGCGACGCCATAGGAGCCAAGACCGAGGAAGATCTCGTTCAGATAGAGCTCGAGGATCTTGTCCTTCGAGTTCGCCTGCTCGATCCGGAGCGCCAGGATCGCTTCCTTGATCTTGCGGTCGATGGTGCGCTCGTTGGTGAGCAGGAAGTTCTTGGCGACCTGCTGCGTGATCGTCGACGCGCCGATCATGCGGCCGTTCGACGAGAGCGCGGCGATGTTCTGCACGCCGGCGCGCATGATGCCGGCATAGTCGAGGCCGGAATGCTCGTAGAAATTCTTGTCCTCGGCCGAGATGAAGGCGGCCTTCACGCGATCGGGGATCGCCTGGATCGGCAGATAGAGCCGCCGCTCGCGCGCATATTCGGCGACCAGCTGGCCGTCCGTCGCATGAATGCGCGTCATCACAGGGGGCTCGTATTTTGCGAGCACCTCGACGGAGGGCAGACCGCCCGTCAGGCCCGACACATACCAGGCCACCCCAGCTGCAACCACCAAGAAGAACACGGCGCCTATCCCGAAAATGTAGCCGATCAGTCGCAGAAACATATTGCTCGCGTTCCCCGCTGGCCCGCCATCATCGGCATTGCCGCCGGACCGTCGGGGCGCGCCCCGGTCAGAATTCTATCCAATCGCCCGGAAGCTGTCGCTCCGCGAACCGACTCCGGCCCTTCGTCGGCGCCATCTCCGGGCAACTGCCCGGCGCACCGCCGCGACCGATCCTCTGATCGCGGCACCGATAGACCCTTGCCAGCCGTTCTTCCAGTCGATTTGTGGAGATTGTGGGGCGCGGTCCCTGCACCACCCCTCGCCCCGGCCACTGCGGCACGCGCCGTGGTCTTGCGGCAACAGAAATCGCGGCGACCCGCATCAGGGCGCCGCGGTGGCGGGCTCGAGCGAACCGGTGGTCGTCTGCGCGACGCGCAGGCGGAAATAGGTATCGATGGCCTTCGCCATCGCCTCGGCCGTCGCCTCGCGCCATGAAGGCGAGGTCAGCAGTTTCTCGTCCTCCGGATTGGAGAGATAGCCGAGTTCGACGAGGGCGGAGGGCACATCCGGCGCCTTCAGCACCATGAAGCCTGCCTGCTGGTGCGGATGCTTGAAGAAGCGCACCTTCGGCCCGAGTTCCTTGATCATGTTGCGCGCGAAGACGACGGAGAAATTCTTGGTTTCGCGACGGGCGAGGTCGATCAGGATGTCGGAAACCTCGGTCGTGTCCTCGGGCACCGCGACGCCGGCGAGGATGTCGGACTTGTTTTCCGATTCGGCGATCTGCGCCGCCATGCGGTCGGAGGCCTTCTCCGACAGAGTGTAGATCGTCGCGCCGCGCACATCGCCGCCCCAGAAGGAGTCGGCGTGGATCGACACGAAAAGGTCGGCATGGTGCGAGCGGGCGAAAGCGACGCGGCCGCCGAGCGAGATGAAGCTGTCGTCCGAGCGCGTCATCAACACCTCGTAGCGCCCGCTGTCGTCGAGCTTCTTCTCCAGTTCCTGCGCGAAGGCCAGCACGACGTTCTTTTCCAGCGTGCCCGACTTGGCGATGGCGCCCGAATCGATGCCGCCATGACCGGCATCGAGCACGATGCGCAACCGCCCATCGGAGGGCGGCGGCATCGCCGGGCCCTCGGCGGCGATCGCCTCCTTTTCCTGGTCGCGATAGAGGCGCACGGCCGAGGCGAAGGCGGCGCGGCTGGTCGGCACGAGGTCGACGACCAGCTTCGCCGGCTGCCCGTCGGCGGGCGGCAGCACGAAGGACTTGTCGACGCTGACCGGCTGCTTGAGGTCGAGCACGACGCGCGACTTGCCGGCCGAGATCTGGCCGTAGCGGAAGGCGGAGACGAGACCCCTAACCTCGTGCTCGGCCTCCTTGGGCAGCGCGAAGCCGACATCCGGCAGATCGATGACGATCCGGTCCGGCTCGTCGAGCGGAAAGACGGTGAAGGCGGCTTCCGCGGAGAGGTCCATCACGAAGCGCGTGCGGCTCTCGTCACCGACGGCGCGGGCGTCCGTGGCGACAACGCCCGCCGAAGCTTCGGCCACCGGTTCGGCCGCCGCGATGGCCGCGGCGCCGGAAGCCCCGAGCAGGACGCCGGCGAAGCCGCCGATGAGCAGCCCCGCGCAGCGCGCGATCAGTCCGGATCGAATTGAATGAGGCATTCCGCTCGTTCGGTTGGTCAATCGGCCCGCCGCTCTTAACGGTCCGTAGACGATTAGCGTCGATTGGTTAATCGCGCATTAAGACTTTCGCCGGGCAGCCGGCGACCGCTCCCACGGCTCCCGACTAGCCGCTCCGGCGACGCGATGCGATGCGGCCAAGCGTCGTGCGGGCCCTGCCATGGTCCTGCCACGCATGTCTGCCGGGCCTGGTGCCAAGTGTCTTGCACAGACTCGCCGTCTTCCATACAAGGGTTGAACGGAATTCATCCTCCGCCCGGACAGTCGCCTCAGCGCGATGCTCCGGCACGATGCGACGGACGACCGGAACCTGCTGCAGAAATTGCGCAGGCTTCGCAAGCGATCCGTAGCCAGTTCGGTGCTCGGTCGGGGATGGGACAGGCATCCTCGCCGCGCATGGTCGTCCCCCGGCCTCACGCGCAAGGCCCGCCTGCTACTCAAGGCTTCAGGACGATCCGTGCCTGGGGCCGCCCCGTGCGGCACGGGCTCCGCGCCGCCGGACCGAACAGGCTCGAAGCGCGTATTCATGTTCCTTCTGCCTATGACCCGCAGCGCTGCAGAACGGCCCTTTCCGGCCGGCGACGCAGTTGCGGCGGCGGCGGACGCGACATGGCGCGCGACCCATTTCCTCACGCAACATAATGGCTCCCGCGCGGCTCGCGCGGCATCGGCGCCTTGCGCCAGCCGGAGCGTTCAGCGCCGGAGCCATGGAGATTTCCCGTCATGGCCAACAAGATGCTCATCGACGCCACCCACCCGGAGGAGACCCGGGTCGTGGTGGTCCGCGGCAACCGGGTCGAGGAGTTCGACTTCGAATCCGCCTCGCGCAAGCAGCTGCGCGGCAATATCTATCTCGCCAAGGTAACCCGGGTCGAACCCTCGCTTCAGGCGGCCTTCGTCGAATATGGCGGCAACCGCCACGGCTTCCTCGCCTTCTCCGAAATCCATCCCGACTACTACCAGATCCCCGTCGCCGACCGGCAGGCGCTGATCGAGGCCGAGGAACAGGAAGAGCGCGAGGCCGAGGAACGCGCCACGCGCCAGGCGGCCCGCCGCTCGCAGAAGAACCGCGCCGCGGCCCGCCCCGCCGAGCGCGTCAGCGCCGAGCCGGCCGAAAATGGCGAGGAGACCGCGCCGTCCGCCGAAGGCGAGGCCCCCTCGGCCGAGACTCCGGCCGAGCAGGCGGGCGACGCTCCCGAGACGGCGGCGCCTGTCGCCGCCGCTGAGGCTCCCGAGGGCGAGACCGAAGCCGTCGAAGACAACGGGCCGCCGGACGACAGCGCCGACAGCTTCTCCCATCTCGAGGCTCCTCCGTCCGACCATAGCGTCGAGGAGATCGGCCATGACGGCGAGGAAGAAGAGAATCCCGAGGACAGCGTCGAATCCGTCGGCGCCGAGGATGCCCTCGAGGAACTCCCGGAGCGTCGCCGCGCCCGTGCCCGTCAGTACAAGATCCAGGAAGTCATCAAGCGCCGCCAGGTGCTGCTCGTCCAGGTCGTGAAGGAGGAGCGCGGCAACAAGGGCGCCGCGCTGACCACTTATCTCTCGCTCGCCGGCCGCTATTCCGTGCTGATGCCGAACACGGCACGCGGCGGCGGCATCTCGCGCAAGATCACCAACACCGCCGATCGCAAGCGCCTCAAGGAAGTCGCGCAGGATCTGGACGTCCCGGAGGGGATGGGCGTCATCCTGCGCACGGCCGGCGCAACGCGCACCAAGGCCGAGGTGAAGCGCGACTTCGAATATCTGCTGCGACTCTGGGAGAATGTGCGCGAACTGACGCTGCGCTCCTCGGCGCCGACCCTCGTCTATGAGGAAGGCAGCCTCATCAAGCGGTCGATCCGCGATCTCTACAACAAGGACATCGACGAGGTTCTCGTCGCCGGCGAGGAAGGCTATCGCGAGGCGAAGGACTTCATGCGCATGCTCATGCCGAGCCATGCCAAGAACGTCCAGCCCTACCGCGAGACGCAGCCGATCTTCGCGCGCTACAGCGTCGAGGCGCAGCTCGACGCGATGTTCTCGCCGCAGGTGACGCTGAAGTCGGGCGGCTATCTCGTCATCAACCAGACCGAGGCGCTGGTCGCCATCGACGTGAACTCGGGCCGCTCGACGCGCGAGCACAATATCGAGGACACGGCCTACCAGACCAATCTCGAGGCGGCCGAAGAGGTGGCCCGCCAGCTCCGCCTGCGCGATCTCGCCGGCCTCATCGTGATCGATTTCATCGACATGGAGGAAAAGCGGAACAACCGCGCGGTCGAGAACAAGCTGAAGGCGGCGCTGAAGAACGACCGGGCGCGCATCCAGGTCGGCCGGATCTCGCATTTCGGCCTCATGGAGATGTCGCGCCAGCGCATCCGCACCGGCGTCGTCGAAAGCTCGATGGAGGTCTGCCCGCATTGCCATGGCACCGGCCATGTGCGCGCGCCGGCTTCGGTGGCGCTGCACGTGCTGCGCTCCGTCGAGGACACGCTGCTCAAGGGCGCGACGCACGACCTCATCATCCGCACCCGCACTGCGGTCGCGCTGTATATCCTTAACCAGAAGCGCGGCCATCTCGCCGAGATCGAGGAGCGCTTCGGCATCTCGATCACCGTGCTCGCCGATGACGGTGTCACCTCCGCCGCCCATTACACGCTGGAGCGCGGCGAGCCCGTGACCCCGCGCGAGGTGCCGCTGGCGCCCGTGGCGCGCGCGATCGTGCAGCCCGATTCAATCGAGCCGGTCGACGAGGACATCGAGGACGAGGTCGAGGCTGACGAGGAGGAGGAGACGGAGACCGAGCGTCCCGCTTCCGAGAGCCAGGACGAGGGCGGCGCCCGCCGCAAGCGTCGTCGCCGCCGCCGCCGCCGTGGTGGCGAGCGCGAGGGCCATGACGAGTCCGGCAATGGCGAGGAAGCCCGCGAGGCGGTTTCCACCGCCGAGACCGGAGAGGCGACCGACTCCGACGAGGCCGGCGACGAAGGCGACGACGAGGCCGGTGACGGCGCGCAGCGGCCCGAGGGCGATGGCGAAAACGGCGAGAATGGTGAGCACAAGCGCCGCCGCCGCCGCGGCCGCCGCGGTGGCCGTCGTGGCCGTCGCGAGGATGGCAGCGTCGAGACCGAGGCGGGGGCCGAGACCGACGGAGTAGCGGAAGCCGTCGCCGAGGGCGATGGCGAGCAGCCGATGAGCGCCGAAGCCTCCACCGAGGACGTTGCCGTTCGCCTCGAACTCGACGAGACCGGCGAGGTCCAGTCCAGCGGCTTTGTCGAGGACGAGCCGGAAGGCGTTCGCGACATCGACCCGGAGGACGCCGGCGAACGCCTGGTCGCCCGCGACGTGCCGATCGCCGACATGGCCGAGTATGAAGCGCCGCTGCTCGATCCGATCGAGGACGAAGCCGAACTCGACATGCCGGAAGTCGGCGATGACGAGGACGACGAGCCGGAGGACGAGACCTCGGACCTCCGCGTGATCGACGAGGACACGATCGAGGCCGTCGAGGGTCCGCAGGAGCCGGACGAATCGGTCGTGCCCGCAGATGCGCCGAGCGATCCGGCGTCCGACACGGCCGAAGAGGACAATCGTCCGAAGCGCGTCGGCTGGTGGCGTCGCCGTTCGAGCTGACACGTCTCAGCCTTTAGTTCGAGAATGACAAAGGGCCCGGCGCCGAGCGCCGGGCCCTTTTCATTGGTCGTCCTGTCTGGTCAGAGGACGGTGAGGCGCACATCCAGGCTGCCGCGCGTCGCGTCCGAATAAGGGCAGACGACATGGGCGCGCGCGACGAGATCCTCCGCCACTGCCCGCTCGACGCTCGGAATGGCGACGTCGAGCGCCACGTCGAGACCGAAGCCGGTGCCGTCGTCGCGCGGGCCGATGCCAACCTTGGCCGTCACGGTGACGTCGCTGCCGAGCGTCACCTTCTGCTGGCCGGCGACATAGCGCAGCGCGCCAAGGAAGCAGGCGGCATAGCCGGCCGCGAACAGCTTCTCCGGATTGGCGCCGGGACCGCCGGGGCCGCCGAGCTCGCGCGGCACGACGAGCTGCAGGTCGAGCTCGCCGTCCTCGCTGCAGGTCCGGCCGTCGCGGCCGCCTCCCGTCGCCGTCGCGGCCGTATGATAGAGAACCTTCATCACATATCTCCCGAAACTGATGCAGCACTGCGCCGCTGCGCTTTATATCGCACACGATTTATTCGTAGGCGACATGTTTTTTCGGCATGCCTGCCATGCCGGGTCCGGCGAGGCGCGACCGATGATCGCAAACAGCGGGACGAGGCGCCCGCCAGCCGCGAGCGCCTTTGACTTGCGCCGCCGAGAGCGGCATAAGTCGTCGCAATCGTTGCAAGACATGGGTGCCGAAATGGGCTGGTTCCTGACCGAACTCTTCACCTGGTGGAACGGCCAGACCATGGGCACGCGCTTCTACACCTGGCGCAAGGGCGAGAAGGTCGGCACGGACGAGTTCGGCAACACCTATTACCGCGCCCCCGACAAGTCACAGACCGCCGGCGGCTTCGCCGAGCGTCGCTGGGTGATCTATAGCGGCTATGCCGAGGCGTCGAAGATCCCGACCGGCTGGCACGGCTGGATGCATCACCGCACCGATACCCCGCCCTCGCAGCAGAATTACAAACCGCGCGAGTGGCAGAAGCCGCATCGGCAGAATCCGACTGGCACGCCCAACGCCTACCGGCCCAAGGGCTCGATCGTCGGCGCCGATCACCGTCCGCGCGTGACGGGCGACTACAACGCCTGGACGCCGTAAAGGCCGACACGTCGCGCTGAAGCGTGCCTCCCGGCAGCTAGCATTTCCTGAAACCGGCAGCGAGCGGTCCGGCCGACTCGGCCGAGGGTTTGCACGTTCGGTCTCCGGCGGAAATCACCGCATGGCGCCATCGCGGCGCGCCTTGGCTTGCCCCCGCGGCAGGCGCCGGTGGCGGTTGGCGGAATGGCGCCCTCACCTCGCCCAAGCTACCGATCCTGTGGACATCGAAACGCCATATGACGGCGGCGTGACGGCGGCTGCGCACCGGTCATCCACAGCGCCGGAAGCGCGGATGGTGGCTGCAACCCCTTGTGCTGTCTCGGCTTCGCGCGCGCTGTCGCGCAATGATCCCCAGATCGCCCGCCTCGTGCCTGGCGGATTACGCAGCACACACGACATGTAGCCGCCCAAGCTTCGGGCACCACTATTCCTTGACCCTGCCGCGAGACTCGGAATAGCTTCCAACTCGTAAACGACGCCCCCGCGGGCCGGTTGGGCGTCGAGGGCCAAAACCCCTCAAGACATGTGGTTTCAAGCGCGAAGCAGGCGTACGCTTCACGCAGCGCTCCCTTATGCGCTGTGTTCGGACGCCTGCTTTTTTGTGGCCGGATGGGCTCGGTAACCCTATATTTAGGGGTATTGCCGATATTCATCCACAAGATGATGACGGCGCACGGGGAGCCTTATCACCCGTGACCCGTTAAGCAGAACGGACTTCGGCCATCGGGCCGACGGCGCGGCTGGGCAGGCGCCGGAGCAAGGGACGAAAGCGGATGCGGATCGAACGGCGCTTCACCACCTCGGGTCAGTCGGCCTATGCCGGGATCGAATTCCGGACGACCAAGAGCGAAATCCGCAATCCGGACGGCTCGGTCGTGTTCCGCCTCGAAGGCATCGAGGTCCCCGCTACCTGGAGCCAGGTGGCGAGCGACATCATCGCGCAGAAGTACTTCCGCAAGGCCGGCGTCCCGGCGCGGCTGAAGCGCGTCGAGGAGAACGACGTCCCCTCCTTCCTCTGGCGTTCGGTCGCCGACGAGAAGGCGCTTGCGAGCCTCCCCGAGGGCGAGCGCTTCGTGGGCGAGACCGATTCGCGCCAGGTCTTCGATCGCCTCGCCGGCACCTGGACCTATTGGGGCTGGAAGGGCGGCTATTTCGACACCGAGGAGGACGCCCAGGCCTTCTTCGACGAGCACCGCTTCATGCTGGCGACGCAGCGCGTCGCGCCGAACTCGCCGCAGTGGTTCAATACCGGCCTGCACTGGGCCTATGGCATCGACGGTCCGAGCCAGGGCCATTTCTATGTCGACTACAAGACCGGCAAGCTGACGCGCTCCAAGACCGCCTATGAGCATCCGCAGCCGCATGCCTGCTTCATCCAGTCGGTGCAGGACGACCTCGTCAACGAGGGCGGCATCATGGACCTGTGGGTGCGCGAGGCGCGCCTGTTCAAGTATGGCTCAGGCACCGGCTCGAATTTCTCGCGCCTGCGCGGCGAGGGCGAAAAGCTCTCCGGCGGCGGCCGCTCCTCGGGCCTGATGAGCTTCCTGAAGATCGGCGACCGCGCCGCGGGCGCCATCAAGTCGGGCGGCACCACGCGCCGCGCCGCCAAGATGGTCGTGGTCGACGCCGACCATCCCGACATCGAGAAGTACATCAACTGGAAGGTGCATGAGGAGCAGAAGGTCGCGGCGCTCGTCACCGGCTCCAAGATCAATGCCCAGCACCTGAAGGCCATCATGAAGGCCTGCGTGAACTGCGAGGGCTCGGGCGACGACTGCTACGATCCCGCCAAGAACCCGGCGCTGAAGCGCGAGATCCGCGCCGCCAAGAAGGCGCTGGTGCCGCAGAACTACATCCTGCGCGTCATCCAGTTCGCCAAGCAGGGCTACACCGACATCGAATTCCCGGTCTACGACACCGACTGGGATTCGGAGGCCTATCTCACGGTTTCGGGCCAGAACTCGAACAACTCGGTCTCGATCACCGACGAGTTCCTGCGCGCGGTCGAGACGGATGGCGACTGGAAGCTGATCCGCCGCACCGACGGCAAGCTGGCGAAGACGCTGAAGGCGCGCGACCTCTGGGAGCAGATCGGCCATGCCGCCTGGGCCTCGGCCGATCCCGGCCTCCACTTCAACACCACCATGAACGAGTGGCATACCAGCCCGGCCTCGGGGCGCATCAACGCCTCCAATCCGTGCTCGGAATACATGTTCCTCGACGACACGGCCTGCAATCTCGCCTCGCTGAACCTGCTGCAGTTCCGTAACGCCGACGGCGCCTTCGATGTCGAGCGCTTTATCCATGCCTGCCGGCTGTGGACCGTCGTGCTCGAGATTTCGGTGCTGATGGCGCAGTTCCCGTCGAAGGAGATCGCTGAGCTTTCCTACCAGTTCCGCACACTCGGCCTCGGCTATGCCAATATCGGCGGCCTCCTGATGACCTCGGGCATCCCCTATGACTCGACCGAAGGCCGGGCCATCTGCGGCGCGCTGACGGCGATCATGACCGGAACCGCCTACGCCACCTCGGCCGAGATGGCCAAGGAGCAGGGTCCCTTCCCGGGCTTTGCGAAGAACCGCGACCACATGCTGCGCGTCATCCGCAACCACCGCCGCGCCGCCCATGCCGAGACGACGGGCTATGAGGGTCTCTCGACCTTCCCGGTGCCGCTCGACCACGGCTCGCTCAAGGACAAGCGCCTCTCCGACGCCGCCCGCGCCGCCTGGGATCAGGCGCTCTCGCTCGGCGAGCAGCACGGCTATCGCAACGCGCAGGCGACGGTGATCGCGCCGACGGGCACGATCGGCCTCGTCATGGATTGCGACACCACCGGCATCGAGCCCGATTTCGCGCTGGTGAAATTCAAGAAGCTGGCCGGCGGCGGCTATTTCAAGATCATCAACCGCGCCGTGCCGGAGGCGCTGCGCTCGCTCGGTTATGCCGAGCACCAGATCGCCGAGATCGAGGCCTATGCCGTCGGCCATGCCTCGCTGCGCCAGGCGCCCGGCGTCAACCATACGAGCCTCAAGGCGAAGGGCTTCACCGACGAGGTGCTGGAGAAGCTCGAAGGCTCGCTGGCCTCGGCCTTCGACATCAAGTTCGTGTTCAACAAGTGGTCGCTCGGCGAGGAATTCGCCAAGCAGGCGCTCGGCTTCACCGATGCGCAGCTGAACGATCCGGCCTTCGAGATGCTGCCGGCGCTCGGCTTCTCCAAGAAGGACATCGAGGCCGCCAACATCCATGTCTGCGGCGCGATGACCCTCGAAGGCGCGCCGCATCTGAAGCTTGAGCACTATGCGGTGTTCGACTGCGCCAATCCCTGCGGCAAGCTCGGCAAGCGCTTCCTCTCGGTCGAGAGCCACATCCGCATGATGGCGGCGGCGCAGCCCTTCATCTCGGGTGCCATCTCCAAGACGATCAACATGCCGAACGACGCGACCGTCGAGGACGCGAAGAACGCCTATATGCTGTCGTGGAAGCTGGCGCTGAAGGCCAACGCGCTCTATCGCGACGGCTCGAAGCTCTCGCAGCCGCTGAATTCGC
>Ga0209933_1001107_pt1 | contig 30847 bp, 28 predicted proteins | sample ThiBiot_300_biof_FD_183944 | JGI IMG/M metagenome (GOLD analysis project Ga0209933, IMG submission 183944) | Wastewater bioreactor microbial communities from Cape Town, South Africa - Thiocy_cont_300_biof (SPAdes) | ecosystem: Engineered > Bioremediation > Thiocyanate > Unclassified | place...
CCGATAAATCGCGTGATAGCTTGTTCATGGATGGTGCTCCGCTTTGGTGGATCTTTGACAATCACACCGTGAGGTGTCGCGTAGCGCGACTCAATTCCCTCTTGGAGCGCCGTCCACACCATCTGCGGCGCGGCGAGGTCACGCTTCGGGCGATATTGTGCACCACATAGACAGTAAAGGGATTGCAAAGGGACAAGTCCCTTTGCCCGCCGGAGGCACTCTAAACCCCTATTCCCACCAATATGCCGTCGCCCGCATTTCAATGCTCGACCGGGGCGGTGCATCCCCCGGCGCGTTGGGATCGTTAAAGGCCACATGGGGAATATGCCGCGCGGTGGCTTCGTCGCTGTCCTTGGTCTTGAACAGGATGGCCTCGCCCGCGTGCATGTTGGGGTAATAGTACCAGCGATGCGCCGGATTATGCGCGACGACCAGCCCTTCAAAACCCCATTCACGCCCATCGGGTTCATCGAATATCGCATCCGCCACGATCAGATCTCCTGCCGCCACGCTGCGCGCATCGCACAGGGCGAGGGGCACATCCTGCGGCGCGGGCGAGAGGGCGCGCCAGATGTTGATCGCGGCATAGCGGCGAAAGGGCCGCCCGCCCGCGCCGCGCTCGGCCATCATGCGCGATGATCCATCGGCCACATCGATATGGGCAAAGCGGGCAGGGTGGGAATTGTTGCCGCTGCCCGCGAGGCCCGATTTTTCCGAAAAGCGCAGGATGCCGTGGGGCGTGACTTTCACCTCATCGGCCCCGGTGACGCGTTGAACCAATGCCGCGATCTCGGGCGCATAGACGCCCGCAATCTGCGCCGGATCGCGCCAGTCCGAGACCGCGCTGTCATGCAGCGCCAGTGTAAACCCCTCGCGGTCGATGTCCGCATTCAGCCCTCGCGCGCTTTCCACGCGCATCGGGTGTGAAATAATGTCCAGCACATCGCGGTGATGGGCATTGGCGTAATAGCGGGGCCGTTCCACCCCGCGTCCGGAATAGGCGATCTGGGCGGTGGGCATCGCGGCCTCCTTTACGTCAGCGCGTAATAGCGCACATGGTTGCCATCCGGGCGGCGCTCGCCGATGCCGATGAAGATGTGGCGGGTCAGCCAGTCATGCTTGCCCTTGCTGGTTTCAAAGCTGGGCTGGGCGCGCAGGTAATATTCGGCGTGGGGCACCGGATCGCCCCCTGCAAAGGCCCATTGGCGCAGCCGGTCCATCACGCCCGGTTCGCGGCCCCAGAGGAAGCCTTTGTTCTGCATATAGATCAGCGTGCCGTCTTCCTCCTCCAGCATATAGCGGGCGTCGAAACAGGCGGTGTCATCGGGGCGGAACAGCGCATAATCGCCGCCCGAATTGGGCACGGCACGGCCTTTCAGACGCGGGCCTTCGAACGTACCCTCATCCACATAGACCGCGCTGCGCATCCCGCCCGATGGGATGTCGGGCACCATCTGCACCCGCGTGAAGCGCAAGGTGCAGGCGAAGGCGAATTCGAGGCGTGGGTTTTCGAGTGTGGAAAATTCCATGGGGTTCGGCCTCTAGTAATTGGAAAGAATGGTCAGCGCCGGTCCGTCGAGCGGCTTCTTGGCCTTCACCTTGGCCAGTTCCTCAACGCGGGTCTTGGCCTGCAGGTCGATCAGATAGGCGTGGATCGCATCGGCGTCCGCTGGCGTCAGGATGTCATTCCAGCGCGGCATTCCGCCGGGCACCAGCAGACCGTCGAGCAAGATCTGGCGGAAAGCGTCATGCGTGCCCGGCTGCATCCGGCGCAGGTCCGGTGTGATCGAGCGGTGGCGGTTGGCGTGGCAAATCGCGCAATTGGCGAAGAACAGCCCTTGCCCGCGCGCGATGGTCTCTGGCGTAACGCCCGGTGCCTGCGCAGGCGGTTCGGGCGCCACGGTCAGCGCGGGCAGGCGTGGCGGGGGCGTCATCCGCGCCTTGCCCTCCAGCTTGAACACCAGCAGGCGGTTGGCATTGACCCGGTTATAGGCGGCGGCATAGCGCGGCACAAAGGGAAAGCCCCCGCCGCCCCAGCCCGCCGCCACGGCGATATATTGGGTCTTGCCGATCATATAGGTCATTGGCGCGGCAAGGATGCTGGTGCCGGTGTCGATGGTCTTGATGATGCGCCCATTGGCGGCATTGCGCACCACCAGTTGCCCCGCGACATTGCCATGCACCATGATCCCGCCCTCGGTCACCAAGGCCCCGCTGCGGTCCTGCCAGCCCTTCATGTCGGCGGCCCAGACGGTCTTGCCGGTCAGAGGATCGAGCGCGCGCATCTGCGCCGTGCCGGGGTTCTTCACCGCCTCGGCGAAGGCGGGCAGGGCTTTGACTTGTGCGGCCAGCGGCGGGGGCAGGGTGTCGACCGCATCGCCCACATCGGTGGTAAAGATCAGCGCGGCGTCATTGTTGAGCCCCCGCGCCTTTAAAGGCTTCTGCCCCGGCGTCATAAAGATCAGATTGCCGATATCCAGCACCGCGCCATAATAGAGCCCAGTCTTGGGACTATAGGCCGCGCCATGCCAGTTGCGCGCGCCCGGCGTACCGGGAAACACGATCTTGGGCCCGGTGGTGTAGTCGGCGTTCTCCGGGGTCAGATTGGGCCGCCCGGTCTTCAGATCCACCCCGCTGGCCCAATTGACCCGCGCAATCGCATTGGCGCGCAGCAATTTGCCATCGCGCCGGTCGATCACATACATAAATCCGTTCTTGGGCGCATGGAGGACCACCGGGCGGTCCTCTCCATCCAGTTTCACATGGGTCAGCACCATCGGCTGGGTGCTGGTGAAATCCCAGTTATCGCCCGGCGTTTCCTGATAATGCCATTTCATCGCGCCGGTTTTGGGATCAAGCGCGACCACTGAGCCGATATAGAGATTGTCGCCGCCCGATGGGCTGCGTTTGGAGGTGGCATAAGGCCCGCCATTGCCGGTGCCGATCAGCACCAGCCCGGTTTCGGGATCATAATGAATCGCATCCCAAGGTGCGCCGCCGCCGCCAATGTCCCAGCGGCTTTTCGGGTCCCATGTTTTCAGCGCGGCGTCGAGTTCGGGGCGCTCCTGCGGTCCCAATGCCGGATCGCGCGGCACGACATGCCAGCGCCAGCGGATCTTGCCGGTCTTCAGGTCCAGCGCGGTGACATAGCCGCGCACGTCATATTCCGCCCCCGCCATGCCGATGATGACCACGTCTCCGGCCACTTCGGGCGCGCCGGTGGAATTGTCGCCCTTGGCGCGGTTTTCGATGAAGTCGGTCTTCCAAGCCACCTTGCCGGTTTTGGCGTCCAGCGCATACATCCAGCCATCGAGCGCGGCGATGAACACCTTGCCATTGGCCACGGCCAGCCCGCGATTGACCATATCGCAGCAGGCGGTGCGGTTGAGCTGCATATCCACCTGCGGCTCAAACGCCCAGAGCAGGCGCCCGGTGGCAGCATCATGGGCATAGGCCCGGCCCGCCACGCCAGCCGTATAGAGCACGCCCCCCACCATAACCGGGGTCGCCTCCATGCCGCGCGTGGTGCCAAGTTCGGCCATCCATGCCAGGCCAAGGCGCGGGGCATTGGCGGGGGTGATTTGGGTTAGGCGGCTGTAATGCGTCTTGCCCGCATCGCCGCCGGGGTTGGTCCATTCGGTGCTCGCGCCCTCCGGCTGGCCCGCAGCCAGTTGGGTGGCGATGGCGGCGATGGCCAGAGCGCCGATCAGCCGCTTCATGGCAGCTCCTCCAGCGGCCATGGGCTGGGCATCCGATAGGGGACGGTGATGAAATTGGCCTCGATCTGGCAAATCATGCCGTGGTCGATCTTGAACAATTCGGAGATGTAGAAGGAATGTGGGCGGCGCACCGGGCTGTTGACCCAGCGCCCGTCGGTCAGCTGATAGCGCTCCAGTTTGCCCGAATGGTCGATGAAGCCGAAAGCCAGCACGAGGCCGCGTTCCTCGTCCACCAAGGGGAAGCGGCGGGCGCGCAACTCATCGTCATAGCGGTAATTGCCCATGCGGAACTGTTCCTCACAGCCCAGCGCGGAAACGGGAACGATTTTGGCGAAATCGGGGTTGCGCGTGGTCTGCACGCCATTTTCCACCCGGTTGCAATCGGGGTGAAAGCGTGTGTGGATCGTGCCGTCGTTCAATTGCAGCGTGTCGAAATAGCCGTTCGAAAGGCGCACCATTTCGGCGCGGTCCACCGGGGCCTCGGCGTCGCTTTCAAGGATGGGCTTGGTCCAATAGCGCGGATTTTCGAATTTGATGCCCGAATCGCTTTGCCGCACGATGCACATTTCGCATTGCGTGATCTGGCCCGCCGCGTTGACGGCAAGGCGCAGGGTGAAGCCCGACTCCTCGATCGCCTCGATGATCGTGCCGAAATAGCCGACTTGGCCCGTGCGCGTGTCGGCAAAGCGGAGCCGGTATTCGCCGATGCCCTGGATGGTGTTCCAAACCCCGTCGCCTGGGTCCAGCATGACGTTGTTTTCGGAAAATTGCGCATCGGGCGCCCAATCGAGCGCGCCCGCATCGCGCGCCGCCAAAGCCGCCAGAAACCTGTCGAGCACGCCATAAAGCGCGGTCCGATCCATAACCTCTCCCCAATTATCTGGCGACAGGGGAGTGAGGGGTATGGTCCCTGTCGCTGGTTGCATCCTGTCTGGCATATGCTATCAATTGTTACAATAGCCATTGCGCGGACAGGCATGTTCATCGCGCAAAAACAACAGACAGGGGAGAGAGATGATGGCGCGGACTGCGCAGGAAGAGGCCAATCTGCGCCTCGTGATCGAGATGTATCACAAGGTTTTGATCGCGATGGATTCACAGGCTGTCGACCGCTATATTGCACCTGATTATGTGCAGCATTCCTCGCTGGCCGAGCCGGGCGTGGAGGCTTTGAAAGCGTTTCTCGACAAGGTTCGCGCAGAGAGCCCCGATGCGCGCCAGACCATCCATCGCACCTTGGTCGATGGCGACATGGTGGCGGTGCATGTCCATGTCGAACGGTTCCCCGGCGATCCGGGGCTGGCCGTGGTGGATATTTTTCGTGTGGCGGGCGGCATGATTGTCGAACACTGGGATGTGCTGCAGGAAGTGCCCGCGAATCCCGTCAATCCCAATTCCATGTTCTGAACCAGGGAGAGTGTCATGCTGCGTTTTTCGATGGCCGCCTTCATGTTGCTCCTGGCTGCGCCGGTCGCGGCGGCGCCTGCCAAAGGGCCTGCCAAAGGGGGTGTTTGCACAATGACGCCCAAGCAGGTCGTGGCCCGGTTCATGGACGAGTTTTACATGAAGAAGCAGGTCCGCTCATCCTTTGAGCGCTGGGTCGATCCCGGCTATATTCAGCACAATCCCTATGCCGCGACCGGGCGCGATGCCGCGATCACTTTCCTGGAAAAGTTTGTTAATGAAAACAAGGGGCAGCATACCAAGATCCACCGCATCATCGCCGACGGCAATCTGGTCGCCGTCCATTCGCACGGGTGGAACGAGGGCGGCGATGCGGCGGCCCAGCGCGGCTTTGCGGTGGTCGACATCTTTCGCGTCAAGGGCTGCCGGGTGATGGAGCATTGGGATGTGATCTCGCCCGTGCCGGAACATTCGGCCAATACGAACACGATGTTTTAAGGGGCGCGCAATGGTCTCGATTACCGGGGAATTTGTTGACCGCTGCGTGGTGGTGCTGGGAGGCACGGCGGGGATCGGCCTTGCCGCCGCCCGCCGCTTTCGCGAGGAGGGCGCCAAGATTGCCGTGACCGGGCGCAATCAGGCGATGCTGCGCGAGGTGACCGAGGATCTCGACGCCTTGGCCATCCGCAGCGACATGGCTGATCCGCAGCAAAGCGCGGGCGCGATGGCCGAAATCGAGGAGGCGCTGGGCGGGATCGACGTCTTGTTCGTCAATGCGGGCGTGGGCGGTTTTGCCCCGGTCGAGCAAGTCACCGAGGAATTCTGGGACCAGATCCATGATGTGAACCTGCGCGGCGCGTTCTTTGCGATTCAGCGCGCCCTGCCGCTGATGCGCGATGGCGGCGCTATTGTCATCACCGGTTCGATCGGTTCGCTGGCGGCCGTGCCGGGCAATGTGGTCTATGCTGCGGCCAAGGCAGGGCTGCGGGCGATGGCGCGCATTCTGGCCAAGGAATTGCTGCCCCGCCGCATCCGCGTCAATATGGTCAGCCCCGGCCCCACCGACACCGAAATTTTCAAGCGCGATGCAAGTCCGGAAACTATCGCCGAAATGAAGGCAATGATGGCGGGAGTGGTGCCAATTGGTCGCATGGGAAGCTCAGAAGAGCTTGCCGAGGCTGTGTTGTTTCTTGCCAGCGCGCGCGCATCGTTTATCAATGGCGTCGACCTATTCGTCGATGGCGGCTGTATCGAGCTGCGTTGACCCGACATCACGAGCTGTGAGAGGGGAAGGGGGCGTCGCCGTAATCTGGCCGGCGCCCCCTTTCGGGTTTTGGCCCTTTCGGGATTTAAAGCGCCGATGGCATCCCATCGAGCAGGATGGTCTTCAATTCCGTATAACCCAGCAGCCCCTCGATCCCGCCTTCGCGGCCAAGGCCCGATTGCTTGAAGCCGCCAAAGGGCAGGCCGAAATCCATGCGGAGCCCGTTTTGCCCCACCGCCCCGGTGCGCACCGCCCGCGCGATGCGATAGGCCGCATCGACATCCTGCGTCAGCACCGAACCATTGAGGCCAAAGCTGGAATCATTGGCGATGCGGATCGCGTCGGCCTCATCCTCATAGGGGATCAGCGCCAGGACCGGGCCGAAGATTTCCTCCTGCGCAATGCGGCTGGCATTATCGACATTGGCAAACAGGGTTGCCTCGATGAAATAGCCCTTGGGCAGATGGGCCGGACGGGCGCCGCCATGGACCAATTGCGCGCTGCGTTTGCCTTCCTCGATATAGCTCTCGATCCGCTCCAACTGCCGCTTCATCGCCACCGGGCCAAGCTGGGTTGTGGGATCGTCGCTGTGGCCGATCTTCACTTGCGCCATTTCGGCGGCAATCGCGGCTGCCAGTTCGTCATGGCGCGCCTTGCTCACAAGCACGCGGCTGAGCATCGCGCAGACCTGCCCGCTCATCATGCAGATGGTTCCGGCAAAGATCTTGGCCGCGATCTCAATCGGGAAATCGTCCAGCACAATCGCCGCCGATTTGCCGCCCAATTCCAGCGTGCATCGCGCAATCCGCTCGCCGCAGACCTGCGCGATGCGTTTGCCCGCCACGGTCGATCCGGTGAAGCTGACCTTGTCCACGCCCGGATTGCAGATGAGATGATCCGACGCCTCGCGGTGGCCCGTCACCAGATTGACCACGCCTGCGGGCACGCCCGCCTCCTGCGCCGCCTCGGCGATGATATAGGCCTCCAGCGGGGTTTCGGGCGAAGGCTTCATGATGACGCAGCAACCGGCGGCCAGCGCATAAGCCACCTTGTTGAGCATGATGCCATAGGGCCCGTTCCAAGGCGCAATCGCGGCCACCACGCCCACCGGCTCATAGGCGACAAGGCCCACAGCCGCGCCCACCGTGGGGCGCTTTTCGACCCAGTCGAACCCTTCGGCCATGGCGATGATGCCGTCGAACGTGGCGTTCGATCCGGCCTGCATGATGCCGGAAAAGCTGGCGAGGCCCCCCATCTGCATCGACCATGCCCGCGCCGTCTCGCCCACACGGGCGTGCAGGATCGCGGACATTTTCTTCATCACCGCGAAGCGTTCACCCGGCTGCATCCGGGGCCATGGGCCATGGTCAAAGGCATGGCGCGCGGCGGCCACGGCGGCGTCCATATCGGCTTCATCGGCCTCGGCCACGGCGGAGACCACTTCTTCGGTATCGGGGCTGACCTGTTCGATCATGCGGCCTGAATGGGCGGCCACCCACGCGCCGCCGATGAACAGGCGGTCGTTATGGGCAATATTGGGTTCAACCGGGGTAATCTGGGGGAAGGGGGCGTTCATTTCGCATGTTCCATCGGTTGGGCGGCCGCGCGCAGCATGTCTGCATGGGCCTCGATCAGGCTGCGCACGCTGCGGGCCGGGCGGCCGGTGAGTTTTTCGACATCATCGCTGCAGATGGCCAGAAAGCCCTCGCGGATCGCGGCGCCGAATGTCACCATGTCGTCGCTGTTCCACGGGATGCCGTTGACGCTTTGGTCGTCGACCGGGCGGCGCGGGATGCCCATCGCGTCGAACATCGCATATTGCGCCTCGTCCGAGACGGGTGTGTAGGCCAGCGGCACGCCGGTGATCTGCGAGAGGATCGCGGTCACTTCGGCAAAGCTCTGCAATTCCGGTCCGGTGATGTTGTAGATCCGGCCCGCATGGTCGCGCGTTCCGGTGGCAATATCGCGCAACACCGCCACCGCGCTTTCCACGCAATCCTCGCGCCAGACCATCGCCTCGCGCCCGTCGCCCGCGTTGGAGATCCATTGGCCACTGCTCATCACGCCGGGCCCGGCCATCACGATCATCGCATCGGCATAATGCGCATCGCGCAGCATGGTCCAGTCCATGCCGCTCTCGCGGATCAGGCGCTCGGTTTCGATATGGTCGTGGCGCACCTCGGCGGGGTTGGCCGGATCGTCGATGCCGATGAAGCTGGTGTAGAGGATGTGGCGAACCCCCTGCGCGGCGGCGGCATCAATCGCGGCCTTGTGCTGGGCCACGCGCGCACCCACCCGCGTGCCGGAAATCAGCAGCATGGTGTCCGCCCCCGCCACCGCATCGCCCAGCGTTTCGGGCCGGTCGAAATCGCCATAGCGGATGGTGCAGCCCTGCGCCTCGCGGTCGGCCAGTTTGGACGGAGTGCGGGAGATCAGCACCAGTTGATCCCCCAAACCCGCCGCGATCAGGCGATCGGTGACGCCGCGACCATATTGGCCGCTGGCGCCGGTGATAACGATCTGACCCATGATTTACTCTGCCGCGTCCAGAGCGCTTTGCGGCACCCACCAGCCATGGACCTGCGGGCGCAGGCGGGCGGGGATGGCGACCTTGGCCACAGGGCCTTTGTGCAGCGCGCCCGCATCCAGCACCCATGCGGCATGTTCGAACTGGTTATCGCCGGTCTGATGATCGACGATGGTGACGATATAGCCCAGATGGTCGGGATCATTCGACGGCACATGCACCGGCTCGTTCAGGCTCCACCCCACCGGCAGCGCCAGCGCATCGAGCACCTGACCGGCCGCGCCCGCGACATCGAGGCGGATGATCGTGTTGAACATCGCCCCCACCGGACCACCGGCCAGCGGCGGCCCCTTCATCTGCGGGTCCATGGTCAGCATCCAGCCATAGGGATTGGGCCGCCCCTGCATCCGCGCCGGGATCAGGGGGAAATCGCCTGGAGGCCCGACCACGCTTTGCGTCACGTCTGTCGCATCGCCCTTGGGGTCAACGCTCCAGCGGGTCAGCGCGCCTTGCACCTCCCACGGGGCCATATGGATGCCCGAAGCCTCGCGGATGAAGGGGAAGGCGTTGGTGTTCGACAGGCACTGGTCGAAATGGATGATGCCGTTGGCATCTTCAAAGGCGTTCATGAAGTGATAGGCCGAAACCCCCTTCGGTCCCTTGAACCAGCGCATGTCCGAGACATTGCCATAGCGCGGCATGATGCCCAGCCAGCTGTCGGTTTCCTGTTCATGCACCCAGTGATCGCCGCCCGCTTTCAGGCGTTCGAGCGAACAGGTGGTGGGATAGATCGGGAACAGCGCGTAATTTTCGGTGATCGCGAAATCATGCATCATCGCGCAATAGGGCGCATCGAACCACTGCTCGCTGGTCAGATGGCCGTCCTTGTCGACGATCAGATAGGCGATCTTGGTGCTGGCCTCGCCATCGGCCTCATAGCCATAGAGGAACATCTCGCCGGTCGCGGCATCGATGCGGACATGGGCGGTGACGGTCTTTGATTTCAATTTGCCGCCAAAGTCATAGGAGCCGCGCGTTTCCAGCGTGACCGGGTCGATTGCGTAGGGGCGGCCATCCTCCTTGGTCATCAGCAGGCGCCCGGCGTGCCACACCGGCGTGGTGTTGGCCACGGTGCGATCAATGCCCGCCACATCGGCATCATCGGTGAAGGGGTTGCGATAGCGGCCAAAGCGGGCATGGCCTTTTTCTTCCTCGGCCAGCCACCGCGCGGTGCGGACATAGCGGATCGCGTAATCCACGGTGTTATCGGCGTTGAAGGATACACGGCTGATCATGCCGTCGCCTGAGAGCACATTGTCGTCATCGAACTTGGGCGCGAAATGCGGGTCGGGCACGGCGCGATAGAAGCTGCCCAGCACCTCGGGGGGCAGGGTGCCTTCGACCTTCAGGCCCGTGAGCGTAAGTTCCTGTCCGACCGGCTGATTAAGGCCGATAAAATGCGGCGTTTGCGGAAATTGCCTTGCGTTTGCGGGCGCGTCGGCCCCTGCGATTGTTGCCATGATCCTCACCTTTTTATCGTAACGTTTGTTAGCATCTTATGCGCTTTGCGGCCTCATGCAATCCCCTTTCGACGGCCGGGCGCGCAAATTGTATCGCCCGACTGGGCGTGGTTGAATTATCTCCGTTTCTGCGCCAGCTTCGCACCGGAAAAACGGCGGGCCGCGCGGGCCTGTCCATCAAGGAGAGCATTCCCATGTGCGACGAACTCACCATCGCCGATGACGATGCCAATGCCGCCACGCGCGGCCTATCGCGCCGCCAGTTTGCCGCCGTGAGCGCAGCAGGCGCCGCCGCCGCCATGGCCGGGGCGCAGCAGGCGATTGCCGCAGGCGCGGCGCTCAAAGAAAACGCGGTGGCCATCACCACGCCCGATGGGCAATGCGACGCTTTCTTTGTCCACCCCGCCACCGGCAAGCATCCGGGCATCATCGTCTGGCCCGACATTGCCGGTTCGCGCGATGCCTATAAGGTGATGGCGCGCCGTCTGGCCTCGGATGGCTATGCGGTCCTGCTGGTCAACCACTACTATCGCACGGCCAAGGCGCCGCTGCTGAACAGCCTTGCCGAATGGCGCACCCCGGCGGGCGGCGAGAAGCTGAAGCCCGCCATCGCCGCGATCACCACGCCGGGCATCATCAGCGACGCCAAGGCTTTCGTGGGCTGGCTGGACAAGCAGGCGGCGGTCGATACCAAGCGCAAGATCGGCTCGGCGGGTTATTGCATGACCGGCGGCTATACCGTGCGCACGGCGGCGGCCAATCCCGAGCGCGTGACGGCCTGCGCCAGTTTCCACGGCGGCGGTCTGGTGGGCGATGCGGCCGACAGTCCGAACAAGCTGATCGGGGCGACCAAGGCCGGCTTCCTCTTCGCCATCGCCAAGAATGACGATGCGCGCAGCCCCGGCGACAAGGATGCGCTCAAAGCCGCCGCTGCGGCCGCCGGGCGTCCGGCCGAGGTCGAAGTGTACAATGCCGATCATGGTTGGTGCACGCTGGATGCGCCATCCTATGACAAGGGCGAGGCGGACCGTGCCTACGCCCGCCAACTCGCGCTTTTCGCCAAGCTGTAAAGAGAGAGGGGGAGGTTTTCGGCCTCCCCCTTTCCCATCCTTTAGAAGTCCTTCTTCAGCGTCACCGCCCATGTCCGCGGCAGGCCGGGCGCGCCCGACACGGTGCCGATCGACACGTAATTCGCGGTCATCGAGGTGAAGTAGTATTTGTTGAAGATGTTGCGCACCTCGACGCTGGCGGTCCAGCCATCGGCGGCGCTCTTCCATGTGATCCGGCCATTGCCCAGGAAATAGCCGTTGATCCGGTTGGTCGCCACCTGCGTGGCCAGCGATCCGCCGCCGCCATTGGTGGCCGTGCTGGTGGAAACCACGGCGCTGTCGACATTGGTGGGGTCGACATAGATGTGCGACTGGTAATTGCCATCGGCGCGCAGCGACAGCGTGCCCTTCAGGACATCGGGGATGTCATATTGCACGCCCGCGTTCCACTTCCACTGGGGCGTGTAGGGCGGAACCATGCTGGCGGTCACGCCGGTGCTGGCCGTGTCCACGGTGGTATATTTGAAATCGAGATAGGACAGCGATGCATCGAAGGTCAGCCCGGCGGTCGGGCGGATCATCGTCTCGATTTCAATGCCCTTCACATGGGCCGAGCCGACATTCTTTGGTTGCAGGCAAGGCGTCGAGGGGAAGCCCAGATTGTTGGGGCAATTCAGAACGGTCAGGATGATGTTCTTGTAATCATTATAGAAGGCCGACACGTTGAAGCGCAGCTTGCGATCGAACAGGTCGGACTTGAAGCCCGCCTCATAGGCTACGATGGTCTCGGGCTGGAAGGACTGGGCCTGGTTGATATAGAAGGGGCGCGGATTGACGCCGCCCGCGCGATAGCCGGTCGAAACCTGGGCATAGACCATCAGTTCGGGGCTGAAGCGATAGTCGCCCGCGATGCGCCAGTCGGTGCGCTGCTTTTCGAAATGGGCGTTGAGGCCGTTCAGAGCGGCAATCGCGCAATTCGCAGGCTGGCCCACGGTAAAGGGATAGCCGGTGCAGGGCAGGATCGTCGAACCATCGGGATTATGCCGCGAATAGGTGTAATCCTTGGTGTCCCAACTGGCGCGCACGCCGCCCGTGATGGTCAGCGCCTCGGTCAGCTTGCCCGAGACATTGGCGAAAACCGCCTTGTTGGTGGCAGGCGTCGTGTCCGGCCCGTGCAGGAAGTCGATGCCCGCATAGTTGAGGTCGATGCGCCCGGTATAGGTGCCCTTGGCGTGGAAATAGAAGCCGCCAACCGTGTAATCCAGACGACGGTTGAGCGCCTTGCCGGACAGGCGGATTTCCTCGCTCCACTGGGTATTGGCCTGCGCCTGTTCCAGCATCGAGGGCTGGACCGGGGCGCCTTCGGCAAAGGCCCATGACGAGGTGTAATGGCGATAGGCGCTGATCGATTTGAGCGCCAGATCCTCGGCGATCGTCCAGTCGATGGTCCCGGCAAAGCCATAATTGTCGAGGTTCGAATGCGGGTTCAGCGTCAGCGGCTTATAGGGCATCTGGCTGTCGGACGCGGCATTGTCGAAGAAGGTGGCATAGGAAACATAGCGCCCGTCATAGCCTGCGGGCACCGTGTCGCAGCTGTTCACGCCGCTGGCGACAAAGGCGCAGTTCAAGGGAATCGGGGCGCCATTGGTGCCGCGCAGCCATGGGCGGGCGGGCGACTTGCTGACGGGCGAACCGGCGAATTGCGCGATGGAATTGCCATAGATCAGCACGGTGGCGCCCGGCTCGTCGCGCTGGCGGGTGTAATCGCCCGAGACATTGACCTCGACATTGCTGGCCGGTTGCCAACGCAGCGCGACCTTGCCCGCGGTAAAGCTGGTGCCGCCCAGCGTGCCCAGCACCGGGCTGTCGCCGGTGGCCTGCGTTGGCACATTCGATCCGGGGTGGGTCTTGGCGTAATCCAGCCGCTTGACATAGCCATCGCGGTTCTTGGTCGCGCCCGACACGCGCAGGAACAGATTGTCGGCCAGTTTCAGGTCGAAAAAGCCGCGCATGTCGATGCGGTTGAACGAGCCGTAGGTGCCTTCGACCATGCCCTTGCCATTGCCCTGCGGCTTGACCGAATAGAGCTTGATCGAGCCGCCCAGCGAGTTGCGCCCGGAAAGCGTGCCCTGCGGGCCGCGCAGCACTTCAACCCGGTCAAGGTCCATCAGGTCGAGCAGCGACCCGGTGAGGGTGGGCAGGTAAACGTCATCGATATACATGCCCACGCCCGGTTCGAGCGCGAAATTGGGGTCTGTCTGACCCACGCCGCGGATAAAGGCGATGATGCCCGGCCCGAGATAGGCGTTTTGCGGGGTCAGCGTGACATTGGGCGTTTGCGCGGCCACTTCGGCCACATTGGTCTGTCCCCGCGCGGCCAGCGAGGCCCCGGTCATGGCCGTGATGGCCAGCGGCGTGTCCTGCAGCTTCTGGCTGCGGAATTGCGCGGTGACAACGATTTCGCCTGTGGTAACGTCCTTTTTGGGCTGCTCGGTTTGAGCATGGACGGTGGTGGCGGTTGCGATCATCGCAACGCAGGCGCCAGACAGGTAAAGCCCCCGAATACCGATCATGATGCATCCTCTCATAGGTGCGCGGCGAATCCCTAGCACGCCGCGTCAACGCCTGTTTATCGCGTTTGTGAAAATTTCAGCAATGTGATTGTTATTCCCAATCCCATTTTCACCACCACCGCGACATTCTTGCCGCAGTGGCCCCAGAGCCGGGGGCTTGCCGCGATGGAGCGCCCCCCCCATATATCTGGAGAGCAAAGGAGAACCCCCCATGGCCGACCCCCATATGCCCCAGACCGAGGAAGAATGGCGCGCGCGTCTGAGCCCGATGCAATATCATGTCCTGCGCGAAGGCGGCACCGAACGCGCCTTTACCGGCGAGTATGAAGGCAACAAAGCGGCAGGCGAGTATCTTTGCGCGGGCTGCGGCGCGCCGCTGTTCTCATCGGACACCAAATATAATTCCGGCTCGGGCTGGCCCAGTTTCTATGCCCCCGAGGGCAGCGACGCTGTTCTGGAGCACCGCGACATGTCGCATGGTATGATCCGCACCGAGGTGCGCTGTGCACGCTGTGACGGCCATCTGGGCCATGTCTTTCCCGATGGTCCGCAACCCACCGGCCTGCGTTATTGCATCAACAGCGCCAGTCTGGATTTCGAACCCAAGGATTGATCGCCCGATTTTGCGCACAAGCCAGCAATTTCAGGTTAACCAAGGACGCTCTATCGCCTATGCGGATTTGACAGGGCGCACGGGGATCCATTTCGTGCGCCCATGGTTTGTGCATGATTGGCGCGGCGTCGGCTTTCTCCCGCGCGCGCAGCAGGGGTTGGCATTTCGATGGCAAGGCAGAATAGGCGCGGTTCGGGCGATTCCGATAAAGAATCGAGTTCAGGCCTGCGTGGGTTTTTGAAGAAAATTGCCATCTGGACCGGGGCCTTTGGCCTGCTGGTGCTGCTCATGGCTTTTGCCGCTGTCTGGTTCGAAGCGCAGCAATTGCCCGATTTCGACACGATGAAAACCAGCCAGAACGGCCAGACCATCCTGGTGCGCGCACGCGACGGCAGCGAATTGTTCGCCATGGGGCCCAGCTATGGCAAATGGCTGTCCTATCAGGACATTCCCTCGGAGATGAAGGCGGCCATCGTCGCCACCGAGGATCGCCGTTTCCGCGATCATATCGGCATTGACCCGATCGGCGTGCTGCGCAGCTTTTATGTGCGCGCGCAAAAGGGCAAATGGCGTCAGGGCGGTTCGACCCTGACCCAGCAATTGGCCCGCACGATTTTCCTCAACAATGACCGCACGTGGAACCGCAAGGCCCGCGAGGCGCTGATTGCGCTGGCGCTGGAGTTCAAGTTCTCCAAGGACGAGATCCTCGAACTCTATCTGAACAAGGTCTATTTCGGTGGCGGCGCCTATGGCGTGGACGCGGCTGCGCGCAAATTCTTTGGTCATGAAGGCCGCCAGCTTAGCCTTGGCGAGGCCGCGATCATCGCCGGTCTGGTCAAGGCCCCCAGCCATTATTCCCCCACCGCCGACCAGCAGGCCGCGATTGACCGCGCCAAGGTGGTGCTGGAGGTGATGGTGGACGCCGGCGCGATCACCCCGGCGCAGGCCGACAGCGTCGATCTGCAATCGGTCAAGCTGGCCGCCGAAGCTTCGCAGAGCACGGTGCGCTATTTCACCGACTGGGCGCTGCCGCAGCTCGATGTGCTGCTGCCTGAAACGCGCGACCCCAACAATCACGACAATCTGGAAGTCTGGACCACGCTGGATCCCAAACTCCAGAATGCCGCGACCTCGGCCATCAAGGGCTATACGCCCAAGGATTCGCAGGGCGCGCTGGTCAGCATGGACCGCGACGGCGCGGTGCTGGCGATGGTGGGCGGGCTGGATTACGTGACCAGCAATTACAACCGCGCGACCAATGCGCTGCGTCAGCCTGGCTCGGCGTGGAAGCTGTTCGTCTATATGGCGGCGCTGGAGGCGGGCGTGAAGCCTGACGATCCGGTGGTTGACCAGCCCGTCACCATTGATGGGTGGAGCCCGCGCAATTCGGGCGGCACCTATGCGGGCCAGATCGACGTGCGCACCGCCTTTGCCTATTCGAAAAACACCGTGGCCGCGCAATTGGGTCAGCAGGTGACGTTTGACGCCGTGGCCGCCATGGCGCGCCGTTTCGGCATCAGCACGCCGATTTCGACCAACCCCTCAATGGTGCTGGGCAGCAATGACGTGCGTGTGATCGACATGGTAAAGGCCTTTGCCGCCGTCTCGGCGCGGGGCACTTCGGTCGAGCCCTATGGCATCGTCAAGGTCGTCGCCAGCGATGGCCGCGTGCTGTATGAACATGCCCAGAAGCAGGGCCAGACGCTGGTCGCGCCCTTCGTTTCGGCGGGGATCACCGATCTGCTCCAGACGGCGGTCAATATCGGCACCGGCCGCGCGGCCCAGATCGGCCGCCCTGTCGCAGGCAAGACCGGCACCACCAGCAGCAACAAGGACGGCTGGTTCCTCGGCTTCTCCAGCGGCGTGACCACAGGCGTGTGGATGGGCCGCGACGATGCCAAGGCGGTGCCCGGCCTGCAGGGCGGCACGGCCCCGGCGCGCGCCTTTGCCCAATATATGAAGGTTGCCGTGGCGCAGCGCCCGATTGAGCCCTTCGAAACCCAGTTGACCCTGCCCGACTGGCAGCTGGAACCCGACGATATCGCCAATCTCAGCGGGCCGGACGCCTATGTGCCGACCGATGAGGGCGCGATCCCCGATGGCAACAACCCCACCGACAATCAGCCCGCGCCTGCGGCCAATCCGGACTTTCTGGACAATGCCACCGGGCGGCAGGGGGATAATACCCGCAAGCGTGCCCAGCCGGGCGTGGGGATTTAAGGGGAAGGGATAAGTGCGAGGGTCTAGACCCTCGCGCTCCCATTACTGCCTGCGCTGCGTTACGGGTTCGATGTTCGGTGTCGGACGCAACGTTTGAATTTATAAAGCCTGCGGCGCGGTGAGCGATGAGCTTACCGCGCCGCAGGCTTTTATCCTATGCCCCAGTCCGCAACCTCGCCCACCTAGCGCCACCCCATAATGGGATTGCAAAGGGACCGAGTCCCTTTGCCCGCCGGAGGCACAAAACCCGCGACCTCACAAAACAAAACCCCCGCCAGCCTGACGCTGACGGGGGTCTTTATTCATGGCCGATGCATAACGATCAACGCAGGCGGATGCCCACATAGATCGGCGGTTGACCGGGGCGCATCCACTGTACGCCGATGGCGGTGCGGCCTGCGGACTGCGCCGCGCGGATGCTGTTTTCGATCTCGCCCACGCTGGTGATCGGGGTGTTGTTGACCGAGAGCAGCACGTCGCCGCGTTCAAAGCCCTTGGCGCCCGCGTCCGACGAGGCATCGACGCCCGCCACGACCACGCCCTTGGTATCCTCGGGCAGGCCGAGCTGGCGCGCGATCTGCGGATTGAGCGAGAGCAGCGAGAGGCCGAGTGCCTTTTCGGCAAGGCCAGTGCCCTTGGTGGGGGCCTTTTCGAAATCGTCGCCGCCCTTCTTGCGGTCAAAGGTCTGCTGGGCCAGTTCCTCGTCGGTCGGACGCTTGGACACCGCGACGTTGAGCGTCAGACGCTGGCCGCCGCGCAGCACTTCGAGCGGGATCTTGGTGCCCGGCTTCACGTTCGAGACGAGGAAGGAGAGGGTCTGGTCGCGGGTGACTTCCTTGCCGCCCACCTTGAGCACCACGTCGCCCGCCTTGACACCGCCCTGATCGGCGCCCTTGCCGGGCTCGACCGCCTGGATCAGCTCGCCGCGATTATGGGGCAGGCCCATCGAATCGGCATAATCGGTGGTCACAGGCTGGATCCGCACGCCAAGATAGCCGCGCTCGATGGTCTGACCCTTGATGAGCTGATCGACGATGGGCGCGGCGGTTTCGGCCGGGATGGCAAAGCCGATGCCCACGCTGCCGCCCGAGGGCGAGAAGATCGCGCGGTTGATGCCGATCACCTGGCCCTTCATGTCGAACATCGGGCCGCCCGAATTGCCCTGGTTGATCGCGGCGTCGGTCTGCAGATAGCGGTCATAGGCGCCGCCCTGACCCGTGTTGCGATAGACCGCCGAGATGATGCCCGCCGTTACTGTGCCGCCAAGGCCGAATGGGTTGCCGATGGCCACCACCCAGTCGCCCACGCGCGAGGCACGGCTGTCGCCGAACTTCACGAAAGGCAGCGGCTTGCCAGCGGTGATTTTCAGCACGGCAAGGTCGGAAGCGGCATCCTTGCCGATCAGCTTGGCCGGATATTCGCTGCCGTCGGGCAGGGTGACGGTGATCGATTCGACCACGCCCTGCCCCTCGGGCGTCACCACATGGTTGTTGGTGACCAGATAGCCGTCGGCCGAAACGATGAAGCCCGAACCCAGCGATTGCGCCTCGCGGGTCTGGGGCTGGCCCTGACCATCCCCGCCGCCGAAGAAGCCCTCAAAGGGGGTGCCGGCAAAGGGATTGGCCCCGCCTGCCACGCGCACCTTCTGGCGGGTGGAAATGTTCACCACCGCCGGCTGCAACTGACTGGTAAGATCGGCAAAACTGGACGGCGCGCCCACGCGGGGCGTGATCGCCTGAATGTTCTGCGCATCGTTTTGCGCCACCTGCGCCCCGGCGGGAAGTCCGGTGAGGAGCGAGAGGGTCGCACCCCCAAGAAGCAGCGCACTGGTCACTCCATAAGCGTATCGCACTGGGCATAGTCCTTGTTGTGTTGCCCGGACCCGGTTGCACCGGGGGCGGGGGCCGGTCTCCGTCCGGCCATGGGTTATTCACGCGGGATATTTACGCGCCCTTGTCCTGAATGGAAATTGAATAGGCGCGTGCCGGTTCCATGGCCCTATTGGCCCTTTTGATTGCGGAACTGGCGCAGATAGTCATTGTCCGGCGTCAGCACGATGGTGGTCGATGACTTGTTGGCCGGATTGGCGAAGGTGGTGCGATAACTCTCCATCGCGCGATAGAAATCGTAGAAGCTCGGGTCCTTGCCATAGGCTTCGGCATAGATCTTGGCAGCGGCCGCCTCGGCGTCGGCGCGGATGATCTGGGCCTGTTTCTGGCCCTGTGCGCGGATGGCGGTGGCCTCCTGATCGCGGGCGGCCTCCATCCGGGCAAAGGCGCGCTCCAGTGGTGTGCCGTCGGGCAGATCGGCGCGCTTGATGCGCACGTCGATGATCTGGGCGCCATATTCGCGCGCCTCGATGTCCAGCGCCTTGCGGATCTGCTCCATCATCAACCCGCGCTCGGGCGTCAGCAGCGACTGGAACGTATAGGAGGCCAGCCCCTGACGCAGCACGCTGGTCAGGATCGGCTGCAACTGTTCCTGCACCCGCTCGCTGGTGCCTGCCGTGCGGACCATCTTGACCGGGTCGATGATGCGGAAACGGGCATAGGCGTCCACCTCCAGCCGCTGCTGGTCGGAGGAGTTAACCTGCTGGCGCTCCATATCCAGATTGAGCACGCGTCGGTCCACCCGCACCAGCGTTTCAAGGAAGGGCACCCGCAGCGACAGCCCCGCGCCGGTGTTGCCATAATCCACGCCCGGCTTGTAACGGTTGATGACGCGCACCGGATCGCCCAGCCACATCACCACCGCCTGCTGGCTTTCGGGCACCTCGACAATGGCCGAAAAACCCACCAGCGCCGCCGCGATCAACCCCGCCACCGCCAGTTTCGCGCGCGGGGCAAGGCCATCCTGAAACAGGCCGCTCATGGCTTCACCACCGTGGTTTCCTCGGAAGGCTTCTTCTGGATCGCGGGCAAAGGCATATAGGAATTGAAGCCGCCGGCAGGGGCGATCACCTTGTCATTCTGCGACAGAACCTGCTCCATCGTGGCGTAATACATGCGGCGGCGCGTGACTTCGGGCGCCAGCTTGTACTGATCATAAACCTTGTTGAAGGCGGTGGCATCACCCTCGGCGCGCTGGGTCACCTGTTCGGCATAGGCGCGCGCGTTCGACATGTCGCGGTTGGCGTCCTGCTGGGCCGCCTGCACGCGCTGAAAGGCATCGTTGACCTTGGCGGGCGGATCGGCCTTCTTGATATCCACACCCTGCACCAGAATGCCCGAATGATAGGCGTCCAGCACGGCCTGCATCCGCTGGCGCACATTGCTCTCGATCTCGGCGCGGCGGGTGCCCAGCATCACATCGTTGAGCTTCACCTCGGCCACGCTGGCGCGCATCGCGGCCTCGGCCACTTCGCGCACGGTGCCCTTGGGGTCTTCCAGCTGATAGGTGAACTGCTTGAGATTACGGATGTTCCAGCGGATGATATAGCTCAGATCGACCAGGCTCTGATCCCCCGTCAGCATCAGCTTTTCCATCTCGCCATCGGGCACATTGTCGCGCCGGATCGAGGTCACATCCTCCACCCGCACGCGCTGGATCGGCCATGGCGCGGTGAAATTCATGCCCGGTCCGATGGTGGAGGTATATTTGCCAAAGGTGGTGACGATGCCCTGCTCGTTCGAGGAGAGCTGATGCCCGGTGGAAAAAATCAGCCAGACCAGCGCCACCCCGCCCAGCACCATGGGGGTCCAGCTCTTGCCGTCGGGGCGCTGGGGAATGCGGAAATTGGGGCCGGGGGGGATGGGGCCGGGTCCGCCGGGGCCGCCATTCTCTCGCCGGGCGCGGAAAATGTCCTCAAGGCTGCTGGCGCGGCGCGGGCCGCCGCCCTTGCCCGCGTTGGGGCCGCTGCTGGGCGGCTGCCACGGGTTGCGCGGGCCGCCGCCGGGCTTCTCGCTGCCGGGCCTGTCTCCCTCGGGCTTTTTGCCGCCGGCATCGCCATCATCCTGCTCGGCGCTGAATACCGGGGGCAGGGCAGGGGACATGTCCCAGACCCGATCCTGTTTCCGGCTCTGAAACCGGCGTTGAATTTCCTGCGCTATCCGCTCGGCCACTTGCTTCATAGTGTTATCTATAGGTGCCTCCTTGCGAATTAACAGGGGGCGATTGAAGCCCTGCGCGCAAATTTCCCCAAGGATCGGCACTTTCGGATGTTTCCCCTTGGGGGCAAAATGCTCTAGGGCGCGGGGCGCGCCTGTTTTTTGGCCCCTTTTGTTGCCCTGATTTGTTACCCTGTTTTGCTGCAAGGAAACCGTGATGACTGCCCAGCCTGCCGATGATCTGCGCCAACTTCTGCCTGCCGATATGGCCGCGCGGGTGCAATCGCTGCGTCTGGCCGACGGGGTGGTGACGCTGGTGTTGGACGGGGCGGGGCTGGATGGCGATGGCCGCGCCGCGCTGGAGGCGGGGGCCAAAGCGACGCTCTCGGCCGCGCCCGGCGTATCCGAGGTGCGCGTGGGCATTGTGGCCGACCGCGATGCGCCTCCTCCGGCTCCCAAGGGGCCGCTGATCCTTGCCGTGGGTTCGGGCAAAGGGGGCGTGGGCAAATCCACCCTCTCGGCCAATCTGGCGGTGGCCCTGTCGCGGATGGGGGTGCGGGTCGGGCTGGTCGATGCCGACATCTATGGCCCGTCGCAGCCGCGCCTGCTGGCCAATGAGGGCAAGAAGCCCGAAGCCAAGGACAGCAAGATGTTTCCCGTGCCCAGCCCTTATGGCGTGTCGGTGCTCTCGATGGGCCATTTGATCGAGGACGGCCGCGCGATTGCCTGGCGCGGGCCGATGGTGTCGGGCGCGCTGGGGCAATTGATCGACGCCTGGTGGGGCGAAACGCAGGTGCTGGTGATCGACCTGCCCCCCGGCACGGGCGATGTGCAATTGACCATGGTGCAGAAGCACAAGCCCGCAGGCGCCGTCATCGTCTCGACCCCGCAGGATCTGGCGCTGATGGATGCCAGTCGCGCGCTCAACCTGTTCGAGGCGGCCCATGTGCCGGTGCTGGGGCTGGTGGAGAATATGGCGGGCTATGTCTGCCCCCATTGCGGCAATGTGTCGGACCCCTTCGGCTGCGGCGCGGTCGAGGATGCGGCTAAAAGGCTCGATATGCCCTTCCTTGGCCGCGTGCCGCTGGATATGGCGATCCGGCTTGGCTCGGACGCGGGGCAGCCGCCCGCGGCGGGCGAAGGTCCGCAGGCCGAGGCTTTTGCCGCCATCGCCCGCAAGCTGCTGCCGTGGCTGGCCACGCAGGGTGTGACCCCGGAAAAGGGCTAAGCCGCAGATGGCCATCACCCGGCGGCAATGGTTGATCGGCGCGGCGGCGGGCGGTGGCCTTGTGGTCGGGTGGAGCCTGCTGCCCCGGCATTACGCCTATCCTTTTCCGGCTGAGGAGGGGGAATATCCCTTCGACGCATGGCTGCGCATCGGCAAGGACGGCGTGGTCAATGTGGCGATCCCCCAGCTCGAAATGGGGCAGGGGGTGATGACCGTGCTGGCCCAGATCGCGGCGGTCGAACTGGGGGCGGATTGGCGACAGGTGGCCGTGACGCCCGCGCCCATTGGGGCGCAATTTCCCAATCTGCCGCTGGCGGCGCATTGGGCGCCGCTCTGGGTGCCGATTGTCGCGCCGCTGGTCGCGGACAGGCACAGCTGGATGGTGCGCCGCTGGGCCGAGGATCACCGCTTTATGGCCACGGGCGCGGGCACATCGGTGTCGGCCTATGAGGAACCCCTGCGCAAGGCGGCGGCAGGCGCCCGGGCGGTGCTGGCCATGGCGGCGGCGGCGCGCTGGAATGTGCCTTGGGAGCAATGCGAGGTGTCGGGCGGGGCGGTGCGCCATGGCGCCCGCTCATTCGGCTTTGGCGCGCTGGTTCAGGATGCGGCGGGCCTGACCCCGCCCGATCCGCCGGTGATGCGCCCCACGCCGCCTGCGGAAAGCCCTGCGGCGCTGCCCGCAGGGGCGGATCTGGCCTTTCCCCGGCTCGATGCTCCGGCCAAGGTTGATGGATCATGGCCCTTTGCGGGCGATATTCGCCTGCCTGACATGCTCTATGCCGCGATCCGCCATGCGCCGCGCGGCGAGAATATCGCTCTGGGCGCGCATGATGCGGGCCGGGCGCGCGGGGTTTCCGGCTTTGTCCGCATGGTTGAAGGGCCGCGCTGGGTGGCCGCTGTGGCCACCGACTGGTGGGCGGCGGAACAAGCGCTGGCCAAAATCGCGCCGGGCTTTGTGGTGGAAAAACCGCTGGAAAGCGCAGGCGTCACCAAGGCGTTGGATGATGCGCTGAAGGGCGATGACACCCATCGCATGGTGTCGCAGGGCGATGCCGACGACATTCTGGGCGCGCATCCGCAATTTTCCGCGCGCTATGATATTGCCCCTGCAATGCATGCCGCGCTGGAAACCGCCACGGCCACGGCGCGCCTGCGCGATGGGAAGGTCGAGGTCTGGGCCGCGGTGCAGACGCCCGAACGGGCCAGACTGGCGATTGCGCGCGATCTGGCGGTGCCCGCGCATCAGGTCATGCTCTATCCCGCCGCCGCCGGGGGCAGCTTCGATGCCCGTCTGGACGCCCGCTTTGCCATTCAGGCCGCCGCCATCGCGCAGGCGGTGGGCAAGCCGGTGCAATTGATCTGGAGCCGGTGGCAGGAGCATGTTGCCGGTCTGCCGCGCGCGCCCATGGCCGCCCATGTCGAGGCGCGGGCCGATACGGCGGGCCATGTTGCGGCCTGGCGCGCCAAAATCGCCATGCCCGCCACAATGCGCGAATTCGGCCTGCGGATGCTTTCCGCCGCCAGCCCGACCAAGGCGGCCAAGATGCAGGACCGCAAGGACATTATGGCGATGGAGGGCGCCAATCCGCCCTATGCCATTGCCCATGTGGCGGTCGATCATGCCCCGGCCGCCATCGGCCTGCCCACGGGCCAGATGCGCGGGGGGCCGTCTGCGCTGCACGCCTTTGTCATCGAGAGCTTCATGGACGAGATCGCCGCCGCGCAGGGGCGGGAGCCTTTGTCCTTTCGCATGGGCATGTTGGCGGACGACGCGCGGATGGCTGCCTGTCTTCAGCGCGTCTCGGCGCTGGCGGGGTGGAACGGCGGCAAGGATGGCAGTGGGGCGGGGCTGGCCTGTCACCGCATGGGGGCGGTGGCCGACGGCGGCTGCATCGCGGCCATCGCCACCGCGCGGCGCAGCGATGCGGGCGTGCGGGTGGACCGCATCACCGCCGTTGCCGACATTGGCCGCATTATCAACGCCGACATTGCCCGCCAACAGATCGAGGGCGGGCTGATCTATGGTATCGGCCTTGCCCTTGGCGCCAGCACGGGCTGGGCGAAGGGGCTGCCGATTTTGTCGCGACTGGGTCAACTGGGTCTGCCCTTGCTGGCCGATTGCCCCGAAGTCGAGGTTGAATTGATCGCCAGCGGGGCCGATCCGTTTGATCCTGGCGAGTTAGGCGTGGCGGTGGCCGCGCCTGCGATTGCCAATGCTCTGTTTTCCGCCACAGGTATCAGGCTTCGCCGCCTGCCTCTGGCCTCTGACGATTAGGAATGATGATGAAGCGCCCTTCCGATCACCCGCCTGTGGCCGCCCCGCGCGTGGGGGTGATGCTGGTCAATCTGGGCACGCCGCAGGCGCCCACGGCATCGGCGGTGCGTACCTATCTGGCCGAATTCCTGTCGGACCGACGCGTGGTGGAAATTCCGCGCGCTGTGTGGCTGCCGATCCTGCATGGCATCATCCTGCGCACGCGCCCGGCCAAATCGGCCCATGCCTATGCGCAGGTATGGACGGACCAAGGCTCGCCTCTGGCCGCGATCACGCAGGCGCAGGCGCAGGATCTGCAGGTGCGGCTGGGCGAAACGGTGATGGTCGATTGGGCGATGCGCTATGGTGCGCCCTCGATCCCCGATGTGCTGGAGCGGATGAAGGCGGCGGGTTGCGAGCGCATTCTGGTCGCCCCGCTCTATCCGCAATATTCGGGCGCCACCACGGCCAGCGTGATCGACCGGCTGGGCGAGGGGCTGGCGGCGATGCGCTGGCAGCCTGCGATCCGCACTCTGCCGCCTTATTATGACGATCCGGCGCATATCGAGGCTTTGCGGGCCGATCTTTCGGCGCAGTTGCGCGCGATGGCTTTCGTGCCGCAGGTCTTGCTGCTCTCGTTCCACGGTATGCCGGAGCGCACGCTGCATCTGGGCGATCCCTATCATTGCCAATGCCGCAAGACCGCGCGCCTGCTGGGCGAGGCGTTGGCGAGGGAATTTCCGGGGCTGAAGGTGGAAACCTCGTTCCAGTCGCGCTTTGGCCGCGCCAAATGGCTGGAGCCTTCGACCGAGGATACGCTGGCCCGTTTGGCGGGCGAGGGTGCGGCGCAGGTGGCGATTGCCGCGCCCGGATTTTCCGCCGATTGCGTCGAAACGCTGGAGGAACTGGCGATCCGCGGGCGCGAGGTGTTCGAGGAAGCGGGCGGAAAAGATTATGCCGTGCTGGAATGCCTCAATGCAGGCGCCGATGGCATGGCGATGCTGGAAGCGCTGGTGCGGCGGGAATTGCTGGGCTGGGTCTGAGCCTTCAGAAATCCGCCCTTAAAAATCCCAAGCAATCCCCTTGCGGGTGAAATCGCCATAGCGCGTGGGCGAGAGGCCCTCGGGGTCTTCCTCATCTTTCGGCGGGGCCGGGGTGGGCACGGGATCGTTGGTCCAATGCTGCGGCTTGGTGAAAGTGCCGGGGCGCTGGGTGGCGCGCTGGATCGGCCGGGGGGTGGCATCGTCGGTCATGGCCTTGCCATGCGCCTGCTGGCGCTGGAATGCAATATCCCCTAAGGGCTGCCGATGAACCAACGCAACACCGCCGAAACCGTCCCCGGACTTGCTCCCCGCCGCGCCGCTTTGCGCCTGATGGATGCGGTGCTGCGCCGGGGCGAAACACTTGATAATGCGGCCCATGCCGCTACGCAGGGCCTGCCCCAGAATGACAAGGCGCTGGCCCGCGCGCTGGCGGGCGAGGCGATGCGCTGGATGGTAGATCTCGACGCGCTGATCGATTCGGCCACCAAGCAGATTCTGCCCGAGGATGCCAAGCCGCGCGCTGTGCTGCGTCTGATGCTGGCGGGCTGGCTGCGGTTGGAAACGCCGCCCCATGCGGTGGTGGCCACCGGGCTGGAACTGCTTCAGGGCGGGCCGCGCCGGTTGGCGCATGGCGTCTTTTCCGCGCTGGTGAAGCAAGGCGTGACGCTGCCCGCAGTCCCGACCCTGCCCGAGCCCGTGGCGGAGCGCTGGGGCGAGCGGGGCGAGGCTATCGCGGCGGGTCTGGCCGTGCCGCCGCCGCTGGATCTGACGGTGAAGGCGGGCAAGGACGCGCCCGAGGGCCTGTCGCTGATGCCCGGCCATGTGCGCCTGTCGCGCGGGGATGCGGTGGAAAGCCTGCCCGGTTTTGCCGATGGCGATTGGTGGGTGCAGGATCTGGCCGCCTCGATCCCGGCGCGCCTGATTGGCGCGGGAACGGGCCGCGTGCTGGACGTTTGCGCGGCGCCGGGGGGCAAGACGATGCAACTGGCAGCCGCCGGTTGGGATGTGACCGCGCTGGACAGCAGCCCCAAGCGGATCGAGCGGATGCGGGCCAATCTGGCGCGCACCGGGCTGGAGGCTGATCTGATCGCGGTCGATGCGCTGAAATATGCGCCGGAGGAGCTGTTCGACTCGGTTTTGCTGGATGCGCCCTGTACCGCCACGGGCACATGCCGCCGCCATCCCGATGTGCTGCACCGTATCGGCCCGCGTCAGATTGCCGAGATGGCCGAATTGCAGGAGGCTTTGCTCGCCCGCGCTGCGGAATGGCTCAAGCCCGGCGGCGTGCTGGTCTATGCGGTCTGCTCGCTGGAGCGCGAGGAGGGTGAGGAGCAGGCGGCCAAGGTGGGCCTGACCGCCGATCCGATCCGGGCCGAGGAATTGCCCGCAGGTCTGGCGCCCACGCAGGAAGGCTGGCTGCGCACCGATCCGGGGATGCTGGGCGAGGTCGGCGGGCTGGACGGGTTTTTCGTGGCGCGTTGGCGCAAGTAGACCGGGCGGTCAGAGAATCAGCGTGGCGGATTTGTCCGCCGCCTGCGCCATCAGGCTCAGCGCCTGATGGCCGCGCCCGGTGAGGCAATAGCGCCCCTCGACCATCTGTTCGACCAGCCCTTCGGAACATAGCGCCGAGAGCCAGAGCAGCGCCGTGGCCACGCCTTCCGGCCCCAGATCGGCCAGATCGGCGGCGCCAAGCCCTTCAAACCCGACCAAATCGAGCCGCATCAGCAGGTCGATCCCATCGACCGGAAACATCCGGTTATGCAGAATGCGCACCGCGGTGATGATGTGATGCAGGATAGCGAACATGGGACCGGCCTCTCTTTGGGGTGAGGCCTGATCCCATGGAATGATAAATCGGAAAATCGATCAAAGATGATTTTTGCAATCGTCTTTATCGATTGGGCCTACCCCTTCAGCCTGTCGGCAAAGCCCTTCTTCAGCTTGGCCAGCTTGGGCGGGATCACGGCCAGACAATAGGGGTTACGCTGGCCTTCGCCCTCCCAGTAGTCCTGATGATAGTCCTCGGCCGGATACCATGGGGCGATGGGCTCGATCGTGGTGACGATGGGGGCGGGCCAATCCTTTTGCGCGCGCAGCTTGGCGGTTTCCGCCTCGGCGCTTTGCACGGCGTCGAGCGGGAAGATCGCGCTGCGATATTGGGTGCCCACGTCATTGCCCTGACGGTTGAGCTGCGTGGGATCATGCGTGGCAAAGAACACATCGAGCAGCGCGCCATAGGACAGGACCGCCGGATCAAAGGTGATGCGGATCGCCTCGGCATGGCCGGTCGCGCCGCTGCACACCTGCTTGTAGGTGGGATTTTCCACCGCGCCGCCGATATAGCCGCTTTCCACATTCCTGACCCCGGCCAGTTGCCGAAACACCGCTTCGACGCACCAGAAACAGCCGCCTGCGACAATTGCCTGCTGGGCCATGTCTATTCTCCAATCTTTCGTGAATGGCCCCTAGATAGGGACAAAAGCGCCGCCTGCAATGGTGGACATATTTCCGCCCCCGACATAGGAAGCCGCCATGACCGAACGCACAATCACCGTCGCCGCGCTGCAACTGGCGCTGGGCAGCCAGGATGAGGCGCAGAATATCGGCGCGACTGTCGCGCTGGTGGAACAGGCCGCCGCGCAGGGCGCGCAGATCATCCTGCCGCCCGAACTGTTTTCCTCACCCTATTTCTGCACGGTCGAGGATGAGGCGCTGTTTGCCCTTGCCCGCCCGGTGGCGGAGCATCCCAGCGTGATCGCGATGCAGGAACTGGCGCGTAAGCTGAAAGTGGCGATCCCGACCAGCTTTTTTGAGCGCGACGGGCACCATTATTACAACACGCTGGCCATGATCGACGCCGATGGGCAGATCATGGGCACCTATCGCAAGAGCCACATTCCCGACGGGCCGGGCTATGAGGAAAAATACTATTTCCGCCCCGGCAACACCGGTTTCAAAGTGTGGGACGTGTTCGGCACGCGCATCGGCGTGGGCATCTGCTGGGACCAGTGGTATCCCGAATGCGCGCGGGCGATGGCTCTGATGGGCGCGGAAATGCTGTTCTATCCGACCGCCATCGGCACCGAGCCGTATAATGCCGATCTGGACACCAGCCGCATGTGGCGCCGCGCGATGCAGGGCCATGCGGTGTCGAACTGCATGCCCGTGATCGCCGCCAACCGCATCGGCGCCGAGGCGGCCTATGGCGGGCCGGAGCAATCCTATTACGGCCACAGTTTCATCAGCGACGAATGGGGCGATCTGACGGCCGAATTTGGCGCGGGCGAAACCGGCGTGCTGGTCCAAGCGCTCGATCTGGCGCGGGCGGCGACGCACCGGGCCGGGATGGGCTTTTTCCGCGACCGCAGGCCCCAGCTTTATACCCGCCTTGCGCAAGATATCTGACCTCTATGTGATCGCGCTCGGCTCGAATGTGCGCCATGCGCGCCATGGCGGGCCAGAGCGCGTGTTGCGGGCCGCCGTGGGCGCGCTGGCGCAGGCGGGGCTGGGGATCGAGGCGATGGCGCCGGTGATTCGCAGCGCGCCGCTGGGGCCATCCTTGCGGCGCTATGCCAACGGGGCGGTGCTGGTGCGATCGGATCTGGGGCCGGTGGCGATGCTGGCCCTGCTCAAATCCATCGAGCGCGAATTTGGGCGGCGTGGCGGAAAACGCTGGGGTTCGCGGGTGCTCGACCTCGATATTGTGCTGTGGGGCGGGGGTGAATGGCGCTCTGCCGGGCTTTGCGTGCCCCATGCCGCTTTTCGGCTGCGTGACTTTGTTTTGCGCCCGATGGCCGCACTTGTCCCCAACTGGCGCGATCCGCGCACAGGTTTTAGCATCAAACAGTTACACAGCCGCTTGACCCGGAGCCTCCGCGCCCCTAGGGAACCGCGACCCGAAGCCTGAAGCACCGACTTCAGCCGCACATATGGGGGCCCATAGCTCAGTCGGTAGAGCAACTGACTTTTAATCAGTAGGTCGCTGGTTCGAATCCAGCTGGGCTCACCAAATATTTCAATATGTTAAGTGGTTTGCTGATCCCGCACATTGGAGATCAGCAACCACATAGCAACCACGAAAACGGGTATGAGAGGGTGGTGTAGGGGAATCTAATCCCCTAGTCTTCGCTGGCATGAGCGTTCTGCCGCCCCGTGAAGCCGGGCTCTCGATGGCCTGCCTTGAGCTTTTTCGCTATCTTGCGCAATCCAGCTTGCTTCACAAATCCATTGAAATAGCGAGATGGGACTCCATGCCGATAGGCATATTCCATTGCATCGCTTAGCTCGCTGCGGCGGGTTCGCCCCATTGCAATGGTATCACCCAGAAATGCAATCAGCCCGATCTTGAAGGGGCGTCCCTCAATCGAATGCTGCCCTGCCTTGAGGGGGCGTGCATAATCCACCTCGTCCACCAAGATTTGCCAGCGATTCTGTTGCACCATCTTGGCGAGATGTCCGTAGATCGTTCTCGCGAGCCAATCGTCCTTCTCTTCCTCAAATGCGGACTCCGAGGTGTTGGAGGGCTCCAGCCATTTCTTGACGACATTGCTGCGGATTTTTTTGAAGGCTCTGAGTTGTGCTCGTTTCTCGGGTGTGGGGTGTGAATGGCCAGTACGAGGTTTGGGATGAGGCATAAATAGGTGTCCTCCAAATTACGGACACTATCTCCGGTTTTAAGCCAGAACTCTAGCGATTTTACGTAAAACTTGGTCAATTGCCGCGATGCCTAGGGGCGAAATGTGCGGGGATGCAATTCGGTAAATGGAGGAGTGCCTGCGCATCCGCGCAGGACGGGGCGCTGAATTTTACAGCCCTCGTTTCCCGAATAAGGAAAGACGTCCCATGGTTAAATCCGATGTCACACACACCTGCCCGCACTGCCAACGCAATCAGGCGAAGGCTGCAAAGCTTGAAAAGAAGGTTAAGAGGCTCACCGCCAAGATCGCCAAGTTCTCTGTGAACACCGCTGGCAACGGCGTTAGGAAGATCTTCTTCAACGAGAAGGAAGTTGCAACTCGACTCGGACTCAGCGTCAAAACTCTGCAGAACTGGCGTGGGCTTGGGAAGGGGCCTAAATTTCATAAGTCTGGCCGGATGGTGCGCTACCGGCTGAGGGATATCCTAGCTTGGGAAAAATCCTTGTCCACTAACGGTGGACTGCCTGAATGAGCGGCCACTTCTGGTGATGCTGCTTTTCGGTAGCGCTATGTAATAACCGAGAGAGTGCTCAATGCGGTGCTCTCCCGGTTCTCGGAATGTCTGGCCTGCTGCCGGTTTGATGGACACCGAGATAAGGTGTTTTCATCAACCGGAGTGATCGATGCAACGAAGGAAGTTCAGCCGCGAGTTCAAGCTTGAGGCGGTAAGATTGGTGAAAGAGCGCGGGG
>Ga0209933_1001109_pt1 | contig 30830 bp, 26 predicted proteins | sample ThiBiot_300_biof_FD_183944 | JGI IMG/M metagenome (GOLD analysis project Ga0209933, IMG submission 183944) | Wastewater bioreactor microbial communities from Cape Town, South Africa - Thiocy_cont_300_biof (SPAdes) | ecosystem: Engineered > Bioremediation > Thiocyanate > Unclassified | place...
TGCGTCGCCGCTTCAGCCACCAGACGCCGATGAGGTCGAGCGCGCCCTGCAGGCCGCGGTCGAGAATGCCGTATTTCGACTGGCCGTGCCGGCGGTTGCGGTCGACGACGTCGATATGCGTGACGCGGTAGCCCTCGCGGATGGCGAGCGCCGGCAGATAGCGGTGCCAGCCGTCGAAATAGGGAAAGAGCAGGAACATCTCGCGGCGGAGCGCCTTCAGCCCGCAGCCGGAATCGCGCGTGCCGTCCTGAAGGATCGCGCCGCGAACCTTGTTCGCGAGCCGCGAGGCGACGCGCTTGGCGCCGGAATCGGTGCGTTTCAGCCGCTGGCCGGCGGCGATGCCCATCATCGGCCCACCGGCCTCCAGCGCATCGATGAGCGCCGGCATGAAGGCCGGATCGTTCTGCCCGTCGCCGTCGATCGTGACGACGATCGGCGCCTTTGCCGCGAGGAGCCCGGTGCGCACCGCGGCGCTCTGGCCGCAGGACTGCGCATGGCGGACGAGCCGCAGCCAGGGGCGCTCGCGCATCAAGGCGAGGATGGCGCGGTCGGTGCCGTCGTCGGAGCCGTCGTCGATGACCATGATCTCGAAGGCGCGGGCGCCGAGCGCGACGCGGATCTCCTCGATCAGCTCGGGAAGATTCTCGGCTTCGTTCTTGCCCGGAATCACGACCGAGACCGACGGAGAACCGGCGTCAGGCGCCATCGGTCGGCTCTCTTCGGTGTGAAAGTCTTGCATCGCCGCGGTCTCCAAGCGAGGCCAGCGCCGGGATGTAGCGCGGCCGGCCGGCCATCGCATCGACGAGGCCGGCCAGTGCCGTCACGGTCCGCGCGGGGCTTCGCCATGCGCCGCGGATCGTTCCGAGGCGCGCCGTTATAGTGCCGGTGCGCCTGCGGCGGAAGGCCCAACCGGCGCGGGCGAAGACCCCGGCCAGCCACATCGTGAAGCCGAAGCCGAGCAGGAGGCCGGCGGTCACGTCGGAGGGATAATGCGCGCCGACGACGACGCGGCTGGCGCCGATCAGGAGGCCGAACAGCAGCAGGCCGATCCGCCAGCGCGTGAAGACGAGAAAGCCGAGCGCAATGAGTGCCCCGCCGGTCGCCGAATGGCCCGAGGGAAAGCTCTGATAGGCCCAGGCGAAGTGGAGCGGCTGCAGCGTCAGCGCGCCGAATTCGTCGAAGGTCGGCGGACGGCCGCGGCCGATCGGCTGCTTGACGATGTTAACGAGGAGGCCGACGCCGCCGATCGAGGCGAAGACGAAGGCGGCGAGCGCCCCGACCTCGGCCCAGAAGGCACGCACGAATCGGGGGACGCGCCCCCAGCTGCCGAAGAGCAGGAACAGGAAGAAAAGCCCGGCCGGCCACAGCTCCCACTGCGACTTGCCTGCATCCGAGACGATCTCGAAGAGGCCGCGGACGAAGCCAGGCACGGCGCGCGCGCGGGCAACCGAGATCGCGTCGAAGGCGAAGCCGGCCGCGAGCACGATCAGGAAGCAGGAGACCCAGATCGCGACCCACTCCGTCACGGAGAGGCGCGGCACGGGTCTCTGTCGCGCGCCAACGCGGAGAGCGCGGGCGCGGATCGCGGCGACATTAGCGGAGAAGCGATTGCCGAGCGCCTTCAAGCCGGTCGGTGCCTCGCCCGTCACTTCGGCGCCCCCGCAGCGGTGAAGACGTGCATTTCGAGGAAGCGGCCGCCATTGATGTTGTAGCCGCTCACCACCGCCGCCTCCTTGGGTGCAAGGCCGAGATCGTCGGCGCGCGAATTGAACATCGGCAGCTGGCGCTTCTCGACGAAGGCGACGCGGCAGCCGCCCTCGGCGAGGAAGCTCGCGGCGCGCTCGCCATCGACGAGCGCGATCGAGGTTCCGCCGAGGAAGACGAGGCTCGGCTCCTCGAAGCCGGCGCTGGCGAAGGCAGGCCTGGCGCAGGAGGCCGCAGCGTCGCCGGCGGCGACCAGCCGCTCGCTGAGCCGCGTCTGCTGCAGTCCCGGCAGGACCTGGCCGAAGGCGCCCCAATAGGCGACGACCGCCGCGAGACCGGCGACAAAAGCGCTCGCGACCGGCGAGACGCGGAAGAGGCGAGCCGAGGCGAAGCCGACGCCGGCGGCGACGAGCAGGATGACGACGCCGAGAACGGAAACCGGATCGCCGAGCAGCAGCGCGATGGCGATGCCGACCACCGCGAGGGCGAGCGGCATCAGCATGGGCGCCAGAGCGAGGAAGCGCATGAACCAGTGGCGGCTCGCGCGATGGATGACGCCACGATCGATTGCGTCCGCCGTCACCATCGCCATCAGCGGGAAGAGCGGCAGCACGTAATGCGGCAGCTTGGTCGGCACCGCCTCGACGGCCAGCCAGTAAGGGATGACGGACGCGGCGGCATAGAGCAGCGCCGGCTGCCGCAGCCGGTCGAGGATCGAGCCGAGGCCGGCGAGAAAATAGGCGGCGAGCGGCCAGAAGGTGAAGACGAAGATCAGCGCATAGGCGCCGGGCGGCGCGCCATGCGATTCCTGGACGCTGACGACCTTCTGGAACAGATCCTTGCCGAGCGCCTCCTGATAGAAGGCGCCGCCGCTGGCGAGCCCGATGGCGATGAACCAGGGCGCGACGACGATCACCATCCAGACGAGGCCGGGCAGCGGCGCCAGCCGCTTCAGCCAGGCGAAGGAGCCGTTGGCGATCGAGAGCATCACGACCGGGCAGGCGATGGCACCGACGCCGACCGGCCCCTTGAGCAGGATCGAGGCGCCGAGCGCCGTCCAGAAGATCGCGGCGAGGCGCAGCGAACGCTCGGCTGTCGGCGACAGATAGGCCCGCGCCAGCGCGCCATGGGCGGCGGTGATCGTCACCAGGAGCATCATGTCGGTCTTTGCGAGCCGCGCCTCGACGCCGAGCAGGATGGTCGTCGCGACCAGCATGCCGGCGAGGAGCGCGGCGCGCGGCCGGCCGAAGGCGATCGTCACCCACCAGGTCAGCAGCGCCGCCGCGATGCCGCCGATGAGCGAGGGAAGGCGATAGATGAAAATCGGCGCGTCGGGGCCGCTGCCGGTCAGGAAGACAGCCGCCGATTGCAGCCAGTAGATGCCGATCGGCTTCTTGTAGCGCGCCTCGTCCTGGAAGCGGATGTCGAGATAATTGCCGCTCTCGACCATCTGATGCGTCGCCTGGGCGAAGCGTGGCTCATCGCGGTCGATGGGCGGCAGCGTGGCGAAACCGGGCAGGAAGGCCAGGAAGGCGACGATCGCGATCGCGGCGAGGCTCGCGGCCGGCGATGCGGCGAGCCTGTCGGCCAGCGTCTCGATGGCGCGGGCGATGCGGCGCAGCCGCTCCCCCCCTGCCAGTTCAGGCGTCACCGTGCTCGTCACGCGAACCTTGCCGTTGCCTCTGCCGCCTCCGCCCTCGGAGCGGGATACAGGGAACGGCGCGGCCCGGCAACACTCGTCGCGGCCGGAAGGCCCTGTCTCCGCATGGCGATGCTGTCCGTCTCACGACGCGGGCCGGCCGCCGCGGCGATAGACGGCGATCACAACGTCGCCGCGTTGGGCATGCTATGCCATCGCCATGGATGGATTGATCGCCCTCGGGATTCTGCTCCTGCTCGCACTGCCGGTTCTGACGGTGGTGTCGTTCTTCATGCTGATCGGCACGCGCCGGCGGCTCACGGAGGTCGAGAAGCGGCTGATCGCGATGGAACTCCGCGCAGCGGGCGGAGCGGCGATCGCGGCTGCTCCCGGAGAGGCCGCGATTCCTCCGGAAGCAGCGGTCGCCCCTGACCCCGGACTGGCACAGCCCGAATCCATGGAAGCCCCGGCGAGCGAGGATAGGGCAGCAACCGAGGCGGCCGGCGAGGCGCCGCCCGCTCCCGAGGCGCCCTCTGCCCCGCCCGCGCCGGCCAAGCCGCGCGAAAGCCTCGAGCAGCGCCTCGGCGCGCGCTGGGCCGTCTGGGTCGGCGGCCTGGCGCTGGCACTCGGCGCGATCTTCCTCGTCCGCTATTCGATCGATGCCGGACTGATCGGACCGGGCGTGCGCATCGCGCTCGCCGCCGCCTTCTCGATCGCGCTGCTCGCCGGCGGCGAATGGCTGCGCCGCTCGCCGCGCGTCACCGCCTTTTCGGCGATTCCCGCTGCCAATATCCCCGGCATCCTCACGGCGGCCGGTACGGTCGGCCTGTTCGCGACCGCCTATGGCGCCTATGCGCTTTACGGCATGATCGGGCCGGCCCTCGCCTTCCTGCTGCTGGCGGTGATCGGCCTTGCCACCATGGCCGCCGCGGCGCTGCACGGGCCCTGGCTCTCCGGGCTCGGGCTCGTCGGCGCCCATGCCGCGCCGCTGCTCGTCTCCTCGACCAAGCCCGATTTCGCCATTCTCGCGCTCTACCTCACCGTCGTGACCGCAGCCGCCTTCGGCCTCGCAAGGCTGCGGCGCTGGCGCTGGCTGGCCATTGCGGCGTCGGTGGCGGCGCTCGGCTGGGGCTTCTTCGTGCTCTTCATCGGCGGCGATCCGGTCGTTGAAGCGGCCTATGCCATCGCCTTCATGATCCTCGCGCTGCTCGCGCTCGTTGTCGACGCCCATGACGCCGACGAAAGCCCGGCGCGGCCGGATTTTCTGGCGACGCTGGTTCTCGCGGGCGCGGCGGCGCTGCTGGTGACCGGCGCCATCGCGGATGATTTCGGGGCGACCGGCGTCGGCGCGGCGCTGATCGGCGGTGCGCTGCTGCTCGCCGCGGCCTGGCGCTATGACGCGGCCGCCCTCTTGTCCGGTGTCGCGGCGCTGCTGCTGCTCGGCCTTCTCTATTTCTGGCCGGCCGCCGCGCAGGTCGCCGCCGCGCCGACTACCTATGTCGCCGATGCGGTCGCGGCCTGGTTCCCGTTGCCCGAAGCCGTCGCGTTCTTCGCCAATACAGCCACGATCGGCAGCGCCGCGCTGATCGGCGCCGCTCTGCTGCATCCGCGCCGGCGGCCGGCGCCGGTGGCCTTCGCCGTCGCCGCGCTCGCGGGCGCGGCCGCGGCGGGCCCGCTGCTCGCCCTCGCCGTCGCCTATCTCCGCATCTCGGGCTTCACCTCGAACCTCGTCCTCGCGGCGATCGCCTTCGCGCTGGCTGGCCTCTATGCCGCGCTGACGAACCGCTCGACGGCGCGCGAAGCGGACGACCCCACCGCGGCCATCACCACCGGCATGTATGCCGCCGGCGCAGTCGGCGGCATCGCCTTCGGCCTCACCATGGCGCTCGATGGCGGCATGCTGACGACGGCGCTGGCGCTCGCGAGCCTCGGCACCGCCTGGGTCGAGACGCGCAGGCCCATCCCGGCGCTGCGCTATGCCGTGCTGGTCATGGCGGCGGCGGTGTTCGGCCGCATCGTCTGGGACCCCTATGTCTTCGACATCCGCAGCGGCGGCGCCGTCTATGGCTCGATCCTGGCGGGCTACGGCATCCCGACGCTCGCCTTCGCCGGCGCAGCCATGTTGCTGCACCGCCGCGAAAGCGACCGGCCGGCATTGGCCGCCGAGGGGATCGCCATCACGCTGTTCGCCCTCATGGTGGTGTTCGAGATCCATGCCGTGACCTTCGGCGGCGATCTGCTGACGCCCTCGACCCGGCTCGGCGAACAGGGGCTGCTCACGGCGGCGGCGTTCGCCTTCTCGCTCGGGCTGGCAAGGATCGGACGAAAGCGTTCGAGCCCCGTCTTCGCCGGGGCAGCGATCCTCTTCCGCGCGCTCGGCCTCGCCAATGCCGTGCTGTCGCTCGGCATCGCCCTCAATCCGCTGGTGACGGGCGACGCGGTCGCGGGCTCGGCCCTCCTCAACGAGATCGTGCTCGCCTACTGGCTGCCGGCGATCCTGGCCGGGCTGCTCGCTCTGCAGCCCCTGCCGGGTGGCGCGACATCGGTGCGGCGCTGGCTGCGGCTCGCGACGGGCTTCGTCGCGCTGGCGCTCGCCTTCGGCGGCGTCTCGCTGGAGATCCGGTTCCTCTTCGCAGCGAGCGCCGATCTTTCGGCCGGCGGCGTCGGCGCGGCGGAATCCTACACCTACTCCGCCGTCTGGCTCGCGATGGGTCTCGCGCTTCTGCTCGCCGGCCTCTTCGCCGACGCCAAAGCGATCCGCATCGCCTCGGCCGCGCTCATCCTCATCGCCGTGCTCAAGGTCTTCCTGATCGACATGGGCAATCTCGAAGGGGTCTGGCGCGCGCTCTCCTTCATGGGCCTCGGCCTCGTGCTGATCGGCATCGGGCTCCTCTACCAGCGGCTGCTGTTCGGGCGGCGGGCCGAGGTCGCACCGGACGGCTGACCGGAACCCTGCTGGTGGCGGTGCGTTCACCTTTCGAACAGGGAGAACGCTCATGTCCGATCCGACCCAGCCTTATCCGCTTCCCGGCCAGCCGGGCGAGGGCGTGCCGCCCGGGCAGCCGATGCCGCCGATGCACGACCCGATCCCGTCGCCGGAGCCGACCCGCCAGCCGCCGGATATTCCGGGCAATGTGCCGCGCGAGTTGCCGCAGCAGGAGCCGCAGGAGCTGCCGCCCACCAATCCGAAGGGCGGCCCGACGCCCTATCCGGTGAACGATCCCGCGGTCGACGACCAGCCGGGGTCGGAGCCGGACTATGTGCCGCCGCTGCAACCTGAGCCGCCGGTGATGTAAGCGGCGTGCAATCCGCTTGACGCTGCGAGGCGGCTTGGCCATGACAAGGCCGAGCCCGGCATGAAAGACAGCGACCGCACAGCGCCCATCCTGATCGTCGGCCCATCCTGGGTCGGCGATATGGTCATGGCTGCGAGCCTGGTCGCGGCGCTGAAGAAGCGCCATCCCGGACGGGCGGTCGACATGCTCGCCCCACCCTCCTCGCTTCCCATTGCCAGCCTCATCACCGGCGTCGAGCGGACGATCCCGCTGGCGCTCGGCCACGGCGAACTCGGTCTTCTTGATCGCTGGAAGATCGGCCGGACCTTGCGCGAGCGCCGCTATGGCACCGCGATCATCCTGCCGCGCGCCTTCAAGGCTGCCATCCCGCCCTTCGCCGCCGGCATCCCCGAGCGCATCGGCTATGCCGCCGAGGGGCGCTCGATCCTCCTGACCGATGCGCGGCCTGACAGCGAGCGCAAGACGGCGCGCACCATCGACCGCTTCGTGGCCTTGGCGGGACCCGCCGGCGAGCCGCCGCCCTCGCCCCGCCCGGTGCTGCGCATGCCGCGCCATGACCGCGGCGAACTGGAGGCGAAGCTCGGGCTCGACCTGTCACTGCCCTCGATCGCCTTCTGTCCCGGCGCGGAATATGGCCCGGCCAAGCGCTGGCCGGCGGAGAAATTCGCGGCGCTGGCCGGCATCGCCCATCAGGGCGGCTACCGGGTGCGCCTTTTCGGTGGGCCTAAGGACAAGCCGATCACGGCCGAGATCGCGGCGAAGGCGGGCGTGCCGGTCGACGATCTCGCGGGCCGCACCAGCCTCCTCGACGCCTCCGTGCTGCTCGGCCTTTCCGATGTCGTTGTCAGCAATGATACGGGCCTCATGCATGTGGCGGGCGCGCTCGACCGGCCGCTGGTCGTCCTCTACGGCTCCAGCTCGGAGAGACTGACGCCGCCGACGGCGCCGAATGCCGAGGCGCTGTCGCTCGAACTCTCCTGCCGCCCGTGCTTCCAGCGCACCTGTCCGCTGGGCACGCTGGCCTGCCTCGAAGGCATCGAGCCACTGTCCGTCTTCGCCGCCGTGCGCCGTGTCGCCGCCGCGGCTCTTTCCATGCCGGGCCCGCTTGGGCTATCCACGCGGCGGCCGTCGGGCATCTGACCGCGGCGAGCGGGATGGACGCATGGTCAAGACGACAAGGGACGGGCGCGACACGATCCTGGTGACGGGTGGCGCGGGCTTCATCGGCTCCAACATCGCCCGGGCGCTGGCCGCCGATGGCTGGCGGATCGTGGTGTCCGATTGGTTCGGCACCGGCGGCAAATGGAAGAACCTCGCCGGCGTGCTGCTCGATGACGTGCTGCGGCCCGAGGACGCGACCGAATGGCTGGCGGCGAACCAGGGCCGCGTCGAGGCCGTCGTCCATATGGGCGCCATTTCCGCGACCACCGAGCCGGATGTCGACCTCATCGTCGCGCGCAATATCCGAGCGACCTTCGATCTCTGGGCGATCGCCGCGCGCCAAGGCATCCGCTTCGTCTACGCCTCATCGGCGGCGACCTATGGCGACGGCAGCGCCGGCTTCGTGGACGACGCCTCGCCCGAGCATCTCGCGAGCCTCCGGCCGCTCAATGCCTATGGCTGGTCGAAGCTGGTCGCCGACCGCCGCTTCGTGGACGATGTCGCCGCGGGCCGGCCGACGCCGCCGCAATGGGCGGGCCTCCGCTTCTTCAACGTCTACGGGCCGAACGAGACGCACAAGGACGACATGCGCTCGGTGATCCACAAGATCTGGCCGCTCGCCGCCGCCGGCGAGACGGTGACGCTCTTCCGCTCGCATGATCCGGCCTATGAGGATGGCGGCCAGCTGCGCGACTTCATCCATGTCGACGACTGCGTCGCGGTGGTGCGCTGGCTGATCGAGACTCCATCGGTCAGCGGAATCTTCAATGTCGGCACCGGCACCGCGCGCTCCTTCGCCGATCTCGCCCGCGCCGTCTTCGCCGCCGTCGGCCGCGAGCCGCGCATCGACTATATCGACATGCCGGAGCGCATCCGCGGCGCCTACCAGTATTTCACGCAGTCCGACCAGACCAAGCTGCGCGCGGCCGGTTTCGAGGGGCAGTTCACCTCGCTCGAGGACGGCGTCGCACGCTATATCGCGGCGCTCGAGGCGGCGAAGGCGTGACGATGCCGGCTACCTGGCGGCCGGCCGCCTTCCTCGACCGCGACGGCGTGATCAATATCGACCATGGCTATGTCGTGCGGCCGGAGGACCTCGCTTTCGTCACGGGCGCGCCGGCGGCGATCCGCCGGCTGAACGAAGCCGGCTATCTCGTCGTGGTCGTCACCAACCAGTCCGGCGTCGCGCGCGGCTATTTCACGGAAGACGATGTCGCGCGCTTCCATGATTACCTGCGGAGTGAACTCGCTCAGCATGGTGCGCGGATCGACGCGATCTACACTGCCCCGCACCACCCTGAGGCGGTGATCGATGCCTATCGCGCCGATCATCCGGACCGCAAGCCGCGCCCCGGCATGCTTCTGAAGGCCTTCGCCGAGCTGCCGATCGAAAAGGAAGGCTCGTTCCTCGTCGGCGACAAGGCGAGCGACATCGAGGCGGCAGACGCGGCGGGCATCCCGGGCCATCTCTTCCAGGGAGGCGATCACGGCGGCGATCTTGACGCCTTCATCGCCGGCGTGCTCGCTCTCGCCACAACGAATCCGGTCTCCGGGGAGGATCGATGAGCCCGACCAGGACGCTCGCCCGCATCGCCGTCATCGGCGACGTGATGGTCGACCGCTATATTACCGGCTCGGTCAGCCGCATCTCGCCCGAGGCGCCGGTGCCGGTGCTGCTGCATGGGGCCGAGCGGATCGTCGCCGGCGGCGCCGCTAATGTCGCCGCCAATGCCGCGGCGCTCGGTGCCGCCGTCGCGCTGGTCGGCCTTGTCGGTCATGACCAACCGGCCGAGCAGCTGCGCGGCGTCCTCTCGGACCATCCCTCGATCGATCTCTCCGGCCTCGTGATCGACCCGGCCCGGCCGACCGTGACCAAGACCCGCGTCATGAGCGGCCACCAGCAGATCGTGCGCATCGACGCCGAACTGAGCGCGCCGGCTCTCGGCCATGTTGCGGAGGAACTGGTCGCGCGCGGCCGCGTCGCCATCCGCGATGCCTCTGTCCTCGTGCTCTCCGATTATGCCAAGGGCGTGCTGACCGACGCCGTGATCGGCGCGCTGATCGCCGAGGCGCAGGTGGCGGGCGTGCCCGTCATCGTCGATCCGAAGCGGCGCACCTTCGAGGCCTATCGCGGCGCGAGCCTCGTCACGCCGAACCGCAAGGAACTCTTCGAGGCGACCGGCCTTCCCGACGACACCGACGAGGATGCAGCCCGAGCCGCGGAAGCGGCGGCGCGGCAGTTCGGCGGCGACGTGATGGTGACGCGGGCCGAAAAGGGCATGACGCTCTGGCGCCGAGGCGGCACGGTGAAACATGTGCCGGCGCATGCCCGCGAGGTCTTCGACGTCTCGGGCGCCGGCGACACGGCACTCGCCGCCCTCGCCGTCTCGCTGGCCGATGGCCGCGAGATCGAGGCGGCGATGGAGATCGCCAACAGCGCCGCCGCCATTGCCGTCTCGAAGCTCGGCACGGCGATCGTCACCCGCGCTGAACTCGAGGCCGCGCTCAACCGACAGATCGCCGACGCGGTGCCGCCCGGCGCCCTCGTGAGCCGCGGGGAAGCCGCCGCCATCGCCGCCACCTGGCGGGCGGCGGGCGAGACGGTCGTCTTCACCAATGGCGTGTTCGACCTCGTCCATCCCGGCCATATCAGCCTGATCGAGCAGGCCGCCCGCGAGGGCGACCGCCTCATCGTCGGGCTCAATTCGGATGCCTCCGTGAAGCGGCTCAAGGGCGACAGCCGCCCGCTGCAGGACGAGGCTGCACGCGCCCGCGTGCTCGGCGCGCTGCGCGATGTCGACCTCGTGGTGCTGTTCGGCGAGGACACGCCGGGAGAGCTGATCGAGGCGATCCGGCCGGGCGTGCTCGTGAAGGGCGCGGACTACAAGCCGCACGAGGTGGTCGGCGCCGATTTCGTCATCGCCAATGGCGGGCGACTGGTGCTGGCCGATCTCATGGCCGGGCGCTCGACGACGGCGCTCGTCAAAGCGGCGCGCTCGTGAAGACGCTGCCGCAGGCGCGGGACTGGGCGACCCGCCTCGCCTTCCCGCTCTGGTCGACAACCGGCTTCGATGCCGGCCTCGGCCTATATCACGAGCGGCTCGACCTCGACCGGAGGCCGATCGCGGCGAGCCCGCGCCGGCTGATGGTGCAGGCGCGGCAGATCGCGACCTTCGCCCGCGCGACGCTGGCCGGCTGGCATCGCCCCGGACCGGAGGCCGAGGCGCTCGATCGTGCCATCCGCCTCTACCACGGCCGCGACGGGGCGCCGGGCTGGATCTTCTCGGTGTCGCCAACGGGGGCGCCGGACCGCGATGTACGGGATCTCTACACGCACGCCTTCATCCTCTATGCGCTTGCCTGGCACCACCGCGTGACCGGCGATCCGGCGCTGATCCGCCTCGCCGACGAGACGCTCGCCGAAATGGACGCGATCTTCGCCGCGCCGCATGGCGGCTTCAGCGATGCCGTGCCGGCCGCCGACGCGATCCGTCGTCAGAACCCGCATATGCACCTGCTCGAGGCGCTGCTGGCGCTCTATGAGGCGACAGGCGGCGAACGCTTCATGGCCCGCGCCGAGCATCTCATCGCGCTCGCGACCGATCGCTTCATCGCCGCCGATGGCGGGGCGCTGATCGAGGATTTCAGCCTCGACTGGCAGCCCCTCGCAGCGCCCGGCGGCAACCGCGTCGAGCCCGGCCACCTGTATGAATGGGCCTGGCTGCTCGGCGAATATGTCCGCCTTGGGGGCGTCATCGAGGACGGGCTGCGCGAGCGGCTGATCCAGTTCGCGACGCGGACCGGCGTCGATCCCGCAAGCGGGCGCATCGTCGACGCCGTCAACGACCATGGCGGCATCATTGCCGCCTCGACGCGTTCCTGGCCGCATGCCGAGGGCGTCAAGGCCTTCGCCGCCGCCGCGATGCGGGGGAGCGAGGGCGCCGAAGCCTGGGCCGATCGCCTCCTCGCCTATCTCATGACCGCCTTCGCGCCCGACCGCCTCGCCGGCGGCTGGATCGACCGCTTCGACGCGGAAGGCCGGCCGCTGGTCGACCACATGCCGGCGAGCACGCTCTACCACATCGCCGGTGCGATCTTCGAAGCGGAACTCGCTTTCGGATCAGGTGCTTCCGGCCGTTGACGGAATCAGTTTGCGAAGTTCCGCAAAGACGTCCGCCGGCGCGTGATCAGCGAGGCAGGGCGGCCCCTCGCCGAAATCCGGCTTCAGCGCGCACCGGCTCCTCTCACAGGGAACACAGGGCAGACGGCCGACGAATTCATGCGTCCGCGCTCCCACGAGGCCTGTAAGGCCCGGATTGGTCGGCCCATAGAGCCCGATGGTGGGGAGGTCGAGCGCCGCGGCGAGATGGCCGAGGCCGGTATCGACCGTGACGACGCCCGACGCGCCAGCCAACGCGGGAACGAGCGCGTCGAGGCGGCCGGGCGGCAGCACGCGCACGCTGTCGATGCCTGAAGCAATGGAGGCCACGCGAGCCTCTTCGCGCGGCCCATGGGCGAAGAGGACGGTTTCGAGCCCGAGTTCCCCGGCCCTCGCGGCAACGACGCGCCAACCCTCGACAGTCCAGGTCTTGGTCGGCCAGGTCGTGCCGTGAATGAGGACGACATAGGGCCGGGAGAACGGATCGCCGGCAATCGCGGCGCGGTCGAGGCCGGCATCAGGGGCTGTCACCGGCATCGGATAGCCGAGCGCGGCGGCGAACAGGCGGCGGATGCGGACCGCCATATGCTCGACCTCGGGGATGTCGTGGCCGACATGATAGGTCAGCGCCGCCATGCCCTCACGGGCCGTGGCGCGGCTGAATCCATGCCGCCGTCCTCCCTTGGCGAGACGGGCGGCAAAGGCGCTCTTCATCAGGCCCTGCGCGTCGATGATGACATCATAGCGACGCGCCGCGAGCAGCCTACGCGCGGCTCGGAAATCGGCGAGCGCCGCGAACGGCTTCTTCTTCATCCGCCGGATCGGCAGCGGAATGACGGTCTCGACCGCCGGATGCAGCCGCGCCAGCGGCGCGAAGCTCTCGTCGACCAGCCAGTCGATCGCGATGCCCGGCACCGCCCGCGCCGCATCGGTGAGCGCCGGGAAGCTGTGGACGACATCGCCGAGCGAGGAGAGCTTCACCAGGAGAACGCGCATGCCGCGAGCCTATCGCCGAAGCGCCGGAACTTGGCAAGAAGGATGGCGCGTTGCCGAGCCTTGCATCCTTAGTCGGTGATCGGGATCGGATCGGCGAGCGCGCGGCGGTGGGCGACCACGGCGATGAGCACCACGGCGGCACCGAACTGATGCGTCAGCGCGAGGTCGATCGGGACCACCATCAGGAGCGTCATGACGCCGATGCCGGCCTGCGCGATGACGAGGAGCGCCAGGAAACGCGCCCGCCGCGCCGCCCGCGAGCCGGGCGCGACGCGAAACGCCTGGAAGGCGTGGATGAAGGCGGCGACGAGCAGCAGATAGGCGACCATGCGGTGATCGAACTGCACCGTCATCACGTCCTCGAACACGCTGCGCCAGACGGGCTCGTATTCGTAGACGCGGCTCGGGATCAGCGCGCCGTCCATCAAGGGCCAGGTGTTGTAGGTAAAACCGGCATCGAGGCCGGCGACGAGGCCGCCGAGGAAAATTTGGACGAAGACGAGGACGACCAGGAACGTCGCCATGCCCTTCAGCGGCGCGACGCGATCGCGGGCGTCGCCGTCATTGGCGCCGAGCCCGCGCCGGACCCAGACCGTCGCCGCGAGGATGAAGCAGGCGAGCGTCAGATGAGTCGCCAGCCGGTACTGGCTGACATCGACCCGGTTCACGAGCCCGCTCGCCACCATCCACCAGCCGACCGCGCCCTGCAGGCCGCCGAGCACGAAGAGGCCGATGAGCGGCGGCACGAGCTTTCTCTCGATGCGGCCGGTGACCCAGAAGAAGATGAGCGGAACGAAGAAGACGGCCCCGATCAGCCGGCCGAGCAGGCGATGCGCCCATTCCCACCAGAAGATCGACTTGAACGCGTCGAGCGACATGCCCTTGTTGATCTGCTGGTACTGCGGAATCTGGCGGTACTTGTCGAACTCCTCCTGCCACTCGGCGGCATTGAGCGGCGGAACGACGCCGTGGATCGGCTTCCATTCGGTGATCGACAGGCCGGAATTGGTGAGGCGCGTGGCACCGCCGACAACGATCATGGCGACGATCATCAGGATCACGACGCCGAGCCAGGTGCGGATCATGGCGCGGTCGCGCCGGCGGTCCCGCTTTGCTGCGGGCGCGATGGAACCGGGCATCGGGATGCTGTCCGTCATGTCAAACCTTCGCCGGCCCCCCGGCACCAGCCACTTAGCGCCCCCTCTCACCAGCGACAACCGGCACCTCGTCGCATGGAGGCGCCCCTTGCTGTTCGGGGACGCGCCGTCTAGCTAGGGCCTTACAAAGAGCCAAGGAGAGACCATGCCGGAACGGCTGCGCAAATTCATCGGCATGATCGCGCTGGTGCTGTTCGTCGTGGTCTATGCGCTCGTCGTCGTGACTATCCCGATCCAGAACATCCCGCCGGCGCTGTTCTGGCCGGCCTATGCGCTGGCGGGCCTCGCCTGGGTGCCGCCTGCCGGGCTCATCATAAGATGGATGCAGAAACCGTCGCGGCCACGGGCGTGAGACCGCGCAGCCGCTTGACGCCCCGCTCCAGCGCATAGGGAACGCCGGAGAGGAAGAGGTCGATATAGCGGATCGCCTGATAGCCGCCATTGACCGAGATGCGCGGCAGGGCATGCAGCCGGTCGGCGGCGCCGTCGAGGACGCCGCGACGGGTCGTGACGGCGGTGGCGAAGCCGAGCTCGCGCGCGAGGGCAAATTCGCGCTCGTCGGCGGTGCGCGGCGAGCCATAGGGGAACGCGAAATGCCGCGCGTCGATCCCGGCCATTTCCTTCAGGCGCGCCCGGCTCTCGCTCATCTCGCGCCGCGCCCGCGCCGCATCGAGCCGCGCCAGCGCATAATGGCCGACCGTATGGGCGCCGATGGTCGCCAGCGGGTCCGCGGCAAGCTGCCGCACCTCGCGCCAGTCCATGATCAGATCGTCGGCCATGGCCGCGGCGTCAATGCCATGCGAGGCGGCGATGCGGGCCACGATCCGGCGCTGCTCGTCCTCGCAGCAATCGGCCAGCGCCTGGATGATCGCCTCGAGCGCGGCCTGCTTCTCGCGGACGCTGCGCGCGGGGAGGTCGAGGTCGCGCTCGCCGAACCGCGCGGTGATGCGCTGGTTCCGGGCGACGGCGGCGCCGACAATGTCCCACCAGGGAAGCGCCGTGCGGTCGACCAGCCCCGTCGCGACATAGATCGTGAAGGGCGCGCCCGCCGCCTTCAGGATCGGGAAGGCCTCGGTAAGGTTGTTGCGGTATCCGTCATCGAAAGTCAGGACGACAAACCGCCGTCCGGGCGATCCGCCAGAAAGCCGCCGCGCCGCCTCGTCGAGATCGACGATGTCGATGTCGCGCTGCCTCAACCGGCGGATGACGGCGGCGAGGAAGTCGGGAGTGACGTCGAGATGCGGATTGGGTCGGAATCGTCCGGCACCGGGACGGCGGACGTGATGGAACATCAGGATCGCGCCGGCACCCTCAGTCATGGGCCCGACGAGCCTGTGCGCATGGCTCCAGTAAAGAGCGTTCAGCGCCGTCTTCAGTCCGATCGTGGTCAGTTCGTTCATGGTCCGTCGGGGGTCCGGCTGGCCAGCGAACCCGGAGCTTCGGCGCCCCGAGCCTCACATGACGATCATGTTAACATCCCGTTGACGATTCCCGCCGCTACTCGCGCAAGTTTTAGGAAAGTTTGGTAAATGGCGCGGTCCGAGGCCCCGGCCGTCGCCGACTTCAGCCGCGCCCCGGCGGCCGCCGATCGCTTCGACCGGCTGGATATCGCGGTCCATGCCGACATCGCGGCACTCGAGACGGAGTGGCGACGCCTCGCGGAAGCCGAGGGCGTCAGCGTCTACCAGTCGTTCGACTGGATCGCCGCCTGGCTCGAAGCCGCGGCACCCGCGCAGGCGATCCGTCCCGCGATCGTGACGCTCTACGACGATGGCCGCCTCGTCATGATCTGGCCGCTCGGCATCGAGCGAATCGGGCCGTTCCGGATCGCCCGTCCGCTCGGGGGCGAGCATGCCAATATCCGCATGCCGATCGTCGCGGCCGACTGGCGCTGCGAGGCGGATGACGCCGCCGTCGACCGGCTGCTCCGCCGCATCGCCGGCACGATTCGCGGCGTCGATCTCTTCGACTTCGACGCGCTGCCGCTCGACCAGGACGGCGCGCCGCTCTTCCTCGCCCGCCATTCGGCCGCGCTGCCGGCGCGCTGCAATGTCGGCACCATCCGCCTCTCCGGCGACTTCGCCGCCGTGCTCGCCGCCCATCGCGGCGCGAAGAAGACCAAGAAGCATCGCTGGCAGAAGAACGCGCTGGCCCCCGTCGGCGGCTACCAGCTGCGCCGCGCCGCCTCGCGCGCCGAGGCCGATGCGATGCTGGACGCCTTCCTCGCCGAAAAGGCGGCCTGGTTCCGCCGCAACGGCCTCGACGACAGCTTCGCGGCCCCCGGCGTGGTGCCGTTCTTCCGCGCCCTGATCGCGCGCCGCTGGGACGATGGTCGCGAGGGCGTCATCGAGATCGACGCGATCGAATTCGCCGGCGGCATTCATGCGATCCTCGGCAGCGGCACGGCGAATGGGCGGCAGAGCGGCTATTTCCTTGCCATCACCGACGACGAGTGGCGGCGGATCAGCCCGGGCGAGTTGCTGATCCACGAAGTCATCGAAGCTGCCTGCGCGCGCGGCATCACGCTGTTCGATCTCGGCCGCGGTGACGAGCGCTACAAGGCGTCGTGGCTCGACCGCACCGAGACGCATGTGCGGCTCATCCGGCCCGTGACGCTGATGGGGCATACGGCGGCGCTCGCCATCGCGCTGCGCGACCGGGCCGAGAAGAGGATCCGCGACGATGAAAGGCTGTGGTCGCTGGTCGGCCGCTTCCGCAAGCGCCGTGGCGAGGCGCGGTCCGCCGAGCAGCCCACCGCCGAGGACTGAGCCCCGCTCAGGCCGCCTCGGTCTCGGGATCCGGCTCCGGCGCTTCGTCTCCGGGCGGCGGTTCGGCGATCAGCAGCATGACCTCGCCAGCGGTCGCAGCTGCGAAGGCCGCCTCGGCAGCGGCGGGACCGGTCTCGCCCTCGGCGGCCTCGGCGACCAGTACGACGACGCCGGCGGTCGGCGCCAGGCGCAGAGCCAGCGCCTCGTCCGCGTCGAGCAGGATATGGTCATAGGTGGCGTCGAGCGCGTCGAGGATCGCGGCAAGACCCTCGTTGGTCGCGGCCTCGTCCGGCAGCGGACCGCTGCCCGCCGGGATGATATGGGCGCGCGAGGAGCGGTCGCGGAAGATCGCCTGCGCGAAGGATGCTTCGCCGGCAAAGAGATCGGAGAAGCCCGTCAGCCGCTCGCCGCCCGGCGCCATGGCCGCGCCGTCGGCGCCATCGGCATGGAGATCGACGAGCAGCACTCGCCCGCCCCGGCGCGACAGCTGCCGCGCGAGGGCAACGGCCGCCAGCGGCCTTCCGCCGGCCGGCGTGCCGGCCATGGTGACGACGATCCGCCGCGCCTTGAGGCCGGCGATGCGGTCGACGAGCGCGCGCAGCGAATCCTGGAAGTCGGCGGGCAGCATGTCGGGCCGCGCGAAGGACGGCGCCGCCGGCATCAATCGGCGCACATCGCCGCCCTCGGACCAGCGCACGGGCGCCTCCACCGGGCCAGGCATCGGCTGCGCCGGCACGGGCGTCGCGGCGAGTGGCTGCGGCATGACGACGAGCTGCGGCTGGATGGGCAGCTCGACCGCGATGCGGCGGAGCGCCCGGCCGCTCATCAACTCGCGCACAAGCACGAAGGCGAGCGCCAAGAGGAGCAGCGCGACAGTGGCGGCCGCGGTGATCGGGATCTTCTTCGGGAAGGACGGCTCGAGCGGCACGGCGGCGCGGGAAATGACGCGGGCATTGGCCGGCAGATAATCGCCGTCCTGCCGCGAGGAGGCCTCGCGATAGCGGCGGAGATAGCCTTCGAGCAGGTCGCGCTCGGCCGAGGCCTCGCGTTCCAGCGCGCGGAGCTGCACTTCCGCATCGTTGGAGACGGCCGTCTGAGCCTTGGCCTTGGCGATGTCACCAGCGATCTCGGCCTCGCGCGCCTTGGCGGTCGCGACCTCGCCCTCGAGGCTGGCGACGACCTGGCGGGCGGCCTGTCGGATCTGCGCGTCGAGATCGGCGAGCTGGGCGTTAAGCTCACGAATCCGCGGATGATTGGGGAGAAGCGTCGCCGAAAGCTGCGCCACCTGGGCGCGAAGCGCCACCTGCTGCTCGCGAAGCCGCTGGATCAGCGAGGAATCGAGCACTTCGGGAATGTCGAAATCGGTGCCGTTGGCGAGCGCAGTGCGCACCGAGGCCGCCTTGGCATCAGCGGAGGCGCGCGCGGCTTCCAGCCGGGCCATCTCGGCATTGAGATCGGAGAGCTTCTGCTGCGGCAGCGACTGGTTGTTGTTCTGCCCGCCCATGAAGAGGCCGTTCGAGGCGCGGAAGGTCTCGACTTTCGCTTCGGCGGCGCTCACCCGTCCGCGCAGCGCCTCGATCTGCGTATCCAGCCAGCGCGTGGCATCGGCATCGGCCTGCCGCTTCGCCGCCCGCTGCAGAGCGAGATATTCCTCGGCGACGGTGTTGGCGACGCGCGCCGAAAGCTCGGGGTTGGACGAGGAGAAGGAGATGGTGATGACGCGGGTCTTGTCGACCGAATAGACCTCGAGCTTCTCGGCGAAGCGCTCGAGCACGCGCTCCTGCCGGTTCTGGTCGGAGGGCTTCGCAAGCCCGACGCGAGCGAGCAGGCCGCGGAAGAAATCCGCCGTCGGCGTCGCGTAGAATTCCGGCAACTGGTCGAGATCGAGCTTGTCGACCACCGTCACCGCGAGATCGCGGGAATCGATGAGCTGCACCTGGCTCGCGACACCTTCGGCATCGAGCAGCGCGCGCGATTCCTCGGTGTCGCCGCCGCTCTGCGTGAAGGAGGACTCGCCCTTCTCGATGATGAGCTTGGTTTCGGCCGTATAGCGCGGCGTGACGAAGCCGAGCCCGACATAGAGCGCCACCGCGAACAGGATGAAGGCCGGAACAAGCACCGGCAAGGCGCGGCCGAGCGCACGCATCAGCGCGCCCATATCCAGCTCCACGTCGTCGACCTGCCCCGTCCGTCCGTCGCTCATCGCAGAATCGTCCCGCCTCAACGTCGCGGCATCCTGCAGAATTAGGGTAACCGCCCGGTTAATGACGACGACCGGCGGTTGACGGGCGATAACCATGTCGCGGCGATTTTACCGGGAATTAACCACGATGGGGGACAGTCCGCTCAGTCTCACCCTCATGCCGGAACGCTGCCGATGCGTCTCGTGGTTCTTCTCATCGGGCTCGTCAGCGCCTTGCTGCTCGGCGGCTGCGCGAGCTCCTATCCGCCCAAGGACACCGCCACCTATTCGGCGCTGATCGCCCCCTACAAGCTCGACAGCGGCGACCGGCTGCGCATCGTCGTCTTCGGCCAGACAGACCTTTCGAATACCTATCTCATCGACCAGGCCGGCTATATCTCGATGCCGCTGATCGGCGCCGTCGCGGCGCGCGGCCGGACGGCACAGGAGCTGGAAGGCGAGATCGCCGGCAAGCTCAAGGGCGGCCGCTTCGTGCGCGATCCCGATGTCTCGGTCGAGGTCGACCGCTACCGGCCCTTCTTCATCATGGGCGAGGTCACCAATGCCGGGCAGTATCCCTATGTCTCCGGCATGACGGTGCAGACCGCGGTGGCGATCGCCGGCGGCTTCACGCCGCGCGCGCAGAAGAGCGATGTCGACGTGACGCGCCAGGTCAACGGCAAGGTGACGACGCTGCGCCTGCTTCCGACCCAGCCGGTCAATCCCGGCGACACCATCAATATCCGCGAACGATTCTTCTGACGGTCATGGCGAAGCACGCTCCGGGGGAAGCGAGCCGCCAGCTTCGCATCGTGCACTGCTTCCGGTCGCCGGTCGGGGGTCTCTTCCGCCATGTCCGCGATCTCGTCCGCGCACAGACCGCCGCCGGGCATCAGGTCGGAATCGTCTGCGACGCCTCGACGGGCGGCGCGCGCGAGGACGAACTGTTCGAGGAGATCCTGCCCTATCTCAGCCTCGGCCTGCAGCGTGTCCCGATGCAGCGCCAGATCACGCCGACCGACATCATCACGCTGATACGGCTCTATCGCCGCATCGGCGCTCTCGATCCCGACGTCATCCATACGCACGGCGCCAAGGGCGGCGTCTATGGACGGGCGATCGGCACCCTCTCGCGGGTCTCTGGTAAGCGCGTGGCCCGCATCTACTGTCCGCACGGCGGAAGCCTGCACTACGACGCCCGTTCGACGGCCGGGAAGATCTTTTTCGGCCTCGAACGGGTCATGGAATGGATGACCGACGGCTTCGTCTTCGTCAGCCGCTACGAGGCAGAAGCCTTCGCCGCCAAGGTCGGGATATCGCAGAAGCCCTTCCGCATCGCCTTCAACGGCATCGCCGACGAGGAATTCGAGCCGCTGCCGGAGCCCCGCACGCCGCGCGCCGACTTCCTCTATATCGGCATGATGCGCGACCTTAAGGGGCCGGATCTCTTCATCGAGGCGCTGGCGCGGCTGCGCGACAAGCGCGGCGTCGCGCCGACCGCTCATCTCGTCGGCGACGGGCCCGACACAGAACGCTACAAGGCGCTCGCCATGCGTCTCGGCCTCGGCGAACTCGCCTTCCACCCGGCAATGCCGGCGCGGAGCGCCTTCGCGATGGCGAAGCGGATCGTCGTGCCGTCGCGCGCTGAATCGATGCCCTATATCGTCCTCGAGGCACTCGCCGCCGGGCTCCCGATGGTCGCGACCAATGTCGGCGGCATTCCGGAGATCTTCGGCGCCGCCGCCGATCGCCTTGTTCCGCCCGGCGACCCGGCCGCGCTCGCGAGCGCGATGGAGCGGCTCATCGACCATCCGGACGAGGCGGCCGCGGAGGCGATGCTCCTCCGCCAGTCGATCGCCGACCGCTTCTCCATCACCGCCATGGCGGCCACCGTCGACGAGGTCTATGCCCTTGCGCGCGGCACCTGAGAGCCGGCCGCCGGCCCGACTCCCACCGCGGCAAAGCATTTGTTAGCTCCCGCCTGCTAAGCGTCGCCTGATCAAGTCCGGCCTCGCGTGTGCGTATGATGGCGGCAGGGAACGACGGGAAGCTCGACAGTCCGGCCGCGGCATCCGCGCCGGGGCAGAACGCGCTTGCCGTTGCGGACAGCCTTGCGGCGCGGCCTTTCCCGGCCGTGGCGCTCGCGGGCCTCGTCCATGCCGGCGAACTCGCCGGGCTCATCCTCATCGGCATCGCAATCCGCCATCTCGTCGGGCAGGACGGCGGCCAGGGCCTTTCGGCGGCCGGATGGCTCGGCTGGGCCGGCATCCTGCTCGCGCCGCTGATCGCCACCAGCCTCGCCCATTCGGGCGGCTGCTACCGCCTCGCGGCGCTGCGCGACCCCGTCCGCCCGCTTGGCAAACTGCTCGCGATCTGGACCGGCGTCGTCATCCTCTTCGCCGGCATCGCCTTTCTCGGCAATCTCGGCAGCGAGACGGCACCGCGCTGGATGCTCGCGACAAGCATAGCCGGCTTTCTTTTCCTACTGGTGGAGCGCCTGCTGCTTGCACGCCTGATTGGCCGCTTTGCTCGGGAGGGCAGGCTCGACCGCCGCGCCGTCATCGTCGGCGCCGGCGACGAAGCCAAGGCGCTGATCGAGACGCTCGCGGCCGAGTCGCCCGATATCCGCATCTGCGGCGTCTTCGACGATCGCAGCGAGGAGCGGGCGCCGGGCGCCGCTGGCGGGCTGCCGCGGCTCGGCACCATCGCCGAGCTCGTCAGCTTCGCCCGCAAGACCCATGTCGACACGGTGATCGTCTCGCTGCCGCAGACGGCCGAGCAGCGGCTGCTCGAGATCCTGCGCGCGCTCTGGGTGCTCCCGGTCGATATCCGCCTCTCGGCGATGAGCGCACGGCTGCGCTTCCGCCCGAGGGCCTATTCCCATATCGGCTCGGTCCCCTTCCTCGACCTCGCCGACCGCCCGATCGCCGGCTGGGACGCCGTGGCGAAGCGCGGCTTCGACCTCGTGGTCGCGGTGATCGCGCTCATCCTGCTCTCGCCGATCATGCTGGCGACGGCGCTCGCCATCCGCCTCGACAGCCCGGGCCCGATCCTCTTTCGCCAGAAGCGCTACGGCTTCAACAACGAGGTGATCTCGGTGCTGAAGTTCCGCTCGATGTATCACCATCTGAGCGACCCGAACGCCAAGGTCGTGGTCACGCGCGGCGATCCGCGCGTCACCCGTGTCGGGCGGTTCATCCGCCGCGCCTCGATCGACGAGCTGCCGCAGCTCTTCAACGTGCTCGCCGGCACGCTGTCGATCGTCGGGCCGCGGCCGCATGCGGTCAACGCGCACACCGCCAACCAGCTCTGGGACGAGGTCGTCGACGGCTATTTCGCCCGCCACCGTGTGAAACCCGGCATCACGGGCTGGGCGCAGATCAATGGCTGGCGCGGCGAGATCGACGTGCCGGAGAAGATCCAGCGCCGCGTCGAGTTCGACCTCGAATATATCGAGCGCTGGTCGGTCCCGTTTGACCTCTACATCGTGCTGATGACGCCGCTGCGCCTATTGACCGGGGAGAACGCCTATTGAGCGCGCCGTCCCTCCCCGCCCCGATCGGATTGCCGACATGGATGATCGCCAACGCGACCATCGCCGTGCTCGTCTTTCTGTCCGGCTTCGTCATGGTCGAGCCTTCGCCGTCCGACCTGCTGCTCTGCCTCGTCGTCGCCGTCTGGGCCTTCATCGGCCTGCGCTTCTCGCGCTCCATGGCGCCGATGATCGTGCTGATGGCGCTCTACTGCGTCGGCGGCTTCCTCTCCTTCACGCAGCTGCAGGAATTCCAGAAGCCGATCACCTATATGGCGACGACAGTCTTTCTCGCAATTTCGTCGATCTTCTACTGCGCCGTGATCCAGAACGACACGGCGCGGCGGCTCGCGATCATCGAGAAGAGCTATATCGTCTCCGCGGTCATCTGCTCCATCGTCGGTATTCTCGGCTATTTCGGCGCCATTCCGCATGCCGATCTCTTCACGCTCTATGACCGGGCCAAGGGCGCCTTCAAGGATCCGAACGTCTTCGGCCCGTTCATCGTGCTGCCGCTCGTCGTGCTGGCGCGCTCGATCCTGACGCAGCCGCTCAGGAAGTCGGGGCTCGCCACCATCGCCTCGCTCGTGCTCTTCCTCGGCCTGTTCCTTTCCTTCTCGCGCGCCGCCTGGGGCCTCGCTGTGCTGGCGCTGCTGGTGATGACGCTGCTCGCCTTCGCCACCGAGCCGCGCGCCTCGCGACGGCTGCGCATGATCCTGATGCTCGTCGCGGGCGTCATGGCGGTCGGCTTCCTGCTCGCCGTCGCCGTGTCGATCCCGGCCGTACAGGAACTCGTCGTGCAGCGCGTCAAGCTGGTACAGGACTACGACGCCTCGCGACTGGGCCGATTCGAGCGCCACATCATCGGGTTCTTCATGATCCAGGAGCACCCGCTGGGGCTCGGACCGTTCCAGTTCGGCCTGACGCTCGGCGAGGACGAGCACAATATGTGGCTGAAGGGATTCACGGTCTATGGCTGGCTCGGAGGCTTCGCCTATATCGCGCTCGTCGTCTGGACGCTGGTGATCGCGACGCCACTCGTCTTCCTGAAGCGGCCCTGGACGCCGTTCATCCAGTGCGTCTATGCCGTCTTCGTCGGGCACCTGATGATCCACAATGTGATCGACAACGATCACTGGCGGCACCTTTTCCTCATCTACGGGCTGCTCTGGGGCGCCTATGCCGTCGAACGCGCCGGCTTCCGCGTGGCCGTGCCGCTCGTGCCGGTCGCGCCGACGCCGGAGCCGCTGCCGAGCCGCGCGATCCGCGTTTTCGGGCCGGTCGCGCTGCCGCGATCGGGCTGACGAAGCGTCACGGTCTCTTTCGATCGAAAATAAACCGTTGCCGGCCGGGAACCATCCTCGAGCGGAGCCGTTAGGCTCTCAGGCTTTCGTTCCAAGGAGGCGCTTATGCTGAACGATTTCGACGCTGCTCCCATCCCGCGCGCTGCGATGACCCTGGGCGACCTGCCCGGCGAGCATCCCATGGCCCCCGCGGACGAGCCGATGACCATTCAGGCGCTGCGCGAGGAGCGGAACCTCGGCGTCGTGGAACTCGCGGGCCTCGCCGGCATCCTCCCGGACCACCTCCGCGCCATCGAAGCCGGCGTCGAGCCGACGCTTCCGGAGCGCCAGGCGCTCGCGGCGGCGCTCAATGTCCCGATCGAGCGCATCGCCTGACCGGGTAGTCCCCCTTCCCGATCCGAAAAGGGCCCGGCGCAAGCCGGGCCCTTTTTCATGCCGCGATGCGCGGATCTCGGCTTGCCGGAGCAACACAAAAAGAAACGGCCCGGCGATGAGCCGGGCCGTTCCTGTATCAACCGTCGAGACGGGATCAGAACTTGTAGTTCAGACCGACCTTGACGACGTTCGTGGTGTTCTTGACGTCGACGCCGAAGCCGACGTCGTCGTAGTTGTACACGGCCTTGCCGAGGTCGTAGTAGTCATACTCGGCGAAGCCGGTGACGTTCTTGGTGAAGGCCTTCTCGAGACCGGCACCGAGGGTCCAGCCCGAAGCCCACTTGTTGGTGGACCAGTCGCTCGTGACGGCGCCGTTATAGGCGGTCAGCTGACCCTGGGTGTTGCCGTAGGCCACACCGCCCTTGACGTAGGGCAGCCAGGTGTCGATCGCATAGCCGGCGCGCAGGGTGGTCGAACCCAGCCAGTCCATGTTGATGTTGGCGCCGTAGCCATCGATGATCGAGGTACCGCTCGTCAGGTTGGTGTAGGCGAAGTCGGTCTGAACACCGAGGACGATCTGGTTGATCTGGTAGTTATACCCGATCTGCACGCCGCCGATCGCAGCCTGGGCGTTGCCGAAGGCATCGTTCCAGACGTCGGTGCCGAAGTCGCCCCAGGCGCCGCCGAGATGCACACCGGCGTAGAAACCGGTCCAGTCGAACGCGGCCGGCGCAACCACCGGGGCCATCGGAGCGGGCTCCATCGTCAGGTCAGCAGCGGAAGCCGCGGCGGTCAGGGCCAGGACGCCCGCGCCAGCAAGAAGAATACGCTTCATCGGAAATCTCCAATCTTTACTCATCGGGCCTACTCAACCCCCGCGCGATTGCGGCCTCGTCTGGAACATACGCGCATCCTGTTTTGCTACAAGCGGCTTTCGTGATGGTTAGCGCTTCGGTCGAATAGTGTTGCCAAAACGCTTCACAGTCACTGGGCAAGTATAGCTAACAAAAAGCTAAGACCGGACTGGGGGTATCTTCATCCGACCCAGCCTGGCTTCTGACGTCCAAAACGGGCGAAAATGAGATGGGTTCCGGGCAGCGCTGCGGCAAGGGTAGCCGCGGGCCCCCATCGGGCTTCAGACAGGCCGAACCGGCGCCTCCGTGGGGCCATTTCGCATTGCGAGATCACCCGGAAACGGCTGAATCCGGCCAATTCGAACAAGTTCTGTGCTGTTCGCGCAACAGGCATCTGATTAGTGAGCAGCAAGCACCGGCTTTTGCACAGTTCCTCGGCTCCCTCTGCTGCGTCGCGGGATGGGTATTTCCCATGCGGCAGGACTCGCCGCCCCCCCGCCTAGCGAGTCGACGCCTGCCGCGAACGATCCCGCCCCGATCTTCGGATGGCCTCAAGCGGCATGCGCCGCGACATGGTTAACCCCATCACGGATCCTCACGCCGGCGTGAACGAATAGTTCACCAAACGAGCCCGCCGTGCCGCGAATGCTATCGGAGCCGGCCCAATTTCTATCGAGGACGACACAATCGCGCCCGCGATGGCAAGGCAGCGGACCGAAAGCAGGAAGGCGAATGATCGAGAAGGAAGGAATGGTCGGAGTGGCCGGATTTGAACCGACGACCACTTGTCCCCCAGACAAGTGCGCTACCAGGCTGCGCTACACTCCGCCATCAGGCATGCCGGCCGCACGAGGCGAGGAGCGGAGAAGGGGGTCTCCGCACCGGACGCGCCGCTGTTAGCATGGTTCGAAGCCGTTTGTCACCGGCTATCGCGCACTGTCCACGGCGCGCGCGCATCAGGCAGGAAGATCGCGCACGGCGCGGAGAATCTCACCGCGCCTGGTCGAGGATGCGCTTGCATTCGAGGAGCTCGACCAGCGCCGCCTGCAGCCGATCGATATCACTCCCCGAGAGCATCGGCTCGGGCGAAGCGGCAGGCGCCGGCATCGGGGCCGGACGGGCGGCCATCGGGGCGTCGTCATCTTCGAGCGGCGGTGCGAATCCGCGGAGCGCGCCTTCGTATGGCGGCTGGCGGGGCGGTTCGCTGCGCCTAGGCTCGACCGGTCGCGCGGGATGAGCGGCCTGCGGCGGCAGATAGACATCCGCCTCGTCCGGCTCCTCGGGCGGCGCGGCCGGGATACGCGACATCGGCAGCGGGCCGAAATCGGCGTTGCGCGACTCGGCGACACGCGGCGGCTCGGGCGCCATCTGCGGCGCGCGATAGGGCGGCGGCGCCTGCGGCTCGGCACGGCCGCCGAAAACCGGTTCGCGGCGGCGATCGAGGAAGCCGCCGACCTCAGGCGCGGGTCCGCGCGGGGCATGGCCCTCATCGACGAGGATGCCATCGGGAATATCGCCGTCGAACTCAGGCTCGAATCGGTGGCCGGGCGGCGCCGGATCGAGCGTGCCGCCGAGGCCGGCCGCCACGACGTGGCGGGCGCCCTGCTCTTTCAGAATGCGCTGTACGCCCTTGATCGTATAGCCCTCGCCATAGAGGAGCTTGCGGATGCCGCGCAGCAGTTCGACATCGTCGGGGCGGTAGTAGCGGCGGCCGCCGCCACGCTTCATGGGTCGGATCTGCGAGAAGCGTGTCTCCCAGAAGCGCAGCACATGCTGTGGCAGGTCGAGCTCCTCGGCCACCTCGCTGATCGTCCGGAATGCATCGGGACCCTTGGACAAGGCCGAACCCTCGGACATTCAGTTGCACAGCCGGCGCCAGGCGCCGGGACTCACGCCTCCTCGGACTCGGAGGCATCCCCATTCGGCAGCAGAGTGCCGTTGATTCTGGCCTTCAGCACATTGCTCGGCTTGAAGACCATGACGCGGCGCGGGGAGATCGGCACCTCCTCGCCCGTCTTCGGATTGCGCCCCACGCGCTCGCTCTTGGAACGGACGACGAAGGAGCCGAAGGACGACAGCTTGACCGACTCGCCGCGGACGATGCACGCGCTGATCTCGTCGAGCACGAGTTCCACAAGTTCCGCGGATTCGGTGCGCGAGAGACCCACCTTCTGGTAGACGGCCTCGCAAAGATCGGCACGCGTTACCGTCTTGCCTGCCATGGTCCGCTTCTTCCTCTCTCCCCGGCGCCCGAGGGCGCCTTTCCCCACGCCAAGACCCTATTGCCAGCGAAGGGGGCGGTCAACGACCTTGATCGTAAGGCTTGGACAAACAAGCGATATTCGGGAAGCGCCGGCTACCAGCGCAGCAGCGCCGAACCCCATGTGAAGCCGCCGCCCATCGCCTCGAGCAGGATGAGATCGCCGCGCTTGATGCGGCCGTCCTCGCGCGCGACCGACAGCGCGAGCGGGATCGACGCCGCCGAGGTATTGCCGTGGTCGCCGACGGTGCGCACCACCTTCTCGGTGGCGATGCCGAGCTTCTTGGCGCTGCCGTCGATGATGCGGATATTGGCCTGATGCGGCACGAACCAGTCGACATCATCGGCGCCATAACCGGTCGCGTGGAAAGCGTCCTCGATCACGTCGGTGATCATACCGACCGCATGCTTGAAGACCTCGCGGCCTTCCATGCGGACATGCCCGACCGTCCCGGTCGATGACGGGCCGCCATCGACATAGAGCTTTTCGCGGTGGCGTCCGTCGGAGCGCAGATGCGTCGTGAGCACGCCGCGATCCTCGCGGGTTCCGTCCTGAACGGAGGCGCCGAGCACGACAGCCCCTGCCCCGTCGCCGAACAGCACGCAGGTGGTGCGGTCGCTCCAGTCGAGGATGCGGGAGAACGTTTCCGCGCCGATGACGAGCACATGCTTGGCCTGGCTGGCGCGGATGAAGGCGTCGGCGGTCGACAGCGCGAAGACGAAGCCGGAGCACACGGCCTGCAGGTCGAAGGCCGAGCCATGCTCCATGCCGAGCTTCTTCTGCACGGTGACGGCGGTCGAGGGGAAGGTGTCGTCGGGCGTCGCCGTCGCGACGATGATCATGTCGATATTGCCGATCGTGAGCCCGGCATCGGCGAGCGCCGCAACCGCCGCCGCCGTCGCGAGATCGGAGGTGAGCTCGCCCTCGGCCGCGATATGGCGGGCGCGGATGCCGGTGCGCTGCACGATCCATTCGTCCGACGTCTCGACCATGGTCGAGAGCTCGGCATTGGTCAGCTTGCGTTCGGGCAGATAGCTGCCGCAGCCAAGGACGACCGATCGGATAAAGCTCACTTGGTGTCCCTTGCTTTCACGTGGCGTGCCTTGCTTTCACTTGGCGTCTCTGGGGCTCCCGGCGTGTCCAAGACCGGCTCGATGGCTTCATTCGCCGTCCGCGAGGCTCGCCTCGGCGATCTCGCGCACGAAGCCGTCGCGGTGATATTCCCCGAGATCCTGGCGAATCTTGGAGAGGAGCCCGTTCTTGACCATGCTGTAGCCGACCTCGATGGCATTGGCATAGCCGACGCCGTCCGTCCCGCCATGGCTCTTGATCACGATGCCATTGAGGCCGAGCAGCACGGCGCCGTTGGACGCGCGCGGATCGAGCTTCTGCCGAAGCTCGCGGAAGGCGCCGCGCGCGAAGAGATAACCGATGCGGCCCATGATGGTTCGCCCCATCGCATCGCGAAGATGCGCGGCAATCTGGCGCGCCGTCCCCTCGGCCGTCTTCAGCGCGATATTGCCGGCGAAGGCGTCCGTGACCACGACATCGGCGGTGCCGCGGCCGATATCGTCGCCCTCTACGAAGCCGACATAGTTCAGATGGTCGAAATTCGCCTCTTTCAGGATCTGGCCCGCGACGCGGACCTCCTCGAGGCCCTTCATCTCCTCGACGCCGATATTGAGGAGGCCGACCGACGGCCGCGCCACGTCGAGCAGCGCGCGGGCCATGGCGCCGCCCATCATCGCGAAATCGACCAGCTGCTGCGCATCGGCATTGATGGTCGCGCCGACATCGAGCACGACACTTTCGCCGCGGAGCGTCGGCCAGAGCGCCGCCAGTGCCGGCCGCTCGATGCCGGCCATGGTGCGCAGGCAGAATTTCGACATCGCCATGAGTGCGCCGGTATTCCCGGCCGAGAGGGCGACATCCGCCTCCCCCTTCTTGACGGCTTCCAGCGCGCGCCACATCGACGACTTCCAGCGGCCCTTGCGCAGCGCCTGGCTCGGCTTGTCGTCCATCTGCACCGTCACGTCGCAATGCGTGAAGGTGGAGACGGCCTTGAGACGGGGATAGGCTTCGAGCAGCGGCTCGACGGCCGCGCTCTCGCCGAAAAGCTGGAAGGTGAGCTCGGGCCGGCGCACCAGCGCGATGTCCGCGCCCGCCAGCACGATCGACGGCCCCTTGTCGCCGCCCATGGCATCGATCGCAATTTTCACCATGGCCGTCGTCCGGAGCCCTTCATGCGCAGTCCTGCGCCCGCGCCGATGTCGCGGCGGCGCTGGAAAATAACCTTTTCGGGAGACGACACAACCCCGGCCCTCAGTCCTTGCCGTCGCGCTTCAGCCCGGCAAGCGCCGCGAAGGGCGAGGGTGACGGGTCGGACGCCTCGCCGATCTCGGCCGCGAGATCGGCGCCCGGCGCGCGGGGATAGGGGTCGATGCCGAGCGCCAGTTGCTCGGCGACGATCGCGCCGAGATCGATCACCGGCCCCAGAAGCGGATCCGGCGGATCGTCCTCGTCATAGGCGACGATCACCTCGGCCTCGGCGACCGTCTTCGGGTCGGCCGCCTTGTCCTGCAGCGGCAGGAAGGCAAGCTCGAAGGCGTGGTCGAGATGCTGGGGAACGGGCTCCAGCGTCACGACGCAGGCCTGGACGAGATCGGCGACCAGCCGGCCGGAAACCTTGACCCCTACTCGCTGCCAGGGAGAGATGGTCAGCTCCGCATCGAGCCGCTCGAGCGCCAGCAGCTCATAGGCCTTGGCCAGCGCGGCGCGCTCCTCGCCGGTCGCCTCGATATGCTCCGAGAGCGGCGCGTCGCCGAGGCGGCGGGTATCGAAGGGGCGCGACAGCGGCAGCGCATCCATCAGGCGGTCTCCGGAACGGGCAGGGCCGGAAAGCTCAGCGAGCCGGCCAGGATCTGATCGAGCGGCTGGACCGCGAGCGCGGCCGCCGAAGCAACGACATAGGCGGCGATCTCGGGCACCGCCTCCCCGCCCCCGTCGGGAAAGAGATTGCGCGTCAGCGCCGCTTCGAGCGCCCCGTGATCGCCGGAGGAAAGCGCCGAATCATAGGCCGCGACGCGGCCATAAAAGGCCTCGGCCATCTTCTTCAGCTTCTTCGGCACGCCGATGTCGCTCACGCCGAGTTCGCGCAGGCTGCGATCCATGTCCTTCAGGAAGATGTCGAACACCTCCTGACCCAGGCGGCGGTGGTCCTCGCTTTCGCCCTTCAGGCGGTGGAAGAGCAGGAAGCCGTGCAGCACGATCATGTCGAAGCGGCCGTCGAGCGTATCCGGCACCTTGAAGGCGGCATAGAAGACCGGCTGGCGGGCCTGCGCCACGATGGTGCCGTAAAGCGCATATGCTATGGCTTCGTTTCGGCGCCGCCTCGCGAACAGACGTTCAAACATCGGATCGATCTCCGGGATGCGTGTCGGCC
>Ga0209933_1001113_pt1 | contig 30777 bp, 27 predicted proteins | sample ThiBiot_300_biof_FD_183944 | JGI IMG/M metagenome (GOLD analysis project Ga0209933, IMG submission 183944) | Wastewater bioreactor microbial communities from Cape Town, South Africa - Thiocy_cont_300_biof (SPAdes) | ecosystem: Engineered > Bioremediation > Thiocyanate > Unclassified | place...
TCCAGCCAGTTCGTGCTGCTGATGCTCGCCTCGTCGATCACCTCGCAGATCTCGGCCGAGGAGCTGACCGCCACCGCCAATCTCGTGCAGTCCGACACCTACCGCAGCTTCGAGGTCTATGTGATCGTGGCGGTGGTCTATCTCGCTTTGTCGGCACTCTACCGCTTCGCGCTCTGGCTGATCGGCCTCGTGCTGTTCGAGCGCCGCCGCCGGCTGGGGACGCCGCTGTGATCCAGCTCAGTTTCGCCCATGTCGTCTATCTCGTCGAAGCGGCGCGCTGGACGGTGTTGCTCTCCCTCATCGCTTTCGCCGGCGGTGCTCTGGTCGGGCTGCCGCTCGCCCTGATGCGCGTCTCGCGCTCGAAGCTGCTGCGCGGCCTCGCCAGTGCCTACATCCAGATCGTGCAGGGCACGCCGCTGCTGATCGTGCTGTTCCTGTCCTATTTCGGCCTCGGCATCATGGGCTACAAGCTCGACCCGCTGGTCGCAGCCGGACTCTCCTTCACCGTCTATGCGGCGGCCTTCCTGGGCGAGATCTGGCGCGGCTGCATCGAGGCGGTGCCCAAGACGCAGTGGGAGGCATCGGATTGCCTGGGCCTCAACCCGGTTCAGCAATATGCCTACGTGATCCTGCCGCAGGCCGTGCGCATCGCCACGCCGCCGACCGTTGGCTTCATGGTCCAGATCGTGAAGAACACCTCGCTGGCCTCGGTCATCGGCTTCGTCGAGCTGGCGCGCGCCGGTCAGATCGTCAACAACTCGACCTTCGAGCCGTTCGTGATCTTCGCCGTGGTCGGGGTCATCTATTTCGCCATCTGCTACCCGCTGTCGGTGGCGAGCCGTCATCTCGAGAGGAAGGCCAATGCCGGCAGGTGAAGCGGTCGTCTGCATCCGCGACGTCGTCAAGGAATTCGGTCCGCTGCGCGTGCTCGACGGCGTGGGCTTCGAGGTGACGCGTGGCCAGACCGTGGCGGTGGTCGGTCGCAGCGGGTCGGGCAAGAGCACGCTGCTGCGCTGCATCGCCGGCCTCGAGACGATCCAGGGCGGCGATATCGAGGTCTGCGGCCATCCCGTCGGCCGGCCGGGCAGCGCGGCGCGCGCCCAGCTCCGTCGCGACGTCGGCATGGTGTTCCAGAGCTACAATCTCTTTCCCCATCTCACGGTCGAGCGGAACATCACCCTGGCGCTGACCTTGGTGAAGAAGCAGTCGCGCGAGGAGGCCAAAGGCCGGGCGGCAGAGGTGCTGGGGCTGGTCGGCCTCACCGACAAGATCGGCGCTTATCCCGAGCAGCTTTCCGGCGGCCAGCAGCAGCGCGTGGCGATCGCCCGGTCGCTGGCGCTGCAGCCGCAGGTCATGCTGTTCGACGAGGTCACTTCGGCGCTCGATCCCGAACTCACCGCCGAAGTGCTGGGCGTCATGGAGAGCCTGGCGCAGCGCGGCATGACCATGATTTCGGTGACGCACGAGATGGGCTTTGCCCGTCGTGTCGCCGATCTCGTCGTCTTCATGCACAAGGGCAAGGTCTGGGAAATCGGCCCGACCCAGGAACTCTTCGCCAATCCGCGAACGGCCGAGTTCCGTCAATTCGTCGGCAGTGAACTCTGACGATCGGCGAACAACTCGGCGTCGCGGCGGACGGCGCCTTCGTTGGCCATCAGTACCAGACCATAGGTGATTGCGAGCACCAGCACGATGGTGGCGTAGAGCACGACGGGGTGGAGGCTGGCCACCGTTTCGGGCGGCAGGACGTCCGCCACCTGCAGGATGAGCATGCAGGCCCGCAGCACGCGGGCAATGCCGAGGCCCACGAAAGCCAGCGCCGTCGGCAGCCGGCTGCGCAGCCCGTCATGCGCCCGGCCCTGCCAGGTCTCGTGCGCCGCCGCGATCGACAGCAGGCCGAGGAACAGCGAGAAGGGAATCGCCGTCGCGAGCGGCCCGGCGCCGGCCAGCGATGCGATGCCGTATAGCGCAAGGTAGGCCGCCACGACACCCGCCGTGCGGACCACCAGCCGGGCAGCGTCGGCGTGGCCTCGATTGAACTGGCGCAAGCTCAGCCAGATCACGGCGAAACCCGAGACGATCATCGCGTTCGCGACCGGGATGATCCAGCTCGTCGGGACGGCAGCGGGCGATCGGAGGATCAGCACGCCGAGGATGCTCAGCAGTAAGGCGGCCGCCCAGGCACGCAGGCCTGGTGCGTCGCGATGATGATACCAGGTCAGCAACGCCGCGCCGGCCCCGCACGTCATGACGATCCCGCCGATGAGGTAGAGCGCCTTGACGTTGAGATCGAGCAGAAGCATCGGCGTCGTGGTCCTGACGGAAGATTTAGGCTGGCGGCGCCACGGAAAGGCCCTTGACCTTGTGTCGCTCGATCAGGCGGGCGACCAGGCCGGACTTCTTGGCCTCCTCGACGAAGTCGGCGAGGAAGGCGGCGCCGGCGGAATTGGGCCGGGCAGTGCCCACTGCCTGCTGCACGGCGGTGAACTTGCCCTCGAGGATCTTGAGGCCCGGCGCCTTCTCGACATCCTTTAGAAGACCCGGACGCAGGCCGGCCAGCACGTCGAGCTTGTCGGCCAGGAATGTCTGGAAAGCGGCGTCGAGGCCCGACACCCGCACCAGGGTGGCGTTGCGGATGTTGTTCTCGAGCCACAGATCGTAGGCGGACCGGGCCGATACCGCGATGCGCACGCCTTTCCGGTCGACGTCGGCGATGGAGGCGATCGGCGAGCCGGCCGGCACCATGTAGGTCGCTTCGATTTCGACGTAGGCGGCGGTGAAGCTGATCTTCTCCGCCCGCTGCGGCTCGGCGCCGATCAGGCCGATATCCCAGATATCCTTGCCGGCCTGGTCGGCGAGTTCGCCGGGCGACTTGAAGGGAATGAGCTGTGCCGGCACGCCGAGGCGGTCGGCGATCGCCTGGGCCATGTCGGGGGCGACGCCGACCGGGTCGCCTTTGTCGCTGCGGCCGGTGACCAGCAGGAAGTTGGAGAGGTTGATCCCGGCGCGCAGGACACCGGTCGGGGCGAGTTCGTTGCGGACTTTGTCGGACATGGCCTCAGTCTATGGGCAACCGGCGGCGGATGGTAGGCTCGCGCGCATGTCTTCCCCACCGACAGCCCGGCTGCGATCGATCTGCCTCGCTTTGCCGGAAGCGGCCGAGAAGGAAGCGTGGGGCGATCCCACCTTCCGCGTGCGCGACAAGATCTTCGCCATGGAGAAACGCGGCGACGGCCGGATCTCGCTGTGGTGCAAGGCACCGCCGGGCAGCCAGGCGATCCTGGTCGGCGCCGATCCCGAGAATTTTTTCGTCCCGCCCTATGTCGGACACAAGGGCTGGATCGGTGTGCGGCTCGACCGCAAGCCCGACTGGGCCGAGATCGCCACCTTGATCCGGCGAAGCTATTGCCTGACGGCGCCGAAGAAGCTCGTTGCCCTGCTGCCCGACGAGGCATCGAAGTGAGTCACGAGGCGAAAGATCGTTCGCATTTTTCCTCCCCCGTCACAGCGGCTTGGTTACAAGCCGCGACGCGGGGGAGGTGCCCGCGTAATCGCGGGCGGAGGGGGTGTCTCGATACGAAGAAGATCATGACCCCCTTCGCCCCGTATGACGGGGCACTTCCCCCGCGAAGACGCGGGGGCAGAGAAAACTATGAGCGATCCGTGTGGAGTAACCTCCGCGCTAAAGGACGCTGTCTTTCATCACGCACAGGTTCCGCCCGTCTAGAACCCCCTCTAGACTGACGCCATGAGCAACGAAGTCATTGTCGAGACCCAGGCCGGTCGCCTTCGCGGGACGGCCGAGCGTGGCGTGGAGATCTTCAAGGGTATTCCCTATGCCGCACCGCCCCTCGGCGATCGGCGCTTCCGACCACCGGTGAAGCCGGACCCCTGGACTGGCGTGCGCGATGCTGGGGCTTACGGCAACATGGCCGTGCAGAGCCTCAATGTCTTCGCCCTGCCCGACGATCTGTTGCAGATCTTCACCCTCGCCGGCCGGCAGAAGCTCGACGAGGATTGCCTCTATCTCAATGTCTGGACATCGGGCCGCGAGGGCGCGCACCGGCCGGTCCTGTTCTGGTGCCACGGCGGCGCCTTCATCACCGGGTCCGGCTCGTCGCCCTGGTCGGACGGCGCCAATCTCTGCCGTCTCGACGACGTCGTCGTGGTCTCGTTCAACCATCGGCTCGGTGCCCTGGGCTACCTGCACCTCGAAGACATCGCGGCCGGCGATTTCACCGGCGCCGGCCTTGCCGGTATGCTCGATATCGTGGCCGCCCTCGAATGGGTGCGGGACAATATCGCCCAGTTCGGCGGCGATCCGGGCAACGTCACGATCTTCGGTGAGTCGGGGGGCGGTGCGAAGGTGAGTGTGCTGATGGCCATGCCGTCGGCCAAAGGCCTCTTCCACAAGGCGATCATCCAGAGCGGCCCGGCGGTGCAGATGGCCGAGCGGGAGGATGGCAGCCGGACGGCACGCCAGATGCTGGAGCATCTGGGACTTGAGCCGGCGCGCGCGGCCGAGTTGCGACATCTGCCGGTGGCGAAGATCCTGGACGCGCAGGTCAAGGTGCTGGCGTCCGTCAGCCGGGCCGCCTTCGCCGAGCGGCGGCGCCTCGGTTTCAATCCGGTGATCGACGGCCATCGTTTCCCGGGCGGTCCGTTCGCCCCGCAGGCGCCGACGGTCTCGCGGGACGTGCCGCTGATGATCGGCAGCAACAAGGACGAGATGACCTTGTTCCTGGGCCATATGCCCTGGGTGACCGACGCGACCTTCGACGCTCTGCCCGAGGCCTTGACGCCCTACCTCGGCGACCGCGCGGCGGAGATCGTGAACGTCTATCGCAAGGCGCAGCCGCGGCTGCGGCCCGACGAAATCGCCATCGCCATCGTCTCGGACCAGGGCATCCGCGCGCCGTCGCTGCTGATGGCCGAACGCAAGATCGCCCAAGGCGGCGCGCCGGTCTTCGTCTATCTCTTCGCGTGGGAGACGCCGGTGCTGGGCGGCCGGCTGCGCTCCTGCCACACGCTCGAGATTCCTTTCGTCTTCGGCAATCTCGAAACGGCGGAACTCACCGGCAGCGACCCGGCGCGGCTGGCGCTCGGCGAGGTGATGGGCCGAGCGTGGATCGCCTTCGCCCGCAACGGCGATCCCAGCCATGACGGTCTGCCGGTCTGGCCGGCTTACTCGAAGAGCATGCGCACCACGATGATCTTCGACAGTGTTTGCCGGCTGGATATCGACCCCTATCCGGCGGGGCGGTGGATTTGGGAGAGCAAGCAATGAAGATCGTCGACGTCACCCTGACCCTGTTCGCCTGGGACGACATCCCGCCGACGACCTACGGCGCCCATACCGGCCGGTTCTCCGGCAAGAGTGCGCTCGGCCTGCTGCGCCTGGTGACCGACCAGGGCCTCGAAGGCCATGCCTTCCTCGGCTCAGCGATGAATCCGGCAACCACGGACGGGCAGGGGCTGATCACCCATTTGAAGCCGGTGCTGCTGGGCAAGAACCCCTTGCAGCGCGAGCATCTCAACCAGGAAATCTGGAAGCGCCAGCGCTCGGCCGGCGTGCGCTCGATCGGCGCCGTCGACGTGGCGCTGTGGGATCTCGTCGGCAAGGCGATGGGGCAGCCGATCCATCGGCTGCTCGGCACCTATCGTGAGGCCGTGCCGGCCTATGCCAGTTCCGCCGTGCTGGCCTCACCGGCCGCCTACGCCGAGGAGGCGGTGCAGTTCAAGGAGAATGGTTGGGCCGCCTACAAGATCCATCCGCCGACACGTTGGAAGGAAGACATCGCGGTCTGCGAAGCCGTGCGCAATGCCGTCGGCGACTACACGATCATGCTCGATTCGACCTGGAGCTACGATTACCCCGCGGCGGTGCGGGTCGGCCTCGCCGTGCAGGAGCTCGGCTTCCACTGGTACGAGGATCCGCTGGCCGACCAGGACATCTACAATTACGTGAAGCTGAAGCAGCAGCTTTCTATTCCGATCCTGGCCACCGAGTATCCCATCACCGGCCTCGATTCCTATCAGCCCTGGATCATGCTGCAGGCGACCGACTATCTGCGTGGCGACGTGGCGGTGAAGGGCGGTATCACGACTCTGGTGAAGACGGCGCATCTCGCGGAGGCCTTCCGCATGAACTACGAAGTCCATCACGGCGGCAATTCGCTGAACAACGTCGCCAACCTCCATGTCATCGCCTCGATCCGCAACACCGAGTTCTTCGAAGTGCTGTTGCCCGACGCGGCGCAGAAATACGGCCTCGAACAGGACATCGTGGTGGGCCGCGATGGGCTGGTTCATGTGCCGAATGGACCGGGCCTCGGGGCGGCGATCGACTTCGCCCTGATAGAGCGCAAGAAAATTGCCATTTTGAGCTGATTTCAGGTTCGTCATGGGCGCAACCCGCCTTGGGCGGGGTGCGTTTTACCGGCGTCCAGATTTCAGGAGGCCCCCATGATGCACCGCACATTGCTTGCTTTGGCGCTGATCGCTTCGGCCGGCGCCGTTCATGCGCAGACAACCACCCCCGTCGATCCGTACGGACGGCCGCTGCTCGGCCGTGAGGACTGGGTTCGCCAGCCGGGCGACCAGCCTGGTCCTGCGTCGGGGATGACCGGTGGATCGTCGTCCGTTTCGACTCCCATGACGGCGGCGCCCATGACCTATGCCCCCACGACCTACGCGCCGCCAGCGGGTGGGCCGACGTACAACGACATGGCGGCGGCGCCGGCCATGTCCGCCGATTCCTCGCGTGTCGGATCGGGACCCCATCCGGTCGCTTTCAGGGACGAGTTCGGGTTCCGCTATGACGCCCAGGGAAATCGCCTCGATGCACGCGGCTACGTGATGGCGGCACCGTACTCGGGCACCTACAGATAGAAGCCTCAGACGACCGTCTGGAAACGCTCGATACAGGTGGTCAGGACCGCATCGATCGGCTCTGACCACCAATGGTTGGAGAATATTTCGACTTCGCACAGGCCGTCGTAGCCAGCTGCTTCGACGGCGGCGCGGATGCCTGGCAGATCGATGACGCCATCGCCCATCATGCCGCGATCGTTCAACAGGTCCTTCGTCGGCACCAGCCAGTCACAAACGTGATGGGCGAGCAACCGGCCTTCGCGGCCGGCGCGCTCGATGCCGGCCTGAAGGTCGGGATCCCACCAGACGTGATAGACGTCGACGGCCACGCCCAGCGCGCCTGTTTGTCCCGGGTCGAGCTTGGCCGCGATGTCCAGTGCCTGCGCCAAGGTGTTCACGGCAGCACGATCTGCTGCATACATGGGATGCAGAGGTTCGATGGCGAGCGGCAGTCCTGCCGTGCGCGCATGCTCCAGCAGTCGGCCGATCCCATCCTCGATCATTGTCCGCGCGCCGCCGAGATCCTTGGAGGCGTGCGATCCTGGACGGGAAAACTGCGGCAGGCCTCCCGCCACGAGGATGAGGCAGGGCGCGCCCAGTGCCGCGGCTTCGTCGACGGCGCGGCGATTGTCGTCATGGGCTGCGGCAAGGTGCTCGCCCGATGCCGGGAACATGCCGCCACGGCAGTAGCCCGAGAGTTTCAATCCAGCCTGCCGGATGGCGCGGCCGGCATTGCCCAGCCCCACGGCCGCGACCTGGTCGCGCCAGGGGCTGATCGCCGGGATTCCATGTCGGGCGCAGGCCTCGATGATGCCCAGCAGGTCGGACTGGCGACGGACGGTCGCTGTGTTGAGCGACATCTGCCGTAGAGCGCCGCTGAAATCGCGCATGGCGCCGCTCAACCGGTTACACCGCGCACGGCCATGACCGCCTTCATGCGCGCCGCCGCGCGTTCGGGATCGCGAAACAGTCCGGCCTTGTCAGCCAGTCGGAACAGTTCGGCGAGATGCAGGGTCGAGCGCGCGCTCTCCTGGCCGCCGACCATGGTGAAATGGTCCTGGTGGCCGTTGAGATAGGCCATGAAGACGACGCCGGTCTTGTAGAACTGGGTCGGCGCCCGGAAGATGTGGCGCGACAGCGGCACTGTCGGCGCCAGGATCGCATGGAACCGTGCGAGGTCGCCCGATGCCAGTGACGAGAGCCCTGCCGCCGCGGCCGGAGCGATCGCATCGAAGATGCCGAGCAGGGCGTGCGAGTAGCCTTGCGAATCGCCGGCGATCAGCTCGGCGTAATTGAAGTCGTCGCCGGTATACATCTTCACGCGCTTGTCGAGGCGACGGCGCATGGCGATCTCGCGGTCCTTGTCGAGCAGCGAGATCTTCACGCCGTCGATCTTGGCGGCCGAACCGTTGATGATCGCCAGCGCCGTATCCATCGCCTGGTCGAGGTCGCGGGTGCCCCAATAGCCGGCCAATGCCGGGTCGAACATGTCGCCCAGCCAATGGATGATCACCGGCTCGCGCACCTGGCGCAGCACCTGCGAATAGACGCGGGCATAGTCGTCGGCCGACTGCGCAACCCGCACCAGGGCGCGCGATGCCATCAGGATGATCCGCCCGCCCACCGCCTCGATGGCGGCGATCTGGTCCTCGTAGGCGTCGATCACCTTGTCGACCGATTGTGTGCCGGCAAGGTCGAGATGGTCGGTGCCGGCACCCGAAAAGACGACCGCGCCGTCGCGGCCGCGCGCCGCCGCGACCGAGCGCTTGATCAGCTCCAGCGCCATCGGCCAGTCGAGCCCCATGCCGCGCTGAGCCGTGTCCATGGCCTCGGCGACGCCCAGTCCGAGGTCCCAGAGATACGTGCGATAGGCGATGGTGCGCTCCCAATCGGGCGCCGCCTTCAGCCAGGGATCGATGTCGGCTGCCGGGTCGGCGACGACATGGGCGGCCGCCAGCGCGACACGATTTAGCGGCCGCGTCGTCCGGTCGGGGAAATGCGCGGCCGTCGACAAGGTATAGGGCGCGACGCGACCGTCGGCGATGGGCAGGGGCAGGATGATGGACATCGTGACCTCCTCTTTTGCTTCCGTCTCAGACTTGCAGCAGCGGAACGTCGACCCAGCGGCGCTCCTTCCAGCTCTGCAGGGCGCATTCGACGAGCTGCACGCCCTTGGCGCCTTCGACCAGCGTGTGCGGGAACGGCGCGTCCTCGACGACGTGGCGGATGAACATTTCCCATTCGGCCTTGAAGCCGTTGTCGTAGACAACGTTGTCCGGCACTTTCTGCCAGCTGTCGTAGAAGTCGATGGTCTGCTTCTGATCGGGATTCCAGACTGGCCGGGGTGTCGCCGCGCGCGGCTGGATCATGCAGTCGGTGAGGCCGGCCACGGCCGAGCCCAGGGTGCCGTCGACCTGGAAGGTCACGAGATCGTCGCGGTAGACGCGCACCGCCCAGCTCATGTTGATATGGGCGATCACGCCGCCTTCGAGCTGGAAGGTGGCATAGGCGGCATCGTCGGCCGTCGCGGCGTAGCGCTTGCCGGCCTCGTCGACGCGCTCGGGGATATGAGTGGCGGCGATGCAGGATACGGACTGGACGCGGCCGAACAGATTGTCGAGCACGTAGCGCCAGTGGCAGACCATGTCGAGCACGATGCCGCCGCCGTCGTCGGTGCGATAGTTCCAGGAGGGGCGCTGGGCGGCCTGCCAGTCGCCTTCGAACACCCAGTAGCCGAACTCACCGCGGACCGCGAAGACACGCCCGAAGAAGCCGGAATCGCGCAGCATCTTGATCTTCTGCAGGCCGGGCAGGAACAGCTTGTCCTGCACGGTGCCGTTCTTGACGCCCTTGGCCTTGGCCAGGCGACAGATCTTCAGCGCCTCGGCGAGGTTGGTGGCGATCGGCTTCTCGCAATAGATGTGCTTGCCGGCGGCAATGGCCTTCTCGAGCAGGGTCGGCCGCATCTGGGTCGTCGCCGTGTCGAAGAAGATGTGGTTTTTCGGACTCGCGATTTCGGCGTCGAGATCGGTCGTCCAGCGCAGGCCGCCATGCTGCTCGGCCAGCGCCTTCGCCTTGTCGGCACTGCGGCTGACCAGCACGGGGTCGAGCTGGACCCGCGAACCATCGGACATCAGCACACCGCCCTGGGCACGAATCGCGGCCACCGAGCGGATCAGGTGCTGATTGATGCCCATGCGTCCGCTGACGCCGTTCATGATGAGGCCGAGGGTGCGTGTACTCATGAAGACATGTCCTCGTTGGGTTTGCTGGTCATCGCGCTCACAAATCTCCTCCCCCGTCTTTGCGGGGGAGGTGCCCGCGTCATCGCGGGCGGAGGGGGTGTCTCAACACGAAGAAAGATCCCGACCCCCTCCGCCGCCGATGACGGCGGCACCTCCCCCGCAAAGACGGGGGAGGAGGATGAGAAGGGCAACTTTGCGAACGCCATCAATCGATCCCGCCCTGGGCGAAGAAATGGCTGCGGACGGCCTTGGCGATTTCGATGAAGGCCGGTTCGCTCATCGTCGAGAGGCGACGCGGCCGTGGCAGGTCGACGTCGTAGATCGCTGCGATCGCGCCCGGCCGTTCGGTCATCACGACCACGCGGTCGGCGAGGAAGACGGCCTCCGGGATCGAATGCGTGATCAGCAGGATGGTCTTGCGGGTCTCGAAATGGATGCGCTGCAACTCGATGTTCATGCGCTCGCGCGTCAGCGCATCGAGGGCGCCGAACGGTTCGTCCATCAGCACGATCCGCGGATCGTGCACCAGGGCGCGACAGAGGGCGGCGCGCTGCTGCATGCCGCCCGACAGCTGCCAGGGGAACTTGTTCTCGAAGCCCTTGAGCCCGGTCATCTCGATCAACGCGTGGGCGCGGGCGAGGTGGCTCGCTCTGTCGAGCTTGCGGACTTCCACCGGCAGCATGATGTTGCGCAGCACCGACCGCCAGGCCATCAGCACCGGCGTCTGGAAAACGATGCCGATGTCGTCGGGCGGTTCCACGACCTGGCGTCCGTCGATCTCGATGCTGCCCGATGTCGCCGGCACCAGGCCGGCGATCAGCTTGAGCAGGGTGGACTTGCCGCAGCCTGACGGACCGACGACGGCGATGAACTCGCCGTCGGCGATATCGAAGGTGAGCGGCTGCAACGACGGCACGTCGCCGTCCGGCGTGCGGTAGATTTTGACCAGCCCCTGCACGTCGATCAGCCGCCGGCGCGGCTCCTGTGCCGCTGCCGTGGTCGTTTCCGCGCCGACCGTTCGCAGATGCCTTGCCTGCATGCCGCCGCTACTTCGGCAGGAAGTCGCGGGTGTAGTAGCTCTTCACCTGATCCTTGGCGGCCGCGTCGACGCCGCCATACTCGACCAGCAGGGCGACGCTGTCGGCCATGTTGGCGTCGGTCACCTGGAAGGGACGCTTGGTCCGGGTTTCCGGCGTGGTGTAGAGCGGCACGGTCAGCTCGAAGCCTTCCAGCAAGGTGTCTGGCTTGCCGGCCTTGGGGTTGAGCTTGAGCGTGGCGTCTCTTGCCGCCTTGGGATCCTTGATCGCGGCCTCGATCGCCTTGGTCGAGGCGTTCATGAAGCGGCGGACGAGATCGGGATTGTCCTTCAGCGTGTCGCGATGGGCGATGATGCCCGACGAGACGAGATGGATGCCGTAGTCGGCGAACATGATCGGGAACACCGATTTGCCGGTGGCATCCTTGATCTTCATGCTCTGGTCCATCGAGTAACCGAGCAAGACGTCGGCCTGGCCGTTGATTACGGCATTGAGCTTGGTTTGCGCATCGCCGGCCACGATCTTGAGGTCGCTTTCCTTGAGGCCGGTCTTCTTCAGGAACAGCGGCCAGATCTGCGACATCGAATCGCCTGGCGTGGTGGCGACGGTCTTGCCCTTGAGGTCGTCGGGCTTGCGGATGTTCTTGTCGGTGAAGCCCATGACCGACATGGGGCTGGTCTGCAGCAGCACGCCGGGAGAGGTCACGGGGGCGCCCTTGGACGCGGCGCGGATCATGGTGGGGACGTCGGCATAGCCGAAGGGGACGGTCTTGGCGGCGACCGCCTGAACGGTGACGGCCGACCCGCGGCCCTCCTGGATGTCGAGATCGATGCCGTCGGCGGCATAGATCCCGGCCTCCTTGCCGAGGAAGAACGGCGCGTGCTCGCCGTAGGTATACCAGTTGAGCAGCAACACGACCTTGTCCGGTGCTTTCTGGGCAAGGGCGGGACCGGCCGCGGCTAAAGCCGAGACCGTGCCCGCGGTACGCATGAACGTCCGACGCTTCATGGGAGTCCTCCTTGTTTGCTTCTCGATCGCCCTCTTCTGTTCAGGGGGTTGCAACGACATCGACACGCTGGCTGGCATGCCAGGGCACGAGGCGCCGTTCGACGACCTCGACCAGCCAGAACAGGACGCAGCCGATCAGCGCGAGAATGACCAGGCAGGCGAACATGGTGGGCAGCTCGAAATTGCCGATCGAGCGCTGCAGCACGTAGCCGATGCCGGAGTTGGAGCCGACGAACTCGCCGACCACGGCACCGACCACGGCGAGGGTCACTGAGACCTTGAAGCCGGCGAAGATGGCAGGCAGGGCATGCGGGAAGGAGAGCATGCCGAAGGTCTGCAGCCGCGACGCCTTCATCGAGCGGATCAGGTCGCGCATGTCGGGATCGATCGATTTGAATCCCTGGACGCCGGCCACGACGACCGGAAAGAAGCCCAGCAGGAAGGCCGAGATCACCTTGGGCGTCATGCCGAAGCCGAACCAGACGACGAACAGCGGCGCGACGGCAACCTTGGGAATCGACTGCGAGAAGACGAGGAGCGGATAGACGTAGCTTTCGACGGGCTTGAAGCCCGCGATCAACATCGCCGTGCCGACGCCGAAAATCACCGAAAGGGCAAATCCGCCCAGGGTCGCGATCGTGGTGGGTATCGCCTCCAGCATCAGCCGCCCGCCTTCGTCGCGGAAGGCGAGGGCCACGTCCCATGGCTTGGGAATCAGGTAAGGCGGGATGTCGAACAGCCGAACGATGAGATCCCAGAGCACGACCAGGAGGGCGAGAAAGATCAGCGGCCGCGCCCAGGCATGGTCGCGCCGACGTACGCCGGGAGTCGGAGACACAACTCGATCGTTGGCCATTCGCGGTCCTCCGTCCGCAACCGGTTCCGGCGTCTTTCCGCGCCAAGTAACCAGACGGTTAATTGGTCCATCGGCGAGGCAGGCTTGTCAAGCCGCGGCGGCGATGCCCTGTCGGACCAGCGCGACCACATGCTCGACATGCCCCTGCCGCGAGTCCTCGGTCTTGAGGTTGCGGGCGAACACGACGGTCAGCGTGTGGATGTTGGAGATGTAGAAGTAGCAGAGCGAGGCGATCGAGATGTAGAGCAGCAACGGATCGATGCCAGGGCGGATCGTGCCGGCGCGCACGCCCTTGTCGAGCAGACGGCCGACGATCGCCACGACCGTCGAGTTCATGTCGGGAATCTGGCGCGACTTCTTGAGATGGCGGGCGCGGTGCAGGTTCTCGGTGTTGAGCAGGGCGACGAAGCTGGGGTTGGTGTTGAAGTAGTTCCAGGTGAACCGCACCAGCTGCTCGATGCCGTCCACAGGCTCCAGTTCCTCGAGCCTGAGTTCGCGTTCGGCGGAGCGGATGCCGTCATACGCCCGCTCCAGCGCGGCGAGGAACAGGGCCTCCTTGTTGCCGACATAGTAGTAGAGCAGACGCTTGTTGGCCCGGGCATTGCGGGCGATGCGATCGATGCGGGCGCCCATGTAGCCATGGTTGGAGAATTCGACGCTCGCCGCTTGCAGGATGCGCTGCTTGGTCGCCTCCGCGTCGCGAACCGCCTGCTTTTTGCCGCGCTGCTTCATCGTCGGCGTCTTCATGCGCCAACCGCCGTGCTGGATCAATGGCCAGTCGACGGTGCGGTAGACCGCGCGGTGGACTGTAGGGGCCGCTCGCGGCACAACCGGTCCATGAGCCTGTCGACCGCAATCTACGTGGATGCCGATGCATGCCCTGTGAAGGCCGAGATCTATCGTGTGGCCGAGCGCTATGGGTTGAAGGTCTACGTCGTCGCCAACGCCTACATCAACGTCCCGCGTGATCCGCGAGTCGAGCGGGTGGTGGTGGGTGACGGCTTCGATGCCGCCGACGACTGGATCGCGGAGCGTGTCGGTCCGGACGATATCGTCGTGACCGCGGACATCCCGCTGGCCGATCGCTGCCTCAAGAAGGGAGCGGCGGTGATCGGGTCGACCGGCGTGCCATTCACGAACTCATCGATCGGCATGGCGATGGCCAGCCGCGAACTGATGTCCACCCTGCGCGCCATGGGCGAGGCGACCGGCGGCCCCAAGCCGATGAGCGACCGCGACCGCTCGCGCTTCCTGTCGGCACTCGACGAGGCGATCCAGAAATTGAAGCGGCGCGGCGCGGCCGGCCGCTAGCCCTTTTCGTCCGCCAGCATCTTGAGCGCGGTGTCGCGGGTATCGAGCACGAGCTGGCGGGCCAGGCGTTCGGCCTCCGGCGCGTCGCCGCCGGTGACGGCCGCCACGAGCCCCCGCCAGTTGGCGAGCGACTGGCGCCGACGTTCGGCCGAGGCGAAGCTCAGTCGATTGTAGCGGGCGGTCTGGCGAGCGAAGGACAGGACGAGGTCGGCCAGGCGGCGGCTGCCGACATTGCGGACGCAGAACTCGCTGATGGCGAGGCTGGCCCGGGAATAGGCCTCGCCGTCGTCCCGGGCGGCTCGAAGCTCCTTGAGCAGGCGATCGAGCTGCTGGCGCATCTGTGGCGTCGCCGAGGTCGTGAAGCGATGGCAGACAAGGCCCATCAGGCTGGCGCGGATATCGAAGACGTCCTGGACTTCCGGCGCCGACAGCGCCGTCACCTGGGCACCGCGCTGCGGCAGGATCGTCACCAGGCCCTCTCGTTCGACGGACCGCAGCGCCTCGCGCACCGATGCCCGGCTGACGCCGAAGCGGCTGGCGAGGTCGACTTCGCGCAGCTTTTCTCCCGGGGCGAATTCACCGTCGACGATCGCCTGCCCGATCCGCACGGCGATCTGGGCGGGCAGGGTGGCGTAGATCCGATAGGTCTCTGAGGTTGGTTCTGCCATGCGGGCGCTGGTCTAGCGCCTATGCTGGCCTGTCGCCAGCGGTTTGACAAAATGTCGACATTTTATATGCTCGACATAAGAGGAAATTGGAGGTGCGCCATGAAGGAACTCGAATTCGACGAAGTCGTCACCCGAGCGGCCTGGCAGGGGCGCGACATCGCGGCGGCCGGGGAGTGGGTCTATCAGCTGAGCGCGGAAGAGATCGCCGAGATCGATGCCGCGCTGCGCCACCTCCAGTCGACGGGGCGGCAGATCCCCGATATCGGCAAGGAGCATTTTCCGCTCGGCCGTTTTGCCCGAACCCTCCGCCTGCTCCAGAGTGAGATCGAGACCGGGCTGGGCGTCATGCTGGTGCGCGGCCTTCCCCGGGATCGCTACTCGGCCGAGGAGATGGGGCTGATCTACTGGGGCATCGGCGCGCATTTCGGTCGCGCCGTCGCCCAGAACGCTCAGGGCGACGTACTCGGCCATGTGCGTGACATGGGGCGCGACCGCCATCGGGACATGCACGCGCGCGGCTATCAGACCGCGTCGCTCCTGCCGTTCCACAACGATTCCTGCGACATCGTCGGGCTGTGCTGTCTCGAAACCGCCAGGAACGGCGGCCTGTCGAGCGTGGCGAGCTCCGTGGCCGTCTACAACGCGATGCTGCGCACGCGGCCCGATCTGGTGAAGGTGCTGATGCAGCCTTTCTGTGCCGATCGCCGCGGTGAGGAATCGCCCGGCCAGAAGCCGTACTACGTCACGCCGGTCTTCATTTGGCACAAGGGGCGGATGTTCAACCGCTACAACCGCTCCTTCATCTCCTCGGCACAGCGTTTTGAAGAAGTGCCGCGCCTCACATCCGCGCAGAACGAAGCGCTCGATATGGTCGACGCTCTTTGCCGTGACGAACAGTTCCGTCTCGACATGAAGCTGGAACGCGGCGACATGCAGTTCGTCAACAACTACTGTGTGCTGCATTCGCGCACCGCCTACGAGGATCACGCCGACGAGTCGAAGAAGCGCCATCTGCTGAGGCTGTGGCTGCGGACAGCCACCTTCGCCGATTATCCCGAAGCGTTGCGCGATCGCTACGCCGACATGGATCTCTGGCGTACGAGCCCCCGCCCACCGTCGTTCCATTTCGTCGGCATGGCGGAGGTGACGACTCACTGACGTGCGTGCGGAAGCCTGACAAGAAAAGAACGGGCGAGCGGAGGAAACAATGAAGATGTCGAGGCGGACGCTGCTCGCCGGCGTTGCCCTGCTGCTGTCGGGTGCGGGCGGGTACGCGCAAACGGCGGACAAATACCCGGACAAGCCGATCCGGCTGGTCGTGCCGTTTCCGCCCGGTGGGCCAACCGACGTCTTTGCCCGGGTCCTTTCCGTTGGGCTGGCTGAGCAGCTCGGCCAGCAGGTCATCATCGACAACAAGGCCGGTGCCGGCGGCAATGTCGGCACCGAGATGGTCGCCAAGGCAAAGGCGGATGGCTACACCTTGCTGTTCGGCACGGCGGCGACCCACGGCATCAATGTCTCGATCTACGACAGTCTTCCCTACGACCCACTGAAGGATTTCGAGCTGGTGGCTCTGACCGGCCTCGTGCCGATGGTGCTGCTGGTGCCGCCGGACCAGCCGCGAACCTTGAAGGAGCTGATCGCCAAGCTGCGCGCCGAGCCGGGCAAATGGAGCTATGGCTCGTCGGGCAACGGCACGACCAACCATCTGGCCGGCGAGCTCTTCAAAACCCGCGCCGGTGTCGACGTTGTCCATGTGCCGTATCGCGGATCCGGACCGGCGCTCCAGGATCTGATGGCGGGTCGGCTCGCCTTTATGTTCGATTCCTTCGGCACCTCCCTTGAGCAGATCAAGGCCGGCAAGCTGCATGCCGTGGCCATCATGGCGGATAAGCGCAGTCAGATCCGGCCGGATGTGCTGACAACCGCCGAGGCGGGCCTCCCGGACTTCGTCGGCGGCACCTGGAATGTCGTGGCGGCGCCGGCAGGGACGTCGACGGAGATCGTTGGCAGGCTGAACGCCGCGGTGAACACCGCGCTGCGCGATGCCAAGGTGGGAGAGCGCCTGCGCCAGCTCGGGATCGAGGCCGTCACGGACTCGACCCCAGCCAGCACCAGGGCCTTTGTCGAGGCCGAGATCGCCAAGTGGCGGGCGATCGTCAAGATGGCCGGCGCCAAGATCGACTGAGGGGGGCGCCATGCGCATGAGGAGACGGGCCTTCGTTGCCGGCGCCCTGCTGTCGGCCGTTGCCGGCACGGCACAGGCCGAACGCTATCCGGACAAGCCGATCCGGCTGGTCGTGCCGTTCCCGCCCGGTGGACCGACCGATCTCATTGCCCGGGTGGTTGCCGTCGGCATGGCAGCTGACCTCGGGCAGCAGGTGATCATCGATAACAAGGCGGGCGCCGGCGGAAATGTCGGCACCGACATGGTCGCGAAGTCGAAGCCCGACGGCTACACCTTGCTGTTCGGGACCGCGGCGACGCATGGCATCAATGTCTCGCTCTACAAGAACCTGCCTTACGATCCGGTGAAGGATTTCGAGCTGGTGTCGCTGGTCGGCTTGGCGCCCATGGCGCTGCTCGTGCCGCCCGGCCAGCCCTCGACCCTGAAGGAGCTGATCGCCAAGCTGCGCGCCGAGCCGGGCAAATGGAGCTATCCCTCCTCGGGCAACGGCACGACCAATCACCTGGCCGGCGAACTCTTCAAGAAACGAACCGGCGTCGACGTCCTGCACGTGCCCTATCGCGGCACCGGCCCGGCATTGCAGGATCTCCTGGCGGGACGCCACGCCTTCATCTTCGCCACTCTGGGGCCGGTGATGGAGAACATCAAAGCAGGCCAGCTCGTTCCCGTGGCGTTGATGGCCGACAAGCGCAGCAGCGTGATGCCGGACATCCCGACAACCGCCGAAGCCGGCTTGCCGGATTTCGTGGGTGGGACCTGGAATGTCGTGGCCGCGCCAGCCGGCACGGCGCGAACGATCGTCGATCGGTTGAATGCGTCGGTCAACAAGGCGCTGGTCGATCCGGTTCTGTCGGAGCGCCTGAAAGCGCTCAACATGGAGACGAGCGACGCGCCGTCACCTGCCAGCACCAAAGCTTTCGTCGAGGCCGAAATCGTCAAATGGCGAGACGTCGTCGAGATCGCCGGTGCCAATGTGGATTGAGCAGAGGATCGATCTTCGGCCAGTCGACGAGGCTGTATTGAGGAAGGCCCCGGTCTGAGCCAATATCTCCCCAAGTAATAAAAATGTCATAAATGGGGGAAACGATGAAAGTGCTGAAGGCTGCCTTGCTCCTTCTGGCCGGCTGCATGGCCGGAGCCGCCGCTGCGCGCGCCGCCGATCCGATCAACGTCTACACGATCTGGCCGGAGAACTATGCCCGGCCGATGTTCCAGGAGTTCGAGAAGCAGACCGGCATCAAAGTCAACTTCCTGCGGTTCTCGTCGGGCGAGGCGCTGGCGCGCGTCATCGCCGAAAAGAACAATCCGCGGATCGATGTGCTGTTCGGTGGGCCGGTCGAAACCTTCGCGGCCGGCATCAAGGAAGGCATCTTCGCCCCCTACAAGTCCCCCTCGTTCGACAAGCTGCCGGCGCGTTTCAAGCAAGCCGACGGCTTGTGGATGGCCATCGCCGACGATCCGCTGGTGTTCATGACCAACGGCGCCTTTCTCAAGGCCAACAAGCTGCAGCCGCCGGCATCGTGGGACGATCTCCTCAATCCAGCCTACAAGAACGGCTTGCAGATGGCCGATGCCCGGACCTCGGGCACGGCGGTGACGCGCATCTTCTCTGTGCTCGAAGTGAACGGCCGCGACGAGGACAAGGCCTTCGCCTATCTGAAGAAGCTGCGCCAGAACGTACAGGTCTACACGAAGAGCGGCGGCGGCGGCACCTTGCCGGTCGGCCTGGGCCAGGCCGCCGGCGGCATCTTCTTCATCGTCGACGCGCTGGAAACCAAGGCCAAGGGCTACGACGTCGTCATCAGCTTCCCCAAGGAAGGGATCGGCACTTCCGCCGAAGCCATCGCCCTGATCAAGGGGGCGAAGAATCCGGAGGCCGGCAAGAAGCTGATCGATTTCGCCACGGGCGCCGCCATGCAGTCCAAGCTTGCCGAGTACAAGGTGAATTTCGTGCCGGCCAACCCCGACGTGAAGACCGACGCTTCCCTCGCCGAGGTGCTGAAGGGGGCGAAGATATTTCCAATCGACGACGACTATGCCGGTGCGAACCGCAAGCGCATCATCGAACGCTGGGTGAAGGAAGTTTTGCCCGCGCAGTAACCCGTGGCCGCCATCCGATCCGCCTCCTGGCGCCGGACAGCCGGCGACCCAGCGTTGCTCGGCGCGGTCGTCGGCGTGTGGGTGCTTCTGCTGTTGTTCGTCCTCTTTCCGATGGCGCACCTGCTCGAACGCGCTTTCGTGGACGACGGCCGTTTCACCCTCGCGCCGCTGCTCGAAAGCCTTGCCGATCCCAGCCATCGGGCCGCCTTCGTCAACAGCCTGGTACTCGCGACGAGTGTCGGCGTTTGCGGCACGGCGCTTGGCTTTCTGTTCGCGTTGACGGCGGCGCGGGGCGGTCTTGGCCGCCACTGGCTCACCTTTCTCGACGCCGCGGCGCTTCTGCCCCTGGTGTCGCCGCCGTTCACGACGTCGATCTCGATCATCTTCTCCTTCGGGCCGAAGGGGTTCATCACCCATGACCTTCTCGGCCTCGCCAACGCTTCAGTCTACGGTTTCTGGAGCACGGCGCTCGCCGAGACTTTGACCTACTTTCCCATCGCCTATCTCACCTTGCGACCCATCCTGGCGGCGATCGATCCCAACCTGGAGGAGATGGCGCTGAGCCTGGGCGGTTCGCGCTGGCGGACCTTCCGTACCGTCACGCTGCCGCTGGCCGTGCCGGGATTCGCCAACTCGTTCCTGCTCCTGTTCGCGGCATCGCTCGCCGACTTCGCGACGCCGCTGATCCTGGCGGGCAATTCGTTCCCCGTGTTGCCGACACAGGCCTATCTGCAGATCACCGGGCTGTTCGACTTCAAGGGGGGCGCCGTCCTGTCGCTGATCCTGCTGGTGCCGGCCGCAGCGGTCTTCCTGCTGCAGCGATACTGGGTCGGGCGCCGCACCTACGTGACGGTGACTGGCAAGGTCGGCCAGCGCTCGCGGACCCGCGCCATCGCGCCGTGGGTGGTGGCACTTCTGACCGGCGCCTGCGTCGCCGTCGCGGCGGTCATCGCCTATTTCTACGCGCTCCTGCTGGTCGCCTCCCTGGTCGTCGCCTTCGGCGCCAACAACAGTTTCACGTTGCACCACTACCACGTGATCTTCACCGAAGGCCTGCCGGCGATACGCGATACCTTGATCATTGCGGCCATCGGCATGCCGCTCGGCGGCTTGTACGGCGTGCTGGTCGGCTACCTGATCGCGCGGCGCGATTTCCCCGGCAAGCAGGCCATGGAGATCGTTGCCATGATCAATTACGCGTTGCCCGGCACGATCGTGGGCATCGCCTACCTCATCGCCTTCAACGACCCGCCGGTCGCCCTGACCGGCGGCGCGCTCGTCATCGTGGCCTGCTATGTCTTTCGCTACAGCCCGACTGGCATCCGAGCGGCCGTGGCGCAACTGCAGCAGATCGACCGCAGCATCGAGGAGGCATCGGCCAGCCTGGGCGCCGGTGTCGGGCAGACCTTCCGGCGGGTCACCCTGCCGCTGATCGCGCCGGCCTTCTTCGCCGGCCTCGGTGTCGTCTTCATCAGGTCGATGACCGCGATCAGCGCGACGATCTTTCTCGTCTCGATCAACTGGATGCTGATCACGGTGCGCATTCTCGAGAACATGACGGAGCTGGCGCTCGGTCCTGCGGCCGCCTTCTCGGTGTTCGTGATCGTGGTCGTGTTCGTCGTCGTGGCCGGCCTCAGCCTCGTGCTGGCCCGCCTTCGCGCGCCGGCCGCCGGCGGCGCGGCGCGCAGTTTCCTGGGAGGGTAGGCGCATGGCGCCCGTCGATATCGTCCTCGATCGCGTCTCGAAGCGCTTCGACCATACCGTCAAGGGACAGGTCTATGCCGTCCGCGACGTCAGTCTTTCGGTCGCCCAGGGTGAGCTCCTGACGCTGCTCGGGCCCTCGGGCTGCGGCAAGTCGACGACCCTGCGCATGATCGCGGGCTTCGAGGATCCGGACGACGGTGCGATTCTGATCGGCGGACGGGACGTCACGCATGCCCTGCCGAACAAGCGCGGCATCGGCTTCATGTTCCAGAACTATGCCTTGTTCCCTCACCTCTCGGTGTTCGAGAACGTCGCCTATGGATTGAAGGTGCAGGGACGCGACGGCCCGTCAGTCCAGCGGGCCGTCACCGACGTTCTGGAGCTGGTCGGGCTTTCGAAGTACGAGCGACAGCAGCCCCATCAACTGTCCGGCGGCGAGCAGCAGCGCGTGGCGCTGGCGCGCGCCGTCGTCTTCGAGCCCCAGGTCCTGCTGTTCGACGAGCCGCTCAGCAATCTCGACGCCAAGCTGCGTGTGGAGATGCGCGAGCAGATCCGGTCCCTGCAGAGGCGCGTCGGCATCACGACGGTCTACGTCACCCACGATCAGGAGGAGGCGATGGCCATCTCCGATCGGATCGTCGTCATGGATCGCGGAGTCGTGGTGCAGCAAGGGGTTGCGCGGGAGCTCTACTATCGGCCGGCGACGGAGTTCGTCGCCCGTTTCATCGGTCGGACGAACATACTGGCCGGCACCGTGACGTCGGCCGGAGAAGTCGAGGTGGGAGGGCTGCGATTGCCGATCGCGACTGGACGGGCGGTCGGCGCTGCCGTGCAGATCGTGGCGCGTCCCGAAATGATCGAGCTGCGCGACGGTTCCGCCGAGAGCCCCGCCGATGGGCGTGTCGTCACCCGCACGTTTCTCGGCGAGAAGACGGACTATCTCGTGTCGGTCGGTGCGACCAACCTGCAGGTGTCGATGACCGACCATCATCGTCGGCAGCCGTTCGAGGTCGGACAGCCGGTCGGCTTACGCTTTCATGTCGACGCCATGCATGTCCTGGCGTGAAGGTCAGCGCCGGTCGAACCAGACATCCTCGAAGCGGAAGCCGTTGTAGGAGCTGTTGGTCTGCGGCACGTAGCCCTTGACGTAAGGCTGCCAGCAGGTCGCGGCGCGGTTCCAGATGATCGGCGGCCGCGCGACATCGGCCAGGAGCCGGGAGTCGATCTCCTGGACGAGATGCCGGCGCTTGTCGACATCGAGTTCCGACGACTGTGTCTCGAACAGGCGCTCGATCTCGGGATTGCAGTAATGGCTGTAGTTGCGCTCGGACCGGCACGAGAAGGTCTCGTAGAAAGTCTGGTCGGGGTCGTCGACGGCGTTACCGGTATTGTCGAGCGCCAGGGCGTAGTCGCGGCGCTCCAGCCGCGTGAACCAATGCGACGTTTCGACGACGTCGAGCGTCGCATCGACATGGATCTCCTGCAGCTGATTGGCCAGCACGGCGGCGGGGCTGCGATAGAGCGAGACGGCGCGCGTCGAGATCTTGAGCGGTAGCGGTCGTTCCGGGCCGTAGCCCGCCTTGCGCATCAGCTCGCGAGCGGCTTCGCGGTTCTTCTCGAGATCCGGTCCGTAGCCCGGCGACTCGGCCAGCTTCTCGTCGGACATGCCCCATCGGCCGTCCGGCGGCGGCAGCAGATGGCCGCCGATCGTGCCGCTGCCGTCACTCAACGCCTCCATGAAGCCGTGGCGGTCGAGCGCCAGGGCCAATGCGCGCCGTATGTCCGGATTGTCGAAGGGCGGCGAATCGCGGTTCAGCATCAGGTTGGTGTTGTTGTTCAGCCCGGTCGCCTCGCACTGGACTCGCGGCGATTGACGGCGGACGTCGCGCAGCGCCGCCATCGTGACGTCGTTGGGGAAGGTCATGTCGTACCGGCCAGCGACGAAGCTCAGCAGCGCCGTCGAGCGGCTGGTCACGACGGAGAACTCGATGGCGTCGAGAAAGGGGCGCCCTTCCTTCCAGTAATTGGGATTGCGGACCAGCCGGATGCGATCGAACTGGCTGAACGTGTCGAGCTTGAAGGGGCCGGTGCCGATCGGCTTGGTGCGCATCTGGGCGAGCGGCACATGACAGGGGTAGATCGGCGAGTAGCCCGAGGCCAGCATGCTGAGCAGCGCGGGCTGCGGCCGGTTGAGGTGGATCGTCACCTCGTAATCGTTGGGGGCGCGGATGTAGTTGATGTTGCCGAACCAGGCGCCGCGCGGGTTGCTGCGCAGCTTGGTGCGCGCCCGGCCGGTCCACAGATTGAAGGTGCATTCGACGTCGCTGGAGGTGAACGGAAAGCCGTCGTGCCAGGTCACGCCCTTGCGCAGCTTGAAGGTGAGCTCGGTCTTGTCGTCGTTCCAGGTCCAGGATTCGGCGAGGTCGGGGATGATCGAGTCCGGCGAGTTCTGCGCTACCGACGGATCGAAAACGACGAGATTGTTGAAGACCGGCATGAAGGCGACCACGGTCGAGACGGCGGTCTCCTCGAGGATCGAGGCGCTGGTCGGATTGTCGCGATGGAAGATCCGCAGGACGCCGCCGCTCTTCTGCGCCAGTGCCTGGTCACACCAGCCCAGCAAGGCGACGACTGCCAACGCCCAAATCGCGACCCTCGAACGCATCTCTCGACCTTCACGCGCGTTGCCGGGCCCGGCGCCGCAGCTTCCCGGGAAGCTTACAGCGTCGATGCGCCCTCGGTAGATTCATTCCTGCACATCCGATCATTACGTTTCCACTTTGGATGCAATCAGAGAAGCTGAAGAAACAATACATACAAATGGACGGCCGAATCTCTGTTCGATGGCCGTCCTTTTGCCTCCATTGTCGTCCGTCTGCAGGACACGCAATAATGAAGCCACGGGCTTGGGTTTTGGCTGGGGCTTGGGGGAGGAACGTATGACGGTCGCGACACGCGGACTGGCGCTGCTTGGTTTGATCCTGACGATGTTGCTGCCGGGCCTTGCTGCGGCGCAGAAAAAGCTCGTGGTCTACACATCGAACGAAAGCACGCTGAACGACCTCGTCTTCGGCGCTTTCACCAAGGAGACCGGCATCGTCGTCGAGCCGGTCGTCGCCGGATCGGGCGTCGTGATCCGCCGCCTGCAGGCCGAAAAGGACCGGCCCCTGGGAGATATCATCTGGGGCGTCAGCCGGTCGTTGCTGCAGACCAACAAGGCCCTGTTCACGCCCTATGTCTCCAAGAACAAGGACGCCATACCGGTCGAGTATCGCGATCCCACCGACCTCTGGATCGGGAACAATCTGCATCTCCTGGTGATCCTGCAGAACACCAAGATCCTGCCGGCCGACCAGGGCCCCAAGGGATGGGACGACCTGCTCGATCCGAAGTGGAAGGGAAAGATCGCCTTCACCGATCCGGCCAACTCGGGCTCGGCCTATGCCACGGTGACCATGCTGGTCGATCTGTGGGGCGGCGGCGATGCGGGCTGGAAGAAGGTCGCGGCGCTCTTCAAGAACCTCAAGGTGCTGAACCGCTCGTCGCTGGTCTTCCAGGGCGTGGGCAACGGTGAGTATCCGCTGGGCATCTCCCTCGAATATGCCGGTCCGATGTGGGCATCGGGCGGTGCACCGGTGAAGACGATCTACCCCAACGACGGCACCATCGCCTCGATGGAAGGCATCGCCATCATCAAGAACGGCCCCCATCCGGAGGAGGCCCGCGCCTTCGTCGATTTCGTGAATCGGAAGGATGTTCGCGAAATGATCCTGAAGGCGACGTTCCGGCGGCCGACCCGCACCGACCTCGACCTGTCGAGCCTCCCTGGCGGCCTGCCGCCGCTGCAGCAGATCAAGCTGCTCGACTACAAGGAGGATGCCTGGACGGAGAAGCGCAAGGAAACCCTGGAACGGATCAAGGACATGATCCAGGAGTCGCGCTGAGCGTGACCGGTATCGTCATTGCAGGCGCCACCCGGACGTTCGGGACAGTCCGCGCCGTCGATGGGGTGGACCTCGCCGTCGGTGACGGCGAGTTTTTCACCCTGCTGGGACCCTCCGGCTGCGGCAAGACCACATTGCTGCGCATGATCGCCGGCTTCTGCGAGCTCGATGCCGGTGAGATCAAGTTCGGTGATAGGCGCATCGACCGCCTGCCGGCACACACCCGCGACATCGGCATGGTTTTTCAGAATTATGCGGTGTTTCCCAACCTGACGGTGGCGGGCAACGTCGCCTACGGTCTGAAGGCCCGGCGGGTCTCGGGGGCTGAGCTGGCGCGCCGCGTCGAGGAAGCCCTCGGCCTGGTGCAACTGGCAGGCTACGGCGAGCGCTGGCCTCATCAGCTTTCAGGGGGCCAGTTGCAGCGCGTCGCGATCGCCCGCGCCCTGGTGATCCGTCCGCAGGTGCTGCTGTTCGACGAGCCGCTCAGCAATCTCGATGCCCGGCTCCGGGTCAGCATGCGCAGCGAAATCCGCGACCTGCAGAAGTCGCTCGGCATCACGGCGATCTACGTCACGCACGACCAGGAAGAGGCGATGTCGGTTTCCGACCGGATCGCGCTGATGCAGAGCGGCCGCCTGGAGCAGGTCGGTCCACCCGCCGAAATCTACCGCAACCCGACCTCCCGCTTTGCCGCCGAGTTCATGGGCACGACCAATCTGGTCGAGGCACGGGCACTCGGGGGCGATCGTGCCGGATTGGTGTCGCTGCGGCCGGAGGCGCTGCGTTTGGCCGCTGACGCGCCGGCCGACTGGCCACAAGTCGGCGGCAAGGTGGCCCATGTCGAGGTGTTGGGCCCGATCACCCGGTTCGATGTCCGCCTCGCCGACGGATCCCTGCTCAAGGTCGCGACCCTCGATGCGCCGCATCTCACGCCGGCACCGGGCGCGGAGGTGACGCTCGCCTACGATCCGGCGCGGATCACCGTGCTGCCGTGAGCGCCCTGTCATGAGCCTCCCGCCATGAGTCGGACGTCATGAGGCTTGCGATCCCACATCAGCAGCGGCTGCCGCTGGCGATTGCCGCGCTCGGGTTCCTGTTCCTGGGCCTGTTCCTGCTCTATCCGCTGTTCAACGTCTTCAGCGCCAGCGTGCTGGACGGCGAGGGCGAGAAATTCACCTTCGCCAACTATGTGAAGATCCTCGGCCGGCCGTTCTATCGCGGCGCGGTGGTCAACACCTTGGCGATCGGCCTGGCCGCGACGATCACCACCATCCTGGTCGCCGTGCCGCTCGCTTTCGCCCTGGCGCGGCTGCCGGTGCCGGGCAAGGCTGCCATCATCGCGCTTGCGGCGATGCCGCTGGTGTTGCCGTCCTTCGTCAGCGCCTACGCGATCGTGCTGCTGCTGGGGCGCGCCGGCGTTGTGACCCAATGGCTGCAATCCTGGGGTATCGGCTTCGGCTCGATCTACGGCGCCGGCGGCATCGTGCTGGTCTATACGCTCACCCTCTATCCCTATGTACTGCTGCCGACCATGGCCGCCTTCAAGGCGGTCGACGTGTCGGTCGAGGAGGCGGCGCAAAGCCTCGGCTCCTCGCCGCGCCGCACCCTGTGGACGGTGACCCTGCCGATCGTCATCCCGGCGATCCTGGCAGGCGGCCTGCTGGTCTTCATCGAGACTCTGGAGAATTTCGGCGTGCCCTTCGTCCTGGCCGAAGACATGCCGATCTTCGCGGTCGAGGCCTTCAAGCTGTTCGTCGGCGAGACCGCACCCAACCCCTCGTCGGCCGGCGTGCTGGGCGTGCTGCTGATCGCCATGACCTCACTGGTGCTGCTGATCCAGCGCCGCTTCCTCGCCAGCCGGCGTTTCGCGACCGGTGCGCGTGCCGCCCCGCCGATCCTGCGCGTCGGCCTCGGCTTGCGCGTTGCTGCCTCCGTCTATTGCTGGCTGGTGGTGCTGCTGGCGCTGGTGCCATTCTTCGCCATCGTCGTGCTGTCGTTCATGGAGTTCCGCGGGCCGGTGCTCCATCCCAATTTCAGCCTGGCCAACTTCGCGGCCCTGTTCGAGCGCTCGATGCGGCCGCTGCTGAACACGCTGCTGTTCGCGACCCTGGCGGCGATCGGCGTCACCTTGGTCGGCGTGCCGATCGCCTATGTCGTGACCCGCCTGCGCTCGGGCCTGGCATCGCTGCTCGACGTGGTGGCCACTTTGCCCTTCGCGGTGGCCGGTACGGTGCTGGCGATCGGCTTCGTCGTCTCCTTCAACAGCGGCTGGCTGATCCTGACCGGCGGTCCGCTGATCATGGTGCTGGTCTATACCGTGCGGAAGGTGCCGTTCGCCGTGCGTTCCTCCAGCGCCATCCTGCACCAGATCGATCCCTCGCTGGAGGAGGCGTCGATCAGCCTCGGCCGGTCGCCGCTGCAGACCTTCGGGCGCATCCTGGTGCCGCTGATGCTGGGCGGCATCCTGAGCGGCTTCGTCCTGACCTGGGTGACGATCGCCTCGGAGCTCAGCGCCACGGTCGTCCTCTACAGCGGGCAGTGGCGCACCCTGACGGTGGTGATGTTCCAGGCGCTGGAGGGCGGGGGCGGCGGCATCGCCACGGCGGCCGCCTCGACCCTGATCATCGTCACCCTGGTGCCGATCACGCTGCTCTACCGGCTGGTGCGCCGCTATGAGCTCGCGACCTGACGGCGTGCCAAACGTCCCGAATCGGGCCATGCTGTTGCCCTAGTTAACGTTTTGACTTGATGCTTTGACAGGCCGTAACGATGAAGGTGAGGACCCGGATCGGGTTGGTTGTTGCGGCCGTGCTCGCCCTCGGGGCGCTGGCTGGCGTGGCCCTGCCCCATCTGGTGGACGTCGAGGCTTATCGACCGGCCCTCGTGCAGGCGGTCAAGGAAGCGACCGGCCGCGAGCTGGTGATCGATGGCCCCTTGCAGCTCTCGATGTTCCCGCAGCCGCGGATCAGCGCCCGTAAGGTGCGCTTCGCCAATGCCGTCGGCACCAAGGGCGCGCAGATGGCGGCTGTCGAATGGATCGGCGTCTCGCCGGCCTGGGGGCCGCTGCTGCTGGGCCGGCTCGAAGTCGGCCGCCTTACCCTCTACAAGCCGGTCATCGTGCTGGAGGCCGACGCCCAGGGTCGGCCGAACTGGCAATTCGCGCCGGGTGCCGGGGCGGCTCAGCAAGCCGGCGCCGCGAGCGCCGGTTTCCATCTCGCGATCGGCCGCTTGCGCATCGTGCAAGGCACGCTCACCTATACGGCGCCGGCGACGGGCAAGGTGCTGACCGCCGCTGACATCGACGTCGTTGCCTCGGCGAGCTCGCTCGATGGGCCGTTTACGCTGTCCGGGACGGCGACTGTGAATGGCGTTGCGCTGGACATTTCGCTGGATGTCGGCGGCCCTGCCGAAAAAGGCCATCGGACGACGGCGAAACTCAAGGTCGCCAACAGCAACCTGGATTTTGCCGGCAACCTGAGCCGCATTGCCGTCGACGCCAATGTGAGCGGCAAGCTCTCGCTCGAGACCGCCGGGCTGGCCGACCTCGCTGCCGCCGTCTGGCGCGTCGTCGGCGAGGCCCCGCCGGACCTCGCGGTGGCGATCGCCGACAAGGTTGCCTTCGACGGCACCGTCGACCTTTCGGCGGAGCGGGCGGCGCTCACGGACTTCAAGCTGTCGGTTGGCGGTGACAGCGCTGCTGGCAGCTTTGCCTTGACGCGCGGCACCAAGCCGTCGCTCGATGGCCGCCTGTCCTTCTCGCAAGTCGATCTCGATCGCTGGATCGATCGGCTGTCCGCGGCCGACGACGCTGCCGCATCGACCCCGGCAGCACCTTTCGCCGTCTCCGTGGCCGTCGAGGCGACGGAGGTGACCTATCGCAAGGATCGCGTGCGTGACGTCGTGCTGGTGGTCGCCACGACCGATCGCGGCGTGATCGAGATCCCGCGGCTGCGCGCCGTCCTGCCGGGCGAGGCCGTGCTGCAGGCCAAGGCCGTCGCACCGGCCGCGGCAACGACGGGTGCCAAGCCGACGCCGGATGCCATTCGTACCGTCGGTGAGTTCAGCCTGGCGAGCCCGCGCCCGCGCGACACGCTGGCCTGGCTCGGCGTGGACCTGTCGGGCGTGCCGGCGGACAGGCTCCAGACCATGGGTTTCGGCGGCAAGATCACCTCGACGTCCAAGGCCGTGAAGATCGACCAGCTCGTGCTGGAGCTCGACGGCGCGAAAGCGACGGGCGGCGGCACCGTGACGTTCGGGCTGCCGCTCAACGTGACGTCGTCCGTCGAGCTCGACCGTTTCGATCTCGACGCCTATGTGCCGAAGACCACGACAGCGGCGACGCCGCCGCCGGCTGCTCCCGCCGCGGTGGCTCCTGTGGAGCCGACGGAAGCCGACAAGAAGGCGCCTGTGCTAGGGATGAAGGCCAAAGTGGCGAAGCTCGTCTATCGCGGCGAGACCTTGAATGGCGTCGAAGCCGACCTCGCCATCCAGGGCAATCTGCTGAAGATCAGCAGTCTCAAGGTTACGAACCTGCTGGGCGCCAAGCTCGATCTCAAGGGGCAGGTGGCCAATTTCGGCACGGATCCGCGTTTCGATCTCACCTTCACCACCAGCATGCCCGACACTGACAAGCTGCTCGGCTATGTCGGCTTGCCGAAGTTCATCAACGGCAAGATCGGTGCGTCGACAGCAAATGGCAGCGTGTCGGGCACGATGGATGCCGTTACCGTGCGCGACGCCACCATCACCATGGCGGGCGCTACGGCACGTGTGACCGGCTCGGTGGTTCTCGGCGAGAAGTTCGCCTTCGATTTCCCGAGCTTCGGTCTGCAGGCGCAAGATGCCAGTCAGCTGGTGTCGGTGGCGAGCGGCCAGCGTCAATCGGGGCTGGGGGCGCTCGAGGTGGCCGGTGCCTTCAAGGGCAACGAGAAGAACATGACGCTCGACGGCAACCTGACGGCGCTCGGCACGCCGATGATCGGCCGCATCTCGGCCAGTGTGAGTGGCCGGCCGAGCGTCGATGCCAATCTACGGGTCCCGGGGACGCTCGACATCGACAACTGGCTGGGCGTCGGCGGCGCGCCGGGGGCCGCGGCGCCCGCCAACGCGACGCCGGGGCCCGCCCGCGCCGCAACCGGCAAGGCGATCGATCTTTCGGCGCTGCGGGCCTTCGACGCGACGCTCAATCTCGAGACCAGCGTGATCGAGATGGCGTCGCTCAAGGTGCTCTACGGCGACATGACGGCGAGCTTGCGCAACGGCATCTTCAAGGTCTCCAAGCTCACCGGCCAATTCTACGGCGGCGCCGTCGACTTCACCGGCACCGTCGATGCGTCGAAGGCCGCGCTGTCGATCGACTTTGCGGGCTCGTTGCAGGGCATCTATCTCGGCGAGCTGCTGCGCGGTGCGGCCAGCACCAGTACCTTTGGCAACGAGCATCTGATGGTCGCCGTCGACGGCAAGATCAACGTCATGGAGATCGGCGTGCGCGGGCAGGGAAACTCGCCCGAGCAGATTCGCAATTCATTGACCGGTCGCGGCAAGGTCTCGGGCTACATCTATCCGTCGGTGGCCGCCGGCTCGCTGGGGCTGGCCTCGTTCGCCACCAATGTCGGCAGCCTCTTCAGCACCGAAATGGGCTTCGGCGCGACGATGCTGTCTGGTTTCATCAATGTGCAGAGCACGGTGGCCGGCGATCTCGACCTGTCGAACGGCATTCTCGCCTTGCATAACCAGAAGGTGCAGGGTCGCAATGCCGTGGCTTCGATCGACAGCCGCACCAGCCTGACCGCGGCGACCACCGACACCACGATCACGCTCGATGCGAGCGGGCGCGGCTCGGT
>Ga0209933_1001117_pt1 | contig 30630 bp, 16 predicted proteins | sample ThiBiot_300_biof_FD_183944 | JGI IMG/M metagenome (GOLD analysis project Ga0209933, IMG submission 183944) | Wastewater bioreactor microbial communities from Cape Town, South Africa - Thiocy_cont_300_biof (SPAdes) | ecosystem: Engineered > Bioremediation > Thiocyanate > Unclassified | place...
TCGCTTTATCACGCTACGCAACCTATACCCGCCAATGAATCGACGATTTACTTCCTGAGCGATGCCAACGGTATCCGTAATTTATATAGGTTACAGACTGAAAGTGGCTCTGTGTCGCCCTTAACGGCTTTTCCACAAAGTATCCGTCTGTATGATCTGATTCCATCGAATGGTGGGTTTGTATATAGCAGCCTGAAAAATGGTCGCGAGTTTATAGGGTTTCGTTCGCAAATCAGTCTGACCCAATCGGTGGCATCGACGCCTACCCAACGAAGTGCCTCAATTGCCCGAACAATGGGAGCCCGGCCTGGACAACCTAAAGCTGATACGACTGCTCGGTCAAAATCTACTGTAACAGACTCTAGTAAAGTAGCTCAGGGACAGACAAATACTCCGCAGTCGAATACAGGGTCGAAACTAGCTTTGGAACCAGGCGAAGTCGATACCGATAATTATCAGTTTGATCCTGAGGTCCTGAAAGCTGCTGAGTATCGCCAGCGTCGCTCAATAACAGGTTCAACACCTAGTATAACTACTACCTTACCACGTAACCGACGCCGGGAAAATATCACGATTCGTGGACCCTTTGAGTATAAAGGCACGTTTGGTATTAATGAAGCACCATCGAGCTGGCGTATCGACCCTATCAAGGGGTTTGGATACGCACAGGATGTAACGCTGACGGACTTGCTGGAGAACCATGTACTACGGGCTGGTGGTTTTATTAGTTTGACTAACACACTGCGCAACAGTGAGTTATTTGCTGAATATACCAATCTGACCCACCGGATCGACTATGGTGCCCGGATTGATCGGCAAACCCTGTTTGTTGATGGAGCTGGGTTGTTACAGAAGTATCGGTATAATCGCTTTGCGGTATCGGCTTCCTACCCAATCTCGGTAAATAGCCGGTTTACGGTATCACCGTTCTACGCCCTGACCCGACTAATTGATCTATCATCGTTTTCTGAGCCAGACCATGTGTCCGATTATGCCGGGTTGCGAGGAGAGTTTGTTTTCGACAATTCGAAAGTAAACGGCATGAACATGGTTGAAGGCACGCGCATGAAACTCCGGTATGAAGAGTATGCAGGACTGCGTTCGTCTTCGGAGGGTTTCCGTCGGCTGTCGTTTGACTTAAGACACTATCAGAAAATACATCGGGATCTGATTCTGGCAGCTCGGTTTGCATTTAGCCAGTCGGGGGGGGCGTCTCCGAAGAAAGCGACACTTGGTGGTATGGAAAACTGGATTGGGCCTAATCCGAAGGAGCCGGTTTCGTCGAACCCCCTGTTGATTCCGAATACAGAGCGAAACGTTATCCAGTCCGATTATCGGGATGTATTCTTTTTAGATTTTGCCGCTCCATTGCGCGGGTTCCGTCAGGGTAAACTTACGGGGAACAGCTATATGCTGTTTAATGCTGAGCTTCGGCTTCCGTTGGTTCGGTATTTATACCGGGGTAATATAACGTCTAATTTTTTGCGTAATCTTCAATTGGTCGCATTCTCGGATATAGGAACTGCCTGGACGGGTAGTGGGCCATTTAGCCAGCAAAATAGTTTGAATACCGAGATTGTTGGCGGGGGCTCTGTACCATTCAGGGCTATTGTCACAAACTTCAAAAACCCATTCCTGATTGGATACGGGGCTGGCGTAAGGACAATGATTTTTGGCTACTTTGTGAAGTTTGACTATGCCTGGGGCCTGGAAGACAAGACGGTAGGCAAACCAATTGCGTATCTCTCACTTGGATATGATTTTTAACAGCTGAATAGGTACGTTACCCAATACAAAAAGCCACGCTAGCGTGGCTTTTTGTATTGGGTAGGCTAGGATACATTGCATTTAATAAATAAATGGTGTTGAATATGTAGTTTAGGCACATAGTTTGATATGTAATAAATGCGGTATACCGATAACTTAAGTATTTGTTTTGAGCAATAGCTGTATTTTTTGATAGCCTAAATCGTAATTGTTGGTAACAATTCGATGCACACAAATAAATAAAGAAAGTGCATAAGTATACAATAGAGTTGGCATAGTTTTCGCTAAGCCCTTTCGGCCCCACCGTATCCTACAGTCGTAGAATAAAAGGTTTTCATGCAAACCGCTTAATCATAGCTATTTCGTGAAAAGTCTCTAAAAGTTGAGTTTTTGGCGATTATTGATTCGATGGGCCAAAACGAAACTGTTGTTTGGCATAGTTTTAGTTAATTTTTAAGAAGCTATTGAGTCTACTAACTCCGGTTGATTGACCGTGATTTATTTCCGTATGGCTGTTCAGAATTATTCTGATCTGCCTGGATCGTATCAGACTCACTGAGATCATTCCAAATTAAGTCCAAATGGAAGAAATGTCTACGCTACACACAGAACATACCGGTCGCTTTGTCCCTACGGTTAATGGTAGGCAACTACCCAAGCGATACCATTCCGCCAGTGATCCTTATCGAAAGATAGGGTTGATTGGAACATTGATTACCTATATCTGGCAATGGTATGACCAGGCCATGCAGGTCTTCCAAATGCCCTTGTTTTCACAAGGGAAAACGAGTGATTCAGCCTTAGTTGATTTTGCATTCAATCAAACAAAAAGTAGGCGTGGGTTTAGTGGATTCGACCGAGAACCGCCTAATATCATTGATTCTGGACCACCCGGCTATGGTATCCACACTAGTTCAAACGCTTTTTATTTTCCTGTACGCCGACCAATGAATGAGCAATCTCTACTTAACAAATCACCTCATAAACCGATGGATTTACCTGTTCCAGATAGAACATCGGCAGCTATGAGACGGATTCCTCCGCGATGGAATAGCTATCTACAACGGCTTTCCTCGTTTGTTGGCTATGCCCATCATAGTGCATCAATGCTTCAGGCATTGTCAGTTCTGGCCTTTTTACTGCTCGGAGTGGCGGCTTTGCCAGCTCAGGCTCAGACTCAAAAGATTAACCTGAGTCTTCACAAATCAATAAGTAGTCAGTCGCCAGCTATTGGTGATGTGGTTACGTATACCGTTGTAGTCACTAACGCATCTGGTTTCACTACCGCAACCAATGTGTCTGTTAAAGATGATCTGCCTGCGGGTGGAGTTTCATTTATACCGGGGTCGGCTACGGTCACGCACGGTACAGGCACATTTACCCCTACAGGCTCACTAACTGCCACAACGGGTACCTGGTCGATTCCGTCAATTGCTTCCGGCGATTCGGCGGTTTTGGTGTTGAAAGCTACCGTACTGGAACGGGGTGTCTGGTTTAATACGGCTGAAGTAACAGGGGCCGATCAAACGGATTTAAACTCGATCCCCGGTAACCAAAGCCTGGCTGAAGATGATTATGATGCCGTTTGTTTTTCGGTACCTATATTATGGTACGTTGGCGATGAATATACGGTAACCATACCATCTGGCTATGATCAAATTGTATGGTACCGAGATGATGTACCTATTAGTTCAAGTGCTGTATCTACCTCGCTGGCCGAGGTTAACAGTGATTCGTCCCTGACTATCAAAAGTCCAGGTACCTATCGCTTTGTTACCTACAGAAATGGCTGTCCTTCATCGAACTGCTGTAACATACAAGTCAATCAGGGTCCTTATGGAAGTCTGGGCGACTATGTATGGCTTGACGCCAATCAAGATGGTAAACAGGATAATTCCGAGTCGGGTATCAATGGTGTAAAGGTTTATCTGTACGACAATACAGGTACCGTAAAACTAGATTCGACCATTACCTCTGGTGGTGGTAAATACCTGTTTGATAGTCTTACCGACGGAAGTTACATTGTTCGATTTATTGCGCCTTCGGGTTACCAATCTACATCCGTTAATGCGGCTGGTGTTACTGACGATCTGGACAGTGATGCCGGGCTCAACGGATTTACAGGCATTTACACAATTGATACCAGTCAGCCAGAATCTAGTACGGCCCGGAATAACCCGACAGTGGATGCTGGGTTCTACATTCCAAGTGCAGGTCTAGGTGACTTTGTGTGGAACGACATTAATAAGAACGGTATCCAGGATGATGGTGAACCAGCTATTGCCGGGGTAACCGTCATACTGTATACCAGCGGTGTAGCCTCGGCTACCACAGTGACTGATGCCTCTGGTTTGTATAGCTTCACGGGCTTGACACCGGGCAATAGCCTAAGTTATTCGGTCGGCTTCACGGCACCATCAGGCTTCACGGCTACCCTACCTTACAGTGGCACCGATCGTACGAAGGATTCGAATGCGGATCTGATCACGGGTCGGACCGAATCAGTCACGCTGGCACCGGGTGAGTTCAACCCGACGCTGGACGCTGGGTTCTACATCCCGAGCGCAGGTCTGGGTGACTTTGTGTGGAACGACATTAATAAGAACGGTATCCAGGATGATGGCGAACCGCCAATTCAGGGTGTAACGGCTGTCCTCTATATTAATGGCGTTGCTTCGGCCACCACGGTGACTAATGCCTCTGGCTTGTACAGCTTCACGGGCTTGACACCAGGCAACAGCACCAGTTATGTGGTTGGCTTCACGACACCATCAGGCTTCACGGCTACCCTGCCTTACAGTGGCACCGACCGCACCAAGGATTCGAACGCGGACCTGATCACAGGTCGGACCGAGTCAGTGACGCTGGCACCGGGTGAGTTCAACCCGACGCTGGACGCTGGGTTCTACATTCCAAGTGCAGGTCTGGGTGACTTTGTGTGGAACGACATCAATAAGAACGGTATTCAGGACGATGGCGAGCCAGCTATTGCCGGGGTAACCGTCACCCTGTATACCAGCGGTGTTGCTTCGGCAACGACGGTAACTAATGCCTCTGGCTTGTACAGCTTCACGGGCTTGACACCGGGCAACAGCACTAGTTATGTGGTGGGCTTCACGACACCATCAGGCTTCACGGCTACCCTGCCTTACAGTGGCACTGACCGCACCAAGGATTCAAACGCGGATCTGATCACGGGTCGGACCGAATCAGTGACGCTGGCACCGGGAGAGTTCAACCCGACGCTGGATGCTGGGTTCTACATTCCAAGTGCAGGTCTGGGCGACTTTGTCTGGGTTGATTTGAATAAGGATGGTATTCAGGATGGAAACGAACCGGGTCTTCAGGGCGTAACCGTTACGCTATATGTTAATGGCGTCTCTACGGGTACGACAGTAACCAATTCGTCGGGCTTCTATAGCTTCACAGGACTGACTCCAGGAAGTAGCCTAAGCTACTCGGTTGGCTTCACGGTTCCAACGGGTTATACGGCAACGATTCCGCTAAGTGGTTCGGATAAGGCACTCGATAGCGATGCTGATCTGATTACAGGTTTAACGGCATCGGTCACACTGGCACCAGGTGAGTTCAATCCGACCCTCGACGCTGGTTACATACCACCAGCACAAGAGGTAGTGAAAGCAAGCTTGGGTGATTATGTCTGGAACGACATTAATAAAGATGGTATTCAGAACGATAACGAACCCGGTATTCCTGGCGTAGTCGTTACGCTCTATACAAACGGTGTAGTTTCTGCGACGACAGTAACCAACGCGTCGGGCATATACAGCTTCACGGGCTTAACACCAGGCAATAGCCTAAGTTATTCGGTAGGCTTTACAACGCCATCGGGTTATACGGCAACCCTTGCTCAGCAGGGTGGCAATGATGCGAAAGACAGCGATGCTGATCTGATCACAGGCAAGACACGTTCTGTAACACTGGCCCCAGGTGAAAGCAACCTGAATCTGGATGCTGGCTTCTATGTGCCAAGTGCTGGATTAGGCGACTTTGTCTGGAATGATATCAATCATAATGGTATTCAGGACGATGGCGAGCCGGGTATTCAGGGTGTGACGGTTATACTTTACACAAATGGTGTAGCCTCGGCCACTACGGTGACCAATTCGTCGGGCTTCTATAGCTTCACGGGCTTAACACCGGGCAGCAGCACCAGCTATGTAGTGGGCTTCACAGCACCATCGGGCTATACGGCTTCGGTACCCTACAGTGGCACCGATCGTACGAAGGATTCGAACGCGGACCTGATCACAGGCCGGACCGAGTCAGTGACGCTGGCACCGGGTGAGTTTAATTCAACCCTGGATGCAGGCTTCTATATCCCAAGTGCTGGGTTGGGCGACTTTGTCTGGAATGATACCAACAAGAATGGCATTCAGGACGAAGGCGAACCGGGTATTGCCGGGGTAACCGTCATACTGTATACCAACGGTGTTGCTTCGGCAACGACGGTAACTAATGCCTCTGGCTTCTATAGCTTCACCGGCTTAACACCAGGTAGCAGCACTAGTTATGCAGTAGGCTTCACAGCTCCTTCGGGCTATACGGCAACCTTGGCTCAACAGGGTGGCAATGATGCGAAGGACAGTGATGCGGATGCCATCACGGGCAAAACGCGGTCAGTAACACTGGCACCAGGCGAATTTAATGGTAACCTCGATGCTGGTTACTACACCTGCCCAGTCAACTTCAGTCTGATCGCTTCGAACGATCTGTCGATCTGTAATGGTGATGTTGCTTCATTGACGGCTACTTCGTCGGTGACAAATGCTCAGATACGGTGGTACCTGACGCCTTACGATGGCGTGGCCTTCGCTACAACCTCGAATGGAGCGTCGCTGACCGTGAACCCAACAACGACGACGGTTTACTATGCTGAAGCCTTCACTACAGATGGTTGCGTAAGTGCTCGTAAGCCAGTGGTTGTTCAGGTGACAACGGTGCCAGTGCCGATTTGCCTGGGTGTTATGAAAAATACCTGCCCTCAATCGACGGTTGATCTGACACAGGTTCATGTTGAGAACCACACGAATGGTCTCACTTATGAATGGTACACCAGTCTCGAACGGTCGGCTGAGACACGAGTAACGAACCTTACGGCTGTAGGCGCAGGTAAATACTATCTATTTGCCAAGCAGAATAACTGCTACAGCAGCCCGACGGTGTTGAATGTTGAAATCGTTGATTGTAGCTGTCAGAACCCAGCAAGCGTAACGGCAGTTGCCCTGGCTTCGGTTTGTGAAGGTGACCCAATCTCGCTGAGAGCGATCCTTGGTGGTTCAGCAACCAGCGTAACCTGGTCGGCAACAACAATTGGTGGTTCATTCAGTGCACCCGGCAGCCTGACAACGACCTACACGCCGTCGCCTGCCGATGTCGCTGCTGGTAATGTCCTGCTAACGGTTACGACAAATGATCCAGATGGTGTGGGTACCTGTGCCCCAGCCACGTATGCTGTACTGGTGAAAATCAACAAACGGCCTGATGCTCCGCTGGGTGTAGCCTGCGATGACACGCTCGTTTGCCAGGGCAGTAGCACTAAGTTGGTTGGTTTCGCACCGAACGGTAAAATAAATTGGTATGACCAGAATGGAACGCTGATCGGAACGACTGTAAGCGGAGGTAAACTGACGGTGACACCTGCCAAAGCGGGCGATGCAGTCTACTATGCGGAAGCCGTAAGCTCGGAAGGTTGCGTAAGCAGCACACGTTCGTCGCTGACGATTACAGTAGGTCAGTGCCTGGCCGATCTGGCAGTAGTGAAAGATGTGGTGACGGCTGGTCCGTTCTCGGTAGGTCAGAAAATTACCTACTCGATCACAGCCTCTAACAATGGGCCGATTACGGGTACCGATGTAAAAGTAACCGATCTGTTACCTGCAACATTGACCTACGTGAGTTCGACACCAGTCAACCAGTATAACCCTGCAACGGGTATCTGGACCATTGGTTCGCTGACTCCGGGCTCGAGCCGAGAACTGTTGATTGAAGCAACAATCAATGCAGGTGGTTCATTGAAAAATACGGCCATCATCAGTGGCTCGAACAACGATCCAAACCATGCGCTGAACGATACATCGAGAACGGTAACGCCAATTATCGATTGCAACGTGGCACCGCCAACGCTTATCTGTGCTATCAACCAGATCTGCAAAGGCAGTACGACAACGCTCAGTGCGAAAGGTTGCGAAAACGGTACGGTCAAATGGTCGAACGGAAGCACAGGTGTTACAATCTTTGCGGCTCCAACGGTTACGACTACCTATACAGCTAGCTGCGTAATTGGCCAGTGTGTAAGTCAGGCGTCGGCACCAGTCACGGTCACCGTGGTTGAGCCTCAGACACCAGTAATTGTCGCTAGTGCCGAAAACGTTTGCCCAGGTACATCGGTAACGCTGACTGCATCGGGTTGTCAGGGTGGTATCATCGAATGGTCGGATAAAGCACAGACAGGTAACTCGATTGTTGTAACGCCTTACAGCAAAACGACTTACACGGCACAGTGCCGTCAGGGTAGCTGCCTAAGCAACCCGGCTGTTATCACGATCAACATGAACGCCGAGCAGCCACAGCCAACGATTGTATGCAGCACGTCGGTTGTATGTCCGGGTGAAACGGTAACCTTAACGGTTGAGAACTGTATCGGTACACCGCACTGGAACAGCACAACGGCTACTACATCGAGCATCGTTGTAACGCCAGCACTGGGTAGCAATACCTACTGGGTATACTGCCAGAGCGGTAGCTGCACCAGCAAGTCGTCGCCAACATACACGATTCAGGTGGTGGCTCCAGTAATCCCAACGATTACGGCCAGTGCCGATACGGTCTGTGCAGGTGGTGCGATCACACTGACGGCTGCTGACTGCAACGGTACAGTACTGTGGTCGAATGGGGATACGGGTGCTAGCATTACCGTACATCCAACGGCTAACATCAGCTACTACGCACAGTGTAAATACCGCACTTGCCTGAGCAATCCTTCAAATACGGTATCGGTGGCTGTAGTTAACCCACAAGCGCCAATCGTACGGATCAGCAGCACGAGTGTTTGCAGTGGCGAACCTGTTTCGCTGACAGCCATAGGTTGCACAGGTACAGTGGTTTGGCACGGCGTGGATAAAACAGGATCGGTCATCACGATCTATCCGACCGAGAGCAAGTCGTACTACGCAACCTGTAAGATTGGTTCCTGCGAGAGCAGTGCTTCTAACTCGGTTCGTATATCGGTGAATACCTCGCCAGCACCTGCACCAACGATTGTAGCATCGACAACCGCAATCTGTAGTGGTGGGTTAGTATCGCTGACGGCTACGGGCTGCAACGGAACGGTGAAATGGTCGGATGGCCAGACAGGCGCTGTTGTGTCCGTGTCGGTGACTCCGTCGAACCACGAGTTCTACGCACTGTGTATACCAGCAAGCGGCTCTGCCTGCGGTTCTGGCAAGTCGAATGTGGTAAACGTTCAGGTAACCCCAACACCGACACCGTCGATTGTTCGTTGCCTGTGTAGTGCCGATACGATCTGCCCAGGTGAAGAGGTGAAACTCTCGGTGAAAAACTGCCAGGGTACACCACACTGGAGCACAGGTGAAACAACAACGAGCATTATCGTTTCGCCAACCGTTACTACGGGCTATACGGTATACTGTCAGGATGGCGTGTGTCAGAGCACCACGACCCAACCTTACACGATTACGGTAATTCCAGTAACAGCACCGACCATCGTCGCATCGACAACGAGTGTAACACCGGGTGGTTCGGTAACCCTGACCGCTTCGGGCTGCACAGGTACGGTGATCTGGTCGGCCAACGATGTGAATGGCAATAACAAAGGCACGTCGATTGTCGTGATACCCAACGGTACACAGACCTACTACGCACAGTGTCAGTACCATGCATGTCTGAGCGATCCATCGAACCCCGTCATCATCAATCCTGGCGATTGCGTGGTTAAAGCGGGAAGCCTGACGCCTGTGAATGACAAGGTTTGTGCCAGCACCAGTACAACGGCTGTAGTTGCAGCCACTACAAATGGTGGTCTGATACAACCAACGGGCTACTCAGTAGTCTATCTGTTGGCCAAAGACGGTGTTGTTCAGCAAACAGGAGCTGCACCACAGTTTACGGTAGAGGCTTCGAATGCCCACTACACGATCCATACATTGGTATACAACGCAAACTCGGGTGATGCAAGCTACCTCGATCTGTCGCAGGTGAAACAGAATCTCTCGACCATTGCCGACGTACAACAATTGATTGGTAGCAAGTGTGCCAGCCTGGATGCAACGGGTGCTGCTATAAAAGTATGCGTCATCGATGCGCCAACGCTATCGGCTACTTCGCTCACCGTATGCTCGGGTGGACCCGTTTCGATCACCGCAACGGGTTGTGAAAATGGTACCGTGAAATGGTCAGACGGCAAAGAAGGCGCTGTGTATACGACAAGTGTCTATGCTGAAACCTGGCTGACGGCTATCTGTGAAGTTGATCATTGTGCCAGCAAGCCATCGGCAACGGTACACATCAGCTTAGGTACACCACCTATCCCGATCATTGTGAGCAACAAGTCGGCCCTATGTGTGGGTGAAACCGTATCGCTGACGGCTACAGGTTGCCCAGATGGTAACTACCAGTGGTCCGACGCACAGCAAACGACGGGCTCGATCCTGACTGTAACCCCAACCCAGGATGTTACCTTCCGCGTGAAGTGTAAAGTGGGTAGCTGTGAAGGTGAGTGGTCGGCAGCAACGACGATCCAGGTAGGTAAGCCATCGGCACCAACGATCTCGATACTGGGTGGTGGCAGCAATGCTACGGTCTGCTTCGGCGCTTCGGTAACGCTGGTCGCTCAGGGTTGTTCGCCAGATAGCTACGTAACCTGGTCCAATAATCAGGTAGGTAATACACTGGTTGTTTCGCCTGCTAGCTCGACAACGTTCTCGGCACAATGCTGCAACTCGACCTACTGTAAGAGTGATGCGTCGAACACAGTGGGTGTGAATGTACTGCCAAAAGTACCAGTACCAACCGTTTCGGATCTGACCAATACCTGTCCGATTACTACGGCTGATCTGTCGAAAGGCGTAACCAGTAACCCAGCCACAACAGGTGGTGTGTTCGAATACTATACGGATGCTACGTTGAGTACCAAAGTCGCTGATCCAGCGCACGTAGGTACGGGCGTCTACTATGTGATTGAGAAAACGACGAACGGTTGCGTAAGTCTGCCGGTAGCGATTCATGTGCAGGTGACTACCTGTAGTGAGCCAACGCCTTGTGATGGTGTGAATCCGGCAACGGCCAGTGCTGGCGCCGATGCGAGTGTGTGTGCAGCGAAAACCTATCAACTGAGTGGAACCATGGGCGGTTCAGGTAAAACCGCCCACTGGACCACCAGTGGTACAGGTACCTTCGATAACCCCTATGCATTGAACGCCGTTTATACAGCTAGTGCTGCTGATTTGCAGACGGGCAAAGTAACGCTGACGTTGACTGTAACACCTACGAATCCGAATTGCCCAGTGGCAACGGACGCTATGGATTTGACGATCAATGGTGTTAAGGACGTACCTGTTGTAACGGTAGTCGGTGCTCAGAATCTGTGCTATGGCGACTCGGTAACCCTGAAAGCCCCTGCGGGTTATACAGGCTACAAATGGAGCAATGGTGCTACGAGTGAGACGATCATTGTGAAGCATAGCGGAACCTACAGTGTGCAACTGGTCGATGGTTCGGGTTGTAGCTCGGTAAGTTCAGAGCCTGTTAAGGTGAATGTCGCTGAGCCGGTACTTCCCCCGCTGGTACACAACCTGCGTAACGAGTGTCCATCGAAAATTGTGGATCTGACCAAGGCTCTGTCGACAACAACAGCTGGCAGCACCTATACGTATCGGATCTGCGAATGCTCGACCTCGAATATTGTGATCCGTCCGGATTCAGTTTGTGAGGGAACCTATTGGGTAGTTGAACGGACCGCGCAGGGATGTGTCAGCAAACCATCAAAAGTGGTCGTGAAAGTCTTCAACTGTGCCGCAGATACGTTGAATACGGATGTGAGCATTGCCAAACTGGCAAGTACAGCATTTGTACAGAACGGTGCTCCTGTAACCTATACCATCACGGTTAGCAACGCAGGCCCACACACGGCTTACAATGTAGATGTGCGCGATGTACTGCCTAAAGGGCTGGAACTAATACCGACCCCAAGTAGCAGCTTCACGGTCTCCAACGGTGTTGTAACGAAACACATCGATAGCCTGAAAACAGGAGCTTCTACGCAGATCGTGTTTAACGCTCGTCTGACCGTGAAAAATCAGGAGGTTGTCAATACGGCCGAGATTGTTTATCTCGACAATAAGGAAACCAACCTGGCTAACAACAAATCGAGCGTAACGGTGAAAGATACCTCGGCCCACAAAGCCAGCGTAATCGGTCTGGCGAAGTCGGTGCTGGGTAAACCGCAGGCGATTGGTGATTCTCTTGTGAAGGTGGCCTACAAATTTGTAGTGACCAACTTCGGTGAGGATACCCTGCGCAGTGTTCAGGTAAATGATGATCTGGCCTACGCTTTCCGTCCGAATACGGTATCGGCTAGTGTAACGCTATCGGATGCGGCTTCAACGCTGAAGGTTAATTCACAATTTACCGGAAGCGGTAGCCATACAAACCTGCTGGATTCTGCCAGCTACATCCTGCCGGGTAAATCGCAGATTATGGTACTGGACGTTACGGTGAAACGCGTAGCGGGCGACACGACGAAAGCGTTCTACAACCTGGCTGGCTCATCGGCCACCAGCAGTAAGGGAACCGTGACGGATATGTCGACCGATGGCGGTGTGGCTGACCCAGATAACGATGGCGATCCAACCAACAACGCGGTGGTCACCAGCTTCACGCTGGGAACTGGCCAGCCACAGGGACCAAGCATCGGTCTGGCCCTGGCTGTTGTTAAAGTTGAGCAGCAACCCGATAGTTCGTACAACGTGACCTACAAGGCAACGATTAAGAACTTCGGAGATGTCGAACTGAAAGGCTTGAGCCTGACCGATAGCCTGAACAAGGTATTTATCTCGCCAGCGTCGTATAGCGTAGTTGGTGGCCCCGTAGTGGGAGCAGGTAGCACCTTGGTTGCTAACACAGGTTTCGACGGTTCGTCGCAGTCCGATCTGCTGACTAATGCCAGCAAACTGGCCGCTGGTGCTCAGGATACGGTAGTGTTTGTGGTGAATGTGAAAACCAATGGTAACAACGGTCCATTCTACTCCAGTGCTACAGTAAGCGGTACGACACCAGATTCGTCGCAGACCGTGAAGGATATTTCCAACAATGGATTCGATCCGGCACCGCAGGGCTCTGCTTTAACCACGGTTCGCTTCGATCTGCCCAAGGGCTTACTTGGGGTAGCCAAAGAGGTGGGTACACCAACGCTGGTACAGAATGGGGTATACGACATTCCATATACCATCACGCTGACCAACATGGGAACCGAGCCGCTGAAGAATGTACAGGTAGAGGATAACCTCTCGACAGCTTTCGGTAAAGGAGCACTGATTGTGAGCAACCGGATTCATGTGGCCAGCACAGGAACTGTAACGGTCGACACGCTGTACACAGGCCAGGGCTTGATTACCAAGATGCTGGTCGATACCGCTAGTACGTTGGCAGTGGGTGCCAAAGCAACGCTGACCTTCACGGTACGGGTCGATGTGTCGGGTGTTAATCCAGACTCGCTGACCTTCTACAACACAGCGCTGGCATCGGCTAAAACGCCGTCTGATGAGCTGGTGGATGATGCATCGACTGCCGGTACGAACAATGACCCAGACAATGACCTGGATCCTCGTAACAACAGCCAGCCAACACCAATTGTGCTGAACGGTCGTGCTACGGATTCGCACATTGGTCTGGCCATGGCCGTAGCCGATACGGTTCGTCAGTCGGATGGTAGCTACAACGTCACCTATCAGATCGTGGTGAAAGCCTACGGACCTGATCCATTGACAAATGTGACGATCTCTGATACGCTCTCGAAGGTGTTCAACACCCAGACAGGATCAATCTTCAGCCTGGTGAAAGCGCCGTTCATCACCTCGACGGGTAGTGCCCTCAAGCTCAACCCGAACTACAACGGGGTGTCGGATCCGGTCATCGTGCTGGGCGACAGCACCAGTTCGCTGGCGGTGGGTAAAGTCGATACAATTCGGATGGTGATCAACGTCATCGCCGATGGCTCGACCACAACCTTCCTGAACACGGCTTATGCGACAGCTCAGTCGAAGACAGGTACGGTAAGCGATATATCGACGAGTGGGTTGAATCCTGACCTCAACGGCAATGGCGATCCGACTGATCCGAATGAGCGCGAAGCTACTCCGCTGACTTTGCTGCCGACTTATCAGGAGATTTTCATCCCGCAAGGCTTCTCTCCAAACGGCGATGGAATTAATGATCTGTTCGTGATCCGGGGCGCCAATGGACTGACGGTTAGCCTGGAAGTTTACAATCGCTGGGGTAATCTGGTCTACAAAAACGAGGATTACAAAAACGATTGGGATGGCAAGCCGAACACGGGTATCGTGCTCAGCTCGGCCGACTCCAACGGGGTGCCTGATGGCACTTACTACTACGTAGTGAATCTGAGCGATGGCCGCAAGTTTGTTCGATACATGACTATTAACCGCTAATTCGGATGGCAAACCAGTTTGCAACTAAACTATGGGCCGCGGGAGTTGTGCTGCTGATGCTGGGCATCAGCAGCCGCCCCGTGCGGGCTCAGCAGGACAAGATGTTCTCTCAGTACATGTTCAACATGATGGCTCTCAACCCGGCCTATGCCGGTAGCCGGGATGTACTGAGTATGTCGGCGCTGTACCGCAACCAGTGGACGGGCGTCGAAGGGGCTCCCCAGACGGCAACCTTCACGGCGGATATGCCGCTGAATCAGGAACGGGTGGGGGTAGGTCTACAGTTGTACGGCGACAAGGCCGGTGTGATTCAGGAAGCGGGTGCGTTTGCCTCCTATGCGTTCCGCATTAAAGTGGGTCGCAAGAGCACGCTGGCACTGGGTCTACAGGCGGGGGCCTCCAGCTACCAGGCTAACCTGTTGGAGGTACGGACGTCTCCGGATAACCAGATCGATCCGGCTTTTGCCAGCAACATCTCCAAGATCCTTCCCAACTTCGGGACGGGGATTTACCTGAGCAACGACAAGGCGTATCTGGGCTTATCGGTCCCCCGGTTGATCAAGAATCGGTTGAGTGAGTACAACGTAGGAGATTATCGGTCGGTGCAGGCTCGTCATGCGTACCTGGCGGCCGGTTTCGTGGTGGGGATCAGTCCGGTAGTGAAGATGAAGCCCTCGATGCTGGTGAAGTATGCGGAAGGAGCTCCGTTGGGTTTTGATGGGAACATCAACTTCTGGTTTGCCGATCGGATCGCGCTTGGTGCTTCGATTCGTCGGAACCAGTTTTCGACCTGGTCGACCTACACGACGGATGCGGTGGTAGGGATGCTGGAGGTCCAGTTGACGGATCAGTTCCGTTTCGGTTATGCGTATGATCGGACGATGAACGGGTTACAGAGTGTGGCTCCGAGTTCGCACGAGATCATGATTCGGTATGAGTTTGGATTCGGTAAGAACCGTATCCTGACGCCGAGATATTTCTAAAGAGAGAGTAAGTACGAAGGCGTGAATGAGTAAAGTAGCGAACTGCTGAGGCAGGTTTTTCGCTACTTTACTCATTCACGCTTTGGTGTTTAGGGTAGGTAGTAAGGGTACAGGAGGTTTTTCGATCTTTCGCTCATTCGACCTTTCTCGTATTCATTTTCGGCGTAGATTTTGCTTAGGAAAGGGTATATTCTTCTGGATTCCGGCAGAGTGTACCCTTTCTTTTTTGCTACTGAAGTTTTCCAACTTTTATAGTGTATGAAGCATATTTTCTCTATTATCGTACTTGCCTGGGTCATGGTAAGACCGGCTCTGGCTCAGTCGTTAGTAAAACAGGCCGACCGCCAGTTTGATCAGTTAGCCTACACCAAAGCCATTGAACTGTATGAACAGGCGCTGAAGAGTCCATCTACACTTCCAGAAACGGATCGATTGGCGGCCCGGGCTAAATTAGGGTATAGCTATCAGCAAACGCGTGATATGCCCAATGCCGAGCGCGTGTATCGCGAACTCATCAGTCAGGGAGCATTGCCAACGGATTATACCAAGTGCTATTTATACTACGCTCAGACACTGGCTAGTAACGGTAAATACCGCGAAGCTCAGGAGGCATATGATAAATACGGGGCTACCCAGACAAGCGACAAACGTGGGCAGGGGTTTTCGAAATTATATCAGGATGTAAGTGCTTTAACGCGCAATGCCGGGAGTTATAAGGTCGAATTCCTGAGCATGAATACCCGCCAGGCCGAATTCAGCCCCATGATGTATAAAGATGGGTTGGTTTTTGTGTCGACGGGCAACGGAAGTAGTGGTGTTAAACGTGTGTTCAAGTGGAACAACACGCCCTTTCTGGACTTATATTATCTGCCCGATCTGAAAACGATTCGTGGCTCAAAAGCAGCTAGCTTAGGCGGTGGTACATCGGCAAGCAAACGTATTCGTACCCAATTGATTCGGCCATTAGGTAGTGATGATTTTACGGCCCCGACTGCCAATGATTCCCGAACGGTTGGGTTCTATGGTGGTACTAATATCAGTCAGGGTTATGAAGATCAGCCTATTAGCGAGTCAGACCAGTTTAGCCGGACCTTGAATACCAAGTACCACGAAGGGCCTGCAACCTTTACTAAAGATGGCTCGCGGGTGATCTTTACCCGAAATAACTACAACGGTGGTAAATACCGGAAAAGTAGCGACGGGATTAATAAACTAAAGCTATATACAGCTACACAAACGAGTGGGATCTGGAGCAAAGCGGAAGAGTTGCCTTTCAACAATGACGAATACTCGACCGGGCATCCATCACTATCGAAAGACGATCAACTTCTTTATTTCGCATCTGACCGGCCCGGCGGATTTGGAGGCACCGATATTTATGTATCAAAATGGACAAACGGAAAATGGGGCGAACCCGTCAACCTGGGCAAGGAAGTGAATACGAAAGGGAATGAACTGTTTCCTTTTGTCGATGAAAAAGGAAATATCTACTTCTCTTCCGATGGACGACCTGGCCTGGGTGATCTGGATATGTTCTACGCTCAGCTTTCGCCCGATGGGCAGCAGGCTTTGCTATCGCGGAACCTGGGTGAGCCGTTAAACTCATCGAAAGATGATTTTGGGATTGTAACCGATGGTGACCGGATGAGTGGTTATTTCAGCAGTAACCGCAAAAACGGAGGAGCTGATGACGACCTGTATCGGTTTACCCGCGAAGGCTCGCTGTACCCCTGCCGCGAACTCACCGTCAGTATTGTTGATGCAGAAACCAAGCAGCCGCTGGCCAATACGTCGGTTGCATTGGATAATCCAGCCAGCAATGGCCAAAAACAGCTTAAAACGGATGCCGAAGGTTTGTTGCGGGTCTGCCTGAATGTCGATAGCGACTTTAAATTCCTGGCTAGTCGGGAAGGGTATCTGGATAATCAAATCGGTTTTTCAACGAAAGATATGTCCGACGACCAGCCTTCGCGGATTGAAATTCCGCTCTCAAAACCGAAGGTGGAAGAAAAACCAACGCTGGGTATGACAACGCTGCGTGGGCGTATTACGACCCAAACCGATAAACAACCTATCGAGGGAGTAAAAGTCGTACTGGTAAATGAGTGCGACGGGACCTCTCAGGAAACCACTACTGGCCCCGATGGCAGCTATGAATTTGCGGTCAAACCCGGCTGTGATTATGCCATCGAAGCCATGAAAGACAACATGGGTACAACGGGTAGCCGGATCACCAAAGAGGGCGTTGGATCGACCGATATCGCTATGTTCAAGAAAGGCGACATTATTAAGATTGACAACATCTATTACGACCTGAATAAATCGAAGATCCGGCCCGATGCCGCTGTTGAATTGGATAAAGTAGTCGCTTTGATGAAAAAATATCCAACCATGAATATCGAAATGCGCTCGCATACGGATAGCCGCGCATCGGCCAAATACAACGCTACGTTATCGAGTAGCCGGGCGAAAGCAGCTGTTTCATACATCAAGTCGAAAGGAATTGCCGCTAAGCGAATGATCGCTAAAGGATATGGCGAAAGTCAGCTATTGAATAAATGCAAAGACGGTGTCAACTGCCCTGAAGAAGATCATCAGCAAAACCGCCGGACAGAGATCAAGATTCTGAAGTTTTAGTATGATCCCTAAATGGCACGGAGCCGACAAGGCGCTTCACAGAGAAGCAGTACGCTCTTTTGTGAAGCGCCTTGTCGGCTCCGTGTTTTGCTATGTACTAATTTTAAGTAGGTTTTTCAGGCAAAACCTTGCAATTTGAGCCACTTTTTTCAGCAGCTCTATGCGTGTTTTTACGTCGGTTTTAGCCTCATTTTTGTTAGGAGGCATTACCTTGTTGATTACCAGTCAGCATGCGTTCGGTCAAAAGGAAGTGTTGTATTCACAATACCTCCTGAACCCGCTCAGTATTAATCCAGCCTATGCGGGAAGTCGCGAATCGTTTCACCTGACAGCCTTTCTTCGGCGGAAATGGATCAGTGTTCGGTATGCGCCAGTCACGCAAAGTGTTTCGGCCGATGGAGCTATTGCCCATGGTCGTATCGGGCTCGGTTTTCAGGCCTTAAATGATCGTATGGGGTTGTTTACAGCCACCGGTGTTTACGGAAGTGTAGCGTATCGGTTTAATCTCCCTGCGCTGGCAAAACTCTCCATAGGCGTTCAGGGGGGAGTTAGTGTAGTGCCGCTCTACGATGTTACCAGCGCAACGAGCATTAACCGCGCCGTAAGTAGCCTGGGTGTTGGTATCTATTATCGCTCTGACCGCTTTTTTGCAGGTATATCAGCGCCTGAGTTAAGCGGACAAATCAAGGATATTACGGGTAGGTATTCATTCAAAGGTGTTCAGCCGATCATGCTGCAGGTAGGGGTACCCTTTGAGGTGGGTGAGAATACCGTTCTGATTCCATCGGTTCTGCTGTCGAAAATAGCGGATCGGCCCATGGGATTCGATATCAACATGCGAGCCTGGTTTCAGGAGCAGTTTGGCTTTGGTCTATCGTACCGGCAAAACAGTCCGGGCTATATCTCGACCAATTATGTACAGGCGATTGCCGAATATCAGTTGAGTAAATCCATTCGGATAGGGTACATCTTTAATTCACAAACTCCCGAAAGCCCTAACGCTATGCAGTACGATCAGAAGAGTGTTCATGAGATTATGCTCCGATTTGCCCCCAACGTACTTTCCACTACCTATTGATTAAAAGACCGGGGTAGTCTATCAAAAAAATAGTACATTGGTACTTTAGAAACGTAACATAACGACCGATTGGAAGCCAACGAAGCGATTTTCAGGAACGATATGTTGCGCTATTTGTCGGCCAGCAGTCGTATGCCTAATCAATCCAGTATTCAGAATTTATATATTCCCAGCGATCTCGACCGAGAGTTTCCGTTGGCTCCTCATTTTGTTCAGGCATTTGGTAGCTATCCCAATTACCTTCATTTCAATGATGATTTTAAGCCCTCGGCCCAACAGTTATTCGATAGCCGGGGATTTGTATTAATCAATCACTCAACCCGCGTTACCGATAAAGGATGGCATGTTATCGAACGAATTTATCAGCATGATGAGGGATTGGTGCTGAAGGCGGAGTTTGTCGGTGATCGGTTTATTCGATTATACGGATATTTTCGCGACGAAACATCTGCTAAAAGCTTACTGGATGGCTTTCAGGAACACCGATACGTTCATGAAGATAACCAGACGCATATTTACCTCATCCAAAGCGGCCTGGGTGGTTTACATACCGAGCGGGTCGAAATTCTGCCGCCCGAAATCGACCTGGAGCTTCATTATAACGACGATTTTCCGGCGGTTCATGAGCGACTGGTAGCGTTACTGGCGCAGCCCAAGAGTAAAGGGCTGATTTTATTGCATGGCGAGCCTGGAACGGGCAAAACAACCTATATCAAATACCTGAGTTCGCTGGTCAAAAAGGATATGCTCATCTTGCCTCCTTACATGACCAACTACCTGACTTCCCCCGAAATTATTCCGTTTTTACTGGATAATAAAGATTCGGTATTGATCATTGAGGATGCCGAACGGATTCTGCAATCGCGCGAGGCCGGTGGCGATACCAATAGTGTATCTAACATCCTGAATCTGACCGACGGACTACTTGCCGACTGCATGCATATTCAGGTCATTGCAACGTTTAATGCCAGCAAGCATCTTCTGGATAAAGCTCTCCTTCGAAAAGGCCGCCTGATGGTCGATTATGCGTTCGGAAAACTGGCTCCTACCAAAGCCAACCGACTGCTTGAGCACCTGAGCATGGATTACCGTACTAGTCAACCCATGACTCTGGCGGATATTTTCAATCTCGATGAGCAGACCGTTTCGGGTGAGCGACAGGAGGTCAGAATGGGTTTTTGATTAATCGTTACTTAGGAAATTTTATTTAACGAGCTTTGCTCAATAGCCTTCCCGATTAACTGGATGAATAGAGCCATCCAGTTAATCGGGAAGGCTTATTATTTGTATACCAAATAATAAAAAATTTTTACTATTTGTACTTGCATTTTATTATTAACCAATATTCATGCTTGTTTAATCTTCGACTTTTCAATGACAAAATTTATCCATGTATTAAGCTATCTGTGTGTAGTTCCAGCATTACTATTTGCTCAAGCCGATCCCAGACAGGCTGTTGTTGATTCAATTAACCGCACCTTCTCCTATCAGACGGGAACCATTTTGCTGAACAAGGGAATGGCGAAATTGACTGTACCCAAAGGATTTAAATTCCTGGATGCAACACAAAGCCGACGAGTATTAGTTGACATTTGGGGAAACCCGGCAGATGTAGCCACATCGACCCAGGGTATGTTATTTCCGCTGGATGGCGGTCCAATAGCGGATAAGTCATGGGCATTTAATGTAACGTATGACGAAATGGGTTATGTTAAAGATGAGGATGCTGATGATATTGATTATGCCGATCTGCTTGAGGAAATGAAAGAGGGGACCGAAGAGGCCAGTAAAGAAAGAATAAAGAATGGCTATGAATCAATTGCACTGGTCGGCTGGGCATCGGCTCCGTATTATGATAAAGCGCATAAAGTGTTACACTGGGCTAAGGAAATAAAGTTTGGTGATACCTCTACTATTAACACGTTGAATTATGACGTACGTATTTTGGGGCGAAAAGGGGTGATGAGTCTGAATGCTATTGCCAGTATGGATGAACTCCCCTTAGTTAAACAGCAAATACCGGGGGTGATTGGTAGCGTTACGTTTGAACCTGGAAATAAATACACAGATTTTGATCCAAAAATGGATGTAGTGGCCGCAGTGGGTATTGGTGGATTAGTAGCTGGTAAAGTACTGGCTAAAGCAGGTTTCTTCGCATTACTCTTAAAATTCTGGAAGCTGATAGTGGTAACGGTCGCTGGTGGCTTCTCGGCCCTGCGTCGATTCTTATTCTCCAGAAAGGTAACTGAGGAGCCTTCTAGTGAAGCTTCATAAATGAAACAGGAGCCAAGTACGGCTCCTGTTTCATTTATGGCTGGTTGCTTTAAAGTCGATTGGCTTTCCACTTACTTTGCCGGGCGGCCGTAACAGTAGCCCCATTCGGTTTGGGCTTGGCTGTTTCCAGAAGCCAGGCGCTTAGCACGGCCGCTAATTCGCGCTCGTGCGTGTCGGGTGTGGGAGTAAGTTTATCAGGGGTGAAATAGCGACTTACAAATCCTGTATCGAACTGACCGGAGCGAAAGGCATCGTGTTCCATGACGAAACGGCAGAACGGTAAGGTCGTTTGTACCCCCGAAATTTCGTATTCATCAATGGCCCGGATCATTTTCTGGATGGCTTCCTCGCGTGAGTCACCATACGTAATCAGTTTGGCAATCATCGGGTCGTAATAGATCGGGATAGCCATGCCCTGTTCGAAACCATCGTCAACGCGCACGCCATTGCCCTGTGGACGCACATACGTGTCGAGCGTACCAACATCGGGCAGGAAATTATTGGCAGGGTCTTCGGCATAGACGCGCACTTCGACAGCGTGACCTTTGATCTGTAAATCTTCCTGTTTGATGGTCAATGGTTTCCCTTCGGCAATATAAATCATCTGCTTCACTAGATCCACGCCCGTGATTTGTTCCGTAACCGGGTGTTCAACCTGAAGACGGGTATTCATTTCGAGGAAGTAAAAGTCGAGTTTGTCGTTGACGATGAACTCAACGGTACCCGCTCCATAGTAGCCGCAGGCTCGGGCTACATCGACAGCCGCACGACCCATAGCTTCCCGGATTTCGGGTGTCAGAATAGCCGATGGCGCTTCTTCCACCACTTTCTGGTGGCGACGCTGCACCGAACATTCGCGTTCGAACAGGTGAATAATGTTGCCATGTTGGTCGCCAAGTACCTGAATCTCGACGTGCCGGGGCGAGGTAACGTACTTTTCAATAAACACCGACCCGTCGCCAAAAGCCGACTGTGCTTCACTGACCGCGCGATCCATCTGCTCATCGAAATCGGCTTCCTGCTCCACCACCCGCATGCCTTTTCCACCACCACCCGCACTGGCCTTAATCAAGATCGGATAGCCAATTTTGGCTGAAATAGCTTTGGCTTCAGTGCGATCCGTAATCGCCGATGGTGTACCCGGTACCATAGGAATGTTGTAACCGGCTACGGCAGCTTTGGCCGCCAGTTTACTCCCCATAACGTCAATACTTTCGGGCGATGGTCCAATAAAAATGAGGCCGGCCTCGCGTACCTGCCGGGCGAAATTGGCATTCTCAGACAGGAAGCCGTATCCAGGATGGATGGCATCAACCTGAAGATTTCGGCACACGTCAATGATCACATCAGCGCGGAGATATGATTCGGCGGAAGGGGGCGGACCAACGCAAACGGCTTCGTCGGCATAGCGAACATGCAGGGCGTTGCGATCGGCTTCTGAGTAGATAGCAACGGTTTGAATACCCATTTCGCGGGCAGTACGCATAATCCGCAGGGCAATTTCACCCCGATTGGCAACAAGAATTTTTTTTATGGTCATTGGGCTTTGGGCATTCATTGTCATGGGGTGTCATTCATTGACCGGCCTTATTCATGACCATACAGGACGCAGAATGACTACTTCGTGGCAATAATACGGAATTGAATTTTATGACTTCCGTTTGCGCTACCAAAAGATAACCGTATTTTTGCACTTACCGTATAAAAAAACGAGGCTGTAGCCTGATAAACACCAATAAAAAGTGGATTTATTTGAGAAACTGCGTAACAACTTAGGGCCCATCGGTTCACCGGCAAGGGATTTTAATGGCCACCACTATTTCGCATTCCCTAAACTGGAAGGAGAGCTTGGGCCTCACATGCGTTTCCGGGGCAAGGAGGTGTTGAACTGGAGCCTTAACAATTACCTGGGTTTAGCCAATCATCCTGAGATTCGGAAAGCCGATGCTGACGCGTCGAAGCAGTGGGGGCTGGCTTACCCAATGGGTGCTCGTATGATGTCGGGAAATAGCGACCTTCATGAGCAATTTGAGCAGGAACTGGCTCAGTTTGTCGGTAAAGAAGACGCATTTCTGCTGAACTATGGCTACCAGGGCGTTATGTCGGCTATCGAAGCAATCGTTGATCACCGCGATGTTATCGTATATGATGCCGAATGCCACGCCTGTCTGATCGATGGGATTCGTTTGCACAAGGCCAAGATGGGTGAATACTATAAATTCAACCACAATGACATCGACAGCCTGGACAAAAACCTGCAACGGGCAACCAAAAAAGCCGCCGAAAAAGGAGGAGGAATCCTGGTTATCACGGAAGGCGTATTTGGGATGTCGGGTAAGGTAGGTAGCCTGGATAAAATCGTTGCGCTGAAAGAAAAGTATGAATTTAAACTGCTGGTCGACGATGCGCATGGATTCGGTACGATGGGCAAAACAGGTGCTGGTGTTGGCGAAATGCTGGATTGCCAGGATGGCATCGATTTGTACTTTTCGACGTTTGCCAAGTCGATGGCCGCCATCGGCGCCTTTATCGCAGCTGACCACGACATCATCATGTACCTGAAGTACAATATGCGTTCGCAAACCTACGCAAAGGCACTTCCAATGCCGTATGTAGTAGGTGGAATGAAGCGTCTGGAGATGATCCGCAACTCGTCGGAATTCCGCGATAAGCTGTGGGAAAACGTTCGGGCACTGCAAAGTGGTTTGCGCGAACGGGGCTTCGATATTGGTGATACCCAATCGCCGGTAACTCCTGTGTTCCTGCATAACCTGGAGGGGGGCGTACCAGAAGTAGCTGCTCTGACGAAAGATTTACGCGAGAATATGGGCGTGTTCTGTTCGATTGTTGTGTACCCGGTTGTGCCGAAAGGAACCATTATGCTGCGTATCATTCCAACGGCCTCGCATTCGCTCGACGATGTAGCGTATACATTAAATGCGTTTTCTGTAGTAGGCGAACGGCTTGAAAAAGGTTACTATAAGAAATTTGCTGCCGAAATAGCCCAGAAAACGCTGCAAGTATCAGCCGAAGCGGCTACAGAATAGGGTTTTGTCCTGAAAATAGGATTTTTTTGGCATTTTTTTGGCTCAGCTATTGCGCTGTATGATAGAATGCTTAAATTTCCAACCAAAACCGCGTTTTTAGCGGAATTTGGGCATTTTTCACACTTAAACCCATACGTATCGCTATGGCACGCTTCGATGAAGTAAAGAATTTGGTTATGTCGCTCGAGAGTGATTTCGAGAAGTTTTACGAGAAAAATAACCAGGCTGCCGGTACCCGCGTTCGGAAAGGAATGCAAGATTTGAAAACGCTGGCGCAAGACATTCGGGCTGAAGTTCAAAATACCAAGAACACAGCAACCAAGTAGCGTTAGCATCTGGTCAGTTGGCCAACTATAAAAACTCCCCTGTAAGGCAATGTCTTTACAGGGGAGTTTTTATTTGGTTAACGTAGTACGGACTTCGGTATATGAGTGAGTCGGCAAAAAAGCTACTCATCCGCCAGCCACCGTACATATCTTTATAGCTTTTCCCGGTGCATCAGAGTGGCTATGCCCCGCGTGGTTACTTTGCCCGTTTGGACATCTCTGAGTTCGCCGAGGATTTGAGCGGTGTGCTTAACCGGATCAACCGACTGAACAGTAAACGTAGCTTCGTAGTCGGTATCAACAAACATGGGTCGTAAAAACTCCAGCGTTTGTCCTAAATAAACGGACCCATAGCCTGGGAATTCGGTGCCCAGTACTTTTGTGAAGACACTTGCTCCCAGCATACCGTGGATAATTGGGCGTTTGAACGGGGTTTGAGCGGCAAAATCGGCATCGAGGTGCAACGGGTTATTGTCGCCCGTAACCCTGGCAAAATCAACTACGTCGGCCTGCGAGAACCGAAAGCTATAGCGATGAACAGCATGTAAGCCAAATTCCATAGGCGGAAATGAATAATGAATAAGGTAAAATGGAGAATGACGGTGGGGCAAAGATCGTATAGAAGCACGAATCATTAGTCATTTTGCATTATACATTATTCATTGAGTCTTACCTTCGCGGATACTTATGCTTACGAAACTGTTTTCAACCGATGCGGCAGCAAAGCGCGTATTTGGGCTGGATGTAATGCGGGCGCTGGCGATTCTGATTGTTGTAGATGCTCATGCGACCATTGCGCTGAAAGAATACTATAATGGGCTATTTATACACCATCTGCTTCCCGATGGCGTTGAGCTGTTTTTTGTGCTGAGCGGCTTTCTGATCGGCGGCATTTTGATTCGATCGTACGAAAAGAAGGGTCATTTCAATCAAGAACTACTACTAAATTTCTGGACGCGACGCTGGTTTCGTACCCTGCCCAATTATTACCTGGTGCTGACGGGGCTGATCCTGTTCGCGCTGGTACGGGCGTGGCGAAGTGGACTACACCATACATTGCCCGGAAAGGCGACGTTGATTCAGTATTACCTGTTTATTCAGAATTTTGCGAACCCTGTTCCCGACTTTTTTCCCGAAACCTGGAGCCTGGCCATTGAGGAATGGTCGTACATCACGCTCCCGCTGGTACTGTGGGGTATGCATGCGCTGTTTTCGGCACGGTGGTCGCGGCAGCGAATTGTACTGGTTACCATCCTGACCATTATTGTCGGAACCAATCTATATCGATTCATTACGGCTCTTCAAATCCCTCTTTCAGAAGGTGAGCTGCAATACCGGGGAATGGTTATGACCCGGCTGGATGCAATTTCTTATGGCGTATTGGCAGCTTATGCAAAAAACTACTTCCCGAACCAGTGGACCAATAAGACCCTCCAGCGACGATTGTTACTGATTGGGATACTGGTTAGTGCTTTGGTTTCTTTTTCGGCATCGATTCTGGTCATTGGCTACTACTATAAAGCGGGTGTCCATCTGGGGTATACATTTTTCAAACGGACGTTCTATTTTCCATTGATGGGGTTAAGTATGGCTCTGATTGTGCCGTATATGGATGGCTGGCGGACGGCAACGGGCATTTGGGCAAAGGCCGGAATCAGTCGGGTTATTACGCACATCAGTCTGATTTCCTATTCGATGTACCTACTGAATCTGACGCCCATCATGTTGAACATCATTGAACGGATACCCACTACATCGTTTGCCGTGGGCTGGGCTAAAGTTGGGTTGTTCTGGCTGCTGGTCTTTGTGGCGTCAACGCTGCTATACTACTTCTTTGAAAAGCCCGTCACCGAACTCCGCGAACGGATTTCAGCAAAAGAGCCAACGCTTTTAATGAGTGAACGAGTGAACAAGTGAAATTAGCTACCTAAAACCACTCGTTCTCTAGTTGAATCAGCTCGTATGGTCGCTGATGATGACCCAGCGTCGTTTGACTTTATGCCAAAGTAAGGTGAAATAGCCATCGGCATCCCCTATTTTGGGCCGGGTCAGATGAAATCGGCCAATCACATAGGCAACATTCGAACTAGGAAAATCCATATTTAGTACATCGAATCGGAGCTTCCCCATGGCAGCACGGTCGGGGTATCGCTTTTTATAGTTTTCGAGGGTAGCCTGATAGCCATAGGTAATGCCCGCTTTTCCTATAAATGTGAGTGAGTCAGACACCCAATAGGCGGTCATAAACTTATCGATACGCCCGGCATTCCAGTCGTCGGTCTGACGTTTCAAAATCTGGAGAATGGCCCGTCGATCAGGGGCGGTGCCAATGGATTGAGCGTGTACACCTGTTTCTAAAAATAAGCTAAGAGCAAAGAGGGTAATAAGTAGGCGCATTATAAGCAGGCTTTATGGTGTATAATAAGATGACAAGTCAAATATGGGGTTGTTGGGTGGCAGTAAGTTAATCAGGAATTGATTGACAAGTAAGCAATAGTTTAGCGTTATTCGCTGCACGATATGATTACTCTGTTTCTAAACCGGAAGTTATGCGATTACTAAATAAAGTTGCCATTATTACGGGTGCTGCACGGGGTATTGGCCAGAAAGCAGCCGAAGTTTTTTGTCAGGAAGGGGCCACCGTCATTATCTGGGATGTACTGGACGAAGGCGAATCTACTGCACAAACGTTACGTTCTCAGGGGTTTCGTTGTGAGTTCAAGCACGTTAGTACAACGGATGTCGAAGCTATAGAAACGGCAGCCAAGGAGGTGGTTGACGAATTTGGCCGGATCGATATTCTGATTAATAATGCAGGCATCACGCGCGACAAAACCCTGCTGAAAATGTCGTTTGCCGAGTGGCAGCAAGTGATTGACGTAAATCTGACGGGCGTGTTTAACTGCACGAAGATCGTAGCCCCGTATATGGTCGAGCAGAAATACGGTCGGATCATCTGTACGTCGTCGATCAACGGCGTACATGGGGCATTCGGACAAACGAACTACGCAGCTGCCAAAGCCGGTATCATTGGAATGGTCCGGTCGTGGGCTAAAGAACTGGGCCCTAAAGGGGTTACTGCCAATGCTGTAGCGCCCGGTTTTATCCAAACCGCCATGACCGATGCCATGCCAGATGACGTTCGAAATCATGCCGTTGCGTCTATTCCTGCCCGACGGATTGGGAAACCCGAAGATATTGCCTATGCCTACCTATTCCTGGCATCCGACGAAGCTTCATTTGTGAATGGCCACGTTTTAGCCGTAAACGGTGGACAGGCGATTTAATGGGTTACGGTATTCGGGTAGGCCGGATGCATAAGTTACTTTCGCATGGTCTGCCCACCGTAAACCGTTATCTTTACGGATGTATTGACCGTAACTTGATCATGTGGAAAAAAATTCAGGAGTTTTATCAGGAGTATAAGCCGTATATTTTTTCAGACGGCTGGTACTACATTTTTATCGTTGTGTTCATTCTAGTGCTGTTTATTTTTTTCTCCTGACAGGGAAGGGAACAGACAGTGCAATCGTAATCTTTACTTCATCGACGTGGCAATTCGGTCAAAAGTTCTGGCCATTATTAATCCCAACTCAGGCACAACATCGGCTGATCAAAAGAAAGTGCTTCTGGATGCGTTTGTGCGTCGTGCAGAAGCACTTGACTATGATCCCGAAGTTCTGTTGACAACGCATGCTGGGCACGCTACCGAACTGGCGACCGATGCTGTGAAGCGTGGCGTAAGCCGGGTACTAACCATCGGTGGAGACGGCACTATCAACGAAATAGCCCAGGCCCTTCGTCGGACATCGACGTCCCTGGGTATCGTACCTATTGGGTCCGGTAATGGGCTGGCCCGACATCTTGGCGTTCCCCTGAATCCACTGAAGGCCATAGATCGGGCATTGAGTGGGCGCCCGGTGGTGATCGATAGTGGTGAGATTAATGAGTATCCATTCTTTTGCACCGCAGGCATGGGCTTTGAAGCGTACGTAGCGCACGAATTTGCCAAAGCTCCTGTGCGTGGGTTACCTACCTATATCCGAACTGCTTTTAGAGCCTTCTGGGCCTATAAACCGCAGCAATACCGAATTGACGGACAGGCGAAAGCCTTGTTTTCAATGACCTTCGCTAATGCCGGACAATTCGGTAATAATGCCTGGATGGCTCCAACAGCTAACATCGCTGACGGGAGGTTGGAACAGTGTGAGATCAGACCGTTTCCGACTCAGGCGGCTGGTATGCTAACCTGGCGACTCTTCAACAAAACCCTGAACCAGTCGAGCTACTGGCGTGGACGATCTATTACCAAAGCGGTGGTAGAGACTGATGGGCCGTTGCTTATCCACGCCGATGGCGAACCGCTGACGTTACCCACAGGCCGGGCAGAGGTGCGCATATTACCGGGTAGTCTGTTGGTACTATTGTAGATAGCCAGTTTTGGACAACGTTCTAGTACTCAAACAGACCCAGAATAACGCCGAGCGCGCCAATCAACGAAGCAATCAGGCCAATAAACGCAACGGTACCAGAACCCATAATCAGCAATAATAAGCCTCCTGTTAGCAGGACAGCGCCACCGATCAGGATAGGCCCTTTGCTCAGCATGGCCTTGTCGGGATGAGCGGGAGCAAGTCGGTGGCTGATCTTCTTATTTACCTTCTTCAGTACGATTCGCTCTATCAAGTTCAGTTTGCGAGGGGCGGCAACGGCAGTTGGTGCCAGCGTGCTATGAGAGGCTGCCAGCAGATGCTTCATTTGTTCGATACGCTTACCCAATTTTTTGCTGGCCACCAGTTTGTTATCGTTACGGGTGTACGTATCAGGCAGGCTATTCGCAACCGTTTCTAGGGAAACCGACTCAGTAAATGATGGAGTAGAAGAAGGAAGGGCAACGGGATTAGCCGTTTGGGTGGTGCGAGTCTGAACGGCCTCGGCTGGGCTGCGCTGAAAATAAGCAGTCGGGCGACTACAAGACGTGAAAAGAGCTGCACCAAACAGGGCGGCTACTGCAAATTGCTTACAGGTCGTGGTCATACATCACTTTTGTAATACATTGAGTTGTTTATTTGGCCTTTTGTTGCTGCCAGGCCGTAAGACGTATTTCGTAAAAGGCTGGTTAATAAAACGCATTTTGTTGAATTTGTAAGCCGCTGGGAGCACAGATACTGCCTTGCGGAAAAGCTATTGCTTGTAATCGTCTGCTTATCTGAGCGTAGACAACTATTAAAATGTGATTAGTATGCCCCGTTCAACCCGCAAAGTCGTCGTAAGTCTCGATACCTACCTGAGTATTCTGGCTGTTGTGTCCAGCTTCTGCGCCATTGGAATAACCTTTTATCAGGCGTATCTGCAACGAACCCAGCAGTACGCGTCGGTTATGCCGATCATGGATAGCTACCTCAATGATAGCGGAGGAGATAAAGCCTGGCAAATCGCAATGATTTTTGTAAATAATGGTGTAGGTCCGGCCATCGTCAAAGAGACACAGATTACTTATAAGAAACAACGGTATAGCGATCTCCGACGAATAGCCGAGGTTATAGTGAGTGAGAAACTGGCGAAAGGTGAGGTGAAGCCAGCCGATGTAGAGGGCTATAGTGTTACTAAATCCGACCTTTGGCCCGAACGGGTTATCTCACCAGGGCAGGCCATTGAACTCTGCAATATCGACCATAAACACGTAGGACGATGGGTCGATGAGGCCATTGGGCGCGGGGATATTCGGGTAAAAATCTGGTACGAATCCATTTACGGAGAGCGCTGGCGATTCGATACGGTACCCGAACGGATCGAGTTGCGAAATGTCAA